>ERZ894180.6-NODE-6-length-201391-cov-42.876838_pt1 | contig 201391 bp, 167 predicted proteins | sample MGYA00380278_ERZ894180 | MGnify/ENA primary metagenome ERZ894180 (study PRJEB32331, sample SAMN06328450) | human gut metagenome | biome: human gut microbiome; feature: stool | host: Homo sapiens | collected 2013-02-24 ...
TAAAGTTTGCATAGGAGTAACTACCCATCCATTTGGCAAGTTCGGATAATGCCCGTTATCACAAGTGATTTCTGCCTTCGAGTTGATGCGTTTGAGCAGTTCTGAGGCAGGTTCATCGTTTGGGTCTTGTGGTACGAGTTTGCCGTGAATGGCAAGGTCAAGAATCTTACTCTTGGCTTGCTTGATGGTTGCCTGCAAATCTTCCTTTCCACTTTCTATAACGTCAATCAAAGAGAACCAGTGTTCAATTTCTTTCACAATACGCTTTTGCTCAGCAAGAGGTGGCAATGGAATCATGCCATTACAAGCATCTGTTGTACTCAAGCGTGGCATCTTAACACCATATCCACATTGTTGCGTATAGTCAAGAAAATATGCCGAACGCAGTACATGATTAAGATAATATGAAGAAACATTACAGTATGAATTGAATGGCATTATTTCAGTTGTACAATATCCTGATTGTGGTGCGACCAAGACCTTATTCAGATATGTGCGTAATTTAGAGTATAGGATATCTCCTTTGTTGAATCTGTGCCGTACTCCTTTAATACTTCTTTTTGATCTAGAAAGTGTTTGAATGATTTTTGCTGTATCCTTTTCTAAATCTTCAAGTTCTAAAACCCAGTCGTCATCGGTTATGCTATCAACGGAAACATTATTACATTCGCCATAATTACTAATTTCTCCCAAAGTTGTCCACACCCACGAACTTGGTACCTCAAACGGTACGTTCTCATAATGGGGCGTATGTATTGTACATAATGAGTTAAAAACATTTAATGTGTTGCAACTTTAGTTTTTAATTACAGCACATCAAATAGGACGTTTATCTTCTCCTATAACTTTTCTTTTTATTCTGAATCTTAACCATTCCTATCGCAAACATCAGACACCTTCTTCGATAGGCTTCTTCCTCTTCATCGGGTTGACGACCATCCCATCGGATATCAGATGAAGAGTCACCTCCTCCAGAAGATACACTGATAGGAGTTCCACCTGCTAAAGCATCCGCTATGGCGAATATCTTTGACCGGAGTGATGGATTCGACAGTTGGTCAAGTATGGTGTCCAATATTGATTTTAACTCATCGTTGTTCTTTGAAAGTTGTTCGACATCCCTTTTTAACCGATAAAATTCCCCATACTCTGCCAATACATTTTGCTGTGCAGTCTTCACTTGTCTCTCCGCTTCATTTCTATAGAGAGCCTCTATTTGGCGGACGATCGAATTGAAACGCTTGGCTATTTCCTGATTCTGTTTCTCAATCCATTTGTCCGTAATAAACAGAGGATATTTCCCCGAAATACAAGGTGGATCAAAATCAATTTTGTAGTTTCTGAAAGGCTGTATTACAGAGCCAGCTTTTTCAAGGTCTTGGGTCAGTTTGTTCAATTCCTGCTCTTTTGTATAGAGTTTGTCAGCCTTGTCTTCAAGTTTGGATTGGTATTCTGAAATCTGTTTCTGTATATCCGCCTTTTGAAATTTGTATTCTTCAAGAGCTATTTTACCGGAAGCCAGTTCCTTGTCAATCTGTTCAAGTTGAGATTTAGACTTGAATATTTGCGATTCCAGTCTGTGTATCATAGTCTGTAATCCCTTAACCGCTTTCTCCGCCTGTTTTGCCTCTTTTGATAGCTTACGAATATAATCGCGTTTGTTCAAATGCTGCACATTGCGCCCATATATGCTGTCTCCTCGTTCAAGTCCGTATTTACTTCCGACCTCCTCATACAGCGATGTGTGCATTTCTTTCAATATCTGCCCATATTCAAACCTGTTCTTTCCGAACTTTGCAGACCACATGACACACTCACGACCGCTTTTAGGCCGGATACCGACTGGCACAACTAAAGCATGAATATGCGGGCTGCTCTCGTCAAGGTGAACCTGAAAGCCGACAATGTTTTCCTGACCATATCTTCGGGAACACCAATCATAAACATCCTTCGCCCAAAGTTCTATTTCCTCGCAGCGGTGCAGATGGCTGTTGTCTGATCCTTTCTCTAAATTGACGGTCTGATTGCCAAAAGCCATCTCAAGTGTACGTTCATGATTGCCGCCAAAGACAAATTTGGCGCAACAGTTCGGTTGAATCTTACTGTCCGGTTTGAATGGCTTCCAACCTAATTCCAACAATCGTTCCTGCAAACGGAGTTCAAGAGACTTCTCTTGATACCCCAACGGATGTATTTTGCCATCGGGACCAATCTCAAAATTCAGCCTCATTCTGGTCTTGTCATAATTGTTGGTAGGGTCTTGATTTTTACAATCGACCTTATCTTCGTTCCAACGCCTTTCGTTCTCGTTGGCTTCTGATGTGCCAAATGATTTGGCAGCTTCAACGTGCATTGCTTGTTTTATATCAGTATTCATAATCTCGTTTTTATACGTATTTCTAATAATTGGAGCTTGCTCCTGTGCCTATTCACATAGTGTGGCAGTAGCCGGATTTTATTGCTATCAGGCAAAAAGTCCTTATTGTGTTATGGACTTTCTATAAGTGACCGGAACAAGTTCCTTCGTTATTCAATAAGTTCTAACCCCAATTCATCAATGAGCGTCTGCAAAGCCGGATTGCGCTGTATCATCTTTGAAAGAATCATTTGTGGTGTATCGGTCATCAAGAGGAAATCGGCAATGTCCAATCCTTTCTTTCGTTGTTCATCAGTAGCGCATTGTTCTAATGTGTCACTCATTATAACCTTTGAGCAAACGGAGAAGAGCATAGCCATCTTGGATTGCCAAATCTCTTTTGCTCCTAAGTCCGGACACAACATTACCGTCCGACCTTTTAATACACCAACCGCATCTGCTTTGAAGCAGCCGTGCATTCCACCAGTAGCCAGCCATATAAATTCCGGCATATAATGAGTGGCTATCAAAGCAGACTTCTCACTCTCTACTATAGCAATCGGTTTGGCAGGATTATCAGACAACAGATGCTCACCAAACAAACATTGCTTTAGATTGTAGTCGACAAGGTTCAACTCGGTATGTACCCAACTTACATAACTTCTCGGCTCTTTTGTCCGATGTCCTGTTGTTGAATCATACAACATTATCTTTCCGGTTCGCACGTAGCCTTGCCTATCAATCTGCCAGTAGACAGTAGAGCCGCCCCATTTTTTTGATGTGCCAACACGATATAAATGGAATATTCGCTTTGTTTCATCCTTGCCCAATATACCTACCAGATAAATGTACAAAGGATTCATTGTGTAATTGGTAAGTGTTCGCTCCATTAGTTCTTTATCAATAAAGGAAGTAGGTGGCAATGAATGTGGCTGTGGCTTAGCATGTTCAATGCCATAATTGGAACCTTTTTCTATCAGCGTTGGATTATCCTTGAAATAATCAGAGGGCGTATAATGGTATTTGCACGACTGCTCATGGTCGCATCTGCCTACATAGTCAGGAAACGAAACTTCCCCTTGAGTATCAACGTAACGTATAAAACATTGTTTCTTTCCACACTGAGGACATGAAAGTTTAGAGCCTCGCTTATATTTTTGAAGGGTAAATCGGTATTCATTCATGCTTGATATTTTTTATAATTGCAGTCCGTGCAGTTTGCAGTTCTTGCAGTTTTGCAGGAAAACGGATGATACGAAAGTGCAAACTGCAACAACTGCAAGATGCAATGGGGATAGGTTATTGCAGTTTCTCATATTCCCCTCTCTTAATTTTCTTGATTATCTTATTCGTGGTAAGGCTGACCAAAGAATACATTACAGAGCGTTCGGAAAGCCCCACTTCTTTTCCTGCTTGAATGGCATCGGCAGTTGTGAATGTTGCAGAAAGACAATCAAGCAATTCTTTCTTTTGTGGTTCAATGCCCTCTACCAACATATATTTCTGAATGTCGGCATAACAACTTTCAAAGTAATCGCTTAATGCAATAGCTGATTTGATTGAATCGATGTCCACAAAATCTTTATGAACCTCACCACAAGCCCAGCGGAAGATTTGCATAACCAAAGCCAATCGTGCTGTAATCATCGGAGCTTTCATTATTCTGCTATCCACCAAGCCGTCATCTTGGATTTGATTGACTGCATGAATAGCATCATTGCGCCAATTGGTAAAATAGGCTTTTGCTTCCGAAGAAAAGTCCAAAATGTCAGGAACTATTTCGCCATCCTCATTTACTATAAAAGGCAAACTCATCACTTTGTTGATGATATTTTCCCACATAGACGAGTATTTGTCAAAAGTGGTAAAAGCGTTTTCTTCATCTTGCCAATCTGATATTTCCTGTGAAGACGGATAAACAAAAATTATTCTATCAATCAACCCATTGTCCTTATAGCCTTTATCTGTAAGTTCGTGCATTCGGGTGGTCTGCATCGTACCTACCATATTTATAAAAGGATGCTCTATGTGAATAGGTATGGGCATACTGCATCTGGAAATGTCTAAAGGTTTTCCGCTGAATGCAGTCAATAACTGTTCAATAAGTTGCCCTTTGCTGTATTGATTCACAGCATTGAACATTCCCATAATTTCATCCACATATACCACAATACCACGCTGGTTGTCATCAAGCGCACGCATTAAAGCTTCTGGGGTAAAGTCGGATATTATGGTTCTTCGCAAAATCGGTTTTTCTGGCAATGGAGTGCAATTTTCCTTCTTCCCTTTGTTGTCCTCTACCATATTATTATATTGCTCCATATCAGACTTGAATTGTTTGACAGCTTTGGCATCATGCTTGCGAATTGGGCGAAAAGCAAAGTCTAACGGGGGAGTTTTGCCCATTCCGGGGCGGCCAACCAATATCATATAGAGGGCAGGATTACTTATCCAGCCACCACGAATACGGATATTGACAGCATTACCGATGGCTGTTGAAATTGCCGCCAAAAGAGAAGCCATCATATATTCAATGGAATAATTCTCTTGTCGTGCCAATGCCAATACCATATCCTGAATTTTAGCAGGAAAAGCATTCAAAGGAATCTTGTCTTCAAGTATCCCTCCAAATTCCATTCTGATTGCATTGCATAAATCGAGTGAATCCATTAGAATCGGTTGTTTCTTTTAGACTTTATGAATCGGGCAGCTTCGTCCTCCAAGTCTTTTTCGGGCTTTACCTTGCCATCTCGAAGCCACGCATCAATCTCCGATTTTAGAAACATGATACGTTTACCTCTTTTATGAAATGGGATTTGGTGGCAGCTTGTCCATCCATACTGTTTGCTCTGCCGGATGACTGGGAATATAATCGCACAACTCCTTTAAGTTCATCCATTGCTCGGTTGGAATACTCGGACTTTGAGTGTTGAGACCGTCAATCTTAGAATCCAGTTCATTCAATTTATCCATCATCCACGACATTGCCTTGGGTAAATCTTCAAAAGTAATGTTCTTTTCACTCATACTGCTATCTGATTTATGTTTGATTTTTCGGCAAAGTAATCGTGATTTAGCATACTGATTTTATGATGGACTGTGTCACATAAAGAAACAGCAGCGAAACAGAAATACCATAAGGAATATGTATTGATTATCAATGCAAATGATGAAAAACGTCAGTAGTAGTTTTTTATGGTAATGTACCCAATCATAAGGAAATCATTAGGTGGTCATAATAACAGCTCATAGGTAAAAACAAAAAGCCACCCACGCAGAATCTACGCAGATGGCTATGCCTATCAAGTGGGACAACACTTTTATTCCGTTTGTGATAAAGCTAATTTGATAGTTTCTGTTGCTTTCTCCTTTTTCTCATCTACAACCTTGGCATACACTTGAGTGGTTCGTACATTGGTATGCCCCAACATTTTGCTAACGGTATAAATGTCCGTTCCTCCAGCCAGTTGAAGGGTAGCGTAGCTGTGCCTAAAGCAATGGAAGGTAATGTGCTTGGTAATTCCGGCAGCTTCAACCCATTTTTTAACAGGGCGATTTATCCATGATGGGTCAGGTAATCCGGCAAACACTAATAATTCTCCTTCTTTTTGCTCTCCGCAAAGATTATATGCTTGCTCTGAAATTGGCATATACTCAACACCTTTTGTCTTTTGTTGCGTAAAGTTCAGCCGATAACCACCATTGAATTGTTCCACCTCCGACCATTTCAATTTCTGAATGTCGCAATGTCGGATTCCTGTTAATGCTGAAAAGAGTGCGGCTCGTTTCAATAATGGGTCACACGGAGTTTGTGCCAGTCGGTTCAACTCTTCTATTGTCAGGTATTCTCTGCGACTCTCCCTTTCCTGAATGCCTTTGACTTTCGCTGCAATATCAATAGTCAGATAGCCATCTATAAAGGCTTGTTTCAATCCTGCCTTGAAAATTGAGAAGTATGTTGATGCTGTATTTTGAGAAATTGTACCTCGTTTAGTACCACCTTGCGGTGCGTTCATTATGAATTGACGGAACGATTCAACCAGCTTTAAGTCTATCTGCGAAAAGAGAATGGTATCACTTTTTGCAAATATCTTCAGTAACTCATGTACTCGCCTCCAATTGACAATAATAGAATCGGAACTATGGGCATGTCTTGTTCGTTGCACATGGTCGAAGTACTCAATAAAATTACTTCGGGAGCGTTCCAACTGCTCCGCCTGTTCTGCATCGGTATCGGCATATAAAGCTGCATTGTCGTATTCCTTTTGTCTTAGGCTTCTGACTTTATCGGCATAGATACATGATTCTTGGTCTAATTGCGACTTGCATTGAATAACACCGTTTAAATCTCGCTTCGGCTTATAAGTAGTTTTGCCTTCGGCATTAGTCCTTGCATTGCGTGATTTATCCCAAATAGGTGTTGTAATGGTACGATTGAGATATTCACGCACTCTTTGTGGCGTATGTTTTCCAGATTGGAATACAGGATAAGATTCCACATAAAGATACCATTCATCACGATATTCAGACTTGCGGAGCTTTACCGACACACGTGTATTAACTAATGCTTTCTTCATCGCTTCATATCCTTGACATAGTAATTACTTTCACTTAGATTGTTTAATCATATTGCATATAGCTTCTGACAAATCTTGATCAGAATTATCTTTCCCCCAAATACTCCAGAAAGGAACTGTTTGACTTGATGGTTTGATTGAAGGTTCATTTATTTTTACTCTAGACGGTAATAATGTAGCATCACCAACAATAATTGCTTCTGCGATGTCAAGCAAAGAAAGATTGTCGGCAATATTACCAAGATTATCTGGTAGTAGTCGTTTAATCACATTTTGATCATCCACATTTGTAAGTCGAAGACTAATAAAATTATTACATTGGCTTAGTACTGTACGATTTACTTCTGAAGGTCTTTGACTGATTATCACAAGACCAACTCCATATTTTCGTCCTTCCTTCGCTATTCGTTCAAAACTTTTCAAACCTATTTCTGCAACAGCATCTTGTGAAATAGATTGCTGAACATATAAGTGTGCTTCATCACATAATAGTGCTATTGGATGACGATGTTCCATTGAACTCCATTGTTGAACAGTAAATACAATTCTTGCCAATAGACCAATTACTAAAGGAAGTACATCTGATGGTACTTCTGACATATCTATAACCTTGACCCCACCATCAGCCTTCATCAGAACTCTGGCGAAATCTTTGAGCCAATTTTGCGATTTTTCTTCTGTTTGTAAACTGAACATAAATCCCATTCTCTTATCTGAAAGTTTATTCTCCAGTCTTTGATTGAACCGTGTTAACTTCCCATTGTATGGGCCTAGCTTTTCAGAACCGGCTCTTGCACCAGGTACCATTTCTTCGTCTTTGGACTTTAGCCGAGTTAACACTGTTTGCAAGTCGTAAGCTACGGGACTATCAACAGTAATCAGATGTTCATATATTGTTCCTTCTACACCTTTTTCTTTTTCGGCAAGAACTTCACGAGAGAATATCATTGCTTGATTTGGTGCATTTTGGTCACTACGATCTAATAACAATGCCTGCATTTCCTCATAATTTAAGAGCCAATAGGGTACCATAAGTATATTGTTGTTGAGTTTTTCAGAGGTAGCCAAATCTCCTGGTGTTGCAATTTTATATTGTTTGATGCCATCTATTTTGAAATCAGTAGAGGAGTATTCTCCGTGGATATCAAACAAAATTGCATTAGAATGTTTTAATTTAGCCATTTGTTCAACAATACATGCAACACAAAAAGATTTACCACTCCCTGTAGAACCCACAATAGCAGCATGTCGTTGAAATAGTTTATCTCCATCCATATATGCTATAGAACTTTCATCCATTGTATATTTCCCTATTGCAAGAGGACTGATGGAAGTCGCTAATTTGTTGGATATTGTTTGCATGAGGTCTGTGAGACGTGTTCCTTCAATCTTATAACATAAGGCACTTATAGATGGAACTGCACTAACGTTTCTTCTGAACACGTTACTTTGCTCTCCAGCTTTGTCCATAAATTCACCCACAAAAACTAACCTAACTTGGTTAAATGCCGAAGAAGTATCTTCTTCATCCTCGTCATCATTCAAAGTCATATCAGTAGCCTTGCGATAGATTTTTACTATCATTGCTATAATGTAACGACCAGATTTCGGACTTTGAATAGCTATAAGTTGATTAATTTGTAACTGGGACAGAACATCGTCAGAATCTATAATGGCTGTTGCCATACCTGTGTCTACACTATTTATTGAGCCTATTGACTCACCTTTATCATATCTTAATACTATACTTTCCATTTTTTATATTTCCATTAATCCTTCTATAGTCCAATATATTTTGTCATCAACAATTATAGAATCACTATTTGTATGAAAAACAGTACCCTTAGCACCATCACTACAAATAGCGATATAATCATATCCTTTATCTATTACATTTTCTTTTATTGAATTTGTAATTTCTTTGGTAACAATCAGTATTTTTGCCTTTCTCTTTTTGGCATATTTAAGCAACATTTCTTGAACATGTTTGTCATTAAAACCATAACCAATACAAACATAGTTTTGGGCACTTTCAAAGATTTTGTCCACAGCTGATAAAAGTTGTCTATGTGGTTCCTCTTGAGTACGTTCGTATTTATTAGTTCCTGGAGTTACGATACATGGTGTAAACCCTAATGGAATATTGACAGAATTGGGGATATTGCAAATGATTCCATCTCTCCTATACCAGTCTAGGGAACCGTGAACTTTCAAGATATTAATAAATCCAGTATAATCAGCCTCCGGCTTTTTAGGATTTAGCATAATATTATCTTTTAACTTTCCCATCAGTCCGTGAGTAAAACCTATATTAATGTAAGCGTCAGTTTGACAAGCTGCATACTCGGCAATCCTATCATAATTGGTTGAGATTACATTTAGCGTTTTATTCGGATCTCCATATATAATATAATCAAATAGTTGTCTTAGATTAATATCTTCTCCACTTATAAACCTTTCATAGACTTTTGCATCGGATTCAATAATAACCTTCCAGACAATATTTACTATATCTGCTTCAACAATTTCAGGAACCTTAACATCCAGCAATGCAGCTTCCAAACCTACACCTGAATCTAAAAGCTTTATGAAATCACTAACGACATCATTAGTAGCTGTATCATAATATGGATTTGATTTAAAGAAGTTTTTTAACTCATTTGCTAAAACACCCATTCCTGGTATGCCATAGGAAACAGATGCTCCACTTCCCAATACAATTACAGGATTGGAACTTCGTATGTTTTGAATATCTTGAAATATGTCTTTCTTTTCCATATTCATTAAAAACATTTATTTGATAAAAATCTCAATTAAAGTACTACGTTGTATGCATTTATGCGAATTTCTATCGTTGTGCAATTACTTAGTTGAGATATTTAATCGATACTCATGTACTAATGCTTTCTTCATCGCTTCACACCTTTATATAGATTATCAATTTCTTTCTTTGGTACATAAACAAAGTTACCTATCTGTCTGGTAGGAATGGAATACTTGCGTATATGAAGGTAAACAGTGCTTTCATTCACAAGAAACTTTTCTGTGATTTCGCCAATAGTATAACAGTCCTTTGGCTCCAGACTATACAGCTTGGCAATAGGCTTTGGCTTTGTGAGAGTTTTCTTTCGGAGAGGATAGAGTTTCATCAATTCTTCTTTTGATAGTAAAGTCTGCCTTTCTCCGGCATTCACACTTGGGATTGTACCCTTACGAATTAAACGATAAAGAGTTTCCTTGCTTATGCCAAACAAAGCGTATGCTTCAGGAACTGTGATATACTCTTTGGACTTGGGTATCTTCTTAACCACTTCGTCCAACCTTTGCAATCTCTGTTCTTCATCCTTACGCCTTTTCCACGCAATCTTGGAACATTTGGGAGTGCAATACCACGATTCAATGGTTTTAGCTACAAAGGTTTCTCCACAAACCTTGCATTGACGTGTTATTTCAAATTTTGCTGCTGGCATAACCTACATTTTACTTATATTCTTCATTCTCAATACCGCTGTTTTTATAGATGTCACATTATCTACTTTTAAGTGTCGGTACAATTATGGTACAAATATATAATAAAAATCCGAATAACAAGCAAAGTCAAGGAAAAGTGATATAAAAAGAAATAGGGCATAACTCATTGAGTTACACCCTGCATTCCTATTTTTAGTTATCGTTGTTTATCGCAACTTATTTCACTTCCTCAAAATCAGCATCCTGTACATTGTCATTGTTCTTGCTTGAACCCTGACCTGCATTGTTATTTGCCTGACCTGCGTTAGGACCAGCCTGAGCACCACCTGTCTGAGCGTACATTTCAGCACTTGCGGCCTGGAATGCAGCCTGAAGTTCTGCGCTTGCAGCATCGATACCAGCCAAATCCTGAGCCTTGTGAGCGTCTTTCAGTTTCTGAAGAGCAGCTTCGATAGGAGCTTTCTTGTCAGCCGGAATCTTATCGCCAAGGTCTTTCAACTGATTTTCTGTAGAGAAAATCAAGCTGTCTGCCTGGTTCAACTTGTCGATGCGTTCCTTTTCTTTCTTATCAGCTTCTGCATTAGCTTCAGCTTCAGCTTTCATACGATCGATTTCTTCCTTGCTCAAACCAGATGAAGCTTCGATACGGATAGCTTGTTCCTTACCTGTAGCCTTATCCTTAGCAGAAACCTTCAAGATACCGTTGGCATCGATATCGAAAGTTACTTCAATCTGAGGTACACCACGACGAGCCGGAGCGATACCTGTCAGGTTAAACTGACCGATTGACTTGTTCTGAGCAGCCATCGGACGTTCACCCTGCAATACGTGGATGGTAACTTCTGTCTGGTTATCAGCTGCAGTAGAGAACACTTCGCTCTTCTTGCACGGAATGGTTGTGTTGGCATCAATCAACTTGGTCATTACACCACCCATTGTTTCGATACCCAGTGTCAACGGAGTGACATCCAGCAATACGATGTTACCTACACCAGCTTCCTTGTTCAATACGGCACCCTGGATACAAGCACCTACGGCTACTACCTCGTCCGGATTTACACCCTTAGAAGGAACTTTACCGAAGAAGTCTTCTACCAGTTTCTGTACAGCCGGGATACGTGAAGAACCACCTACCAGGATTACTTCGTCGATATCAGAGTTGTTCAAACCTGCATCGCTCATTGCTTTCTTACAAGGTTCAAGACAAGCCTGAATCAAGTTGTGAGCAAGCTGTTCGAATTTAGCACGAGTCAAAGTCTTAACTAAGTGTTTAGGCACACCAGCTACCGGCATGATGTACGGCAAGTTAATTTCAGTAGAAGTTGAAGAAGACAATTCAATTTTTGCCTTTTCAGCAGCTTCCTTCAAACGTTGCATAGCCATCGGGTCAGTAATCAGGTCAGCACCTTCGTCATTCTTGAATTCCTGAACCAACCAGTCGATGATAACCTGGTCGAAGTCATCACCACCCAGGTGAGTATCACCGTTAGTTGACAATACTTCGAATACACCGCCACCGAATTCCAGGATAGAGATATCGAATGTACCACCACCAAGGTCGAATACGGCTACCTTCATATCTTTGTTAGCCTTATCTACACCGTAAGCCAATGCAGCTGCAGTCGGTTCGTTCACGATACGTTTTACATCCAGACCAGCAATCTGACCAGCTTCCTTCGTAGCCTGACGCTGAGAGTCAGAGAAGTATGCCGGAACGGTGATGACAGCTTCTGTTACTTCCTGTCCCAAATAATCTTCAGCAGTTTTCTTCATCTTCTGCAGAATCATTGCAGAGATTTCCTGCGGAGTGTACAGACGTCCGTCGATGTCTACACGCGGAGTGTTGTTGTCACCCTTTACTACTGAATAAGGTACACGAGAAATTTCTTTCTGAACCTGATCGTAAGTTTCACCCATGAAACGTTTGATAGAATATACTGTACGTTTCGGGTTTGTGATAGCCTGACGTTTAGCAGGGTCACCTACCTTACGTTCGCCGCCGTCTACGAAACCTACTACTGAAGGAGTGGTACGTTTACCTTCGCTGTTGGCAATTACCACCGGTTCGTTACCTTCAAATACTGCAACACATGAGTTTGTTGTTCCTAAGTCAATACCAATAATCTTTCCCATAATTGTATCTATTTTTATTATTTTCTAATTTGGTTTATTCTGTAACGCCGAAACGTTACGCCCTTTAAAAGACAAATGCCATGCCAGAACAAAAAAAAGCCCGTGCCAGCATTTTTTTCTGACACGGACTGCCATTTTGGCTGTTTTATGTGACATTCTTGTCTCACACATTCAGGTGAGACTGACAAAATCAGAGGAACTCACCCCAGAAAGGAGCTGACAAAAGTGGTTCTGTCAGGAAAGGAATCTGAAAGAACAACACAATTCCTATAGCCAGAGCAATCATCCACAACAATACCAGCACTACTTTCGTAGAAGTGCCCATGGGCTTCCAGCTACCGAACGACTGCATGACGGCCTGAATCAGTCCGGCTACCGGGATACCGACAATCAACAGACCGCATACGGTGAGCCCAACAATCATTCCCGGCATGGTGCACACACCACCCCAGTCTACCCAAGGCAATATATTATAGAAGAAGGCAGGCAGACTGACGATGACTCCCGTGGCGGCCATCAGCAAGGCAAACAAGACGATGAGTCCTACCAGCAGGAAAGGAGCGCAGCATATCAGCAACAGCACCAGACAAAGCTTCAGCAGGAAACCGACCACGGCTACCACCCCATTGCCAAACTTATGCAAGGCAGAACGGGGCTGTTCTGAATGCACATATTCGTTCACTTTCTCAAAACCGTCGGTTACCGTCCGGCCGATGTTTTCCACATTGATGGGTTCTCCGCGCATCTGCAACTTTTCCGTAGCCGTATGTGCCAGCGGAATGATAATCCATGCCAACAGATAAGCCAGAATCAAACCATGAATAAAAAATCCAGCCAGAATAAAGACGATGCGGGTCCAGGTCACATCCCAGCCGAAATAGGCTGCAATGCCCGATACCACTCCACCCAGAATACGGTCGTCCGGATTACGGAACAAGCGGCGGCGGGTTTCCGTCGATTCACTATCGAAAGTCTTGCTGTTCGATGCAGACGGGTTACCTTCTTCTTCACCATTCAGTTCCTCCGGCTTTCCCATACGGGCAATTACCTCTTCCACCTCTTTAATAGTAATTACCTGTAATCCGCCACGCAATGCCTCATCAAACAGTTCGGCAATACGGGATTCTATGTCGCGCACAATCTCTTCCGCTCCTTCATCCTTACGGAAATGATAGCGGAGGTTGTTCAAATAATTATCCAGCAGGATATAGGCATCTTCATCTATATGATATACGGTGCCACCTAAATTTACAGTCAGTGTCTTTTTCATGTCATGTGATTTTTAAATGTTTTGTCTTAAATGATTCACCGTGTCGGAAAGTCCGTCCCAGGCACTTTCCAGTTCTTTCAGAAATTCCTCCCCTTCCGGAGTCAGTCCATAATACTTGCGGGGTGGTCCTTGCGTGGACTCCACCCACTCGTACGACAGGAGTCCGTCGTTCTTCAGGCGGGTCAGCAACGGGTAAAGCGTGCCTTCCACCACAATCAGCCGGGCCTCTTTCAGCTTCTGGATAATATCGGAAGAATAAGCAGACTCCCGGTGCAACAGCAACAGAATGCAATACTCCAGCATCCCCTTGCGCATCTGCGATTTTACATTGTCTACATTCATTTCATCTCATTTATCTTGTATGACACAAATATAGGTTTTATATTGATACTATGTATTGCAAGGTATTATAATTTCAAAACTTTTAACAAGTTTATGTTTCGATAAAACCCATACATACAAAAGATAAACTACTTTTGCAGAAAACACATTATAAAAAGGAAATGCCTATGTTTACGATTAAAAAAGCTACTCTTGCAGACATTGAAGTCATCCGGACGCTGGCGGCACAGACCTTTCCGGCTACCTACCAGCACATTCTGACTCCGGAACAGATTGATTACATGATAGACTGGATGTATTCCAGCGAGAGCCTGAGAAACCAGATGGAGAAAGAGCATCACATTTACTACATCGCTTACGAAGAATGTGAGCCTGCGGGCTATGTGTCCATCCAGCAGGAGGATACGGATTTGTTCCACTTGCAGAAGATTTACGTACTCCCCTACTTCCAGAAATACAAACTCGGACGGCAACTGTTCCAGCAGGCCATAAAGGGCATCAAGGAACTTCATCCGGAACCTTGCCGCATGGAACTGAATGTGAACCGGCAGAATCCGGCACTTGGATTCTATGAACACATGGGCATGAAGAAGGTGCGCGAAGGGGACTTCCCCATCGGCAACGGATATTACATGAACGATTACATCATGGGCATGGACATCTAAGGCTCCCCGCCGCCGTTTTCATCTCTTTGCTTTGCAGACGGGGATTCCTTTTACAGCTTGCAAAACAAAGAAATGAAAAACGGCACGGACATGTCGACCAGCAACCCATGGAAGATGGCAAGGGGCACCATTTCCTTTCCAGACACACGGATAATGGAGGGAAGGGCTACATCGACCGAGGTTACTCCGGCCACCGAAATAGGAGCCAGTTTCCCGAAGTATTTGCAGATGAAAGGAGCTCCCACCAGTGCCACCAGCTCGCGGATGACATTCGTCAGAAGTGCAATCGTGGCCAGTTCCGTAGCCAACTGTGCACCAAGGTCAGGGGTTTTAAGTTCCATAATCAGGATGGACGAAAGCGAATAATACCCCAGTCCACTGCCCACAGCCAGACAGTCGAACACACTCCAACGGGTCAACAGCACACTGACCAATGCCGAAAACAGCAGGGTTCCTCCGATGGTGGCCAGCGGTATCAGCAACATCTTGGGACGGAAACCACGAAGCAGTTCCTTGAAATCCTCTCCCCCGCCAATGCTGACGCCTACCTGAAACATCAGGGCATACAGAATATACATGGACAAGTGGTGCGTATCTCCCAACTCCCATCCGGAAAAGTTCCACACGTAGCCTAACACACATCCTACAAAGAACATGGACAATACCAGCAAACTTCCTTTCATTTTTCACCTCCTTCCTTAAAGAACAACAGATATACCACGCGTGCCAGCAACACACTTCCCGTAATGCCGGCCACACTGAGCAGCAATGCCTGTCCGCCGAAAGAACCTAAGTTTCCTACAATCAACGGATTGTAACCCACGGAAAGTCCTAACACGAACAACATCAGACAGATGGTACACGAGATAGTCAGATTCACTTTTTTCAAAAAAGCACACATACGAAGGCTATATCCTGCCAGAATACCTGCCAGGACAATCAATAAAATAATCCACATAACAAAATTGAGAATAAAAGTTTATAAGAAAGATTTCACACCACGTCAGGAAGACGCAACTTCCCGTGTCTTACAAACTTTCATGAAGAAATCCGCTGAACCAATGCGCACGGGCATGACATCTCCGGTAAAGCGCCGTACTGACCTTTATCCGAACTACCTTATGTTGCCTGCACATGTTCATACGCTGTATATTATATTCTAAATCTGTGTAAATTCTAACCCTAGTCTGTTTTTGTGAAAACGTAGAATAAGTTTTTACGTTTCCCTGCCCTGAAACCTATGTTTCACTTTGCGGAGCCGTACGTTTCTCACGTGAGAAACCTACAAAAGTTCCTGAAAAAGCCACATCTTCTTCAGGACGTTTTTACTTTATCGGTTTCCCAAATGCGCTGCAAAGATAGCTCAAATTAAATTAATATGCAATTAATATGCAGAATTTATCACAAAGGGCCATCGGAAATACTTCCCGACAGCCCTTCACATCAAGAAAAAGTTGTTTTAACGACGCCCCGTGACTTGCAGATATTCTCTTTTTTTCAGTTCATAATCCGTATAGCTCTCCACGTACTTGTCGCAACTCTGCTGATACAAAGTCTGTGCATCAAGCAAATCGCTCATCGTGCAGGTGCCTGCCTTGTAATAATCGGTATTCAGGCGGAGATTCTCGGTGGACTGCTCAATGGACAGACGGGCAATCTTCATCTGCTCGTATGCCTCGTTCACCCCGTTCCAGGCATTCTTCATACGGATAACCAGCAGTTCTCCCTGGTCGGCCAACTGATTTTCCGTGTTCTTCACCTGAAGCTTTTCTTTCTTAATGGCATGGCTTCCTCCCCACCATCCGGTCAGGGGAACGGTCACCGTAGCAAATCCCACCCAGAAACGCTGGTATTCCGGCAAGAAGTTATGGTATACATAGCCTCCGCCAATGGCCACCGTAGGCAGGTTCTTCCCTACCGCCATCTTGTATTGCAAGCGGCTGGCCTTCACATTCTGCTGTAGCAAAGCATATTCGCTGGTGAGTCCCAATGCCGATTCCGGATCGCAGTAAAGGCTGTCGGGACGTGCAGGCAGCTGAGTATCTACCGCAAAAGCCACGTCAAGGGTATCGGATGAAAGTCCGGTGTACTGTGCCAGCATATTCTGGGATACCGACAAGGCATTTTCCACCTGCAAACGAGTACTCTTTGTTTCATTCTGCCGCAACTGTACCTGAAGCAGGTCATTCCGCGTCACGATTCCAGCCTGTACCGAAGCTTCCACATCACTCAGGATGCGTGCCAGTTGAGCTTCGACCTTAGACAAGGTTTTCAGCTTTTCTTTCAGTATCACTACCCGCCAGAAATATTGTTCCGTAGTGAGGCATACTTCATTGTCGGACAAGTTCCGTTGCAGGCGTTTCACTTCCACTCCCACCTTGGCCAGCTGGTTTCCGTTCACAATCTGTCCGCCGGTGAACAACGGCAGGGAGGCACCGACTCCTCCCGCTATTCCGTTCTTCAGCATGGACATGTTCATGTCCGGTCCCAAATTCATCTGCATCAATCCCTTATCAGCCATGAAACCGGTTCCAGCCGCACTCACGCTCGGGAAATAATTGGTAAAAGCCTTTTTCTTGTCCTGCTTGGCCATTTCCAGTTCATTGGTTGCATTCTTCATTCGCACATTGTTTGTCAAGGCAGCCTGAATGCATTCATCCAGCGTGTAGGCTTTCTGTCCGAAAGCCCCATTCATGCACGCCCCACCTATCAATAGAAAAGCTATTATTCTGTTTCGATTCGTTTTCATAATGATTCTTCTTTTGATTGATTCCTAATCACCTCATCAGGCTTTCTCCAACGCTTCCAGTTGGGCACGTTTCTGACTGCTTCCTCTGAAAATCAGCAGGTAAGCCACCGGAAGCACCGTCAAGAGGAAGAGCATGGTAATCAGCGTACCGTAACAAATCACCGTACCCATCGGCATCCAGAGTCCGCTCTTGCCCAATATCATCGGGATGACTCCCATGGAGGCAGCGGCCGAGGTCAGGAAGATGGGATGCATACGTCGGCGGGCAGAATGATAAATGGCATCACGCACACAGAGTTTCTCCGTAGCCCGAAGTTCCTCGGCATAGTCAATCATGATAATGCCGTTATGCACGATGATTCCCATCAGGCTGATGATACCCAGTGTACAAGTCATACCGAAATCCACTCCTTGTATCAGTACACCCACTGCCGTACCGAACACACACAGCGTCATGCTGGCAAAAATCAGCAGAGCAATGCTAATACGCTTGAATGGTATAGATACCGTTCCGGCGTACCAGCTGTCCGTCTTTTATGGAAGGTACCACTTCTGCCACCTGCCGCAAGGGAACAATACCGGAATCAGTTCGTTTTCCAGATCGGAGAAACCGGCACAATCGGCTCTCTCACTTTTCAATGTCACAGGAATATCATAATCGCCTTCCCACACACTGGCCACCTTTATACCGTCGCCATAGCGCATGGCCAGCGTGCTTTCCAGTTGCACATTCTGTATGCCCAGACGAAAAGCCTCATCTTCTTTCAGCACCACCTTGGCCGAAGTCTGCGGTTCACTGAAGTTGGTCTGTGCCAGCCGTATTTCCGGCATCTGACGCAACATGCTCAGGTATTTCCCGGCCACGGTTTTCAGTGAATCCAGATTCTCTCCGCTCAGACGGAGTTCTATCGGATAGACCGCCTGACTGAAACTGAAAAGCATCGGTATAACGCGGAGCATATTCATCCAACAGTTCCACAGTTTCCTTGTTCCCTTTCGTGTTTACAATCAACTGGGCGTAGTTCGTTCCTCCTAATTGCGGAGCGTATGCCGTATGGAAACGAGGGGAAGAACAACCGATAAATGAAGTGACGGAAGTCACCCGCGGGTCTTTACGGAACACATGCTCCATGGTATCGGCTGCCCAGGCCGTCTTTTCTACAGCCGAGCCCGTAGGCAGATAGATTTCTACGGCAAACTGGTTACGGTCGGCTACCGGCATCAGCTTTTGCGGCAGTTTCCCCATCAGGAAGATACCCACCAGCACGGAAGCGATTCCTCCTAACAGAGTAACATACGGATGGGCAAAGCACTTGTCAAGCAACTTATTGTAATAGGTCTGCAGGAATTCCATGAACGAGAATCCTTTTTTATGCGAAGGTATCGGCTTACGGATGAACCAGAACTGCATGAACGGTACCAGCAGCATGGCCACCAGCAAGGAGATGCCCAGAATCAGCGTAATGGACCAGGGGAAACTCAGCAGGAAGTCATGTATCATGCCGGGAATCACAATCAGGAAGGGGAAGAATGTGATACTGATGGCCAGTGTAGCCGAGAATATGGATTTGAAGAAATGCGTGGCACTGAAGATAGACGCATGCCAGCGCGACATTCCTTCGCCGATTTTCTCCAGATAACTGTCGATGATGACAATGGAGTTGTCCACAATCATTCCCAGCGTCACAATCAAGGCAGCCAGTGTGACGGTGTTCAACTCAATGCCAAAGGCATAGAAAAGCCCCAGTGAGATAAAGATAGTAATCGGAATGGTGGAAATACTGACATTCACCTCATACGACCGTGACAGCGGATTGGCTTGTACCCCCTTTTCCGTCACTACGCCTTCCGCCTTTGTTCCATTCAGAACCGGTGCCTCTATCACGGCTTTCTGTCCTCTTGCCACGCGCGCGATTTCCGTCTCCGGCACGGAAATCCGTACCTTCAGCCGATCGTCGGATACCAGTTTCAGCACCTGTACACCAGGCACCACGTTCTGTCCGACCTACAGACTCTTCTCGGCAATGACTCCGGAAAACGGAGCATACAGCTGACAGTCGGTCAGATTCTTCCTTGCCACTGCCTCCATAGACTGAGCCTGCTGCAACTTGCTCTGTACTTCCACCTACTTCATCTCGGCCAGACTTCCTTTTTCATGCAATTCCTTCATACGTTGGTAGGCATCTTCCGCCTGCTTCAAAGCAGCCTTTGCTGCCTGATACGTATTCTGCATCGAAACCTCATCCAGTGTAGCCAGCAATTGTCCCTGCCGCACCCGGCTTCCTAAATCGACCTTTACCGGTTCTGCCTGCTGCGGTGCCTGCTCTTTATTTCCACACCCTGACATCACAGTCAGAAACAAACAAACGGCCATCAGATAATTCTTTTTCATAAATTCTAAAATGTTTAGTATGTCTGCAATTTGTGAGCGCAAAGAAAAAGGCATTACATGAAATATCTGGCATACATACTACCTTGGAAGTGTTCTATTTTTCTATCCGGCCTTACTATCCTCCCTATAGCATACTCATCAGGAAAAATAGGACACTAAGAATTGAAAAACATTCTGTTCATTTGCAATCGAATAGATTAATCAAAGTTATGGAGAAAGAAATAGAACTCATCAGAATGTCCAGCACCGAAATCATGGAAAAGGTAGCTGCCTATAAAGACGAACAGATTATCATCTTGAACCAGGTAAATAAAGTAAATGAAACCGAACAGTATTCCTCCATACGGGCTGACTTTTTCCTGGCTATCTTATGTCTGAGAGGAAAAGCGTCCTTATCTCTCAACAACAATTCTTATGAAATCGGTCGGAATGATTTGATGATTTGTCACCCACAAACGCTGCTAAAACACGGTATGATAGGTGATGATTTTGAATGCTGCGGATTCTGTCTCTCACCAGAATATGCCAAACGTATTTTTGTGATGTCCACATCCGCAAACAACTGGTACTCACGCCTGTACCTGAAACAGCATCCTATCATTTCCCTGAACGATGAAGAAAGCCAGCTTTTCTGCCAGTACTATAATCTGCTGAATTCCAAACTGACAGGTACCCCTCACCGCCACCAGAAGGAGCTGATCAATGCCCTCCTGCAAGCCTTCATCTACGAGTTTCAGGATGCCATGGAAAAATACATCCAGCTGAAGCCCATTGCATTCAATTCATCCAACAATCTGTTCAATGCCTTCATGGAGCTGCTGATATCTTCTTACCCCAAGGAACGGTCGGTAAGCTACTATGCCAACCGGTTGTTTGTCACCTCCAAATACCTGTCGGCTGTATGTAAGGAAAATTCCGGTGAAACAGCTTCCGACCTCATCACCTGTTATGTCATGAAGGATATAGTGTGCCTGCTGAAATCTCCCGATAAGAGCATCAAGGAAATTGCCAATGAACTCAATTTTGCCACTTTGTCATTTTTTGGCAAATACGTAAAAAGAAATTTAGGACTTTCCCCGAAAGAATACAGAGAGAAATTATCTCAACAAGAAAGAAATGTGCAATAACTTTCTTCATATATAAAAAAGATGTCCGCCCATCTCACAAAGATGACAGGCGGACATTTCTATTTTTCTACTATCCGGAAATTATTGATGCTGTTCACGCAGCAAATCGTTCACGGTCTTTACCGGATTGAAAGTGCTCAAAGGAACTTCCACGAACACGGTATTCCAGTCGCTCATTGAACCGTTCCACAAGCCCGGCAACTCGAGTGCCTTCAGGTCTTTTCCATTCTTAGACTTGTAAGAAATAAAGCCGGTAGCCTTGTCCACATGTTTCAGCAAGTCGAACTTATTACCCTTGTAGTCGCGAACGGCACATACCAAATCCACCGGATTGAAGTGTGTACCCTTTTCGAACATGGCTTTCTTTTCCGGGTCGTTCATGTCAATCTGCGAGCTTTCCAGAATCTGCAAGGAAATGGTTCCATCCGGATTATAGGCCAGGAACGGACCACCACCCGGTTCGCCCACATTCTTCACCATACCGCAAACGCGCATCGGACGATTCAGTTTCTTGCGCAGATAGATAACCAAATCAGCATCTTCCAGCTCTTTCAAGTCCGTTCTGCGGCAACGCAACTTCTGCTGTACGAAGCGGATAATAGTTTCCAGCTGTTCGTGGCTGTAATGTCCGCCATCCAGCAGTTCCAGGTATTCAAATGCCTGCTTCTGCAGCGTAACCAATACACCAGCCAACAGTTTCTTGTAAGTCACTGTATCAGCTTTCAAGCGGTCGGGCACCACATTATCAATGTTCTTGATAAATACGATATCGGCATCCAGGTCGTTCAGGTTCTCCATCAAGGCACCGTGACCACCCGGACGGAACAACAATTTACCGTCCTTGTCGCGGAACGGTTTGTTTTCCATGTCGGCAGCCACTGTATCCGTACTCGGTTTCTGTTCAGAGAAACTGATGTGATAAGTCGTACCATACTTAGCCTCATATTCGGCAGCCTTGGCAGCCACCAGTTTCTCGAACAATGCACGATGCTCAGTAGAGACAGTGAAGTGTACATTCACTTCCCCACTCTTTCCGGCCGCATACAACGCACCTTCTACCAGATGCTCTTCCAGCGGTGTACGTACGCCATCTGCATAACGATGGAACTTGAGCAGGCCTTTAGGCAGCGCTCCATAGTTCAGTCCGGCAGACTCCAGCAAGTTAGAAACCACCGCCTTGTAGTTATGTTCAGACAACAGGGCATTGATGTTCTTTCCTGTATTATCCAAACAAGCCGCATTCAAGTCATTGTAGAATGCAAAATCATGAATGTGGTCGAAGAATTTCTTCTCAAAGTCTGTAGTAGGTTTGTCATATTCAGCTCCCAAGAATTCGAACATATTCTTGAACATACGGCTGGCAGCTCCCGAAGCCGGAACAAACTTGACGATTTTCTTATCGCCTGCCTTGTATGCATCCCATGCGGCAAGATACTGTTCGCATTCTTTCTCATCGGCTTTCATAATACCTCCGTTTTCTACGGAAGCAGCTGCTGAAAGCTTCAAGAATGGAAACCCCTTTTCAAAACAAGCCAACTGTTCGGCAATCTTTTCTTCCGAAATGCCCTTCTTGGCCAACAATTCTTTGTCCTCGTGTGTTAACATATTAACTCTTTATTTAGGTAATGAATTTTCTTCCTGTTTTTAGAATGACGTTCAAAAATATAAAAAATACGGGAAGAGTGCATCATATCAACAGAAAAAAAGTAACTTTACCCACAAACAGCAAAACGAGGAATTATGGAGAACAACGACTTTTTTACACAAGAGGAACACAAACAACTGATTCTACTCTACAAACGACTGCTGCGGTTGTCGAAAGATACATTACAAAAGGATGACTGCCACAAGCTGAAAACCCATCTGGTCAAGGCGATGGCAGAAGGTACCATTCCGCGAAATGTATTCCAGATGAATCCCATTATCAAGGATATGCAGACGGCTGTCATCGTGGCCGAAGAAATCGGTATGCGCCGCGCCTCGATTCTAGGAATCATGCTCCATGAATCCGTGAAATACAATCTTTGCAGTCTGGAATCGGTCAAGGAAGAATATGGAGAAGACGTGGCCGGCATCATACGGGGACTCGTCAAAATCAACGAACTGTATTCCAAAAGCCCCATCATTGAATCGGAAAACTTCCGCAATCTGCTCCTGTCGTTTGCCGAAGACATGCGGGTCATCCTGATTATCATTGCCGACCGCGTGAACCTGATGCGGCAAATCAAGGACAGCCCCAACGAAGAAGCACGCCTGGAGGTGTCCAACGAAGCTGCCTATCTGTATGCACCGCTGGCCCACAAGCTGGGATTGTATAAACTGAAATCAGAACTGGAGGACTTGTCACTGAAATACACGCAGCACGACGTGTACTATCATATCAAAGAGAAACTGAATGCCACCAAGCAGGCCCGCGACCGCTACATCGAGGCTTTTATCGAACCGATACGCAAAAAGCTGGAAGATGCCGGACTGAAGTTCCACATGAAGGGACGTACCAAGTCCATCCACTCCATCTACCAGAAGATGAAGAAACAGGGATGTCCTTTCGAAGGCGTGTACGACCTGTTTGCCATCCGCATCATTCTTGATTCTCCGCTTGAAAAGGAGAAACAGGAGTGCTGGCAGGCTTATTCCATCGTGACGGATATGTATCTGCCCAACCCCAAGCGTTTGCGCGACTGGCTGTCCGTGCCGAAAAGTAACGGATATGAGTCACTGCACATCACCGTGATGGGACCGGAAGGGAAATGGGTGGAAGTACAGATTCGTACGGAACGCATGGACGAAATTGCCGAAAAAGGTCTAGCAGCCCACTGGAGGTATAAAGGTATAAAGGGAGAAAGCGGTTTGGATGAATGGCTGAACTCCATCCGTGAGACGCTGGAAAACTCCGACAGCGACATGGAGGCCATGGACCAGTTCAAGCTGGATTTATATAAGGACGAGGTATTCGTATTTACTCCCAAAGGCGATTTGTACAAACTGCCGCAAGGGGCTACCGTGCTCGACTTTGCCTTTTCTATCCACTCCAACCTGGGATGCCGGTGTACGGGTACCCGCGTCAACGGGAAAAATGTACAACTCCGCCAGAAACTGAACAGTGGCGACCAGGTGGAAATCATGACTTCGAACACGCAGACACCAAAGCGTGACTGGCTGACTTTTGTCACCACGTCGAAGGCACGCAACAAGATACGTCAGGCCCTGAAGGAGATTGCAGCCCGTCAGACACAGTTTGCCAAGGAAACGCTGGAGCGTAAATTCAAGAACCGGAAGCTGGAATATGATGAGGCCATCCTGATGCGTCTGATTCGGAAACTGGGCTTCAAGACCGTGACTGACTTCTATCAGAGTATTGCCAACGAATCGATGGACGTGAACGACATCATCGACAAGTACCTTGACATGCAGAAACGGGAAACCGAACAGCGCGAAGAAATCAGCTACCGTAGTGCGGAAGGCTTCAACATGCAGCAGCCCACCGACGCGAAGGACTACAAGGATGACGTGCTGGTCATCGACCGGAACCTGAAAGGACTCGACTTTACGCTGGCCAGATGCTGTAACCCGATTTACGGCGACGAAGTGTTCGGATTCGTCAGCATCAACGGCGGTATCAAAATTCACCGTTGCGACTGTCCGAATGCCAAGGAGATGCGTTCCCGCTTCCCCTACCGCATCGTGAAAGCCCGCTGGGCCGGAAAGAGCCAGGGCAAACAGTATCCGATTACTCTCCGTATTATCGGCCATGACGACATCGGCATCGTGACGAACATCACGTCCATTATAAATAAGGAGAACAACATCCTGTTGCGCTCCATCAGCATCGACTCGCACGACGGACTGTTTTCGGGCATGCTGACGGTGACCGTAGACGACAATGCCAAGCTTGAATCGCTGATAAAGAAGATTAAAACGGTGAAAGGTGTAAAGCAGGTAAACCGATAACAACACTTCAAGTTTGTTAATTAAACTGCACAAAAGTAACAGTTTCACACAAAAGTAGTATCTTTGCGGAGTTGTCAGAAGTAAGGATTAAAATCAAAGAAAATGAAGAAAATTTTATTTACAACCTTATTATGTGTCATGAATGTATTGTTTGTCATTGCTCAGGGAACGGCAGAAATTACATTCGAAAAGACCTCATACAACTTTGGCTCTTTCTCTGAAAGCAGTCCGAAAGTAACTTGCAAATTCAAATTCAAGAATACAGGCGACGGCCCGCTGGTAATTCATCAGGCTATTGCTTCTTGCGGATGCACCATACCTCAATATCCGAAAGAACCCATCAAACCGGGAGAAAGCGGTGAAGTGACAGTCACTTACAACGGTGCCGGCAAATTCCCGGGACATTTCCGCAAGACCATCACCCTTCGCACCAACTCCAAGAACGAAATCACTCGTCTGGTAGTAGAAGGTGACATGACCCCGGCATCGGCCGACATCAATCAGTAACGATTCATCATTTTTCATACTTGACAGGAGGAACATTTCAGCGATGTTTCTCCTGTTTTTTTATGCCCGAAAAAGTACATGAAAAAACGCCTTTGTGTTTCATTTCAAACGCAAGTACTTTTTACTTAAAACGCAAGTGCATTTGATTCCAAACGTAAAGGCGTTTTCTTTCAAACGCAAGTGCGTTTTTCGATGGCACAAAAATGAGCCCACTTTTGAATGAATATAAAGGATTTTTACTACTTTTGGACACCCTTAAGAATATTAATCAAATTAAAATGTAATATTATTCATGAAAGAGACACAAGAAAAACCGACGGGATTGCCCGAAAACGCATTCCGTCCGCTCAAACCGGGAGAGAAATACGAACCCCTCATGTCTCCCGGAAAAACGTATCCTGAAGTTAACTTCTGGTCTGTGACATGGGGAGTCGTCATGGCCGTTATTTTCTCGGCTGCCGCTGCCTATCTAGGGTTGAAAGTGGGCCAGGTGTTCGAAGCTGCCATCCCTATTGCTATTATCGCTGTGGGTATTTCCAGCGCCACCAAACGCAAAGGTGCACTGGGTGAAAACGTCATGATTCAGTCTATCGGTGCCTGCTCAGGCGTTATCGTGGCGGGTGCCATCTTTACCCTGCCGGCCCTCTACATCCTGCAGGAAAAATATCCGGAAATGACGGTCAACTTCATGCAGATGTTCATCAGCTCCCTGCTGGGTGGTGTGCTGGGCATCCTGTTCCTGATTCCCTTCCGTAAATATTTCGTAAAAGACAAGCACGGCGAATATCCTTTCCCGGAAGCTACGGCCAGCACCCAGGTGCTCGTGTCGGGTGAAAAGGGAGGCGACCAGGCCAAACCGCTGCTCATGGCCGGATTGGTGGGTGGTCTTTATGACTTCATCGTGGGAACGTTCGGCTGGTGGAACGAGAACTTCACAAGCCGCATCTGCGGATGGGGCGAGACCATTGCCGACAAGTTCAAACTGGTATTCAAGATTAACACGGGAGCTGCCGTACTGGGACTCGGCTACATCGTCGGACTGAAATATGCGGCCATCATCTGTGCCGGCTCACTGGCCGTATGGTGGATTATCGTACCGGGCATTTCCTTGTTCTGGGGCGACCAGGTGCTGAATGCCTGGAATCCGGACATCACGACAGCCGTCGGAGACATGTCACCCGAACTTATTTTCAAGGAATATGCCAAGAGCATCGGTATCGGAGGTATTGCCATGGCCGGCATCATCGGTATCGTGCGTTCATGGGGCATCATCAAGAGTGCAGTCAGCCTGGCTGCCAGTGAAATGAAGGGCAAAAAAGCCGAAGAAAACGTGGAACGTACTCAGAAGGATTTGTCCATGAAAATCATCGCCTTCGGTTCGCTGTTCACCCTGCTGCTCGTGGTACTCTTCTTCTATTTCGATGTAATGCAAGGCAACATCCTGCATACCGTGGTAGCCATTCTGCTGGTAGCAGGAATCTCCTTCCTGTTTACCACCGTAGCAGCCAATGCCATCGCCATTGTAGGAACGAACCCGGTATCAGGCATGACGCTGATGACCTTGATTCTGGCTTCTGTCATCATGGTGGCAGTAGGACTGAAAGGTGCCACGGGTATGGTAGCTTCACTGGTAATGGGTGGCGTGGTCTGCACCGCATTGTCCATGGCCGGCGGTTTCATTACCGACCTGAAAATCGGTTACTGGCTGGGGAGCACACCCAAGAAGCAGGAAAGCTGGAAATTCCTCGGCACACTGGTTTCCGCAGCTACTGTAGGCGGCGTGATTATGGTGCTGAATGATTCTTACGGATTCACCAGCGGACAACTGGCTGCTCCGCAGGCCAACGCCATGGCGGCTGTCATTGACCCGCTGATGAACGGTGTAGGTGCTCCATGGCTGCTCTACGGCATCGGTGCAGCACTGGCATTGGTACTGACGTTCTGCAAGGTACCTGCCCTGGCCTTCGCACTGGGTATGTTCATTCCATTGGAACTGAACCTCCCGTTGCTGGTGGGTGGAGCCATCAACTGGTACGTGACTTCACGCAGCAAGGACGAAGCTGTCAACAACGCACGCGGTGAGAAAGGTACCCTGCTGGCATCCGGATTCATTGCCGGAGGTGCCCTGATGGGTGTAGTGAGTGCCATCATGCGCTACTGCGACATCAATCTTATCCACGAAGAATGGCTGGCTAACCCGATGAGCGAACTGGTGTCACTGGTAGCTTATCTGCTGCTGATTACTTACCTGGTAAAAGCCAGCATGAAACTGAAAAAATAATCTCTAATATATCACACACATGAAAACACTGCTACTAATGGGGTTGCTGCTTATGTCGGGCACGCTTTTCGCACAACAACCGATTGAAATGAAAGTATGGCCCAACGGTGCCCCTAATGACAACGGCATCACAGAAGAAAAAAATGGAGATACCGATTCTCCAAGTTATACAAAAGAAGCCATTCTCTACGTCTATCCGGCTAAAAAAGGGAACGGAATGGCCATCGTAGCCTGTCCGGGAGGAGGATACTCACATCTGGCCATGGCTCACGAAGGGAAAAGCATGGCCGACTGGTTCAACAGCCAGGGCATTACGTATGCTGTGCTCCGCTACCGCATGCCCAACGGACACAATGAAGTGCCTCTGAGCGATTCACAGCAGGCTCTGCGCATCATGCGCCAGCACGCTCAGGAATGGAATGTAAAAAAACTGGGCATCATGGGTTCTTCAGCCGGAGGACATCTGGCCAGCACCACCGCCACTCATTTCACCGATGCGGAAACTCGCCCGGATTTCCAGATTCTTTTCTACCCGGTCATCACCATGGACCCTGCTTACACCCACATGGGTTCTCACGACAACCTGCTGGGAAAGAATCCCTCGAAGGAACTGGAACAGAAATATTCCAATGAATTGCAGGTCACTCCGCAAACACCCCCTGCCTTCATTCTGCACAGCAGCGATGACACGGTAGTACCGGTGGCCAACAGCGTGAACTACTACACAGCCCTCGTCAAGAACAAAGTTCCTGCCAGCCTGCACACTTACCCGGTGGGAGGACACGGCTGGGGATACCGCGACAGCTTCCCCTACAAACGCCAATGGACGGGCGAACTGGAGAAATGGCTGCGCGAAATCAACAAATAATTTGCGCAACTCTTTGTAGAACAAAAGAAAAGTTGTACCTTTGCACCCGCTAATACGGGTTATTAGCATAATTCAAATCATTTACATTAAAAAACTAAATTAAAAAATGGCAACTAAAATCAGATTGCAAAGAAACGGACGCAAAGGATATGCGTTCTATTCAATTGTTATTGCAGATGCAAGAGCACCACGTGATGGTAGATTTACTGAAAAAATTGGTACTTACAATCCGAACACCAATCCTGCCACAGTAGATTTGAATTTTGAACGTGCATTACACTGGGTAATGGTAGGTGCACAGCCTACTGACACAGTACGCAACATCTTGTCTCGCGAAGGTGTTTACATGAAGAAACACTTGCTGGGCGGTGTAGTTAAAGGCGCATTCGATGAAGCACAGGCTGAAGCTAAATTCAACGCTTGGAAAGAAAACAAACAGTCAGGTTTGGCTGCTTTGAAGGCTAAGGAAGAAGAAGCTAAGAAAGCTGAAGCTAAAGCACGTCTGGAAGCTGAAAAGAAAGTAAACGAAGAAATCGCTAAGAAGGTAGCTGAAAAGAAAGCTGCTGAAGCTGCTGCTAAGGCTGAAGCTGAAGCTGCTGCAAACGCAGAAGAAGCTCCTGCTGAAGCTTAATTCTTCTTTCAGAAAAGACAAACAAAAGACTGTCCTTGCAAAAGGATAGTCTTTTTTTGTGCAGAAATGTCGTATCTTTGCATCTCACCTAACTAATACCTGCCTTTTATGCATACCAAATACACCAATGGAGAAATATGGAAAGTGGCCTACCCTATCCTGATCAGTCTGATTATGGAACAGCTTATCGGTATGACCGATACGGCTTTCATGGGACGTGTGGGCGAAGTGGAACTGGGAGCCTCGGCCATTGCCGGAGTATATTACCTGGCCATCTTCATGTTAGGATTCGGCTTCAGCATCGGCTCGCAGATATTGATTGCCCGTCGCAACGGAGAAGGTAACTTCAGGATGATTGGTTCCATCTTTTATCAGGGGATTTACTTTCTGTTAGGCATGGCACTGGTCATGTTTACCCTGTCCCGGCTGTTCTCTCCCTGGATATTGTCGCACGTGGTGGCATCCCCGCGCATCTGTGAGGCGGCGGTGAGCTACATCAACTGGCGCGTATTTGGATTTTTCTTCTCATTCGTAGCCATCATGTTCCGTGCGTTCTTTGTAGGTACCACACAAACTAAAACGCTCACGCTCAATTCCATCGTCATGGTGACGTCGAATGTGGTATTCAATTATATACTGGTATTCGGAAAGCTGGGATTTCCGGCATTAGGTATTGCCGGAGCAGCCATCGGTTCTTCACTGGCAGAACTGGTGTCCATGCTCTTTTTCATTATCTACACCACGCGGAAAGTAGACTGCGCCAAATACGGACTGAACCAACTGGTAAGTTTCCGATGGACGGAACTGAAACGCATCATGGGTGTATCACTGTGGACCATGATACAGAATGCGGTCTCCATCAGTACCTGGTTCTTGTTCTTTATCTTTATTGAGCATTTGGGCGAACGCTCACTGGCCATCACCAACATTGTACGTAACGTATCAAGTATCCCGTTCATGACCATCACGGCCTTTGCCTCCACCTGCAGCTCCCTGGTCAGCAACCTGATTGGCAGCGGAGAAGCCCGCTACGTCATGCCCACCATCCGGCAGCACGTGCGGCTCTGCACCTGCATTGTCTGGCCCGTTATTCTGCTGATAGCCTGTCTGCCTACATATGTGCTTCGCATCTATACCGACATGCCCGACTTGGTAGAAGCTGCCGTCCCTACCCTCTGGGTACTCTGCTCCAGCTATCTCCTCCAATGCGCCGGATTCATTTTCTTCCAGTCCGTATCCGGTACAGGTGACACCCGCTCTGCCTTCCTGCTGGAGATAGTAGCCCTGACCTGCTACCTGATTTTTATTGTCATGGTCATCCTTCTTTTGAAAATGGATGTAGCCGTATGCTGGTTTGCCGAACACGTGTATGCCGGAGCCATCGGTCTGCTGAGCTATCTCTATCTGAAAAAGGGAAGCTGGCAAAGGAAACAAATTTAAGGATATAAAAAGGCTACTCAATAAATGGTATAAAATCAGCCAACTAATTCACACACAAATCATTGCGAATTAGTTGGCTTTTTGTATCTCTAGATATTCCCCTGCCAAGAAGGTTTGGCCACCCAAACAGGGGAAAGTCCGACTTCGAATTCAGTTAATGCTTTCACGACAGGACAAGAGATTGTTAATCAACGATATAATAAATGCACTATATTTCATAAGCTGTCTTTCATTACCTTTTCTTCCGAAATCTGATTGTCAACAGGAAGTTCTCCCACCTCTTTCTCCTGAGGAAGTTTCAACGTATAAAGGGCAGCATTCAGTTTACGGATCTGGTCACGTTTCAGTTTTCCCGGATTATAGACGAAACCTTCTACTACGACAATCCGACCGTTCGTACGGTCCACACGAACATGTGAAACGAAAGGACCTCCCATAGCATCGTTCTCCATTTCCCACAAACCGCGTACTTCATATGCATAATCACCCTGCACCGCAATGTTACGAGCTTCTACAAAAATGGAATCGGCAGTCACCATATACATACCTTCTTTTGCTCCCGGAATGTGGGCTTTCATCACAGAATCTCGTTTCTCTATGAAATATGCCTTTGTAAAAGCTTCCTTGCTGGTATACGGATAAGTGTAGATAACAAAGTTCAAATCATTCAAATTGCTGGAAGCCCACAAGAACTGTTGGCCAACCTTGTACGAAGCCAGTTCTACCGGCATCCAGATATCACAGTCAAACAAGCTTTGTACCTTGGCAGACAAGACATCATTATGCTTCTTCTCCAACAATTTTACTTCCCGGTTCATTTCTGCACGGGTAAAGAAATCAATAATCACCTGTCCATTCTTGGATACATATTCGGCAAACTCTTCCTGATTCGGCGATTGGATAGTCATAATCATCTGTGGAGAAGAATACGCGTCACGGGTATACTTGAATTTAGTCTGAGTATAGATGTCCTGAATATCCGCAATAATGATGTTGCGGAACAGACGGGTACTACGGTCAAAATACTCCGGACGAATTCTCGAAATCCGGAAAGAACGTTCCGGTTGGGGCAATCCCGGTACATCGGTATCAAGTACATGGAAAAGCGCACTATCCGGACTGTTCCAACATTTGTCATCAGCGACCACCAACACCTCATAAGGCCTCCCACTAGATACCGGAGTAACAATACTTTTACCATCCTTCTGACAAGAAGCAAACACCGATACAACGAATATAAGACTTAAATAAAAGACAAAACGTTTCATAAATTCTAAAACTAAGTTTTCAAATACAGACTAATTACACGGATCAATTCTAAAAACCATTCATGAGATTCAGTTTAAGCATATATCCTTCACGTAATGCCTGCTTGATATCATATACTACTCCTTCAGAAGCATCTGAAGGTACCTTCAATGACACTGCAAGGTTTTCAGCCTTATTTTCCTTACACCACTGCTTGATTTTCGAAGAAAGTTCATCCAGTGAAAAATCCTCCAACTCACCTACTATCACATTATCTTTCAAAAAACGGACTTCATATCCCGGCAACGGAACACTCTTATCGGCCACACCTGCCGGTACATCCGCATATGCTTTCGGAGAAGCATAATAGAAACGGGAAATCAGGCATTCATTCACCAGTTTCTGAGGATAAGTTTTCGAAAGCTCCCGTCTGACCTCATCATACGCTTCTACCAATTTCTGCTTGGCGGCAGTAATAGCTCCCATCTTCGCATTACGGTCTGCAACAATACGGACAACAATAGGAAACATTTCCTCTTTCTGTTCAGAATACAATTTGACGAAAGAGTCTTTCAATTGCTTCCTGGCCTCGTCCGTCATGGCTCCATAATCAACAAACTTCTTCTTTGAAATAGGCTTTTCAGGCCCGAAAAGAAACTGGTTCCGCTGGTTACAATACAATTCCAGCACATACGCCTTTTCCGACGATATATGATCCTGCATCAAGTTGTCTGCATTCCGCTGCTGTGATGTGTCCCTCACCATTAATCCGGATTTTTCTTTTCCTTGATTCTTCGTTTGAAGAGCTGCACCATAATCCGCTACCGTTTCTTTCACTTCCGGCCTCGCAAAGGCATACACGACCCCTGCAGCCAAAGGTACGGCTAACAAGACACGTAGCCGGACCCACTTACTGGTTCTTCTTTTCGACATCATAGATATACGTTTTTTAAGTGAACTGTGAGTAAAACCGCAAGCCATAGAGTAGAGCCTTGAGCCCACTGCTTTCCTCACCAATAATAATTGATATGTTTTTACATCGATGCCTTGATTCAACACACCTTCATCGGCCTGATACTCATGAACACCATTAAGTTCATACCTCAGTTTCCACACCAACGGATTCCACCAATGAAAGATTAGAATAAACTGTATCAACAGATTGTCATAACAATGCCCATACCGGCAATGCATCTCCTCATGCAGACGGACCGGAGAATATTCTTCATACTCCTGACTGTTCATGACGATATACGTTCCCCAGCTAAAAGGACGGACAGGAATATCGTACAACACCCATCGAAATCCATTACATTCTTTATATTCCTGCCGACTTATCCAACGGAACAGACGGATATAGCCTACAACCCATTGCAAAAGGATGAAAGCACAGCCCGACAGATAAACTACCATTGACAACACAAGCCAACCCCAATAATTGGCTTCCTTCTGAGTAATTTCCACCATACCGGAAGCAGAAGCAGATACTACATCAACAGGCTGTTTCCATTCCTCCATAAGTATAAAAGGAGACTGCACTAAGGGTTCATGCTCTAATTCCAGAGAAACAAAAGGCAATAACAGACAAGTCAGCATTCCGCCCACCAGCACCCATCGGTTCAAAGAAAAGCGAGTGGTCGAAGCACAAAGCAACTTATAGAATCCATAAAGCAATGTCAGGCAGAAAGAGCTTTTCAGTAGATAGGTTAAAAAGGCTACCATAGGTTCAAGATTTACGATTATTCTTCCCCTGCTCTATCTGAGCTATCAGCTGCTTCAGTTCATCCAGATTCATTTTCTCATCTTCAATAAACTGAGAAACCACCTTGGTATAAGAATTGTCAAAATACTGAGAAACAATCTCTCCGATAGCCGAACCCTTGTATTCATTTCCTGTTATTTTTGCTTCATAACGGTAGGTGTTTCCAAACGCCCGATAACTGACAAAGCCTTTTTCTACCAACAGCTTCACCAGAGTAGCTACTGTATTGTAATGGGGTTTCGGTTCTGAATAGAATGCCAACATTTCACGAATAAATAAAGGACCATGAGTCCATAAAATATTCATTATTTCTTCTTCTTTTGGTGTCAGTTTCTTCATAAACAGCTCATTTAAGATTAATACTACACGAAGATATGAAAATTATCAGACAAACAACTAAAAGTTTTAGTAGAACTACTAATATTAATAGTAATTAATAATAAAGACAAAATATCCAAACGATTTATTGAAAACACAAGCAGATTTTGACAGACATGCCAAAACTAAAATGGAACATTCAGTAAATATCCCAATTTAAGAACATAAAAAAGGCAGGAGAGCAATTCACTTTCCTGCCTTTTTCTATGTTCACATTTTATGTCTTCCTTAGAACTCGCTGGTGAAATGGAACTTGATGTGCTTGAAGTCCATCTGTGCCATCTGAAGCACATAACCGCTATCGGCCAGGAACACATCGCGTCCGTCACGGTCTTTCGCCATATACTGATACTTACGTTTCTTGAAAGCTTCCAGTTCAGCCGGATCATCGCTTTCAATCCAGCAGGCTTTATATAGACTCAACGGTTCCCAACGGCACTTGGCATTGTATTCGTTTTCCAGACGGTACTGAATAACCTCAAACTGCAACTGACCTACCGTACCGATAATCTTGCGTCCGTTGAACTGGTTGACAAACAGCTGTGCCACACCTTCGTCCATCAGCTGATCGATACCCTTATTCAACTGCTTGGTCTTCATCGGATCGGCATTCTCGATGTACTTGAACATTTCCGGAGAGAAGCTCGGCAACCCCTTGAAGTGCAACAGTTCACCTTCGGTCAGCGTATCGCCAATCTTGAACGTACCATTGTCCGGCAAACCGATAATATCGCCAGCCCAAGCCTCATCCACTGTAGTCTTGCGCTGTGCCATGAACTGCGTGGGTGAAGAGAAACGCATCGTCTTGTTATGACGCACATGCAGGTACGGCGTATTACGGGTGAACTTACCGGAACATACCTTACAGAAGGCTACACACGAACGGTGGTTCGGGTCGATGTTAGCCGTAATCTTGAACACGAAACCGGTAAACTTAGGTTCCTCAGGCTTCACCTCGCGTTCTTCTGCCTGTACCGGACGCGGACTTGGCGCAATTTCCACAAAACAGTCGAGCAATTCCTGCACACCGAAGTTGTTCAAAGCCGAACCAAAGAACACCGGAGCCAGTTCTCCTTTCAGGTAATCGTCTACGTTGAATTCCGGATATACCCCGTCAATCAGTTCCAGTTCACTGCGCAACTTTTCAGCCAGCGGTGTACCGATATGGTTGTCCAAATCCTCTGTATGGATGTCCACCTCCACTTTCTCCGTCACCACCTGCTTAGAAGGCTGGAAAAGGTTCAGTTTCTGCTCGTAAATGTTGTACACACCCTTGAAACGCGGACCACTCTCAATCGGCCACGTCAGCGGACGCACGTTGATAACCAGTTCTTCCTCCAGTTCATCCAGCAAATCGAACGGGTCCTTAGCCTCACGGTCCATCTTGTTGACGAAGATAATCACCGGCGTGTTACGCATACGGCAGACTTCCATCAGCTTACGGGTCTGTGTTTCCACACCCTTCGCTCCGTCCACCACGATGATTACACTGTCCACTGCCGTCAAGGTACGATATGTATCTTCAGCAAAATCCTGGTGACCCGGTGTATCGAGGATATTGATCTTATAGTCATGGTAGTCAAACTCCATCACGGAGGTAGTAACCGAGATACCACGCTGCTTTTCGATGTCCATCCAGTCGGACGTGGCAGTTTTCTTTATCTTGTTTGATTTCACGGCTCCGGCCACCTGAATCTGTCCACCGAAAAGCAACAGCTTTTCCGTCAACGAGGTTTTACCGGCATCCGGATGCGCGATAATCGCAAATGTTCGTCTTCTTGCTATTTCCTGATTTGCCATATTTATTGTTTTAATTTTTCAATACATTCTGCCAGACTGTCCATCCAGTAAGGCACTTCCACGCCGTAGGTTTTCTTCAGCTTGGTCTTGTCGAGCACGGAATAGTGCGGACGACAAGCTTTCGTAGGATAATCCTCTGTGTGAAGCGGAGACACATGACAAGTAGTGATACCTGCCAGACGATGGATAGCTTTGGTAAAATCATACCAGGAGCACACGCCTTCGTTGCTGAAATGATAAATACCCGGCACGATACCTTTCTCCAGTGCCACAAAAATGGCCTGAGCCAAATCGCGTGCATAAGTCGGCGTACCAATTTGGTCGAAGATAACTCCCAGCGTTTCTTTCTCCTGCCCCAAACGAATCATGGTCTTCACGAAATTGTTGCCAAACGTAGAATACAGCCATGCCGTACGAATCACCATCGTATTGGGACACTGCTTCAGCGCTTCCTGCTCACCAGCCAGTTTGGTAGAGCCATATACGGAATTCGGACACGGTGTATCTTCTTCCTTATAAGGGATATGGGCTGTACCGTCGAACACATAGTCCGTAGACACCTGCACCAAGCAGCCGTTACGGCTTCGTGCCGCCTTGGCCAGATAGCCCGGAGCCACATGATTCAGTTTGTCGCAGAGTTCCACGTTGTCCTCCGCCTTGTCGACTGCCGTATAAGCTGCACAGTTCACAATCTCATCAATCTGATGAGCCGATACAAATTCCATTACCGCCTGTTCATCGCAGATATCCAACTCTGCCACATCGGTAAAGAAATACTCAAAATTCCGGTGCTCTTCTGCCAGCAGACGCATTTCATTGCCCAACTGTCCGTTGGCTCCCGTCACTAATATCTTTTTCATGTTCTGTGATGTTTTAATCCAGTTCCAAATCGCCTTCCTTATCCTTAATATAATATCCGGCCAGCATCGCCAGCAAGTCACTGATGGCCTTCAGCGCCTTCATGGTTTCTTCGCTGATTTCCTTCTTCTGCAATTTCAGCATCAGTACCCCATACATGGCATCAAAGCAAGTCTCCAGTTCAGGCACGTCCTTGTCGCCACCCTTGGCACGCAGTTCCACAATAAAAGGAAGCACCTTGTAATACGCCGCACTGTAATAAGGGAATTTAGGCGAACGCAACAAACGCAGGTGTAAGTCAGTCAGCCAGACGATGATGTTCTTGTTAATCTGCACATGACCCTTTTCCAGCACCCCTTCCTGCTGCATCATGTTAATCAAGTCCTCATACCAGCGGGCCAGTTCCTTCTTCTGCTCGTCGGTAGCCGGATAAGGCTCGATGATATTCTTACGGATGCGCTCCATATCGCAGCCATTGGCACGAATCAAGTCCTCCACCTGCCACATATACAGCAGGTATTCGGCGATATTCTTTTTTTTAAGTTGTTGAGAAATATACATATCCTATCAAGAAAAAGATTTGCCGGCAATGGCCAGGACGATTCCCACCACCGCCGCTATCATGACCACGACACCAATGATGCGGTTGAGCACCCAGATGCCGCGCAAATTAAATCGTGAACGTACTTTATTGACAAAATAAGTAATGCTGAACCACCAGCCCAATGCTCCCAAAATAATGGCCAGATAACCCACTAACTGGAAACCGATGGGACTGCCCGGCATGACAAATGAGAAACGGGCAAACAGACCGATGAACAGGAAAATAATCAAGGGATTGGACAGGGTGACAAAAAAGGCCGTAACGAAGTTGTGCAGGTAAGTTCCCCGCGTACCCGAAGACGGGCGAAGCGACTTCACCGGATTACTGCGGAAGGTATAGATACCAAAAGCCAGCAACATGATGCTGCCCACTACCTGAAGAAAAATATGATGCTTCAGGATGAGTTCGTCCATGAAACTCATTCCGTATCCCGTAATCAACGCATAGCAAATATCACTTAATGCCGCCCCGACTCCCGTCACGAAACCAAACCAGCGCCCTTTGTTCAACGTACGCTGAATACAGAGCACACCGACCGGTCCCAAAGGAGCAGACACGACAATGCCGATAATCAATCCCTTCAGCAACAAATCAAGTATAGTAACCTGTTCAATCCAATTCATAATGCAAAGATGCTACTTTTTTACGAAAGTACCTACATTTTTATACGATTATCATTAAGAGTATATCTGAAAAACGACAAATTCAGAAGCCCTAAAGGAATAACAGGAAGACATTACTGCATTTTTTACGTCTCCCGGCACAAAACCATATGTCTCCCCTACGGGAAACTTACAGCTCCGGCTGGAGAAACGTAAAGTTCACGTAAGGGAGACATACAACCAACAAGTCCGTTTTTCCCTCAATGAAGGGAGACTTTCGGTTTTCTATCACACAAAGAGTACGGCCAGAATACCCAGTCCGACTGCTACAATGGTAGAAATCAGTCCCGGCATCATGAAAGAATGGTTCAGTACGTATTTTCCGATGCGGGTGGTACCCGTGGTATCAAAATTGATGGCCGCCACCACCGTTGGATAATTCGGGATGAAAAAATACCCGTTGACCGCCGGAAAGAGGGCAATCAGCATATAGGGCGAAATGCCCAGTGCCATGCCCAAAGGAAGCAAGGCACGGATGGTTGCCGCCTGACTGAACAGCAGGATAGACATGACAAAAAGCGCAATACCGAAAAGCCACGGCATATCAGTTACCAAACCGAATATATTTTCTTTGATGACGGCAATGTTACCGGAGATAAAGGTATCGCCCATCCACGCAATACCGAAAATGGCCACTACCGCCTGCATACCCGCATTGAAGACTGAACTTTTAGCAGCCTTCATCCCACTGGTGCCAGTCAGCAGCAGAATCAGTGCGGCTACCGACAGCATGAGCACTTCAATGATGTGTGCCATCTGCATCACCACTACCCCCTCAGAGGTTTGAAACGACGGACGAAGACTATCGATGGAGCCAAACAGCACGATGCCGACCGTGGCACCTAAAAACAGCAGTACAGATGTCAGCGCCTTTCCAGGATTGGCCACCTCAGCCGTACAATAATTGGCACCTGACAATTCACCCGACTTCAAGCGTGCCTGATATACAGGATCATCTTTCAGTTCCTTGCCTACCCGCATGGAATAGAGTGCACCAACCAGCACGCCTACCAAGGTGCAGGGAATGGAAATCTTCAAAATATCAAACAAGGTAATGTCATATCCGGCCAGCATACTCAACAGGGCCACCGTAGCTGCAGAAATAGGGCTGGCAGTAATAGCCTGCTGGGAAGCAATGACGGCAATCCCCATCGGACGTTCCGGACGGATACCCGTTTCACGAGCCACTTCGGCAATAACCGGAAGTACGGAATAGGCCACATGCCCCGTTCCGGCAAAGAAGGTAAAGAGATAAGTCACCAGCGGACTCAACAGCGTGATGCGCTGAGGATGGCGACGCAAGATTTTCTCTGCCCATTTCACCATCAAATCCAATCCTCCGGCAGCCTGCATGCAACCGGCAGCTGCAATCACTGCCACAATCATCAGCATCACATCAATAGGAGGAGTGGTGGGTTCAAGACCAAAGATAAAGGTAAGTACGGCCAGCCCCAAGCCTCCAAAGACTCCCAGACCGATGCCGCCTACACGCGCTCCGACAATAATTGCCAGTAACACAAACAGTAATTGTAACCACATAAATAGAAAGAGTTTTTAGATTTAAGGTGCAAAGATAGGCATATTCTGTGATAACTTTTATTTTTCTTCGTAATTCCGAGGATTTTCTCTACCTTTGTACCACTTTTAAAGCGCATTGAATATTCATTATAACATACAAGTGCTATGATTCTATTTTTCAGAACACCCACAAACAGTGTGATTGCCACGGAATGCAATCAGGAACTGAATGCTGAAGACGTCAAGAAACTATGCTGGCTGTACAGCGATGCCACTGTGGAAAACGAAGACAACCTGAAAGGATGGTTCATCGGCCCACGCCGTGAAATGATTACTCCATGGAGTACAAATGCGGTTGAAATCACCCAGAACATGGGTCTCAACGGTATCCGTCGTATCGAGGAATACTTCCCGGTGAAAGATGAAAATGCCGACCACGACCCGATGTTGCAACGTATGTATCACGGACTGGATCAGGAAATTTTCACGGTAGACATCAAACCGCAGCCTATCATATACATCGAAAACCTGGAAGAATACAACGAAAAGGAAGGTTTGGCGCTGTCACGCGAAGAAATGGACTACCTGATGAAGGTGGAAAAGGATCTGGGCCGCAAACTGACTGACTCGGAAGTATTCGGTTTCGCACAGATTAACTCTGAACACTGCCGCCACAAAATTTTCGGTGGTACGTTCATCATCGACGGACAGGAAATGGAGTCTTCTCTGTTCCAGATGATCAAGAAAACTACACAGGAAAATCCTAACAAGATTATCTCGGCTTACAAAGACAACGTAGCTTTTGCCGAAGGTCCGGTGGTAGAACAATTCGCTCCGGCCGATCACTCTACTTCTGATTACTTCATTATTAAAGATATTAAGACCGTCATCTCACTGAAAGCGGAAACACACAACTTCCCGACTACCGTAGAACCGTTCAACGGTGCGTCTACCGGTACAGGTGGTGAAATCCGCGACCGTATGGGTGGTGGTAAAGGTTCATGGCCGATTGCCGGAACTGCCGTATACATGACTTCTTATCCGCGTACAGACGAAGGACGCGACTGGGAAAACATTCTGCCGGTGCGCAAATGGTTGTACCAGACTCCGGAACAGATTCTGATCAAGGCATCAAACGGTGCTTCTGACTTTGGTAACAAGTTCGGACAGCCGCTGATTTGTGGTTCTGTTCTGACTTTCGAACACGAAGAAAACAACGAAAAATATGCTTACGACAAGGTTATCATGCTGGCAGGTGGTGTGGGCTACGGCACACAGCGCGACTGCTTAAAGGGTAGCCCCGAAGCAGGAAACAAGGTCGTAGTCATGGGTGGTGACAACTACCGTATCGGTCTGGGTGGTGGTTCCGTTTCTTCTGTAGAAACAGGACGTTACTCTTCAGGCATCGAGCTGAACGCTATCCAGCGTGCCAATGCAGAAATGCAGAAACGTGCTTACAACGTGGTACGTGCATTGTGCGAAGAAGACGAAAACCCGATTGTATCTATCCACGACCACGGTTCTGCCGGACACGTAAACTGTCTGTCTGAGCTGGTGGAAGACTGCGGTGGTCTGATTCACATGGACAAGTTGCCTATCGGTGACGAAACACTTTCTGCCAAGGAAATCATCGCCAACGAATCACAGGAACGTATGGGCTTGCTGATTGACGAAAAAGCCATCGAACATGTACACAAGATTGCAGAACGCGAACGTGCACCGATGTACGTGGTAGGTGAAACTACCGGCGACCATCGTTTTGCCTTCGAACAGGCTGATGGCGTACGTCCGTTCGACCTGGCCGTAGACCAGATGTTCGGCTCTTCTCCGAAAACTTATATGGTGGACAAGGCTGTAGAACGTCATTATGAAAACGTTTCTTACGATGTCACCAAACTGAATGAATATTTGCGCCGCGTGCTGCAGCTGGAAGCTGTAGCCTGCAAGGACTGGTTAACCAACAAGGTAGACCGCTCCGTAACAGGTAAGATTGCCCGCCAGCAGTGTCAGGGTGAATTGCAGTTGCCGTTGAGCGACTGTGGTGTGGTTGCCCTCGACTACCGTGGCGAAAAAGGTATCGCTACTGCACTGGGACATGCTCCGCAGGCTGCCTTGGCTAATCCGGAAGCAGGTTCTGTACTGGCTGTATCAGAAGCACTGACCAACCTGGTATGGGCTCCGCTGGCAGAAGGAATGGACAGCATTTCATTGTCAGCCAACTGGATGTGGCCTTGCCGTGCACAGGAAGGTGAAGACGCCCGTCTGTACAAAGCAGTGAAAGCATTGTCAGACTTCTGCTGCGAACTGCAAATCAACGTGCCGACCGGTAAGGACTCTCTGTCAATGACACAGAAATATCCGAACGGTGAAAAGATTATCAGCCCGGGAACCGTTATCGTTTCTGCCGGTGGTGAAGTATCCGACATCAAGAAAGTGGTTTCTCCGGTAATGGTCAACAAACCGAAATCTACCTTCTATCATATTGACTTCAGCTTCGACCAGCTTCGTCTGGGTGGTTCTGCTTTCGCACAGTCACTCAACAAGGTAGGTGATGACGTGCCGACTGTACAGAATCCGGAATACTTCCGCGATGCATTCCTGGCTGTTCAGGAACTGGTGAACAAAGGCTTGATTCTGGCCGGACATGATATTTCTGCCGGTGGTTTGATTACTACCCTTTTGGAAATGTGCTTTGCCAATACAGAAGGTGGTATGGAAATCAACCTCGACAAGATTAAGTGCGACGACATCGTGAAGATTCTGTTCGCCGAAAATCCGGGTGTAGTTATCCAGGTAGCCGACAAACACAAGACAGAAGTCAAGAAGATTCTGGAAGATGCAGGTGTAGGTTACGTGAAGATTGGTGTGCCGACTGAAGAACGTCACATTCTGGCAACTCTGCACGATGCAACTTACCAGTTCGGTATCGACTACTTGCGTGATGTATGGTATTCTACTTCTTACCTGCTCGACCGCAAGCAGAGCATGAACGGCTGCGCCAAGAAACGTTTCGAAAACTACAAGCAGCAACCGCTGGAATTTGTATTCGACAAGTCATTCACCGGCAAGCTGTCGCAGTTCGGTCTCGATCCGAACCGTCGTACACCGAGCGGCATCAAAGCAGCCATCATCCGTGAAAAGGGAACTAACGGTGAACGTGAAATGGCTTACATGCTGTATCTGGCAGGCTTCGACGTAAAAGACGTAACAATGACCGACCTGATTAGCGGACGTGAAACACTGGAAGACATCAACATGGTAGTTTACTGCGGTGGATTCTCCAACTCCGACGTACTGGGTTCTGCCAAAGGATGGGCCGGAAGCTTCCTGTTCAACCCGAAAGCAAAGGCTGCCCTCGACAACTTCTACGCTCGCGAAGATACATTGTCACTGGGAGTCTGCAACGGTTGCCAGCTGATGATGGAACTGGGACTGATTACTCCGGAAGACAAGAAGAAAGGCAAGATGCTGCATAACGACTCACATAAGTTTGAATCTAACTTCCTGGGTGTAACCGTACCGATGAACCGCAGCGTGATGTTCGGCTCACTGAGCGGCTCTAAACTGGGTATCTGGGTAGCTCACGGAGAAGGTAAGTTCTCATTGCCTTATCCGGAAGACCACTACAACGTAGTGCTGAAGTATTCATACGATGAATATCCAGGCAACCCGAACGGTTCAGACTACAGCGTAGCCGGTATCGCCAGCCAGGACGGCCGTCATCTGGCCATGATGCCTCACCTGGAACGTGCTTGCTTCCCATGGGAAAACGCATACTATCCGCTTGACCGCAAAGAAGAAGACCAGATCACTCCGTGGATGGAAGCCTTCGTAAATGCCCGCAAGTGGGTGGAAGCCAACCGTAAGAAATAATCCAAGAAAATGATACTTTAACACAAGGAGTCGCCTTTTAAAGCGACTCCTTTGTTTTTGTCAAAAAAGAATGGTTTTATGTTGGATTTTGTAAATATAAACCGTACTTTTGCTTGCGTAGCTAAAAGGACATTCAAAAAACTTATAAAATAAGATAACCATGAAAGAAATAGACTGGTCGAATCTGTCTTTCGGATACATGCGGACAGATTACAATGTACGTTGCTATTATCGCGACGGAAAATGGGGAGAACTCGAACTCTGTTCAGAAGAAACATTGAACATTCACATGGCTGCTACTTGTCTGCACTACGGACAGGAAGCTTTCGAAGGACTGAAAGCCTATCGCGGAAAAGACGGTAAAATCCGTATCTTCCGTCCGGAAGCTAATGCAGAACGTCTGCAAAGCACTTGCCGGGGTATCCTGATGCCAGAACTTCCGACTGAAAAATTCTGTGAAGCTGTGAAGAAGGTGGTAAAAGCCAACGAACGCTTCATTCCTCCATACGAAAGTGGTGCTTCTCTTTACATCCGTCCGCTGCTGATTGGTACAAGTGCACAAGTAGGTGTACATCCTGCCAGTGAATACATGTTTGTGATATTCGTCACTCCGGTAGGTCCGTACTTCAAAGGTGGATTTGCCACTAACCCCTACGTAATTATCCGCCAGTACGACCGTGCAGCACCACTCGGAACCGGTACATTTAAAGTAGGTGGTAACTACGCTGCCAGCCTCCGCGCCAACAAAATGGCACACGATGCAGGATACGCCAGCGAATTCTATCTGGATGCAAAAGAAAAGAAATACATCGACGAATGTGGTGCAGCCAACTTCTTTGGTATCAAGAACAATACCTATGTCACTCCGCTGTCAACCTCTATCCTGCCCTCTATCACCAACCGCAGCTTGATGCAGCTGGCTGAAGACATGGGAATGAAAGTAGAACGTCGTCCGATTCCGGAAGAAGAACTGACTACCTTCGAAGAAGCAGGAGCTTGCGGTACAGCAGCCGTAATCAGTCCTATCGGCCGCATTGACGATCTGGAGAACCAGAAGTCATACGTCATTGCAAAAGATGGCAAACCAGGCCCTATCAGCGAAAAACTATATCACAAGCTGCGTGGCATCCAGTACGGTGACGAAGCTGATCCATACGGATGGGTAACTGTATTAGACTAATAATTATCCTTTTTACCATAAAAAAGTCCGAAGCAAAACACGTTTCGGACTTTTTTTATAATATACAACTTCTGACATAGACTATCTCTTCTCAAACGAACGGAAAAAGCGCAATAGCTCTCCATTCGCCCGATTATCGATTTCCGTCTCTCGCATCTCTTCAAACAAATTTAGGGTAGCAGGGCATTCCCCACAAATATCAATACCTATGACCTGCTCTTGCCGAAATACAACGGCCAACAACTGCTCCAGTTCTGATAAAGTCAGTGAACCTTGATCCCAGTTGGTTATCGCAGAAGAAGGGTCCAGCACATCCTTGTCGATAGAAATATAGACAGGTTCATTCACATGCTCAGAGGCAAACGCTTTCCAACCTGCTTCCTGATCCAAAGAAGATTCACTATAAAAATGGATACGGTCGCCATATTCCTTTGGAACTTCCTGCAACAAACGGTCTGAAGCACCGGCTATAATTACCTTCTTACAATTCGCATTCGTATCAAGCACATCTTTTACCCAACTTCCACACGACAGGATATGCTCAAATAAAGGAGGCTGCATGTCAGGATGGTGGTCAAACACCAGCAAAGCAAATGGAGTAGTCAGCTTATCAGTCCAAAATTTCGTGACATAATGATAATTTCCTGAATCTATAAAATGAATTCCCTGCGGAGAATAATCCGCTATCATACGCTGTAAAGCAGAAGCTCCTTCTTCGTCACAATAGCATTCTGTTCCATTCAAATGCTGGCAATCCAGCCACACAAACTGACGATTCCGAGCAAAGGGCTCATAATTGTACACGCCTGTAAAATTCATCACAACCACCGGTTTCGAATTCCGGCTAAATACTGCTTGAGATTGATGATTCATATACTTTCCTCCCACTCTTCAAAATACGCCTTAAAAACGAAGAAAAGAGACTGACACCGGTAACTCTTTCCCATTGTCTATAGGCCATAAACAGAAAAAAGCTGTAACCGAATAGTTACAGCTTTTTATCTCGGCACGGGAAGAGAGGCTCGAACTCCCGACACTCGGTTTTGGAGACCGATGCTCTACCAACTGAGCTATTCCCGTGTTTGCGGTTGCAAAAGTAGTACAAATTTTGGAAACTGCAAGGGATTTCGAAAAATATTTTTCCTGAATCCCTCTACAATAAAGATAAGTCATTGAACATCTGACGATAATACGCCGCTTTTTTTTCAAGTTTTAAAGGGTAAGCCCGGCTGGAAGACGGCATCCGATAGAGGGTCAGTTCACGATCTCTGAAATGAAACGCACTTCCCCCTCCCACTGGCGGCTCTTTTGCTTCCATCTGTTCGCAAAACACGTCCGTCGCTTTCTGACCGGTAGTCACCACCGCCCGACAGGAAGGAAGCTGCTGAAGAAGCAACCCAATATCCGTGGGCGAAACCACCTCTAAGAACTTATCGGATGCATTATCCTGCAACCTGCGCACGCAAGAAGCCGTATCATACAGAGCAATCCCTTTTTCACGCAAAAAAGCAATGATACGCTCTTTATCAAATATTTTTTCAGGACTGAGAAAATAATCCTTGTCATCAAAGAAAATGAAGCCGAAAATACGCCACATATCATTCTGCAAGTTGGGATAAAAGAAATCCATGCTCCAGCGTTTCTTCTGCGGAGGAAAACTACCCAGCATCAGCAAGACTGCATTCTCCGGAAGAAAGGGCTCCAGCGGATGATGCTCCACTCCTGAAAGCAAATGCTCGTCCAACGTCATGCTTTTGGTTTAGGTTCCTTCTTAGCCAGCAATACGATGTTATAGACATATTCCGTCATCCAGCTTTCAGAATAGCCCAGCGCATGCTGATACTGACGAATGTTTCCGCAAGTCTTACGTACGCCATCATCCTTCCAGTCTACTTTTGTCAGGATGTCGTGTACGGCTTTTTCCGTCATGTTACGAAGCATCTTCTTAAATATACCCGGCATACGGAACTTCCATTGCATCAGGTTGCCGATAACCATCATCAAATCCTGGCTGAATCCCTGGAACATGAAAAGATAATTCTTTATATCGTTCACATTGCGGCAATTGCGCTTGATAGAGCCGTCGATTTCCTTGAAAAAAGTTTCAGGCAGACCATAAATATCCATCAGCATCTTGCGGCAGCGTGTACGCTCTGCGATACCAAGTTTATTATTCTGCGTAGGAACCTTCAATGTACGCTTAAATACAGCCAAATCCGGCAGAAAGTTAATGTTACTGATACCCAGCTGAGCCGCCATTACTGCCTGATAATACACACGAATCAACGTCATGAAATCTTCCATTCCACCCACACGTACCGTTTCATCAGCACCTTCTGCTGTTTTCTTGCCTAATAGTTTTGAAAATATACTCATACTTGTACTTTTTATTGTTTTTTGATTTGCAAAGATACGAAAATAGTTACCAACATTCTAAATCCTGCTCAATATCTTTCATCTGCTCTTTGTGAAAGACTGGACTTTTGATGCCTTTCCGCTTCTGTGCCAAGTAATCATCGAGCAAGCGAAAAGCATATTTGCCAAGCAAGAATATTGCAATCAGATTGCAAATGGACATTAAAGCCATAGTAACATCAGCCAAGTTCCATACCAGATTCAGACTTGCCAATGAGCCAAACAAAACCATCCCCCCAACCAACATACGGTATAAAACTACCGGCCACTGACGAGAAGTGAAAAAGCGGATATTAGCTTCTCCGTAATAATAGTTTCCTAAAATGCTGCTGTAAGCGAAAAAAAGAGTAGCAATGGCAACGTAGATGCCTCCAATATTACCAACCTCACTGGTCAGCGCCGCTTGGGTCAGCTGGATACCATCCAGACCACTACCAACATAATCCTCACCGAACAAAATGATAAAAGCTGTACAGGAACAAATAAGCAGAGTGTCTGTAAATACTCCCAGTGCCTGAATAAATCCTTGTTTAGCGGGATGGGTTACATGAGCCGTTGCCGCAGCATTGGGGGCAGATCCCATACCAGCCTCATTGCTGAAAAGTCCCCGTTTAATCCCTTGCATCAGAGCCGTTCCTATTCCGCCACCAACGGCCTGATGCCAGCCAAAAGCATTCCCGACAATTTGTTCAACAACTGCTGGAATACGGTCAATGTTAGCCAATACAACAAACAAAGCCAATGCAATATAACCGACAGCCATGACAGGAACAATGACACTACTGATAGCAGCAATACGATGTACACCTCCAAAAATGATGACAAGGGTTAATACCGAAATGACAATTCCTGAGTTTAAAGGCTCTACAGAAAAAGCACTTTGCAAGGCAGCACTCATGGTATTACTTTGCACCGAATTGAATGCAAGACCAAACGTGACCGTAATCAGTACCGCAAAAAGTACTCCCATCCAACGTTTCTTCAATCCACGCTCCATATAATAGGCAGGGCCTCCGACATAGGAATGTTTTCCTTTGACTTTAAAAAGCTGGGCTAACGTAGATTCCACAAAGGCACTGCTGGAACCCAGCAGCGCAATAATCCACATCCAGAAAATCGCTCCTGGTCCACCTACCGTAAGGGCCGTTGCCACACCAGCCAGATTGCCGGTTCCAACACGGCTTGCCAGCGAAATGGCAAAAGCCTGAAAAGAAGAGATATGTTTCTCGTGTCCGTTTATCTTAGCAGTCGAATCCCCCAGTAACCGGATCATCTCACCCAACATACGGAACTGTACGAAACGAGTCTTAACACTGAACCAGATGGCGCATCCCAGCAACATGATTACCAGGACATAAGTCCACAAGACATAGTTGGCTTCATTTATGATATTCGTGAATAGATCCATGAAATTTATTAATCAGATTTGAGTTTAAAATAAAATGTATGCTCTCTGAATACCGGTTCCACCAGGTCAAAACGAATAAAATCTGCCAGCAAACCAATTACCAGCTTCCGCGGAAGCCCTGAAAGCCTGACACACTTATTCAACGTCAATTCGCCGTGCTGCCCCACCAGGTTTAATATAGACTGTTCTTTCTCTGTATAAGTCACTACCACTTCTTTTTTATTGTGAAACCACACGTTCAAGTGGACCGGAGTGGCCAAGATTGTTTCATCTTTAATGCGCAAGTAAGCCTTGGGCCGATTGTCTTCATCGAAGGCATAGACAGGCTTCTCCTTGCTTTCGGGAACATAAACCTCCAGTACATCTTTGCCTTCCACCCTATATAATTGGTTTTCAAGTTGTAAGGCAGGCTTACAATACATTGTAGCTGCAGCTTCTATCATGTAAAGCTCCTCTTCCGAACGTATTCCTGCTATTTTCCCGTTATCTTTTACCCCTATAAGCAACCTTCCCCCTCCGGTATTGGCAAAAGCCGACAAACTCTTCGCTATTTTCCGGGCATCGGAAATGGCAAACTTGAAATCCTGATGCACATGTTCACCTTCAGTAATGAGTTGTTGTATATAATCCGCGTCTGTAGTCTGTTTCATTACCGGAACAACTCAATCACAATGTTTATGCGTCATGATGTCGAGCACCAACTTGTCGGTCTCGTTCATGCCTTCAGAACCGATTTTCGTCAGATTACGGATACTGAAATCCACATTGTCTTCAATGATACCTTCTACTGAAGTCACACACTTTCCTTCCATGGCCAGGATAGCAGAGAACACAGCGGTAGATACCCCACTGGTCAGTTTCAAAGCACAGCTTGGCTTGGCTCCGTCGCAAATCATACCTGTCAGATTAGCAATCATGTTCTGCACGGCATAAGCTACTTGCTTATACTCCCCTCCCATCAGGTAAGTAATTCCGCAACTGCTTCCTGTAGCCGCCACGACACAACCGCACAAAGCCGACAGACGTCCCAGATTCTGCTTGATATAAATAGCTGTCAGATGACTAAGCACCAAGGCACGAATCAGTTCTTCTTCCGTCTTGTGATTCTCTTCCGCAAAAACTACGACCGGAAGCGTAGCAGCAATTCCCTGGTTTCCACTACCGGAATTACTCATCACCGGAATCATGGCTCCTGCCATACGGGCATCACATGCAGCAGATGTGTACGAAAGAATGTGCGTAAATGTATTGCTTCCCATGATACTCTGCTCACTGCGGCTGCTCTGCAAGGTTTTTCCCAGTTCATGCCCATAATTTCCTTTAAACGAACGTTCCGCCGCCTGTAAGTTCAGGCGTTTGGCCTCCAGAATAAAGCGAATCTCATCCAGCGGAGTTGTAGTAGCAAAGTCGTACACCTTGCTCAGATTCAAGTCCACTTCTTCTGTATCTGCTTCAGCTCCCGTCTTGGTTCTATGATCGAACAAAACCTGACCGTTCCGCTCTGCATACACAAAGTTCGTATGTCCTCCGCTGATGATAGCCGTAGCCTCATCTCCACCGGCCGAACAAACCACCTCGATATACAGTTTCTCTTCGATACCTTCCTTCAGTTCTATCTTAATGCCTTGATCGGCTATCATCTGTTTTCCTTCTTCCACACTCTCGGGAGTGATGTCTTTCAGGACTTCCAGTCCATATTCCGACTTACCCTTCAAGGCCCCCAGTGCAATGGCAATGGGCAAACCAATCATACCCGTACCGGGAATACCAACTCCCATGGCATTTTTCAAGATGTTAGCACTCAGACGTGCGGTAATCGTTTCCGGACACTTCCCCAATACTTCCGTAGCCTTGGCCACGCAAAGAGCCACAGCCACCGGTTCCGTACAACCGATGGCAGGGACTACTTCTCGCTGAATGAGTGCGATGATACGCTCTCTTTCTGCTTGTGCAATCATACTGATTATTTTTTATAGTTCTTCAATCCTGTTTGCAGGAATTCCACATATTTCTGAATATCCTCATCGTACGAATAAGACTTGTTCAATGGCATTCCTTCGTTGTCGAGCAACACATAGAAAGGCTGTGCGTTAGCTCCAAACTTGGAACGCTGCAAGTAACTCCACTTATCGCCCACCGTACGCAGTGTACGTTCCGTACCGTTTTCCATCACCTTCACCGGTTCTGGCAATTTGGTTTTTTCATCCACATACAGCGTAATCAGCACGTAGTCTTCGTTCAACAGCTTGCTTACCGTAGGATCTGTCCACACAGCCAGTTCCATCTTACGGCAGTTCACACAACCATAGCCTGTGAAGTCAATCATCACCGGTTTTCCCTGCTGACGGGCATATTCCATTCCGGCATCAAAGTCATTGAACTTCGCATGCACTTCATTCTTATATAAATTGAAATCCTGTGTCTGCATAGGAGGAGCAAAAGCGCTCACTGCCTTCAACGGGGCACCCCACAAGCCCGGTACCATATATACGGCAAATGCCAGAGAAGCAAGTGCCATAAAGAAACGGGGCACACTTACCTTAGTATCGTCATCATCGTGCGGGAACTTGATTTTTCCCAGCAGATACATACCCAGCAACGCAAAAATCACAATCCACAATGCCAAGAAGGTTTCACGATCCAGCAGACGCCAGCCGTAAGCCAAATCGGCTACAGAAAGGAACTTCAAAGCGAATGCTAGTTCCAAGAATCCCAGTGTCACTTTAATGACATTCATCCAGCCTCCCGATTTCGGCATGGACTTCAGCCATGACGGGAAGAGTGCAAACAGGGTGAACGGCAAAGCCAACGCAATGGCAAATCCCAGCATTCCGATGGCCGGTGCCACGATACTTTCAGAAGTAGATACTTCCACCAGCAAGAAACCGATAATCGGACCGGTGCAAGAGAAAGAAACCAATGATAACGTGAAAGCCATCAGGAAAATACTCAACAATCCGGTAGTCTGTTCTGCCTTGCTGTCTACCGCATTGCTCCACTTCGACGGAAGGGTAATTTCAAATGCCCCAAAGAAAGAAGCGGCAAAAACCACCAGCATCAGGAAGAACAAGATATTAAATACCGCACTCGTAGACAAGTCATTCAAGGCACTGGCACCGAAAATCAACGTAATGGCCAAACCTAAAGTAACATAAATCACTACGATAGAGGCGCCATAGGTCCAGGCATCCCGAATACCTTTCCGTTTATCCTTGGTACGCTTCAGGAAGAAACTTACCGTCATCGGAATAATCGGCCATACACAAGGAGTAAACAAAGCCAGCAGTCCACCTACAAATCCGGCAAAAAAGATATAAATCCATGAATGAGACTCATTGTTCACGTTTTCACCAAATGAACTTAACTCCTTAATAACCGGTTTCCAGTAGTCGGCAGCTTCACCCGCAGCCGTATCTTCACCAATGCGAAGCGGAACCAAATCCACCGATGCCGTATCTGCTAACATCAGGTCCTCTGTCGTTGCGACCGCTTCTTCCGCTGTTTGCTTTCCAGCAGCTTCCCCTTTGAAAGAAAACTCTACATTAGTAGGAGGCAAACAATTTTCGTCATTACAAGCACCATATTGCAGATAACCGCTCACTTCATATTTTCCACCTTTCAACTTGATTTTCTGCACAAAGGTAGCCGTGCCTTCAAAGAAACGAACCTGCATACCGAATATCGGGTCCATCTTGTCAATTTCCTTACCGGCAGATTTCAGTTTTCCAACCACCTCTGCCCCTTCAATCTTATCCGTATTGAAAGTAGCCGAAATAGGGCCTCCTTCAGGCAGGTCGGTAGAATATACATGCCATCCCTTTTCCATTTTTCCGGTAAATACAATTTCCACCTCATCAGCAGAAACCGATTTCCATTCAGTCTTAAACTTTACCGGTTCCTGTATCTGAGCCAGTACCGGCAAGCATAAAATGGCCATGAAAAGCCAGCTAAGTAGAATCTTCTTACTCATAAATATACCTTAGATGATGTAATAAAACTATTTATCTTATAAAAAGCCGTGCAAAGATAACGATTTTTCCGTAGGGAATGTTATGACAAACTGTTATTCGGCATTGTTTTTTACTTTAAATATGCAAATATTCAGTACAGCGCTTTATTCGGGAATAAGACGGAAAGACCAGGAGAAAAGAGAAAAAATATTCAGAAATATTTGCAAAGTAAAAAATAATCCCTACCTTTGCACCGCCTTTGAAAAACAAGGCAGCTCTCACGAAGAGCTTTGGAGAGGTGGCAGAGTGGTCGATTGCGGCGGTCTTGAAAACCGTTGTACCGCGAGGTACCCGGGGTTCGAATCCCTGTCTCTCCGCAAAAGACTGAAAATCAGTAAATTTAAAAGATTACACCCAACTTTACACATTACGATGTAAAGTTGGGTGTTTTATTTTTCAGCCTCAAAATCCTGTAAAACAAACTCTAACAAATTTGATTTGAAGTTTCTCATACAGCAAAAACAAAATGGCATGCGAAACGATTGTTTTTTCATTTCACATGCCATCTTATTCTTTACATATATACTAAGCCCCTTCTTATAGCCACCTATTTATCCAACGCTTCATGTATATCCTCTTTATAGTTATATCCATATACTTTGTATACGTCTAACTGATGCTTCAATCGCTTCAAGAAATCTTGGATATTTTTATTTGCAGGCTCAGTCCATTGAATTTCAGCCAAAGCAGCAATACGAGGCATCATCTGCCATTCCATCTTCACACTATCCTTAGTCCATTCTGTCCAGATGCAAGCCTGTGCCCCGAACAGGTTCTTTTTCTGCTCTGAGGTAGCTTCTTCAGGAACCGGTTCAAATGAATATACTCTCTCTATACTACTCAACCCCTTTAATTTATTATATTTAGGATTGCTAAAATACAGATTCGATATCGGACAGGCTATAGTTCTATATCCGCTTTCTATTGACTTCAAACGTGCTTCCGGTGTAGTCCAAGCCATGACAATAGTCGACTTTGCCGGGTTCCCTGCCAAAATTTCATCCCATGCCATCATTTCCCTGCCTCGTTTGTGGATTTCTTTTTCCACTTCACCCATAAACCAGGCCTGAAGCTGATTTTCCTTGGTATGTTCTTTTGAAGCCTTCAATCCTAATTCCCTGATTTTCTTCTGACATTTGGCACAAGTTTTCCAGTGGTATTTAGGACATTCATCTCCACCTATATGGATATAGGGAGAAGGAAATATGTCCATTATTTCATTAATCACATCTTTTGCAAACTGTAACGTCTTTTCATTTCCTCCACACAACACATTTCTAAAAACCCCAAAAGTTGTTGCTACCTCATAAGGACCACCCGTACATCCCAGTTCCGGATAAGATGCCAAAGCAGCCAGCATGTGGCCCGGCATATCTATTTCCGGAATAACGGTAATATACCGTTCGGCGGCATATCTGACAATTTCTTTCGCTTCTTCCTGAGTATAATATCCGCTTACAGGGATACTGTCAAGTTCTTTTGTTTCCCAATCTTTTATTGTACACTTTCTTTTTGAACCTATTTCCGTCAGCTTCGGATATTTCTTGATTTCGATACGCCATCCCTGATCCTCTGTAAGATGCCAGTGAAAATAATTGATATTATGTAAGGCAAGCATATCGATGATCTCTTTCAAATAATCAACACTGAAAAAGTGCCGGCCTACATCTACCATAAAGCCTCTGTAGCCAAAACGTGGATAATCCTTTACGCTTCCACAAGGAACAGCCGCAAGCGTGGTTCCATCTGTTACAGGCAATGCTTTATGTAAAGTCTGTATCCCATAAAACACTCCTGCTTCAGTTTTACCCTTCAAAGAAATCTGTTCTTTGGATACACTCAACTCATATCCTTCATCGTTTGACAAAGTATTGTCCAGACTTAAAACAATGGCATTATCTTCTCCTTTAGCATCAGTAGATAACCTTACTTCAGTAGCAGCAACTTGCTTTATATACGCAGCCAAGAATTCTGCATTTCGTTTCATTTTTTCATTACCTTCCGGGTAACATATTGTGGTCGACTCATCAATCACAAAAGATGTTCCGTCGTTCAATAGAGAAACTTCATTAGGAAGGGGAATTACTTCCAAATCTCCAAGTGTAACTTCTTTTTGCGAACACGACAAAATTCCACATACAAAAGGGACGAATAACATCCATCTTTTTAATTGTTTGATTTTCATATATCGATTCTATTAAAAATTTAATAATAAAGGTTTTCCATACTATGGACAGATATGGAAAACCTTTTTCATTATCACCAGAAACTTACTACCATCCTGGATTCTGTTTCCACAATCCATCCATCAAATTCAGCATTCTTTCCTGTATGGGCTGCAAATAGTCTCTATTGGGTTTAAACTGCCATCCTTGTGGCATAGAAGACGGTGGAACAGGCAAAATATAACGAAGAGCATCTCCTTTATTCCCTGTCAGGAACAAATTGTTATCACTTGCCTGATCATACTTCAATTCATTGCCATAATGCTGTGGCAAGTTACTACCAATAAACAATGCTCCTGTAGGTGACTTACCAATAATAAGCTCCTCTGCTGCCGCCCAACGCAAAATATCTTTAAATCGTTTTCCTTCTAATGCAGTTTCCACTCTTCTTTCGCGACGAACAACCTGTACATATTTGTCCAAATCCTTGAATGGATAACTTGCATCAGTATTATATTCTCTGTCAAAATCTACAGCAGGCATACCGGCACGGTCACGCAAAGGCTGTAACACCCGAATAATTTCATTTGCATTTGCTGAACCGTTCTGTTCTGCCAAAGCTTCCGCATGATTTAACAGAATATCCGCATAACGGAACTGAATAGCAGGCGTCGTACCTTTATATTCACTTATATAATCACCTTCGCAGTCTATCTGCACATGCTTCAACATGACATAACCTGTTAAATTGGTCCCAAAAGCTGTTCCATCGCCAGCCAAAGAAGGCCATTGGAAGATGTATGGATTGGCGTCTCTTTCCGGCTTCATACGCTGTCCTGGGAAAGCTACCGTTTGCGACAATCTTGGATCGCGTTTTTCCGGATTCAATTCATCTGGATAATTTTTCTTCAGATCCAACAATTCCTCACCATACAAAGGTCTACCATCTTTTGATAAATAATCATCTACAAGTGATGCACATATTCCAATGTTTCCCCCTCCTGTATTCAAGTAACGCGTCACACTATTTCCCACTTTATCCCCATCATACATTTTGAACCAAAGAATTTCCGGATTAGTAGTAAGATCCTGCGTATCGAACAATTTTCTATAATCATTTTGAATATCACCCATATTGTATATTTTCCATACATTACGAGATTCTACCTGCTGACATGCTGTGATTGCAGTTTCAAGATAGCTTTCAATCTTCGCATTCAACTCAGATTCACTTAATGTATAATCATAAAATTTTTCAGATTTACTCTTCTCTTTTGCGTAGTGATAGCGTTCCCAAGTTGCCTCAAACAAAGCCACTTCACTTATCAAGGCACGAGCCACGTCTCTATGAAGTCTCATAGAAGCAGAATTACCCTGTTCACCCATCAAGTCTCTCGCATTTCCCAAATCTTCAAGAATCTTATCTACAATAAATGTACGACTTTCACGTGGCAGCATCATTACCTCCATATTGGGTTCCAAAGGTTTGTCTACCCATGCTAACTCTCCATAATTAATCAACATTCTATAGTAATACCATGCCCGGAAATACAAAGCCTCTCCCTTGAGCTGATTATATTCAGCACTTCCTTTTTCAGGACAGCTTTCGATATTATTGAGCAAATAATTAATATCTCTCACATAGGTATAATTCTGTATAGCAACAGCATTACTTAATGATGTTTGTCCCATCAATCGTGTATCAGCTGTCATACTGGTCATATTATCACTATCATAGTCCTGACCTGCTATACCGCCGCCACCGCCAGCCATAAATCCTTGTTCCATTAAACCGCTTTCATAATACCGGTCCACATAGTTTCTTATTTCACCTACGCTCTGAAACGGATTCGTCGTAGAAAGTACCCCCTCCGGCATCTTATCCAAATCATAACATCCGGCTAATCCAAAAGAAAAAGCCACTGCTAAAAGTATGTTTATTTTTTTCATATATATCAATGTATTATAAGTTAACAATCAGACCTACAGACAAGACTTTGTTCATCGGATAGTTCTTGCCACCTTCTGAGGTATAAGTATTGGAAGTAAATATGGCTTCCGGATCAAACATTCCTTTCAGTTTTGTGAAAGTCAACAAGTTTTCACCAGAGAAGAATACCTGTACTTTCTGCAAAGCCAGTTTCTTTACCCATGCATCAGGCAATGTATAACTCAATGTAAGGTTTTTCAATCTACAATATGCTGCATTTTGCAAATAACGATCAGTGGGCTGTATATTCTTATCCTGGAAAGGTCCTACTCCTCCTGCACTATTAATATAAGGTTTTGGATAATAAGCACCTGGATTATCCGGACGCCAATAATCCATGTGTTCCTTAAATACTGTGACCTGAGCAAAAGAACTGAATCCCCAGAAATAAACACCACTTGGCATCCAATCACGCTTTCCTACACCTTGAAACATCATACTTAAACTCAGTCCCTTCCAGCTTATTGAACCGTTTACTGTATATTGATAACGAGGAGTACTGTTGCCTATGATGGTCATATCACCCATGTCTCCCACTTTATTACCTCCACGGTCTATAATCTTTCTACCATCTTCACCTACCTTACCATCAAGATCCACATATTTCACATCTCCCGGCTCCCAAGGTTTTCCACTAAAGTAAGTCAAATCATACGCTTTATTATACGCATCAGCCTCTTCTTTTGTCTGAATCAGCCCATCTGTCAAGTATCCCCAATATTCTCCATACTTTCTTCCTTTATACCAAGAACCAGCCGGGTCATTCATTGTAGGATTTGAATATTCAGTGATTTCGGTTACTGCATCTGAAATAGAAGCACCAATACTATAATCTATATCCTTCCCTATTTTTCCTCTATAGTTCAGTGACAACTCCCATCCTCTATCACGCAAATTTGCATTGTTTTCCTGAGGGGCTGATGCTCCAAACATATCCGGGAAATCATGTCCAGGACCAAGCATATCTCTTGTATCTCGCTGGAAAATATCCACAGTACCCGTCAAAGCATTTCCAAAGAAACCAAAATCAAGACCAATATTTTTGCTTTCTACTTTTTCCCAAGTAGTATTAGGGTTAACTACTGCTGGAGGATTTGTATACATGTGACGACCATCACTGAATATATATTGTCCTAAGCCATTATTGATATTCATTGTGGAAGCAAATGTATATAATCCGGCATTGGCCTGATTACCTAACAATCCATAAGATACCCTGAGCTTAAGATTTGATAAAAATCCTTCGGCCTTCTGCATAAATTTTTCACGATGTATATTCCATCCTAATGATACAGAAGGGAAGAATCCCCATCTGCTATCTTTAGCAAAACGTGAAGACCCATCATATCGGCCATTCAATTCAACCAGATATCTACCATCATAATCATAATTGATACGTCCGAAAAATCCTCGTGTGGCCCATCCATTTCGAGTATCTACCACTACTTTATCTCCCGTACCCATACCCACATTAGGATTTGAATTTGAATACAGTCCGGTAACAGAATTCTTCATCCAGCTAAAATCATTGTTTTCTTCCTGATAACCAGCCATAACAGTAAAGTTATGTTTATCTGCCAGTGAAAACATATAATTGGTATAGAGGTTTATGCTTTGATATCTTGTTGTTGAATATGCACGAGTAAACTGACCATCAGCAGATACCCCCAATTCAGAACGCGCCACCTTAGTCAAGGTTGTTCCATCCTGTTCATAAATATATGGAGCCACATTTAAGGCCTCATATTCCATATTTTCTTGTTTATAAGTATAATCAAAGAAAATAAACCAATTCTTGACAGGCTGGAATTCAAGTCCTGTAGTAAAATTAAAACGGTCATTTTGAGTGTCAGTATATGTTCCGCTCTGTAAATAAGGTATTAATGACAATTCTGTAAAATGACCATTCGGATCTACAGGAGATACCGTAGGGCGGAAACGCGCCAAGCTATGATAAAAACCTTCCGACAAACCTCCGTCAAGCGAAACCCCATTGACAGTTCCTTGATTAAATGGAGTTCTATTGTCCGAATGCATATATTTTGTATTGAACTTTAATTTCATCCACTTAGTAAGTTCAGAGGTAATATTTGCATTTACTGTATAACGGGTATAATCCATATCCGCATACCTCAATATACCATCTTCATTATAATAGCCTGCAGAAACATAGTATTGTGCTTTCTTATTACCGCCACTAAAGCTCAAATTGTGGCTCTGCTTAAAACTGAAATTCTTGTAATGCAAGTCAAAATAGTCTGTATTACCCAATCCCAGTTCAGAATTTTCAAAAGCTGCATTAAGAGACTGTCCTGGTTGCAATTCTGCCCACGGATTGAGACTTGAAGGGTCTCTCATATATTGTTCCAATTGAGCAATCTTCTCTGCAGAATAAGCTCTACCCCCTGCACCCGCATTAGTTACTCCATCATTCCAGAATTTTACGAAATCAAGGGAATTAACCATATCAGGCAATACTGTAGGTGTACTCCAACCTACGGTTCCCTGATAATTTGCACGCATTTTTCCTTCCTGACCCTTTTTAGTAGTAACAAGAATCACACCATATGCCGCACGCGCTCCATATATAGAACAAGCTGCCGCATCTTTTAATACTGAGATACTTTCAATATCATTCGGATTAATGTCAGAAAGAGACATTTCTACACCATCCACCAGTACATAAGGGGAAGCATTTCCTGACAAATTTCCCTGACCACGTAAGCTCAACGTTCCAGTTGCACCAGGACGTCCTGAATTACCGTTACTGACATTCAGGCCTGGCACCATACCCTGCAACCCCTGTGTGGCATCGACCACCGGACGAGTCTCAAAAGCCTCACCCTTTACAGAAGATACAGCACCGGTAAGATTTACCTTTTTCTGCACACCATAACCTACAACTACAACTTCGTCCAGCTCTTCCGCATTGCTTTTCAAAAGAATCCTAAGGTTTGTGCCATCCCATACAGTTTCAACATTTTTATAACCTACGTATGACACAACAATTACATCACCTTTTTTTACATTTTGAATCACAAAGTTACCATCCAAATCGGTGATAGTACCATTAGAAGTTCCTTTTACCAAAACCGAGGCTCCAATTACTGTTTCACCGGTTTCATCCAACACAACTCCTTTACATTCGTTTTCTTGTTGAGACACATACATTCTGACTGCCTCCGAATGGGTTTCAGCATGAATGTAACCAACGGAGAATCCTGACAATAATGTAGTTATTGCCAAGAGTTTAAACTCTGTTCTTTTCATAGTTCAATTTTAAGTTAACAATAGATTTATTGATTTCGTTCAAAGATAAATAATTTTAAAATATAAGCCTACAAAAGACAGGTTAAATATATTTAACATTGATATTCATTTAATATTTAATGTAATATAAGTACAGATTATAAAAAAACCACACGTACCCCAAATCCCAATCCCTTACAGTTTGCACGATTCAGAAACAAATCGTATCTTTGAATCAGAGTTTTAATCAAGCAAATACCTTGTATTTACCTCAAATTATCAATATCATGAAAATGAATCATTATGTAAAATGCGTAACCGCCGGCATTGTGTGTTCACTAATGTACGGCAATGTATGCGCGCAAGACACATTCGATCTGTCTTCCCAACGCTCGGAGAAACAAGATGTACGAGCTGTTCCCGGAAAAAAAGTAGACCACAAAGGACTTATCCTGAACCCGCAACCTCATCAGATTGTGACGATGGCAGGAAAAACATGCGACCTGTCTCAGGGTATCAACCTGAAAGACAAGCAGGATAAATTTGCGGGCAACCTTGATTTCCTTTCCCCGAACAAGAAAGGAGTTAAACTGACCATCGATTTCGGACAGAAAGTTGCCAGTAAGGCCAATGTAAAAGCAGTGTCGGGTGCCTATGCCCTTGTTGTCAATGAAAAAGGAATCACCATCACGGGATTTGACGAACGCGGTGCTTTCTACGGCATACAAACCTTGAAGCAACTGGTGGAAAGCCCGGTTTCTTCCGGCAGTGCTCTTCCCTTTGTAGAAATAAACGATTATCCCGACCTTCCTAACCGTGGAGTAGTGGAAGGCTTCTATGGTACTCCGTGGTCGCACGAGGTACGTCTATCTCTCATTGATTTCTACGGAAAGTTCAAGATGAATTCTTATTTATATGGTCCGAAAGACGACCCTTATCACAGTTGTCCGAACTGGCGATTGCCTTATCCGGAGAAAGAGGCGCAACACATCAAGGAACTGGTGGATGCCTGCAACCGCAACTACGTGGATTTTGTATGGGCCATCCATCCGGGACAGGACATCAAGTGGAACGAGGAAGATTATCAGAACCTGATTAACAAGTTCAACTGGATGTACGACTTAGGAGTACGTCATTTTGCCATCTTCTTTGACGATATTTCCGGAGAGGGTACCAACCCGCTGAAGCAGACAGAACTGCTCAACCGATTGACGGAAGAGTTTGTGAAAGTGAAAGGCGATGTTTCTCCGCTTACGGTCTGCCCTACCGATTACTCCAAACTTTGGGCGAACCCGACCGAGAAAGGTAGTCTGGCCATCTACGGAAAAACGCTTAATCCTGAAATCAAGGTATTCTGGACGGGCGACGTAGTGTGCAGCGACCTGACACCCGAAACACTCGATTTCATCAACTCGCGTATCAAGCGTCCAGCTTACTACTGGTGGAACTATCCGGTGACCGACTACATTCGCAACTTCCTGCTTCAAGGTCCGGTGTACGGACTGGACACCAGTCTCACGGCTAATGAAACCTGCGGTATCGTGAGCAACCCGATGGAACATGGGGAAGCCTCCAAGCTGGCTTTATACGGAGTGGCCGATTATACCTGGAACATTGCCAACTACAATGCCATCGACAACTGGGAACGCGGACTGGCAGAGCTGGTTCCGGAAGCAACCGATGCCTACCGCACCTTTGCCATCCATTCCAGTGATACCGAAAACGGATACCGCCGGGATGAGTCATGGGAAACCCAGACTTTCCGCCTGGCTGACTGGACAGACGAAGCGGCTAACGCACTGGAAGAAGAATTCAAGAAAGTAGAAAGTGCACCGGCACGCCTGGAAAGCAGTTGCAAGAACGCGGCCCTGATTAACGAACTCCACCCCTGGCTGACAGAGTTCGGTAAATTAGGTACACGCGGCAAGCAGGCCATCGAACTGGCACGTATCTACCGCTCAGGTAAAGACGATGCGCTGTTCTGGGAAAAATACATACAGAATATCATGACTCCCGAAGACCGGAGAAGCTATGAAGCTCACAAATCGGGTACGCTGAAACTTCAGCCGTTCTATGAAAATGCCATGGATGATATGGCACACGAGTACCTGAAAAAGCTGTCGGGCAAGGTACCGACTGACTACAGAGGTATCGGTTCTTTCAGCAGTGCACATACCGTGCAAACCAAGCTGATGCTCGACAATGATTCAACAACCTTCTATACCTCGGGAATTGCTCAGAAAGCAAACGACTGGATTGGTGTAGACCTGCGCGACGTGCGTGACGTGACAGAAATCTCGATTCTTCAGGGAAGAAACTCCAAGGATGATGTGGACTATTTCGACCATGCCATCGTGGAATGCTCGGCAGACGGAAAAACCTGGAAGGCACTGACCGGAGAACTCGACAAGCAATACATCATCCACTGGCAGGGAGCTCCGGAAAAAGCACGCTACGTACGCCTGAAACGACTGGACTCCAAACGCACCAACTATGCGTCTGTCCGCTCGTTCGACGTCAATCCGTTGCGTCCAGAAAACATGGGATTCTCACTTGAAGCAGACAGTCTGGACAAGACCATCTATGCTTTCGACAACAACCTGGCGACTTCTTACAAGAGCACTAAGACACTGACTTTCGGAGTAAAGGAAAATGTCAAGGCATATACCCTGCTCATGAACCGCCTGTCTGCCCCGTTGAAGTGCATCCAGCTGGACAAGAAGGGCAAGGTCGTGTCGGAAACCATGATTGAAACTCCTTTTGCAAGAATCGAACTGGCCAACAAGAACGTAGCTAAGATTCGCCTGGAGGGAGTTGCGGAAGTATTTGAAATTGTGGCAATTGACTAATTTGAAAACATACATAAAAAAACGCCTTTACGTTTCTTCCAAAACGCTTTGACGTTTGAAACCAAACGCAAGGGCGTTTAAAAGCAAACGCAAGGACATTTTGAATGAAACGTCCTTGCGTTTTTTATGCCTTATTTTATTACCCGGAAATATTCCGGTTTGCGGGGTTTTGCCGGAGCTGTCTCCCCGTCAGGATAACCCAAAGAAAGGGCACCGATTCCCATCAATCCTTCCGGAAGCCCCCACTCTTCCATCAGCTGCTTGCCTTCTTCCGTAGCAAACATTTCCCGTTCGCGGTGAATCCAGCAGCTGCCCAGTCCCAGCGCATGAGCGGCCAGCATCATATTTTCCAGTACGCAACTTCCGTCCTGCACCGGATTGTTGGCCAGCGAGGGCGCAAACACCAGCACGTAGGTAGGTGCATCGTAATAAGGATTCGAAGTCACTCCCATAATCTCGGCATTCATTTTTGCCAACCGGGCAAGCACTTCCTTCTTCTGCACTGCCACAATGTAGGGCGACTGCATACCGCGTGAGGTCGGCGCATAAGTACCGGCTTCGAGTACGGCTTTCAACTCTTCATCCGTAATCTGCTCCGGTTTATACTTGCGGCAGCTACGGCGTGTTTCAATTACTTTCAAAAAATCATTTTCCATATTGTCACTCTTATTTTATTATTAATATTACATTCCTTTTTTATGACTTGCCCTACCGCCGTTTTTTGGGCAACAGGGTTTGTACAATAGTCTGCATGAGGTAAGTACGAACGTCTGTATTCTCCACACATTCCAAAGGGAATCCCAGCACAAAAGTACGATAATCTTCTCCACGATAAACCGTACCGCTACCGTAATTTCCATTGGTATAGGCAAACGCAGAGTAAGCTCCTTCCACCGGCATCACACACTCCATGGACGGAACGGCGTAAATGCTTTCATTAGCTCCACCCTGAATGCGGAAGCTTGTACCGGCTCCCTTCACAGGAGCAGATGAAAGGTTGCTGAAACGACCTCCGTACGTGCATTTCAACACGTTCTTACCGAAATCGTCTTTCTGCAAATTCGTTCCCCACTTCGAACCGCTGACTAGCAAACAGCCTCCCTGACGGCAATAACTGGCCAGTGCTTCTCGCATGGAAGCGGAAAAGGTCTTGGCATCGGCACCACAAATCAAATCGACCATGTCATAGTGAGTCAAATCGGTACTTCCACTTTCCAGGGTTTCATCGCTGCATGACACGAACGAATAGCGTCCGGCACGCTGAATGGCCTTGCCATGCACGAATACATAGTCACGGGTATTGCCTGCAATCAGTCTTCCTTCTAAGACATCATCACTTACTCCCAGTCCGTCGCCCGTTTCCAATCCGGCTTTGTCGCGGTTGAATCCCTGCTGGTATCCGCAATAAGCAGGTGTCTGTCCGTCAGGAATTCCCGGATCAGCCTTCAGGTCGAACCCTTGCAACAGAGCAGAGTTGACTTCTGCCGGCCCCGATGTAGCATCGAATCCGTTGACGATAAGCAGGGTACCTTTGCTTCTCTTGGCCTTATAGGCAGACAGAATCTCGGAAGGAAAACTCTCTCCTCCCCGGTTCACAGCCGTCACCTTGAAGCTGTAGACCAGTCCCGGCTCCACTTTCACCGTATATTCCGGCTTGCGCACATATACCCCGTTATCGAATCCGCCGTAACCGATACGAGTATAGACAATGTATCCCTGCGGCTTGGCAGTGGGTTCCATCACATCTTCCACCGGATTCCAGTTCAGCGTAAAGGTATTTTTCTTCTTTCCTTCACGGATGGCAAAGTGATTCACCGGAAGCGGCTGCACCACATAGTCCGTACCGTGCATGGTAGAAAGATACTTCAGCACAGACTTATACACGGAGCGTCCCACCGTAAACTTGAAATCCGGATTATGTCCCCACTTCATATCAGCAAAATTCTGGTGTGAGAGCAGTTCCAGAATCATGGAAGGCACAGCCGGCAGACGGGTTTCACTGTAGTTCCGGTTCCACATACTTCGTCGGGCCCACTGCACGCCAAAACGGGAAGAGATGTCACGCTGCAATCCGGTCAGTACCATGTCGGTCAGGTCGCGCGAAGCATAACGGGATACGCCACTGTTCAGCTTTCCGTCATTGAAATCTGTGGTATAAATGCCCAGCGAACCCACCAGTTCATCATCGGTCTTGAATCCGGCATCACTATGCAGTCCCAGTGTCATTTCAAACGGTACCTTCAATCCTTTTTCCGTCGGATTGTACACTGAACCGCCACTCAGGTAATTCACCGTCAGCGAGCGGGCATTGATATCGTCCGTATAATCATTCTTTCCTTCACTCTTGCTGTATACCGGATAAGGCATTCCGGCCCACTGCGCCCAGTAGCGCGCTCCTTCCAGGTAACGGGGTACTCCGCTCACTTGTCCGCCCCGCACAATGTTTCCCATACCGCCACCAAAACGGACGGCATCAGCACAAACCACTCCTTTCTGGGAACTTTCGTTACTCAGCACCACCATGCCATAGTCGTTCCGGCCTTTGTCGAACTCAAAGGTACCTAAGTACACCCAGGTACTCCCTCCCATCTGCTGGTTGACCTTGAACTCCGTCACCCCGCCGTTATGGAACACCAGGTACTTGGCATCCGACACACTCTCCGGCAGGGTCTGATAACTTACGTACACTGCGTATTCCCCTTTTTCCGGAATATCAGGAATCCACTCGGCAAAGGCTTTTTCAGGCTGCCCCTGAGTAGGAATAAAGCGGGCGGTACCGTCTGTAAACGGGTTATAGTTGTCGGGATACTGCTGGTATTTTTGGGCAAAACCCGGTTTATCGGTATCTTGCCAGCGGTATTTTTTATCTTCCACTTCCAGATAATGACTGCCTTTTGTGCAGGTATTGTTGTCCACAATCACTTCATGACGCTGCCAGTCGCGCTCACGTGGCGTAAAGACCACTGCCCCCGCATTCTCCAGCATCGGAATCAGGTAAGGCACCACGAACGACTGCGTAAACAGGTCTTCCGTAGTACAGAACAGTCTGGGCCGCTGCCAGAGCCACTCATTCCGCTCGTTCCGGTACACCTTGCCATGGCTTTGCCACAAGGCTATATGCCGTCCCTCCAGTCCCCGGTTGATTTCATACGGACGTGACACATTCGTCACCCACGGATTTCCCTTCGCCTCCAATTTGCCATACAGACGCGTCTTGTCCTGTTTCTTGCGGTACGCATTGGGCACCAGGTCTTCAATGAGCTTGCCGTCGGCATACACCTGCAAGGTATAATAATTCACCGGTCCCGGTAGCGACTGCTTCAACAAACGGTAGATGGCCGACACATTTTCTTCCGTAAACGGCTGATAGCCAAAAGCCGGATTGGCATACACACGCAGCAGCTTCTTCTCATGCTCCACCTCAAAGCGTTCCAGCTTGCATTTACCGATACGGGCATACGAAGTCTCATAACTGGTAAAAAAATCTTTCAGACGTTGCTCTGTGGTCTGTTCCAGACTTTGTCCGGACACCGCCCCTGCCAGGCAAAGAAAACCCAGCAGCAAAATAGCAAATTTATTCATACACATTCTATAGGGTTGCCACAAAGGTACAAAATATCACAGATTCTTGTTCATCCAAATAAAAAAAGCCGTCCGGCATCTTTCGGATACCGGACGGCCAATGCATTTATTTTCGACTGACTTTTATCAGTTGTTTTCCGGACGAAGTTTACGTACGGTTACTGCAGTCTGCCACATTTCGCTTTCACGCAATGCTTTCAATTCTGCATTCAGTTTTTCACGATAGTCAGGCTGAGAGTTGCTGTCGATAGAAATCTGAGCTTCGTTTCCTGACTTCACGCTCTGATACAATTTCTGTACAACCGGTTTGATAGCATCGTGGAACGGACCCATCCAGTCAAGTGCACCACGCTGTGCAGTAGTAGAGCAGTTAGCATACATCCAGTCCATACCGTTCTTTGCAAACAGCGGCATCAATGACTGAGTCAGTTCTTCAACTGTTTCATTGAATGCTTCCGACGGAGTATGTCCGTTTTCACGAAGTACTTCATACTGTGCCAGCAACAATCCCTGGATAGCTCCCATCAAAGAACCACGTTCACCAGTCAAGTCAGAAGTAGCTTCACGCTGGAAAGTAGTTTCAAACAAATAACCTGAACCGATACCGATACCCAATGCGATGGTACGTTCGTATGCCTTACCCGTAGCATCTTGGTAGATAGCATAAGAAGAGTTCAAGCCACGGCCTTCCAGGAACATGGTACGCAAAGAAGTACCTGAACCTTTCGGAGCTACCATGATTACATCTACATCTGTCGGAGGAACTACGCCTGTACGGTCATTCCAAGTAATGGCAAAACCGTGAGAGAAGTACAGTGCTTTTCCTGCAGTCAGACAAGGCTTGATAGTAGGCCATACAGAAATCACAGCTGCATCCGACAACAAACACATAATTATAGTAGCTTTCTGGCAAGCTTCTTCAATGCTGAACAAAGTTTCTCCCGGTACCCATCCGTCAGCCACAGCTTTGTCGTAGGTCTTACCCTGACGCTGTCCGACAATGACGTTGAAACCGTTGTCACGCAGGTTCAAAGACTGACCCGGTCCCTGTACACCGTAACCGATAACTGCAATGGTTTCATCTTTCAATACTTCACGTGCTTTTTCCAATGGAAACTCTTCGCGGGTCATTACATTTTCAATAACTCCGCCAAAATTCATTTGTGCCATAATTTTCTTACAATCTTTTTACGCAGCCTGAAGCTGCTAGTTGTTAGTATAATGTTAATCTCTAAAAATCACTTTACTCCGGACTACGACCTCCGAGCCGTTTTTCTTCACCTCTACATCGTATTCGTTTTCGCCTGTCTGCTCCCGATAGAAGCTCAAGGTATCTCCGTAATAACTTTCAGCCACATAGGCCATCTCAAACCTACGGATACGCTTTTCACGGAACATTTCCACAGGGAACAAATCCAGAATATGCTCGATGTACTTGATGCTGTTCACGTGGCCGTTCAAGTCAATGTCACTGTATTTCACCTGACATTCGCCCACCAGCTCCGGATGACTCACCTTGATGCGTCCGGGTTTGTCAATCGGACAGTCCTTCACGCATACATAGTCAACTATCGACCCACCGTGCAGTGTCAGCAAATCGGCCGGCTTGCGGGTTTCCATACTGATCATGGCCCATATCGAACGGGCATAACCAATGGCTTTTCCGTCTTTATCCAGGATGGCAAAATTTCGGTCCGTAAACAGACGGTACACATTTTCCACCCATGTCTGTATGGAGAAACTTTCGTATGCGCGAGGCATATCCTCCAGTTCAATTGCCAGTCGGGAAAGCACCCACGTGTAATGATTCTCATTCAGCGTGGCAATACCAAATCCTCTGTCGGCTGCATGAAACCCGGCGCAGTTCAGCAAATGGTTGCCCAATACGCCCATAGTCAGCCGTTCCATAAAATCCACATGAAACGGTTCGGCTACAAACCGGTAAGTTCCAACTTTACTGTCCTCTGTCATATCTCAATCTTTTTGATTCTGATACCGTTCTTCGCGGTGTGCCAGATACTCATTCACCCGTTCAAAGCAACTTGTCGAAACGGCAATACGCCCGGAGCGTACAAACTGCAACACACAGTTCAGCTGTTTCAGTTCCTGATACAACGACGTGATGTCATCACTCATTCCCACCATTTCCACGATTGAAAAAGTAGGATTCACCTCTACGATATGAGCACTGTAACGACGAATCACCTTCGAAGCTTCCGGATTGGCCTGAAACTCCGGAGTAGCAACCTTGTACATGGCTACTTCACGCTGGAAAATCTCCTTATCCGTGAAATAATGCGCCTGAATCACGTCTATCTTCTTCTCGATTTGTGTCACCACCTTATCTATCACATCTGGAGTAGTCCAGCAAGTAATGGTATATTTGTGCACTCCCTTTATGGAAGAAGCCGACACATTCAGACTTTCAATGTTTATCTGACGACGGGTAAATACAGCCGTAATCTGATTTAATATACCGGCAATGTTTTCCGAATGAACGATGATTGTATATAAAGTCTTGTTGCTATTCATAATTCACCTCCTTCTCCTCTCAACATTCCATTAACATATAGTTGACCGAACTTCCCGGAGGAGTCATCGGCAACACGTTTCCTTCTTCTACCACACAAACCTCCAACAGGAAAGGACCGTCGGTCGATAACATTTCCTGAATGCCGTCGTTCAGCTCCTCACGGCTCATCACTCTTCGTGAAGCAATTCCATAAGCCGAAGCAATCTGCATGTAATCCGGATTCATCATCGGAGTAAAGGAATAACGGCGATTGAAGAACATAGCCTGCCACTGACGCACATTACCCAGGTAATTGTTGTTCATCAATATAATCTTGACCGGAGACTTCTGTTCCATCACCGTGCCCAGCTCCTGCATGGTCATCTGTAAACCTCCGTCACCCATAAAGGCACACACCGTACGGTCCGGACGACTGAATGTTGCCCCAATGGCAGCCGGAAGACAGAATCCCATGGTTCCCATACCACCGGAAGTAACGATACTGCGAGGTTTAGTGAATTTGAAGTAACGGCAAGCCATCATCTGGTTCTGACCTACATCGGTCACCAGAATCGCTTCATTATGGGTAGCTTCGCTGACTGCATTCACCACTTCACCCATATTAATCGGTCCTTCTTTCGGGAATACTTCTTTTTCGATTACCTGATTGAACTCCTTCTCCTCGTATGGCTTGAAACTTGCAATCCATTCCTCATGTTTCTGCGGCTGAATCAATTCAGTAAGTAAAGACAAGGTGCGTTTGCAGTTTCCTAATACCGGTACATCTACCGCCACATTCTTTCCGATTTCCGAAGGGTCCACATCCAAATGAATTATTTTGGCCTGTTTGGCATAGGTTTCCAGTTTTCCCGTCACACGGTCATCGAAACGCATACCTACGGCAATCAGCACATCACATTCGTTGGTCTTCACATTCGGGCCTAAATTACCGTGCATACCCAGCATACCTTTATTCAAGCGATGATTGCTTGGCAAAGCCGACAAACCCAGCAAGGTACATCCACACGGGATGTCTGCCTTTTCTACAAAATTTTGCAACTCTTTCTGAGCATTACCCAATTCTACTCCCTGGCCAACCAGCACCAACGGACGTTTGGCTGCATTGATTAAGGCAACCGCCTCAGCTACTGCCGTAGAATCAGTTTCAGGATCCGGGTCATAACTGCGAATGAAATCGACGTTTACCGGCTCATAATCCGTCATGTCCACCTGCGCATTCTTGGCAAAGTCGAGTACCACCGGTCCCGGACGTCCACTACGTGCGATATAGAACGCACGAGCCACTGCCCAAGCCACATCCTCCGCACGGCGAATCTGATAGTTCCATTTGGAAATCGGCTGCGTCACACCCACCAGGTCAACTTCCTGAAAGGCATCCGTACCCAGCAATCCGGCTCCCACCTGACCAGCAATCACCACAATCGGTGTACTGTCAATCATGGCATCGGCTATTCCTGTAATGGTATTGGTAGCCCCCGGACCACTTGTCACCAGGCAAACACCCACTTCTCCCGATACACGGGCAAAACCTTGAGCTGCATGTGCAGCCCCTTGTTCATGACGAACCAGAATGTGATTCAATCTGTCGCGATGGTCATACAACGCATCAAATACCGGCATGATAGCTCCTCCCGGATAGCCGAAAAGCGTCTTCACGCCTTCATGCTCCAAAGAGCGCATCAATGCTTCCGAACCTGATATTTTTTCTTTACTCATAAGCCTCTCTTTATTCTACGATTCTCACTCCACCTTTATCTGCTGAACTCACCATGCTGGCGTATGCCTTCAGTGCCTTCGAAACTTTCCGGTCGCGTGTCACCGGTGTCATCGGACGCTGAGCCAGTTCTTCATCCGAGAGCTTCACATTGATAGAGCGGTTAGGAATATCTATTTCAATGATGTCACCATCTACAATCTTACCGATGTTACCTCCGGCAGCTGCTTCCGGAGAAATATGTCCGATACTCAGTCCGGAAGTTCCTCCACTGAAACGTCCGTCGGTAATCAGCGCACATTCTTTACCCAAATGTTTGGATTTAATATAAGAGGTAGGATACAGCATCTCCTGCATACCCGGACCACCTTTCGGACCTTCGTGAGTAATGACTACTACATCGCCGCTCACAACCTTACCTCCCAAGATTCCCTCACAGGCAGCTTCCTGTGAATCGAACACCTTGGCCGGTCCGGAGAACTTCCAGATGCTTTCATCCACTCCAGCTGTTTTTACCACACAGCCATCCTGTGCGATGTTTCCTTTCAATACAGCCAAACCACCATCCTTGCTGTACGCATGCTGCAAGTCGCGGATGCATCCGTTGGCACGGTCGGTATCCAGTTCCTTATAAGTGGCATTCTGTGCGCCTAACTGAATACAGAACTTTCCGCCCGGTGCACTTGAATAAATGCGCTGTGCTTCTGCATCGACTTCCGGTACACAAACAGCATATTTTGCAATAGCTTCCGCCAGTGTCGTACCGTCTACACGGCGAACCGTAGTATCCAGCAATCCGCCTTTGGCCAGTTCACCCAGAATATTCAGGATACCTCCAGCACGGTTCACATCCTGAATATGGTACATCCGTGTATTGGGAGCCACCTTGCAAAGACAAGGCACCCGGCGTGACAACATATCAATGTCATCCATCTTGAAATCCACCTCCGCTTCGTGAGCCACAGCCAGCAGGTGAAGCACCGTATTGGTAGAACCACCCATGGCAATGTCGAGCGTCATGGCGTTCAGAAAAGCCTGACGAGTGGCGATACTGCGTGGCAGCACACTGTCGTCTCCTTCCTCATAATATTTAAAAGCATTCTTCACTATCAATGCGGCTGCATCCTTGAACAACTGCTTACGGTTGGCATGAGTAGCCAAGATGGTACCATTTCCCGGAAGTGCCAGACCGATGGCCTCATTCAGGCAGTTCATAGAGTTGGCAGTAAACATACCCGAGCAGCTTCCGCATCCCGGACAAGCATGACGTTCAATTTCAGCTACGTCTTCATCGCTCACCGTCGAATCGGCCGACTTAATCATGGCATCAATCAAATCCAGATGCTGTCCGCCCCACTCTCCGGCCTCCATCGGCCCGCCAGACACGAACACAGTAGGAATATTCAGACGCATGGACGCCATCAGCATCCCCGGGGTAATTTTGTCACAGTTGGAGATACATACCATCGCATCTGCCTTGTGTGCATTCACCATATATTCTATGCTGTCGGCGATAATGTCGCGCGAAGGCAAAGAATACAACATTCCGTCATGCCCCATCGCGATTCCGTCGTCGATGGCAATGGTATTAAATTCAGCCGCAAAGCATCCCAGCTTCTCAATTTCAGCCTTGACCTGCTGACCGATTTCATGCAGGTGAGTATGCCCCGGTACAAATTGTGTAAAAGAATTCACGATGGCGATAATCGGCTTTCCCATCATTTCCTTTTTCATTCCATTGGCCACCCACAACGCTCTGGCACCTGCCATGCGGCGACCTTCCGTGCTCATCGAACTACGTAACTGATGTTTCATTTTCCTCACTCTTTAATTAAAAAGCCTCTCTCATCGTCTGTTGAGAAAGGCTTTCCATATTATCACAACTGCATGATTACATACACGAAACCTTCTCACCTCTTGATGCCACGACCACGACGCGAATAATATGCAGGACTGCCAAGTTTACCAATGTATTCAGTGTAATCATATCTGTCTCTTCTCGTTTTTTGTTTACAGATGCAAAGGTAAAGGGTTTTTTGTAACATGCAAATAAAATGACACTTTTTTTTCGAATAAATTATTATTCGTAAGAAACAATACATTTTTTGTTGTCAGTTTATCACCTCCATTATTTCTATATACTATACATATTCCTACTGCTTCTCCCCCTACAAACCTCCACGCTTTCAACTTTTCTCCTCCTACAGAAAGACCTTTTTCAACATTCATTTATTTAAGAATCCCTCTCAATATACCTTATTTTATTTCATTTAAAGAAACTAATTCTTATTCTTTTTTAATATCTGCGCGTTTTTTAGAAAAAACATTTGTATATTGATGTTTTTTTATATCTTTGCCACCAATTAAAATTCAACTTTAAAAACAACTAAAGCTATGAAACTTTTTGGAAAAATGATTGTTGGTGCTTGCACCGTTTTAACCTTAACTTGTACATCTGCTCAATTGCTTGCTCAAAGCCTTTCACCTTCCACTCAGTGGGAATGGAACAAAGGTACCATCGTTATAAAATCTCCAGAACGCCCTGCAGGTCAGGAATCCGCAATCGGTTTGACTGTACCTAAAATGAACGTTGTACGTGTAGGTTTCGTAGGACTGGGAATGCGTGGTCCGGGAGCTGTGGAGCGTTTCACTCACATTGCCGGAACTAAAATCGTAGCTTTGTGCGACTATGAAAAAGAACGTGCAGAAAGATGTCAGAAATACCTTCAGAAAGCTTGTCTGCCCGAAGCTGCAGTATATTCAGGCGCAGAAGGATATAAAGCACTCTGCGAACGCGAAGACATTGACCTGGTATACATTGCAGCCGACTGGGATCACCACTTCCCGATTGCCAAATATGCCATGGAACATGGAAAGAACGTAGCCATCGAAGTTCCGTCGGCTATGAATCTGGAACAGTGCTGGGAACTTATCAACCTGTCTGAAACCACTCGCAAGCACTGTATGATTCTGGAAAACTGCTGCTATGACTGGTTCGAAATGAACACCCTGAACATGGCACAGCAGGGAGTATTCGGAGAAGTACTTCGCGCACAAGGAGCTTACATCCACAACCTGGATGATTTCTGGCCTTACTACTGGAAAAACGGAAAAGAAGACAAACTGGGATGGCGCTTGCGTTACAACAAAGAAAACCGTGGCGACGTATACGCTACTCACGGCCTTGGCCCTGTAGCTCAGGCATTGAATATTCACCGTGGTGACCGTATGACTACCCTGGTAGCAATGGATACAAAATCGGTACACGGAAAAGCATTGGTAGAAAAAGCAACCGGCGAACCTTGCGATGAATTCCGTAACGGTGACCACACTACTACACTTATCCGTACAGAAAACGGTAAAGTAATCGAAATCCAGCACAACGTAATGAATCCTCAGCCTTACAACCGTCTGTATCAGCTGACAGGAACAAAAGGATTCGCTAATAAATATCCGGTAGAAGGCTATGCCGTAGACGCTGCTCAGATGAAAGCTTCTGGCGTACAGCCGAAAGTAGACAACCTGAGTTCTCACTCATTCCTTCCGGAAAAAGAAATGGAAGCACTGGTCAACAAATACCAGCATCCTATCTTGAAGAAATACGGTGAAATGGCAAAAGAAGTAGGTGGACACGGTGGTATGGACTTCATCATGGACAGCCGTATGGTATACTGTCTGCAGAACGGTCTGCCATTGGATATGGACGTATACGACTTGGCTGAATGGTGTGCATTGGCCGAACTGGGAGCCATCTCTATGGACAACGGATGTGCAGCTGTAGCATTCCCCGACTTTACTCGCGGACACTGGAACGACGTGAAAGGCTTCCACCATGCATTTGCTACTCCGGAAGATGAAGCTGCAGCCGAACTGGCTGCTGAAACTGCTACCCTTTCACTCAAAGCACAGGGTATGAAAGAATGGTTGGCAAAATCAAAGAAAGCTGAAGTATCAAAAGAAGAAGCTGAAGCACGCGTAAAACAACTTTCTACTCAGTTGGAAAAGACACAGAAGAAAGCTAACGGTGCTGAAAGCAAGGAACTGAAAGATGCCGTAAAACAAGCAGAAAAGATGCTGAAACAAGCTCAGAAAATGCTGAAATAATCATATTTTACCAAAGGTATTAGTTCCTATATACCTAAAACTAAAGGCCGGTCTCAATTTTGAGAATCCGGCCTTTTTCTTGTATATCCTCCTATAATACAATAGCTTTATTTAAGTCTACACTCGACCTTTACTATATACATTAACCGAAAAGCTTATTTTACCAGCTGAAATACATCCGCTGCTACTCTGCCAACCAGTCTGCTATCGTACCTGTTTCAGATGAGAACACCACTCCTATTTTATAGAGTTTACGTTGGTCTGCTTCATACTCCCGCGCATAGTCTTTTTCATTTATCTGACGTAAGGCTTCTTCGGCTGTTCCATCCAGTTTAAACTCGAATATATAAACAAAGTTTGGAGTTTCCACATTTTTTCTTCCATAGGAAAGCACACTTGTGTTCAGACTGGAACGCACTTGCGGTCAAGGTAAAACTCCTTTGCGTTTCAGATTAAATGCCTTTGCGTTTGAAGTAAAACGTACTTGCGTTTTCTTCCAAACTACAAAGAGTTTTTTAAGGGGTACATTTTCTTTCTAAAACAACAAAAAAAGAATGTCATTCCCGAAGCAAGAAAGACTCCTGAAAGCCTTTGCGGGAATGACATTCCTTATTTCAATTTATCTTTGGCGGCGCACTCACACGCCCGTCATCTTAAATACCCAAAGATTTCTTCACTGCATCTACTTTTTCTTTTGCATCAGCTACGGCACCTGCATAGCACTTCGGACAGTGCATTTCGCCCTTGATTTCCATGTAGAACTTAATCTTAGGTTCTGTTCCAGAAGGACGTACAGAAACTTTTGTACCGTCGGCTGTAAAGAACTGAAGTACGTTTGATGTTTCCGGCATATCCAAGTCTGTAGCTTTCCCAGTATTGTCGGTAGCCTTCAACGTCTTATAGTCTTTCACCAGTACTACTTCCGAACCACCTAATTCTTTCGGCGGGCATGCACGGAAGTTGTCCATCATGGCCTTGATTTCGTCAGCACCTGTCTTACCCGGTTTCACTACGTTGACTGTTACTTCCAGTGAGAAGCCGTATTCTACGTAGATTTCCATCAGCACGTCATACAAGGTCTTGCCCTGATCTTTAGCCCATGCACAGATTTCAGCCAGCAATGAACATGCAGAAACAGCATCTTTATCACGTACGAAGTCTTCTGCCAAGAATCCGTAGCTTTCTTCACCACCACCGATGTATTGTTCCTGACCTTCGCGCAGACGGATTTCACGGGCAATCCATTTGAAGCCGGTGTAGCAGTCAAGCATCTTGATGTGGTTCTTGTCGGCTACCTTCTTAATCAGTTCCGTAGTAACGATGGTCTTCACGATGAATTCATTGCCTTTCATCTTGCCCATAGCGATACGGTTCTTGATGATGTAGTACAAGAAAATCAAGCAAGTCTGGTTACCGTTAATCAATACCCATTCGCCCTTGCTGTCCTTGCAAGCCATACCTACACGGTCGGCATCCGGGTCGGAAGCCATCACGATGTCGGCATCGATTTCTTTTGCCAGCTTGATGGCCAATGTCAATGCTTCTGCATTTTCCGGGTTCGGAGATACCACTGTAGGGAAGTCGCCGCTCTTCACCATCTGTTCGGCTACGCAATGTACGTTTTCAAAGCCCCACAATTTGAGTGACTGAGGAATCAGTGTCATTCCGGTACCGTGAATCGGAGTGTACACAATCTTCAGGTCTTTCTGACGCTGGATTACTTCCGGGTCGATAGACAGTGTGTGTACCTGACGCAGGTATTCGTCGTCAATTTCCTTGCCTACAATCTGAATCAGTTCTTTATTGCCCTGGAACTTGATTTCGCTTACGCTGGTAATCTTGTTCACTTCGTCGATGATACCCTTATCGTGCGGAGCCAGCACCTGTGCACCGTCTTCCCAGTATGCCTTGTAACCGTTGTATTCTTTCGGGTTGTGAGAAGCAGTGATATTGATACCGCTCTGGCAGCCCAGGTGACGGATGGCAAATGACATTTCCGGAGTAGGACGCATATCTTCGAACAAATATACCTTGATGCCGTTGGCAGTAAAGATGTCGGCAGAAATTTCTGCAAACTTGCGGCTGTTGTTACGGCAGTCGTGACCTACCACTACTGAAATGTCTTTCTTTCCGGCAAAGCATTTGTTCAGGTAGTTAGCCAAGCCCTGGGTGGCAGCACCTACCGTATAGATGTTCATTCTATTGGAACCGGCTCCCATGATACCACGCAAACCACCTGTTCCGAATTCCAGGTCTTTGTAAAACGCATCAATCAAATCGGTCTTATCCGGATTTTCAAGCATGGCTTTTACTTCGGCCTGTGTTTCGGCATCGTATGCTGCGGTCAACCACGTTTGAGCCTTCTCTGTACACTGTTTAATTAATTCATTGTTTTCCATGATTATAATGTTTAATAAATAATAAATCGTTCCATAAAGAGAGACAAAAATAAAAGATTCAAAGAAATTATCCTAATAAAAGCCTTCGTATTTTTTAGAGTCATTCCAAAAAGATTGTAGCTTCAGGATTTCTTAATATCTTTGTAACCGCTTAACAAATACGAAAAAATGAGACAAAAAATGATACTGGCACTGGCTTTGGGAGGAATGCTGTCTGCACAGGCCCAGCACGTCCAGGAGAGCAACTTCTGCTCTCCTTTTGATTTTCCGATTCTGCTCAGTGCCAATTTTGGAGAACTTCGCCCGAACCATTTTCACAACGGACTGGACATCAAGACACAAGGAGTTACGGGAAAACCGATTCACTGCATTGCCGACGGCCATGTGTCGCGCGTGGCAGTGCTGCACGGAGGATACGGACAGGTCATTTACGTGACGCATCCCAACGGACTGACTTCAGTATATGGACACGTGATTTCCTTCGCAAAAAACATACAGGCTTGCGTACGTCAATATCAGTATGCGCATGAAACGTTTGTGTGCGACCTGAAATTCCAGCCCGGACAATTCCCGGTGAAGAAGGGAGACATCATTGCCCTGAGCGGCAACGAAGGGGCTTCGGCCGGACCTCACCTGCACCTGGAGCTGCGACGCACCGAAACGGGGGAATATATTGACCCGATGCCGTATTTCAAACATCTGCTGAAAGACAGCAAGGCACCTGTAGGCAGCCTCATCGGTATTTATCCCATACAGGGAAAAGGGGTGGTCAACGGGTCCAGCCATAAGAAACTCCTCGCCATCGGCAACCTGAAACAGCCTATACACGCATGGGGAGAGATTTATACCGGCATCAGCGCCAAGGATTACATGGACGGTACGTCGAATTTCTACGGGGTACACTCGGTTACACTATATGTAGACTCCGTGCAGGTGTTCAACAGCACGACCGACAAGGTACTACCCGATGAAAACCGGATGATCAACGGCTTTACCGACTATGAGGAACTGACCCGCACTCGCCGGCTCATCATGCGTTCCTACAAGCTTCCGGGCAACCAGCTGCGACTGCTGCACACCAATGAGAACCGGGGGGCTGTGACCATCGACGAGGAAAGGGATTATCACTTCCGGTATGTACTGGAAGACAATTTCGGAAATCGCAGGACCTATCAATTTACTGTAAAGGGTAAACGGCAGGATATTCCTGAATACAAGCCGGAAGCCAATGAAATGCTTTACTGGAACCGAACCAACGTCATTCAGAAACCGGGTATAGAACTGGTGGTGCCACGCTATTATGTGTACGAGGATGTGCCGCTCCGTACGGACATGCGGGGAGACAGTTCACGTATCGCCTTTGACTACATACTGGATGCCGGACGGACACCCATCCACAGCTACTGCGACTTGTCCATCGGCCTGCGCCACATGCCCGTGGCCGACACCACGAAATACTACATCGTGCAGAAAGCCGGAAAATGGCGAAGCTCCATGGGAGGAAAATACGCCAACGGATGGATAAAGACGCGCGTACGCTCACTCGGCACCTTCTCTGTGGACGTGGATACCATTGCCCCGCAAATCACTCCTATCGGTCAGGGCGGATGGCGCACCAGCCGAAATATCCGTTTCCGGATAAAGGATATGGAATCGGGCATCGGAAGCTACAAGGTATACATCGACGGCAAGTTCGTATTGTTTGGCCTGAAAAAAGGCATTTTAGTGATTCAGGACCCGGAGAAAGTAAAGAAAGGGGTACCGCACAAACTGGAAGTGACGGTGACCGACCAATGCGGAAATATGGCACGCAAGGAATACAAATTTTAAAACCGCCTTTTATTTTTAAATCATAAAAAACAATCTGTTCGTATGAAAATGAAAAGATTACTGCTGGCTGTCCTTCTGCTGACAGCATACATGGCCAACGGATGGGCATGTACAAACTTCATCGTAGGAAAGAAGGCTTCGGCCGACGGTTCCGTCATTGTTTCTTACTCTGCCGATTCTTACGGTATGTTCGGCTATCTGTGCCATTTCCCGGCTGCACAGCATGCTCCGGGCACCATGCGCGACATCTACGACTGGGATTCGGGCAAATACCTCGGTAAAATCAAGGAAGCCAAACAGACGTACAATGTCATCGGCAACATGAACGAATTTCAGGTTACTATCGGAGAAACCACTTTCGGCGGACGTCCGGAACTGGTGGACAGCACCGGCATCATGGACTACGGAAGCCTGATTTACGTGGCACTGCAACGTTCACGCACTGCCAAGGAGGCTATCAAGGTGATGACTGACTTAGTGAAGGAATACGGTTACTACAGCAGCGGTGAGTCTTTCTCCATTGCCGACCCGAACGAAGCATGGATTATGGAAATGATTGGTAAGGGACCGGGCGTGAAAGGAGCCGTATGGGTGGCTGTACGCATTCCGGACGACTGCATTGCCGCACATGCCAACCAGAGCCGCATCCATAAATTTGACATGAACGACAAGGAAAACTGTCTGTACTCGCCCGATGTCATTTCATTTGCCCGCGAAAAAGGTTATTTCAGTGGGGTAAACAAAGATTTCAGCTTTGCCGATGCCTATTGCCCACTCGACTTCAGCGGCTTGCGTTTCTGCGAAGCACGTGTATGGAGTTTCTACAACATGTTCAGCAAATCAACCGGACAGTCTTACCTTTCTTACATTCAAGGTGACAGCAAGGAACCGATGCCTTTGTACGTAAAGCCCGACAACAAGGTTTCCGTACGCGACATCCAGCACGCCATGCGTGACCACTACGAAGGTACGGCCCTCGACATTACAAAAGACATGGGATCCGGCTGCTTCCAGATGCCTTACCGTCTGTCTCCGCTGACGTTCAAGGTTGACGGTCAGGAATATTTCAACGAACGCCCCATCTCTACTCAGCAGAGTGCGTTCGTATTCGTATCGCAGATGCGCTCTACCCTGCCCGACGCCATCGGGGGTGTGCTCTGGTTCGGACTGGACGATGCCAACATGACGGTGTTCACTCCGGTGTACTGCAACACCGACAAGGTGCCTTATCCGTATCAGCAGGAGAACGGTGACTGCGTGACTTTCTCATGGGATTCTGCTTTCTGGATTTACAACTGGGTGGCCGACATGATTCGTCCACGCTACAACCTGATGGTGGAAGACATGCGTACCGTACAGAATGCACTGGAAGATACCTATGCACAATCGCAGGAAGGCATTGAAAGTGCAGCCCTGAAACTGTATCAGCAGAATCCGGCCAAGGCTAAAGAATACCTGACCAACTATACCCACATGACGGCTCAGACCGCCGTAGACAGCTGGAAGAAGTTGGGAGAATTTTTGATTGTACGCTACAACGACGGTGCGGTAAAACGCATGCAGAACGGACAGCTGCAACGTCCGGAAACAGGAAACACGGCTCCGCTGGACCGTCCGGGATACAGCAAGGAATTCTTGCAGGAACTGGTAAAAGCAACCGGCGAACGCTATAAAATGAAAGAGCTGAAGTAGGATATTTTTCTGCTGCTTTCTCATTCTACAATCAAAAGTTATGATTATTTTTGCAAAAAATAAAGCATATAAGCGAATCAGAACAAGCTAAATGATAGAGAAACATATTGTACTCGAAGATATCGACCCGGTAATCTTCTACGGCCCCAACAACGCCCACATACAAATGATCAAGGCCCTGTTCCCGAAACTGAGAATAGTGGCACGCGGCAATGTCATCAAGGTCATGGGAGATGAGGAGGAAATGTGTGCCTTCGAAGAAGCCGTTCTTGCACTGGAAAAATATTGCGTGCAATATAACTCGCTCAATGAGGAAACGATTCTCGACATCGTAAAAGGCAATGCGCCTAAAACGGAAAAGGCGGGAAACGCCATCGTGTTCAGCGTGACGGGTAAGCCCATCATCCCCAGAAGCGAGAACCAGCTGAAACTGGTGCAGGAGTTTGAGAAGAATGACATGATTTTTGCCATCGGTCCCGCCGGTTCGGGTAAGACCTATACCGCCATTGCACTGGCAGTACGGGCGCTGAAGAACAAGGAAATCAAAAAAATCATCTTGAGCCGCCCTGCCGTGGAAGCGGGCGAGAAATTGGGTTTCCTGCCGGGCGACATGAAGGATAAAATCGATCCTTACCTGCAACCGCTGTACGATGCCTTGCAGGACATGATTCCGGCTGCCAAGTTGAAGGAATACATGGAGCTGAATGTCATCCAGATTGCCCCGCTGGCCTTCATGCGTGGACGTACGCTGAATGATGCCGTAGTTATTCTGGACGAAGCCCAGAACACGACTACCCAGCAAATCAAGATGTTTCTTACCCGTATGGGTATGAACACCAAAATGATTGTCACGGGAGATATGACACAGATTGACCTTCCCGCTTCGCAGACTTCCGGACTCGTGCAAGCCATCAAGATTCTGAAGGGTGTAAAAGGCATCAGCTTCATCGAACTGAACAAGAAAGACATCGTACGCCATAAACTGGTGACACGCATCGTGGAAGCTTACGAAAAATTCGAGGAAAAAGAGAAAGCAGAAAGAAAAACTACGCGTACGGCTAAAGAACCGGAAAAAACGCCGCAGGCATAAACCATAAATGAATTCTATTCATTACTAAACATAACAAGACAATGAGTAAAGCATTAACAAAAACAGACTTTCACTTTCCTGGACAGAAAAGTGTGTATCATGGAAAAGTACGTGATGTGTATAACATCAATGACGAAAAGTTGGTAATGGTTGCTACCGACCGTATCTCGGCGTTCGACGTCGTATTGCCGGAAGGTATCCCTTATAAAGGACAGATGCTGAACCAGATTGCAGCCAAATTCCTGGATGCAACTACTGACATCTGCCCGAACTGGAAACTGGCTACTCCCGACCCGATGGTAACAGTGGGCGTAATGTGTCAGGGATTTCCTGTTGAAATGATTGTACGCGGTTACTTGTGCGGAAGTGCATGGCGTGCTTACAAGAGCGGTGTGCGCGAAATCTGCGGTGTACGTCTGCCGGAAGGCATGAGAGAAAACGAAAAGTTCCCTCACCCGATTATCACTCCGACTACTAAAGCTGAAATGGGATTGCACGACGAGGACATCTCTAAAGAAGAAATTCTGGCGAAAGGTCTGGCTACTCCTGAAGAATATGCCACACTGGAAAAATATACATTAGCTTTGTTCGAACGCGGTACTCAGATGGCTGCTGAACGCGGCTTGATTCTGGTGGATACCAAATATGAATTCGGAAAGCACAACGGTGAAATCTACCTGATGGACGAAATCCATACTCCGGACTCTAGCCGTTATTTCTATTCTGAAGGCTACCAGGAACGCTTCGAAAAAGAAGAACCGCAGAAACAGTTGTCAAAGGAATTCGTACGCGAATGGCTGATGGCCAACGGATTCCAAGGTAAGGAAGGACAGCAGGTTCCTGAAATGACTCCGGCTATCGTAGAATCTATCAGCGACCGCTACATTGAACTGTACGAACACATCACTGGCGAAAGCTTCGTGAAAGGTGAAACAGAAGACCTGACCAAACGTATCGAAAAGAACGTAACAGATTATTTGACTCTTTAATATCCCTATCTCCTTTTAAGGTGGCTCGTGCTGCCTTAAAGGGAGATTCAAAATTTATCCCATCCTAATATTTTTCGCATGTCTCACTATCCACAAGAAAAAATCAAGCCATATAATGAAGATGAGGGCAAGGCTGCTCAGGTAGAGAAAATGTTCGACCATATCGCCCCGGCCTACGACAACCTGAACCACCTGATGTCATGGGGAATCGACAAAAGCTGGAGAAGAAAGGCCATCCGCCTGCTGAAGCCCTACCACCCGCAACGCATCATGGACGTGGCTACCGGAACGGGAGACTTTGCCATTCAGGCCTGCCAGATGCTGCAACCAGCCGAACTGATTGGTACGGACATATCGGAAGGCATGATGAACGTAGGACGGGAAAAAGTGAAACAACTGGGACTGGACAAGCAGATTTCTTTTGCGAAAGAGGACTGTACGGCTTTGTCGTTCCCAGACAACCGGTTCGATGCCATTACCGTGGCATTCGGTATCCGCAATTTTGAACACTTGGACCTCGGCCTGAAAGAAATGTACAGGGTACTGGTTCCCGGAGGACATCTGGTCATCCTGGAGCTGTCGGAACCGGAACATTTCCCCATGAAACAAGGATATGCAGTTTACTCCAAGGTGGTGATACCTGCACTGGGAAGACTGCTGTCGAAAGACCGTAGTGCCTATACTTATCTTCCTGAATCCATCAAGGCTTTCCCCCAAGGAGAAATCATGCAGGAAATTATCCGGAAAGCCGGCTTCAGCCAGGTAGAATTCAAGCGCCTGACAATGGGTACTTGCACACTCTATTTCGCTACCAAATAACTAAATTCTTTGAACCTTATGAAAAAATTTGGCTTAATCGGCTATCCGCTCGGACACTCATTCTCTAGAAATTTTTTCAATGAGAAGTTCCATTCCGAGAATATTGATGCCGAATATGTGAACTTTGAAATTCCAAGCATTGATGAACTTCCGCACATCATTCAGGCAAATCCTTCGCTTGCAGGACTGAATGTGACTATCCCTTACAAAGAGAAAGTTATTTCCTATCTGGACGAACTGGATAAGGATGCACGCGAAATCGGAGCGGTAAACGTAATTAAAGTGGAACACACCAAGGGAGGTACCAAACTGAAAGGATACAATTCGGACATCATCGGATTTGTGCGTTCCATCGAAGCGCTGCTGGAACCTTATCACAAGAAGGCATTGATCTTGGGTACCGGAGGAGCTTCCAAAGCCATTCATCAAGGATTGAAGCAACTGGGACTGGAGGTGCTGTTCGTTTCACGCAACAAGCACAATGACATGACCATTACTTACGAAGAAATTACCCCTGAAATCATGCAGGAATACAAGGTGATTGTCAACTGCACACCGGTGGGCATGTATCCGAAAGCAGATGAATGTCCGAATATTCCGTATGAACTGCTGACTCCCCAGCACTTGCTGTATGACTTGCTGTACAACCCCAACACCACGCTTTTCATGAAAAAAGGCAGCGACCAGGGAGCCATCGTAAAGAATGGACTGGAAATGCTCCTGCTACAGGCTTTTGGGGCTTGGGACATCTGGAACAGCTAAACATTTATCCTACATGACACTGAAGAAAAAAATTGGCTGGACAGCAGGAATTCTGCTTGTACTGATAGTGGGTATTTGCATAGGAGGAAGCCTTTACCTGATAGACTTTTCACTCCGCCCGGAAAACCGGGGAAAGAATATGGAGGAATCTGAAGCGTTCATGCGAACTGAATATCCGCAGATTGTTCCCTGGCTGGACAGCCTGCAACAGCATCATGCCTTGCGGGATACGTTTATCACCGCACCAGAAGGAATCCGGATGCATGCGTTTTATGCACGTGCTTCCCGCCCTACCCGACGTACGGCCATCATCGTACACGGATATACAGACAATGCCATCCGCATGTTCCATATCGGCTACCTATATAACCACTCGCTGGATTACAACATTCTGCTGCCCGACCTGCGTTACACGGGACTGACAGAAGGAGATGCCATACAGATGGGCTGGCTCGACAGAAAGGACGTGTTGCAATGGATTGATACAGCTCCGGCTTTGTTTGGCGACTCGCTGAAGGCGGTGGTTCACGGTATTTCGATGGGGGCTGCCACCACAATGATGGTGTCGGGAGAAAAAACTCCTGAATACATCACCTGCTTTGTGGAAGACTGTGGCTATACCAGCGTGTGGGACCAGTTCAGCAAAGAGTTGAAAGGCCTTTTCGGACTCCCCCCCTTCCCGTTACTCTATACGGCCAGCTGGATTTGCCAACTCCAGAACGGATGGAACTTTCAGGAGGCGTCTGCCCTCTCACAAGTGGCTCGCTGTACGAAGCCCATGCTCTTCATCCATGGCGACAACGATGATTTTGTACCCACATGGATGGTGCACAAGGTGTATGCCGCCAAGCCTTCTCCTAAGGAAATCTGGATTACAGAAGGCGTAGATCACGCACACTCCTACAAGCTGTATCCGGATGAGTACACAGAAAAGGTAAAAGCGTTTACTGACAAATATGTTCGCTGAAACAGATAAAAACAAACCGGGTGTTTCAACTTGACTAATGAAACACCCGGTTTGTTTTTTTCATTCCTTCTATAATATATAGGCACTTATGCCTGAAGTTCTTCGCATTCTTTCAACCATAATGCAGCACTGGCATCACTCGGCATACGCCAGTCTCCTCGCGGACTCAAAGATACGGAACCTACCTTCGGCCCATCGGGCAAGCAGGAACGCTTGAACTGTTGCGCAAAGAAACGGCGATAGAAGTTGGTAAGCCACTTCTTGATAGTCGTGCTGTCGTACACCCCACGGAAAGCAATCTCGGCCAGATAGAAAATCTTTGCCGGACGGAAACCAAAGCGCAGGAAATGGAAGAGGAAGAAATCGTGCAATTCATACGGTCCGACCAGATCTTCTGTTTTCTGCTTGATGTTGCCGTTCTCATCGGCCGGAATCAGTTCCGGGCTGATAGGTGTATCGATAATATCCAGCAAGGTGTTTCGTGAAAGCGTATCTACACCGGTCTGGGCCACCCAGTTTACTAGGTAGCGAACCAGGGTTTTAGGGATGCTGGCATTCACTCCATACATGGACATGTGGTCACCATTGTACGTGGCCCAGCCCAAAGCAAGCTCTGAAAGGTCACCGGTACCGATTACCAGTCCGCCAATCTTGTTGGCATAATCCATCAATATCTGGGTTCTCTCTCTGGCTTGACCGTTTTCGTAGGTCACATCATGCACGGACATATCCTGACCTATATCCTGGAAATGCTGGATGCAGGCATCCTTTATACTGATTTCTTTCGTAGTAACCTGCAGAGAGCTCATCAGTGAAAGTGCATTGTGGTAGGTACGGTTTGTGGTACCGAAGCCCGGCATGGTGACTCCCACAATACCTTTACGAGACAGATTCAACCTATCAAAGGTCTTGACACAAACCAAAAGCGCCAAGGTAGAGTCCAGTCCACCGGAGATACCTAACACCACCGTCTTACAATTGGTGTGTACCAAGCGCTTGGCCAGTCCGGCTACCTGAATAGAGAAAATCTCCTCGCAACGTTCGTCCAGCTGGCGTTCACCAGAAGGCACAAACGGATGAGGCTCTACCGAACGGGTAAGAGTCAAATCGCGGGAAGCAACAAGTGCGGTAGAGATATGCTGCATAGGATGCTGGTCGCGATACATACGTACGCTGCTGGAGAAAGTGGTATTCGTCAGACGTTCTCCTCTCAAACGCTCCACATCTATCTCGCTGACCACAAGCTGTTCTTCAAATGAGAAACGGTCGGAAGCGGCAAGCAGGCTTCCATTCTCGTAAATCAATGCGTTTCCAGCAAAAACCACATCAGTGGTAGATTCCCCGAAACCGCAGGATGAAAATACATATCCAGCCAGACAACGAGCTGACTGCTGTGCCAACAACGAACGGAGGTACTGATGCTTGCTGATATTTTCGGTATCGGCAGACAGGTTGAAGATTATCTCCGCACCTTTCAGGGCCAGTGCAGAGCTGGGAGGTACAGGCGCCCATACATCCTCACACAACTCGATTCCGAAGCATACATCCGGCGTATCGAACAGCAGGTTTGTACCCATCGGCACCACCTGACCACACAAACGCACATTCATGGAATCCGGATGAGCCACGGCAGAAGTAAACCAGCGTTTCTCGTAGAATTCTTTATAATTAGGCAGATAAGTCTTAGGCACAATACCCAGAATCTTACCTTTCTGAAAAACCACGGCACAGTTCATCAGCGTAGAATTGACCACGACCGGCATACCGACAATGGAAATAATGTCCAGCTGACGGGTATTATTGACAATCTGCATCAAAGCCAGTTCAGCCTGCTCAAGCAATAAACTTTGCGCAAACAAATCTCCACAGGAATATCCTGTCAGGTTCAATTCCGGAAAAACAATAATCTGAATCCCCTTTCCATCGGCTATTACAATCTGTTTTTCCGTCTGTTGTGCATTGAATTTGCAGTCGGCTACTTTCACTGCAGGAACGGCAGCCGCTACTTTTACAAAACCAAATCTCATATAAATTTGTTATATATAAATAGATATGCAAAAATAAACAGAATATTTGAACATCTACACAGAATAAAGAGGGAGATTTTAAAGAAAAGGCATAAAGCAAAAAAAATAAAAAACAGAGGAGAGTATTTGTGGTTATAAAAAATCTTTGTATATTTGCCTTCGAATTAGAATTGTAACAATTACATAATTGAAAATAGATATGACAGCATACGAATACTTGCTCAGTTACCACATCAAGCCGTCTGTACAACGCATCGCCATCATGGACTATCTGTTGAACCATAAGACACATCCATGTATCGATGAAATATATACAGCTTTGTGCAAGGAAATCCCCACGCTCTCTAAAACAACGGTATATAATACGCTGAAGTTGTTTGTAGAACACGGCGCGGCCAAAATGCTGACCATAGATGAAAAAAATGCCTGCTTTGACGGAGATGTGCATCCGCATGCGCATTTTCAATGCAAGGTCTGCAATAAAATCTACGATGTAGAGATTCCACAGAATCTCAGTGAGGCAGAACCTTTCCGCAAAGAAGGTTTTATCGTGGAAGAAGTGCATCAGTATTATAAGGGAGTTTGCCCCGAATGTGCTGAAAAAGGATTGATGAATAACTAAGAATTAACTTATTAATATTATAACTAACTACTTAAAATTTTTGACTTATGAAAAAGTTTATCTGTACAGTTTGTGGTTACATTTACGAAGGTGAAACAGCTCCTGAAAAGTGTCCGTTGTGTAAAGCTCCTGCTTCTAAATTCAAAGAAATGGAAGAAGCTGAAGGTGGTTTGCAGTTTGTAGACGAACACGTAATCGGCGTAGCTAAAGGTTGCGACGACGAAATGATCAAAGACCTGAACAACCACTTCATGGGCGAATGTACTGAAGTTGGTATGTACCTGGCTATGAGCCGTCAGGCTGACCGCGAAGGCTATCCTGAAGTGGCAGAAGCTTTCAAACGTTATGCTTGGGAAGAAGCTGAACACGCTGCTAAATTCGCAGAACTGTTGGGTGACTGTGTATGGGATACTAAGACAAACCTTGAAAAACGTATGAACGCTGAATGCGGTGCTTGCGAAGACAAGAAACGTATCGCTACTCGTGCTAAACAGCTGAACCTGGATGCTATCCACGATACTGTTCACGAAATGGCTAAGGACGAAGCTCGTCACGGAAAAGGTTTCGAAGGCTTGTACAACAGATACTTCAAGAAATAATTGAAAGTATAGCTTTCATCACTAACGGAGGCCACCTCAATCACGAGGATGGCCTCTATTTTTTTCTTTTTGAGAACCATAAAAGCTGAATTCACAGTTCTTTAATCAAAGCCAGTACTCCTTCGGCAGTACCGGAGTACTGACGAAGAAGTACTGGGAAAACATATTTTTTTTACATATAAGAAAGGCTGCTCCAATTCTCCTGAAACAGCCCTGTCTTGTTTATATATCTACCCAAATGATTATCGGTTTGTCTTTCCTAACCAGGTCAGTCGATGCCAGATAGTTTCCAACGGGCCACGTTTGAAATGGCAGAACCACCAGTGAGCAAAAGCAAGCTGGGCCAGGAAGAATGCGATTCCGACCAATAGACTCAACGTAGTGCCACAAGATTTATGCAAGGCCAGTCCGTAACCGAAATACAGGAAACTTCCTATCACTGATTGCATGATATAGTCGGTCAGACTCATTCTTCCGTAGGGTACAAGTATCTTCAGTATCCGCCCCTTCCCCATCCAATACAACAAGAGGAATGCGGATACAATGGCCAGCATAAAGCAGAAGTTATACCAGGAATTAAAAATGGTCTTCAAACTGTCAAGTACCAAAGGCTGTGAAGCTATTGAGAATATAAAACCTTTAAGGAAATAGAAAATCACCGCCAAAGGAAGTGAAAAGCATAACACATAAGTCCAGAATGTACGTGCCTTTGTCAGAGCTGCTTCAGAAGAAGAATCAAAATATCCCACACGTCCTATCCACAAACCAAGGATGAACAAAGAGCAGGTCTGGAAAACTCGTCCGTAGCACCAGGCCCAGTTCAGGCTGGCCAACTGACCGATTGTGAAATTTACCTTCACCATCTCCCACCAGGATTCACCTCCTAACTGAGGATATACATCGCCCAACGAGAAAATCATCTGCTTCGGTGCATATTCAGGATTGACAAAACCACACAACACTTTCAGCCATTCTACGGGCTGCAGCATCAATATCAGTGCCAGTATCAGCAATCCCTTGTTGCTCCAATGACGTACAGGCACAAGAATAAAACCTAAAATGGCATATAGCACCAAGATTTCACCCGGGAAAAACAAAGAATTGACAAAGCCGAAACCAAGCAATAGCAGCAAGCGCCACATATAGCGGTTCCTAAAATCTTGTCCTCTTTTTTCCGATCCCCGGCTCTGCAAATAAAATGTGAAGCCGAACAGCAAGGCAAAAATAGCGTATGCCTTACCCGAGAACATGAAGAACAGCATGTCCCACAAGCTTTTATCTAAAGCGCCAAGCACCGGAGAGGTAGTTTCCGGAAAAGAATAAAAATTAAAATGTTCAATGTTATGAAGCAGGATAATCCCCATTACCGCGAATCCTCGTAACGCATCAATAGCCAGGATTCGCTCTTTCTTTTGAATGTTTTCCATCGTCTGTAAAATTAACAATAAAAAAACGGGAAACCTGTTTTTAAAAAGCAGGCTTCCCGTTTCTACAATTATGGCACGCCATCTCCCACAAAAGAGAATGTGCCTTATCTCATATTTTTATCTTAGTTCTTTGCAGAATCATTTACGGCAGCCGGAGCAGTAGTAGCCGCAGCATCAGTCTTCTGAGGAGCAGCAAAACCTGCAGGAGCATTCAACGGATTTGTTTTCTGCTCTTTTACAGCCTGTTCCATGATTACTGAAGAACCTTCTGCCTGAGAAGGAACTACGTAAGAAGTAGCTACACTGATTACTACCATGAAAGCAGCCAAACCCCAAGTCAGTTTTTCAATAAAGTCAGTTGTCTTACGAACTCCCATAATCTGATTAGACGAAGCGAAGCTAGAAGAGAGTCCTCCTCCTTTTGAATTCTGTATCAGTACCACAAAGCACATCAATACAGCAGCAAGCACCATTAATACAACAAATAATAAATACATTTTCTTTTATTTTGATTTAGCGTTAATAATCAATTTTTCCAAAAACCTGATTTGGTCTGCAAAGTAAGTATTTTTTTTCGGATATTTCAAATTTAATTTTTTAATAATTTCCAGCGCTTTATCATAGCGTTGCTGTTTAACATAAATTTTAGCCAAAGTTTCCGTAAAATAATCTTCACCTTCTTCCGTATCAGACTCTTCTTTTTCTGTATCAGGCACCACCTCCTCCGTTTCTACAGTCTCTGAAGAAGATTCCTCCTCCAACAAAGCAGTCTCCTTTATCGGCTCCACTCCTTCGGCTTCTTCACAGGCCGCCTGTTCTATAAAGTGGTCGATTAAATCTTGTCCGCGCAGGGGATTTACAGAAGCGGTTTCTGTATTTTCCTCCTTTTCCATCAGCACAGAGGTATAATCCACTGCTTCTACCGGCAAAGGAAAGAGTTTCTCCACAGAAAGATCCTTATCGTCGGCCAAAAAACGGTCAATCAGGTCCAGCGTTCTGTCAGATGTTTCTGACGATATGTTTTCTTTTTCGGCTACATGCCGGTTAATGACAAACTTATCCCCTTCAATGGCATAAAACAGGATGCTCAAATCGGCTACAAACAAAGCCCCCTTGCGCAACTCATCTTTAAAAGAAGGGTCACGCAACAGATACAGATTCTTTAAATACAAAATACGGGCTGTCTGGAAAAAAGGATACTGTACCAAAAGCTGTCTTAATTCATACAAGCTTTCAGTGCCCAGCTCTTCCGGGTGTTCAATCCAATGCTGTAGTCGTTGTTGTACCATCATTCCTGCTCTTACCAGTTGGCTACAGTTGCATTAAATATCTGCTCCACAATTTCATCAATCATCTGCTGTACAAGCTCTTCTTGCACGGACGACAACTGCTGGCTGGCATTGTATTCACGGCTGGCAGTAAACTGCTGATCAGAAATATCTTCCGCATGATTGGTATTATTGACAAATCTCACATTTACCGTCATTCTCAACTCTGCCATCGTAGAATAACCATCAGAACCGACTCCTTTATTGTAAGCATCGTAGTTCGTAATTTCACCCGACAATTCCAAGTCACCTCCCTGACGAACCTGTTTCAGACGAGTCTGCTGCATATATTTATCCTGCAAAGCCGTGTTGAACATCGACTCCATCGGTCCCCATACAAAGGCAGCCGAGCGGTTCGGAAAGTTCTGGAAACTGATTGTCTTCACCTTATCATAGTTAATGGAAGATCCATTAAATTTATACGAAACCGTACATGCCGTAAGGATACACAAACAAACGGCCAGAAAATATTTACTCAGTCTGCTATATTTTTTATTCAAGTCCATATTCTTTGATTTTTCTATAAAGGGTACGTTCTGAAATTTTCAAATCATTCGCTGCATTTTTTCTTTTTCCATGATGACGTTCCAATGCCTTACGAATCATTTCCTTCTCCACTTCATCCAGTGAAAGATTCTCTTCAATGTATTCTTCCGTATCCTGCACATCATCCGACACATCTGCATGCGTAACCTTCACATTCGGATTTACTTGTGACACATTCGTTACTGGAGTCACGCTGGATACCTTACCCACTTCTTCGGCAGGATTTAGCACCACTGCAGAAGGCTGTATCAGGCTGGACGGAGTTTCAGGAATATAATGTACCGGCATAGACGACGGAGTCGTGACCGTTCCACCAGCTGCACGTTCGGCCATGATGTCATGTACCAGTTTCTTCAATTCAGTTACATCCCTCCGCATATCGAACAACACCTGATAAAGTATCTCCCTCTCACTCTGGAAACCCTTTTCACCTTGCGGCTTCACGCCACCCAGCAATGTCGGGTATTTTGATACGGGTTGAGCAGGCAAATACCCCCGAAGAATTTCGGCAGTAATCTCACGGTTGGTTTCAATAATGGAGATTTGTTCCGTGATATTTTTCAACTGACGGATATTACCCGGCCAGGTATACGACACGAGCAACTGCTTGGCATCCTCCATCAACTGAATAGCCGGCATACGGTATTTTTCGGCAAAATCTGCAGCAAACTTACGGAACAAAAGAGGAATATCATCCGGACGTTCACGCAGTGCCGGCACTTTAATAGGCACCGTATTCAGACGATAGTACAAGTCTTCACGGAAACGTCCGTTCGCTATGGCTTCCGTAAAATCCACATTCGTGGCTGCCACAATCCGGACATCCGTTTTCTGCACTTTGGAAGAGCCGACCTTTATATATTCTCCGCTTTCAAGCACACGAAGCAAACGAGCCTGAGTAGAAAGAGGAAGTTCACCCACCTCATCCAGAAAGATGGTGCCGCCATTAGCCTCGGCAAAATACCCGTTACGGTCGCTGATGGCACCGGTAAATGCCCCTTTCTCATGACCAAATAATTCGGAATCAATCGTACCCTCCGGAATGGCTCCACAGTTTACCGCAATATACGGTCCGTGTTTTCTCCGGCTAAACTGATGGACTATCTGAGGGAAGCTTTCCTTACCGACTCCACTTTCTCCCGTCACCAGTACGGACAAATCTGTAGGAGCTACCTGAATAGCCACATCAATGGCACGGTTCAACCCTTCACAATTGCCTATGATGCCAAAACGAAGTTTTACATTCTGTATCTCTGATTTCACCATATAGTCTTCGATTATATGGCAAATTTACAAAAAGTTTGAAACCCGTACATGCATTTACTCCAAAAAGTATAATTTAGAATACGGTACGAATCATGAAGCGTATGCCCCATTTGCTGGCTGTAGGCAGTTCATTGTAATTCAAACGACGCACATATTCCACATGGAGCAACTTGAAGATATTATGAATACCCGCACTTACCTCCACATAAGGTTTCTTGGGGTCCATGACATAGCTCGAGGTATGATAATTGCCCGCTGCATCGTAATGTCCCGGGAACAACATCAGCTCCGTATCATTGGCATTCTGCGGGAGCAACGGATTATTCTTGTCGGTAAGTGTACCCCATAAACATTTCACGCCGATAAATTCACGCCATTTCAACTTCTTCAGAAGAGGAATACGGTTGAAGATTTTTCCCTGCAAATTCCATGATACATCCAGCGACGCATAACGGTCGTTCAGGAACTCCATATTATTAATCAAGCTGAAAGTCTCGTCCTGAAGAATATAAGACAAGTTGGCCGCTGGCATAATCAGCAAGGGGAAAGGCACCTTATTCCATTGAATTCCTCCTTTTACACAAGTATCAATGTTTCCCCAAGAACTCAGCCAAAAGCGCTTGTAGAGACTCATTTCCGTCATGTTATAGGTATAATCACTACCTAAGATACCTTTCAACCCCAGCGTATGCTGCAACGTAAAAACCGGTGCATCGAGATTGACCGGCAAACGGCGCTGCTTGGTATTGATGAATGTTTCTCCCGGTGCATAACGAAAAGCCAGCGTAGCCTCAGCCAGTGAAAAATCCTTCGTATTATAAGGAGAATGTACCCATTCCGTTCCTGTCAGTGCACCCGATGCCAAATCCTGCTGCAACTGATTTTCCTGTGCCATGGTACGATAAAACAATTTTCCACAAGCCTCCAGATTGGTATGCTTCAGCATAAAGGTCGTTTTCAAACCGCTTTCCTTCTCCAGTTCATACTTCACGCTGGCCGTACGCTCGTAGTTATACTGGTCGACCGATGTCACCTTGAACGAAGTAAACACATTGTCCTTGTCGGTTCCCATAAATTTGTCGGACGGTAACATGTTATCGTACGAATACGACAGCGTCAACGAATTAATCGGATACTCACGGGGAAGGTATTCCTTCTTGTTGAAAGAATATTCCACCTCAGCCTTGTATTTTGACTTCTCATCCTTAAAACCATAGGCATAATATCCGCGCAAGAAGAGATGAGGATTCAGGTTCGCTGTGGTTTGTGCAGAAGCTCTCAAACGCAACCCGTCAATGTAGTTGCTTGAAATCATCGTATTAATCGGACCAATATCCACCTTACTGGGTCTTCCCTTCACTCCTGTTTCAACAAAGTTTTCGATAAAGGCCTTGGCCACAAATATGATGTACTTGAATCCCTTGATTTTTGCCAGATTGTCCACGAACTGTCCCATATTATCCTCCGACTTCGTCAATTCCGTCGGACGATATTCCTTCCAGAAGGAGTCGTCACGCATCATGGCATTGACATCCTTTATCTCATCTCCCTTCTTCTTGAATATCTTGGCAGGAATCTCGTCAAATCCAAAATCAGAATATCGCGTGGTACGCCTTACCTGAAAAGAGCCCAAAATTTTCTTCAAATAAGACAATTCACACAGCATATCATCTTCCATCAGCACCCATTCTCCCGTAGACAACTGACCGAACTTCTGTTCAATAATCATGTTATCCACAAAGTTTATATCGGTCTTCTTCGGAAGATTCATGATACATTTATTCACACGGAAAGTAGAATCCGCAAGGATATACAAATGACCGGTAAAACCGAAATCCTGTGAGTTGTTGGGCACGAAAGTCAAGTGGAAACATTTTTCCTTGTCCACCATCACCGTATCCATGATGTAATACTTATAGAAATTGATACCCGCATTCGAAATCGGACTATCGAACGGGTACTGAAGGAAACGGAAGCGGTCCTGATAAATATTAATATCCTGGAACACATCTTTCAATACAGTCGACAGCATATCGCCCGTATTAAACAGTTCATTGACTCCCGTAGAGTTAATACCTTTTACAATTGTCTTTTCATCGTGAGGATTCTTCCGGTACAATTTTTCTGTCACCGTCTCGTCCACCGAAATAGGCAGAATATTCTTACCCGTCACGCTACACTGCTCCACCTGGTCACGGAAGAAAGGATACTTCTTAAACAGGTTCGATTCACGCAACGAGTCGGTTGTAATATTATTTAAAGAGAATGTAATCTTCTGATACTTATTATAATGATAAAAATCATTCACACCCAAATCATTCAGTTTCTTGGCTGCAATAACTTTCTTCATCATTTCCACTGCCGGATTATTCTTTCGAGAATATTTTTCCTTCTTGGGCTTCACCACGACCTCATCCAGCACCAAGTCGGGCTTCATTTTGACATTCAATGTCTTCGTCTTGGCAGACACATCACGTACCTCCGTACCATAACCCACCATAGAAAAGGTCAATTTATTCCACCCTGTATGAGCAGCTATTGAATATTTACCATCTATATCTGTAATAGTTCCCACCCCTTTTCCATCATAATATACATTCAAATAAGGGATAGGGTCACCCGTTTCAGAGTCTGTAACAACTCCACTGATTTGCGCAGAAAGTTTCACAACTCCCAGACACAACACGATTAAAAAAAGCAATCTTTTTATCATATATCTCATTAACACCTTAATAGTCCAGCTTATCAAGTTTGTAAAAATACAGAGTGAAATAATCTCTTACAAATTTCACTCCCCGAAAAACGATATTCTTACCTTTTTTTATGAATAATAGAATATAATTTCTTCTCTCACCTACGAAAAAACCGGCAATGAAGCGCTCTCCATTGCCGGTTTTATTTTTTACAAAAAAGACATTAAGCCTTAGTCAATTTCTTCGTCAGCTTCATATCCTCCCATCTCACGCAAAGCATTCTTCAGCATGACATATTGCTGGAACAAATGATTCACCGGAACTTCCCCTTCTGTATAATCATGCATCGGGCTCTTCAGGAAGAAGCTCAAGAAGCGTTGTGTTCCATAACGTCCGGCACGTGCAGCCAAGTCGCTCAACAATACCAAATCCAGACACAACGGAGCGGCCAAAATAGAATCCCTGCACAAGAAGTTAATCTTAATCTGCATCGGATAGCCCATCCAACCGAAAATATCAATATTATCCCAGCCTTCCTTGTTGTCATTGCGAGGCGGATAATAGTTGATACGTACCTTGTGATAATAATCAGAATACAAGTCCGGCTGGTCTTCCGGTACCAGAATAGATTCCAGTGTAGAAAGCTTGCTCACTTCTTTTGTATGGAAGTTAGCCGGTTCATCCAGCACAAGACCGTCGCGGTTTCCCAAGATATTGGTAGAGAACCATCCTGACAATCCCAGACAACGTGTACCGATAATCGGCGCAAAACCTGACTTCACCAATGTCTGACCAGTCTTAAAATCCTTACCGGCAATCGGCATCTTAGTCTGTTTTGCCATTTCCCACATCGCCGGAATATCCACTGTGGTATTCGGCGCACCCATGATGAAAGGAGCTCCTTCGGCCAAAGCAGCGTATGCATAACACATAGAAGGAGCAATGTGTTCGCGGTCATCCTGCTTCATTGCGTTCTCCAACGCAGCCAAGGTGCCATGTACGCTTTCACAAACCGGTACGTAAATTTCAGTAGAAGCAGCCCAAAGCACAACGATACGTGCACAGTTGTTGTCTGCCTTAAATTTACGAATGTCTTCTCTCAACTGTTCCACCATATCCCAACGGGTAGCACAATCCTTCACATTGTTTCCATCCAGGCGTTTGGCGTAGTTACGGTCAAAAGCAGCCTTCATCGGCACAATCTTTTCCAGTTCATCTTTCACCGGATTAATATCCTTCTCACGCAACACCTCGCAGTTGATAGCCGACTCATACGCATTAGCCGGATATACATCCCATGCACCAAAAACAATATCATCCAGTTTGGCCATCGGCACAATTTCATTATAATGCAAATATTTCTTTGCATCTCCACGCCCTACACGAATCTTATCATACTGCGTCATTGAGCCCACCGGCTTTGCCAATCCTTTACGAGTCATTAAAACCCCTGTCATAAACGTGGTAGCCACAGCTCCCAAACCAACACACAATACGCCCAGCTTACCTTCTGCGGGCTTTACATTCATTTTTTCCATTTCTAAATTTCTTTTTCTCCTAGTAACTTTACATTAATTCTTGCCTTTGAAACTCAGTCTTTTTCAAGAATCTATCCCAAAGAGCAGGAACAAACTGTTCAAAGTTAAGACTTTGTTTGATTCAATAAAGCTTTTATGAGCTTTTTTATTTGCTAATAAGTAAAAATAAGCCATAAATTCAGAAGAAAAAGCCATTAACCGACTTATCAGAGAGTAAAATAATGCGTATCTTTGCAGACGCATTTAAAGAAATACTCAACTACATGAATGATATTTGTTGCATTGGACACATTACATTAGACAAAATTGTAACTCCAAAACAAACGACTTACATGCCGGGAGGCACTTCTTACTACTTTTCACACGGTATACGTAGACTGAAAGATTTCAAAAACTACAAGCTGGTTACTGCTGTGGCTCCTAGTGAATATGGCATTATTGAAGAAATGAGAAAAGAAGGGCTTCAAGTAGAAGTCCTGCCAAGCCGTCACACCGTATATTTTGAAAATACATACGAAGAGAATCAGGACAACCGTTCCCAGCGTGTATTGGCTAAGGCTGACCCTTTCACTGCAGATGCTTTAAAAGATGAAAATGCACACATCTTCCATTTAGGAAGTTTGCTGGCGGATGACTTTCCACTTGAAGTAGTAAAGGAGTTGGCTCAGAAAGGTACATTGGCTGTCGACGCACAAGGCTATCTCCGGAAAGTGGAAGGTGAGCACGTATTCCCTGTAGACTGGCATGAAAAGAAAAAAGCCCTGAAATACATTGATATTTTGAAAGTCAATGAACATGAAGCTGAAGTGCTGACGGGATTCAAAGACCCTGAAAAAGCAGCAAAGCAACTGGCTCAATGGGGTGTGAAAGAAGTCCTGCTGACTTTAGGAAGCCTTGGCTCACTTATTTATGCAGAAGGAAAGTTCTATAAGATTCCGGCATACGCTCCTAAAGAAGTAGTAGATGCCACCGGATGCGGTGATACCTACGTACTTGGTTATCTTTATATGCGAAACAAAGGAGCTTCATACGCAGAAGCAGGATGTTTCGCAGCTGCCATGTCTACTATCAAGCTGGAGAAATCCGGTCCTTTTTCCGGAACAGAAGAAGAAGTATGGCATATCTTGAAAAGCAACAAACAAAAGCCGGAAGTACTAGTTGCCCAATAACCCAAATTTTTCATACAAATAACAATCAAGGGGGCCTGCTGATTTCAGCTTGCCCCTTTTTTTACCTGTCATCCCTGACAGTTATCCCATCTTTCCTGTCAGATAAGCTCTTGTACGTTCATCTGCCGGATCTTTAAACATTTTCTCCGTATTATCATACTCTATCAGTTCACCCATATACATGAACATGGAACGGTCGGAGATACGCATGGCCTGTGACATATTGTGAGTCACAATCAGGATGGTCACCTCTTTTTTCAACTGGTCCATCAATCCCTCAATGTGCTTGGTAGCAATCGGGTCAAGAGCTGAAGTTGGCTCATCCATAAGCAATATATCCGGCTGAAGTGCTAAAGAGCGTGCAATACATAAGCGCTGCTGCTGTCCGCCAGAGAGGAAAGTACCACGCTTTGTCAGCGAGTCCTTCACTTCATCCCACAGACATACGTTGCGCAAGTTACGTTCTACAATCTCATCTTTCTGTGATTTTGACAGATGAATACCGTTCAGGATATATCCGGCCAACACATTGTCGTAAATATTCATGGTCGGGAACGGATTCGGACGCTGGAACACCATACCGATGCGACGACGTTCTTCCATCGGGTGCATCTGAAGCACATTTTCACCATTCAGTAAAATTTCTCCCGTCACACGGATATTCTTGTACAACTCATGCATGCGGTTCACGGCACGCAGCAGCGTACTCTTTCCACATCCAGAAGGCCCCATGATGGCCGTAATCGTATTTTTTTCAATATCAGCCGACACATGCTTTACAGCCATTACGTCGCTGGTATATGATATACACACATCTTTTATTTGAAGAATCGGATCCTTTATATTTTCCATTTCTTTGCAATTCGTTTAGCTAATAAATTCAGACATAACACAAAAGTCAACAGGAACAAAGAAGCTCCCCATATCAGGCTCTGCAAGTTCGGGTCGTTGAAGAACTCCCAGATAAGCAAAGGAACAGCCGACATAGGCTTGGTCATGTTCCAGCTGATAGCGGCTCCACCCAGAGCAGTAAACATCAACGGAGCTGTTTCACCGACTACACGAGAGATGGCCAGCAAAATACCGGTAAAGATACTGCCCAATGCAGAAGGCACCATCACCTTCAGCATCACTCTCCAGTAACTACCACCCAATGCCAGTCCGGCCTCTTTCAAGGTTTCCGGAAGCACCTTCATGGTTTCTTCCGTTGAACGGATAATCAGCGGAAGCATCATGATAAACAATGCCACACTTCCTGCAATAGCCGAATAACCTTTCATCGGAACAACCACCCAGATGTAAGTAATAATACCGATAATAATGGAAGGAGTACCCTGAAGCAAGTCGGTCAGGTAGCTGACAAATACAGCAAACCAGCTTTTTCTGTATTCTGACAAACAGATACCACATAAAATTCCTACCGGGATAGCGACTACAGCAGCCAACAGAAGCATCAGAAAGGTTCCGATAATTCCGTTTGCAATTCCCCCCGGAATTGCTTCTCCAGCAGAAGCAGCCATCATCGCCTTATAGGCATTCGGAGTAGCCTCGGTGAGAAACGACCAGCCTAACTGTTTCCAACCCTTGATCAATACTTCTCCCAAAATCGCCAGCAAAGGAATCGCTGTCACACCCGACAATACGCAAACCAAAATATAAAGCAAGCGGCTTTTCAGGATACGTATCTTAATATTATTTCCATATAACATAAGCACAAATCTTTTTAGCAGATTACACGTGACGGGCACGACGAATCAAAATCTTTCCGATAATATTAATGATGGCCGTAATCAGGAACAGCAACAAACCGATGGCAATCAGTGAGGAAAGCTTCAAACCATCTGCCTCACCAAACTGGTTTGCAATGATACTGGCCATAGTATTACCCGTGGTACGCAATGTGTCTGGCATCTGGTTAGTGTTTCCAATCAACATGGTCACTGTCATCGTTTCACCCAGCGCACGTCCGATAGCCAAAATATAAGCTGAGAAAATACCGGAACCCGCCATCGGGAATATCACTCTCTTGATTACCTCTGCACGCGTAGCCCCCATGGCATAAGCTCCTTCTTTCAGGTCAGAAGGTACCATCTTAATGAATTCGGCACTCAATGAAGCTGCATACGGCACAATCATGATGGCCAGCACAAACGCTGCAGTCAGAATACCGGAACCCTGCGGAGACAAGTTTAAGTGCATGAACACAGTACGAAGTACATAGAAGCCCCACAAACCATAGATAATGGAAGGAATACCTGCCAGCAAATCAATCACCGTACCCAGAACGGCTGCGATTTTCTTTCCACGGAAATACTCACCGGTGAACAGTGCGACAGGCAGTGAAAAGGGAATACACATCAGCAACGCCAGTGCCGTAGTAAGCAGTGTACCCGTAATAAAAGGAAGAGCGCCATAACTTTCTTTACCGGCAGTAGTCACCCAGTCGTCAGAGAAGATAAAATGCCAGAATCCAAACTCCTCGAAAGCGCCGGAAGCGTCAACGGTGAGGGAGTAAATAATTCCCCCACCAATGATCGGTATCACAATAGCCGATAAGATAAGTAAGACTTTAAACAGTTTGTCTTGCATAACTTATTGTCTTATTTATTTAAGAATCGGCTGTCCATCGTATGTCACAGCTTTCAGGTTCTGAAGGCTCTGTTCGATAGCCTTCTTAGGCAGCGGTGCATAGTGTACGGTAGCAGTAGTCTGCTGCACGCTGTCGCTCAACATATATTGCATCAAATCCAAAGTAGCTTTTGCCTGTTCCATAGAACGGTCTGCATAGTGCTGTTCCTTGTAAATCAGCAACCAGGTGAAGCAACTGATAGGATAAGCTCCTGCCGCATCTGCATCGGTAATTGAGCAGCGAGTGTCCTGAGGAATGTCACCGGCAGCTGCAGAGATACTTTCAGTAGAAGGTACTACCAGCTCACCACGTTTGTTATATACGCTTGCGTAAGGAATCTTCTGAGCAAAAGCATATTCAGAACCGATATATCCTAATGAATAAGGAGTCTGTGCGATAATTCCTGCTACGCCCGGATTACCTTTGGCTGCCTGTCCGACCGGGAAATCCACGGTTTTACCTGCACCGTAAGTGTTTTTCCAGTTTTCACTTACTTTTGACAGATAGTCTGTAAAGATGAAAGTTGTTCCACTACCATCTGAACGGTATGCCAGAATGATTTTCTTTGCCGGCAACTGTACATCCGGATTCAGTTTCTGCAGACGTGCATCGTTCCAGTCTGTAATCTTGCCTGCATAAATATCGGCAATCACGTCACCAGAAAGATTCAGTTTAACTACATCCGGCAAGTTGTAAGCCATTACGACAGCTCCCATACAAGTCGGGATGTGTACCACCGGCTGCATTTCAGCCATTTCCTTGTCGCTCAAGAAAGCATCGCTACCTGCAAAGTCTACGATACCGTCTTTCAAGTTGCGGACACCACCGCCACTACCAATACCACCGTAAGAAATCTTATCACCAGAAGTTGCATTGTAGTTTTCGAAAGACATATTATAAAATGGCAAAGGGAATGTAGCACCTGCACCTGTCAGTTCTACTGATTCACGACCATTAGCTGATTTCTGTCCACCACACGCTGCAAACGACAAAGCCATCGCTCCAGCAATTAAAGGCAAATAAAACTTTTTCATTGTGTTATACATTTAATATAAGTTACAAATCTATGTTATTCATTGAGTTAAATCGCAAACGAAGCATTCAGGTATACATAACTGGCTGTCTTGCCGCCTTCTGTTTTCGGCGACCACAACCGGAAGTTAGGAGCTAACTTGATGTATTTACCTAATTTAAATTCGGCACCTACCATTCCGGCCATACCGTCTGCATCCTTGTTCCAGTCTTTCTCTGAAGAGAGCAGGTCCCAACGACCGAAAAGACTTATTTTCTTGCTTAACTGTGCAGACGCATAAACCGAGAAACCATCCTGATCACAATCAGGCACATATTTCGTGTTGGTCTGGTAGTTGTATTCCGCTGCCACCGAGAAAGCCGTATGCTTATATCCGACAAAAGCAGCCAGATTCGTAATACCTTTTTCCCCTTCTTCTACTGATTCATTATACGAACCGTATGCACGTACCGTCAGGCCCTCAACCGGAGTCAGTGTCACACCGGCACCATACTGCAAACCGTCTTTCACCTGTACTTTTTTATATCCTTCTCCGTTGGCTACAATCACATCGGCCGAAACCACCTTGTTAAATTTATAGGCTACTGAAACCCCCAAGTCCGCACTGCTGCCGAACTTATATTCATCCTGAAAAGATTTCATCACGTAACGTTTTCCCCAGAAATCTTCCTGAACCTTAAATTGAGTCGTAGTGATTAATCCGGCATTCAACGTCCAGCCGTTTTGCTTCCAGGTAATCTGTGCATTTTTCACATATCCGATGCGCTGATGGTCATTTACGTCTTTTGACTGACCGAAATCAACTACCGCCTTCAACTGCAATCCGTGAGGCAAAGCATACTGATAGCCAATATAGGCACGGTCCAAATTAAACCCTCTGTCATCATTGACAGAACCAAAACCAGAATGCGCATCCGAAAATATGGTAATGATGGCATCTCCTTTTTTCTCACCAGGAGCCCGTTCTTCAGGCGCTCCATCTGCAAAGGCAGCACCCACAGTGCACATCCAGATGCTTAACAGACATAAAACTCTTTTCTTTGTTTTCATTTTTCCTATAGACTCATTTTTTTGACACCACAAAGGTCTCATATTAGTGTTACAAACAGATGTCATACGCTTAAAGAAAATGTAACATCCTGTTACATTCATGTTACAAAACAAAAATATCGCTTTCTGAAATCAAAATCCGTTAACGGACGGTTGATTTTCAGAAAGCGATACTTTACTGATTATATGGTATTTACAAATTCTTCTTTTCTACAAACAAAGAAGATTCTGCAATATACTATTTAATTTCCAATGTAACAATTGATTTTGCAGGCAATTTCACTACAAGTCCATTCTTTGTCAATTTAGCGCCTTTGAAGTCAGCCAATTTCACCAGGTCAGGCTGTTCAAACGTATTGTAATCGTCAATCTTTTCAGATGTCAGAATCTGTCCGCTTACCGATTTAGCCTTTACATCACCCAGGGTCAGTGTGATTTCCTGTGACTCTTCCAGATCTACGTTAGAAAGTGACACATGAATAGCTCCAGATTTATCACGTGAAGCAGTCGCACTTACCATCGGTACGATACGGTTGTCGCGTACAATCTTACGTTCGCACTGCAAATCGAGCGGCAGATAAGTGGCATCCTGATGTACGTTATACATCTTGAACACATAGTAAGTCGGAGTCAGCACCATCTTGTCTTCTTTGGTCAGAATCATAGACTGCAATACATTTACCACCTGAGCAATGTTGGTCATTTTAACTCGGTCGGTATATTTATGGAAGATATCCAGACTCAAAGAAGCCACAAAGGCATCGCGCAAGGTATTCTGCTGGTAAAGATGACCGCTGATAGTACCCGGTTCTTCATCCCACCAGGTTCCCCATTCGTCTACCATCAAGCCAATCTGCTTTTTCGGGTCATATTTGTCCATAATGGCAATGTGACGCTTAAGCACATCTTCAATTTCGCGACATTTTCCCATTGTCCAATAATAATCTTCGTCGTTGAACTTCGTAGCAGAACCTTTGCTTCCACTCCATCCAAGCACAGTATAATAGTGCAGAGAAAGTCCGTCCATGCGATGACCTACGTTTTTCATCAACACTTCAGTCCAGTTATAGTCATAATCGCTGGCACCGCTGGCAATCTTGAACAAGCGGTTGCCATCGTAGTTACGGCAATAAGTAGAATAACGGCGATACAAATCGGCATAGTATTCCGGACGCATGCTACCTCCGCATCCCCAGCTTTCATTTCCCACTCCGAAGTATTTTACTTTCCACGGTTTTTCACGTCCGTTTTCCAGACGCAATTTTGCCATCGGGCTTCCTTGTTCAGAAGTCATATATTCTACCCACTTGGCCATTTCTTCCACGCTACCGCTACCTACGTTTCCGCTGATGTAAGGTTCACATCCTAACATTTCGCACAAGTTCAGGAATTCGTGTGTTCCGAAGCTGTTATCTTCTACGGTTCCTCCCCAGTTGTTGTTGACCATACGCGGACGTTTTTCACGAGGACCAATACCGTCCATCCAATGGTATTCATCGGCAAAGCATCCTCCCGGCCAGCGGAGTACAGGCACTTTCAAGTCTTTCAATGCTTCGAACACATCTTTACGATAACCTTTAATATTAGGTATGGAAGAATCTTCTCCTACCCAAAGACCTCCATAGATACATGTACCGAGGTGTTCGGCAAACTGACCATAAATTTCCTTATTGATGATTTGTTTTCCCTGCTCCGGATGAACAGTCACTGTGGCCTTCTGCTGAGCGCATAAAGGCATTGCGGCACAAAAAGCCAACCCTAGAATTGCATTTTTCATACTTATTGATTTTACTTGTTTATTTCACACTTTACAAATGTAGGAATATTTTCCATGTAATGGGTGTACATTTGACATTTTTCAGGAGGAGATTTGACCATTCTACATAAAATTACATGAAATGTACATCCATCCTTATCAGATTCTGACGCTTCACTGCCGCAGAAATAAAGTTTTCTTACTACTTTTACGCCCAAATTTGAAACCAGATGAAATCAAAAAAGACAATCATTATTTGTGCTCTTGTCACAATTCTAATTTTAGGAGGCGTAATCAGCGCGGTTTCCTTGCTGTTCAATCACCCTCTTCGTATCGAAAAACCCACCTTTATTTATATAGACCGTGACGACACAGCCGACTCGGTGTACGTAAAACTTCAAAGAGATCTGAATGCTACGCATCTGACAGGATTCAAAATGCTGGCTCGTCTCAAAAAATACGACCAGCAGATTCATAGCGGAGCCTATCGCTTTGATGCCTCCATCAATACGCTGACCTTATTCCGCCGCCTGAGCAGCGGACACCAGACTCCGGTCAAAGTGGTTATACCCAGTGTGCGGACCCTGTCCCGTCTGGCACGTTCGCTGGACCGTCAACTCATGCCCGATTCCACGGAATTTGCCCGACTTGTCGGTGACAGTGCCTTCTGCGCTTCATTGGGTTTCAGTCTTGAAACGATGCCTGCGCTATTCATCCCGAATACGTATGAAGCCTATTGGAATACGGATGCAGAAGCCTTTATCCAACGAATGAAAAAAGAATATGAACGTTTCTGGACGCAGGAGCGTAAAGATAAGGCTCAAGCCTGCGGACTGACTCCGGTAGAAGTCAGCACACTGGCCTCCATCGTGGAAGAAGAAACGGCCAACAAGAGTGAAATGCCGATGGTGGCAGAACTTTACCTGAACCGTCTACAAGCCGGAATGCCACTCCAGGCCGATCCGACCATCAAATTCAGTCTGCAAGAATTCGGACTGCGACGCATTCTGCACAAACACCTGGAGGTAGAAAGTCCTTACAACACTTACAAACACGCGGGGCTTCCTCCCGGTCCTATCCGCATTGCTTCCATTCAGGGAATAGAAAGCGTTTTGAACCATGCACAGCATGATTACCTCTACATGTGTGCCAAAGAAGATTTCTCGGGCACGCACAATTTCGCCGCTACCTTTGCTGAGCATCAGGCCAATGCCCGCCGCTACCAGCAGGCACTGAACAAGAGAAACATCCGTTAGAAAATGGACTAACGGACTGATTTCCAAAATTGCATAAAGCTGGAATAAGAGCCGTAGCACACCAGTCCGTCGCCTTTCTGAAGTGCATAGTCCTCTGGGAATGTATTGGCCACCTCTTTCTCGAAGACAGATATACCCAGGAAGTTTTTCACCTGTTTGCCCTGTACCAGAGAAATCAGTTTCAGACCGAATTCCTGTTCCAGGTTCAGTTCATTGATGTGATAGCCTACCAGTTTCTCCGGAATCTCTAGCTTAAACACGTAGGTATTGCCGTCTATCTGGAAAAATTCAGCCCCGCCATCCAACTCCAGCTGTTGTGCCAGCAAACGTGCCGCATCCTGCTCCGGTGTCAGAATACGGTCTATCGAAAAGGCTTCGAGCACACCCTTGTGTACCTCGTCTACCGCCCGTGCATAAATCCGTTTCACTTTCAGCTTTTTCAGCAACGACACAATCCGGACCGAAGCACCAAAATTATCGCCTATAGCTACGATTACCGCATCCACACTCTTCAGCGGAAGCACGGAAAGTGCCATTTCATCCGTCGCGTCGAGCGCAAACGAAGCTGCCATGCGGTCCTTCACACTGTCTACGTGCAATCCGTTTCCGTCTGCACCTACCACTTCATGCCCCATGGCTGTCAGCTCCATAGCCAATGTGGCCCCATAATGTCCTAAACCAATAATCAAATATTTCATACATCAGTTGATGATAATGTTATCACTTGGATACCTGTAATTGCGTTTCTTCTCCTGGCGTACCAGACCGGTGAGCAAGGTAAATGCACCGACACGACCAATATACATCAGCAGAATCACCAGCAACTTGCTGCTATTGCCCAAGGTCGGTGTCAGGTCAAGACTGGAACCGACGGTACTCAATGCCGAAACACATTCGAAAGTAATGGCCAGCAACCCGGCTTCCGGTTCCAGCACACTCAACAGGAAGATGGCCAGAAAGACCATAAACAGATACAAAATCAATGCGGCATTCGAACGACGGATAGAATCGTGTGACAGTTCACGACGTAAAATTGCCACACGGTCGGCCCCGCGAACTACGGCCCACAAATTAATCAAGACCACCGCAAATACGTTGACTTTTACCCCACCGGCCGTAGACTGCGTGCCCCCTCCTATCATCATCAGCACCACCATGAGCAACAAGGTTTGTGTAGACAAGGAGGTCAGCCCCACACTGGCAAAACCGGCAGTTCGCGGACAAGAGGAATTAAAGAAAGCATGCACCCACTTGTCTGCCACCGGCATGCCTGCAAAAGAATGGTTCCACTCCAGGGCAGCAATGGCCAATGTACCACCTATTAAAAGAAAGACAGTAGCCACCAGCACAATCTTCGTATTCAAATTATACAGGTGTACTTTTTTCCGGAATCTTCCGGAACGACGCAACAGCCAGAATTTTCCGGCTTGCAGGTAATACGCCACCGTTTCGTACAAATTCACCAATATCGGGAATCCGATGCCTCCCAATGCAATCAGCAATCCCAAAGTGATGTAAAGCAGATTATGTCCCTGCATGACGGCCGGATTGCCCATCCCACCGGGCAAGGTGGAAAAACCTGCATTACAAAAGGCTGACACGGAATGGAAGGCAGAAAAGAAGAGTTCTTCCTGCAAGGTCATTCCCAACGTGCCATGCACACTTAGCCAGATAACCACCATACCAACTCCTTCTATCGCCAGCGTAAAGCCCAATATATATAATAAGGTAGACAATAGCGAATTCAAGGAGTTGGAACTGATCATGTCGCCCACCATCAGCTGATTATAAAGCGAGGTATTTCCCATAAAAAACATGGCGAAGAAACTTGTCAGCGTCATCACCCCGAGTCCGCCTATCTGAATCAGGAGAATAATCAGGATTTGTCCCTCCAGCGTAAAGGTGGAAGGCACATCTACGGTAACAAGCCCTGTGACACACGTCGCACTCGTGGCGGTAAACAGCGCATCCATGAACGAAATGCCGTGATAGGTAGCCCGAGGAAGCATCAACAACCCAGTACCCAACAAAATAAACACCAGAAAACTGCCTGCCAGAATCAACGACGGATTGGTACGTTTGCCCAGCAAGCGCACCAGAATGCCCGAAAGCTGGGAGAAGGAAAGCAGCACCAGGATAGTTCCCTTATAATAAGCATGATGAAAGAACACCCATACCCAATATACCCCAGTCGTTTCCTCCGGCTTTTTGAATACCACAGGAAGCAAGGTCAGATAAAGCAGTATGGTAAGAATCCATGTCCACGGAGTAAACTTAAACGAAGAATCTTCCTGACGAAAGACAATCTGTATCGTAGTTGTAACTAAAAAGATGACCCATACCGTATGATACAGTGTATGTATCAGATGATGCTCTGAAGCTGAAATCCGGAAACCATATTCATACACAATGGTCAGTAAAAAGACAATGCCGCACAGAAAATTAATTCCCATCACCCAGTTAAGCAACTGGTTTACACGCGGCATAAGCAGTTTCTTATTATATAAAAAAAGTCGTTCCCAATAATCCATACTATAGTGAATGAATGTATTTACAAATGTATGGAAAAATCCATATACTTATGCGACAAAGAAAGGAGAAATCTGCCACCAGATTCTATTCAGTAAGAAAACAGATAAGAAAAAAAGCAAAATGAGTTGTTTGTTATCATTTATTTCCATATTTTTGACGAAAACTTAAAAATAGTAAGCAATTATGAGTAATAGACAGAAAAGATTCATCTTACCTGAAGATGAAATACCAAAATACTGGTATAACATTCAAGCCGACATGGTCAACAAACCCATGCCTCCACTGAACCCGGCTACAAAAGAACCGCTAAAACCGGAAGACCTCTACCCTATCTTCGCCAAGGAACTCTGTCATCAGGAACTGAACCAGACTGATGCGTGGATTGAAATCCCGGAAGAAGTACGGGAAATGTACAAATACTACCGCAGTACCCCGCTGGTTCGTGCTTACGGACTGGAGAAAGCACTGGGCACACCGGCACACATCTATTTCAAGAATGAAAGTGTCAGCCCTATCGGCTCACACAAATTGAACTCTGCACTGGCACAGGCTTACTACTGCAAACAAGAAGGGGTGACGAACATTACCACTGAAACGGGTGCCGGACAATGGGGAGCTGCCTTATCTTATGCCGCCAAGGTGTTCGGACTGGAAGCTGCCGTATATCAGGTAAAAATCAGCTACGAACAGAAACCTTATCGCCGCAGCATCATGCAGACTTTCGGCGCACAGGTAACTCCTTCTCCTTCCATGTCTACCCGTGCCGGAAAAAATACCCTGACCAAATATCCGAACCATCAGGGTTCACTGGGTACTGCCATCTCGGAAGCTATCGAACTGGCACGCACCACACCGAACTGTAAATATACACTGGGGTCCGTGCTGAGCCACGTAACCCTGCACCAGACGGTTATCGGGCTGGAAGCTGAAAAGCAGATGGAAATGGCCGGTGAATATCCAGACATGATTATCGGATGCTTCGGAGGAGGTTCCAACTTCGGTGGAATCTGTTTCCCGTTCATGCGTCACACCATTCTGGAAGGAAAGAAGACACGTTATATCGCAGCCGAACCGGCATCTTGCCCCAAACTGACCAGAGGTAAATTTGAATATGACTTCGGTGATGAAGCCGGCTACACCCCGCTGCTGCCGATGTTTACCTTAGGACACAACTTTACACCTGCCAATATCCATGCCGGTGGTCTGCGCTACCACGGTGCAGGTGTCATCGTTTCTCAGCTGTTGAAAGACAATTTGATGGAAGCGGTAGACATACAGCAGCTTGACACATTTAAGGCCGGCTGTCTGTTTGCCCGCGCTGAAGGTATCATTCCAGCTCCGGAATCTTGCCATGCTATTGCTGCTGCTATTCAGGAAGCAGAAAAATGCAAGGAAACAGGTGAAGAAAAAGTAATTCTGTTCAACTTGTCCGGTCATGGTCTGATAGACATGAGTGCGTACGACCAGTACCTGTCGGGCAACCTGACCAACTATTCACTGAGCGAAGAAGACATAGCAAACAGCTTGCAGGACGTGCCTCAAGTGTAATTTTTGACACGCGTCCAAAACGCAAGTGCGTTTGAGAGAAAACGCAAGGACGTTTTATCCTAAACGCAAGTACGTTTTGATTCAAACGCAAAGGCGTTTTAGTACGAACGTACTTGCGTTTTTTCGTAAGCGAAAAACGTTTAGAATATACCAAAACGAAGGGTGCCGGAAAGAGATTTCTCATCTTCCTCCAGCACCCTTTATTTATTTCATCAACTTATCTAATTCAATTACAACAGACGATTTGTTGCTGTATCCGGGAATACCACGGTCGGCTTGAAAGTCTTGGCCTCCTCAAAGTCCATCAAGGCATACGACATGATAATCACCACATCGCCCACCTGCACCTTGCGGGCTGCCGCTCCGTTCAGACAAATACAACCTGAGCCACGTTCACCCTTAATGATATAGGTTTCAAAACGTTCACCGTTGTTATTGTCCACAATCTGTACCTTCTCACCGGCAATCATGTTGGCCGCATCCATCAAATCTTCATCAATCGTAATGCTGCCCATGTAGTTCAGGTTCGCTTCTGTCACCGTTACGCAATGAAGCTTCGACTTCAACACTTCAATCATCATCATCCGTTATCCTTTATATTTAATGTTATCAATCAGACGTACTTCACCGCAATATACCGTAATACAACCTACAATGTAATTGCTTTCGTCCCATGCTTTCACGGGCTGAAGCGTATTACCATCCACAATCTCGAAATATTCCAGTTCCAGTCCCGGTGCACGACGGATACAGTCTTCTACAAACTGCTTGGTTTCAAGCAAAACACGTGACTTGCTGAAATCTACACTGGCAAACAATGCCTTCGAAATCTGCAAGGCTTCCTTCCGCTGCTCTGCCGTAAGACGCGCATTACGACTGCTCAATGCCAGACCGTCTTCTTCACGTACAATCGGACATCCTACAATCTGGATGTTAAAAGGATACTTGCGTACCATTTCACGGATAATGGCCAGCTGCTGGAAATCCTTTTCACCAAAATAAGCACGGTCAGGTTCCACCATCAAAAATAATTTGCTGACAATCTGACAAACTCCGTTGAAATGTCCCGGACGGTATTTTCCTTCCATTACCGTATCCAGCGGCGCATAGCTGAACTGACGGGTATCCGGTTCAGGATAAATTTCTTCTACAGAAGGAGCAAAAACTAACGTAGCTCCACATTTCTCCAATAAGGCACAATCCGCCTCCAGTGTGCGCGGATATTTTAAAAGGTCATTCTGGTCGTTAAACTGTGTAGGGTTCACAAAATCACTGACTACCACTACATCATTCTCAGCTACGGCACGATTCACCAACGAAGCGTGTCCCGCATGCAAAGCTCCCATCGTCGGAACCAGACCGATAGTCTTTCCTTCTTTACGGAAAGCATCGAGTTCGGCGCGAAGCTCACTGATAGTTTGAATTAACTTCATCTCTTATTCCTGTTTTTAATCATAAATTCAGAAAACGGCTGCAAAGTAACTATTTATTTAGCACATAAAGAAACGGAAACGGAAAATTCTTTTGGCTTTTAGCGAATTTATCCTATTTGGAGGGTAGAACAAATACCATTATAGTGCACTGTTTATCAACACATTAACATACTATAAGGATTTATAAACGGCTGTCGGTTCGCTTCATTGGTGTATTTTTTGTATCTTTGCCAGTCGTTAAGAGCAACTATAATACAATGAGCGCGAAAAAAGTTTTATTCATTACACAAGAAATTACTCCCTACGTACCCGAAAGTAACCTGGCATTAATCGGCCAGAATTTACCGCAAGCCATACAAGACAAAGGCCGCGAAATCAGAACATTCATGCCCAAATGGGGCATCGTGAACGAACGCAGAAACCAATTGCATGAGGTTATCCGCCTGTCAGGAATGAATCTGATTATCGATGACACGGATCATCCGCTGATTATCAAGGTGGCATCCATTCAGGCTGCACGCAGACAAGTGTACTTCATTGATAATGATGATTATTTCCAGCATCGCCAGATGACATGCGATGAAAACGGGAAGGAATACGAAGACAATGGCGAACGTGCCATCTTCTATGCCCGTGGTGTACTGGAAACTGTCAAGAAACTGCGCTGGTGTCCGGATGTGATTCACTGTCATGGCTGGATGAGTGCGATGGTTCCTCTTTATATTAAGAAGGTTTATTACGATGAGCCTTCTTTCCGCGACTCAAAAGTGATTTTCTCACTTTATCAGGAAGGATTTAATTCGAACTTAGCTCCTAACTTCGCTGAACAAGTGCTGTTCAAGGAAGTGACCCCGGAAGATGTCAGTATGATGAAGTCGCCGGCAAACTACGAAGAACTCTGCAAGCTGGCAGTAGCCTACTCTGACGGAGTAATCCAAAATGACGAAACTGTAAACCAGAATGTACTCGACTACGCACGAAGCCTGAACATTCCGGTGCTTGAATACGCTTCGGGCGATGCCTATGCGGATGCGTGCGACGCATTCTATGACAAGGTGTTCGTTTCCGAATAAATATGAACACACATAAAAAAGGACGAAAATGAAACTTAAGTTCTTGGCAGCAATCGGACTTGCAGCCACACTCTACAGTTGTGATGATACCACTACAGGTGTCGGTGAATTCGTGGCAGATGCAGATGAAATTACTGCATCGGCTCAAACTTTTGAGGCCACTACCAAAACCCTGAAATATACAGACCTGAACCCGAACGGAGTATTCTCCCGTACAAGTAGCGCATACTTGGGCAAATTCACCGATCCGGATTTCGGAACGTATACCACCGATTTTATCACACAAATCAATTGCACGGAAGATTTTGAATTTCCGGAAACCACTCAAAAAATTGTGGCAACTACATTGGAATTATCGTATGCCAGTTTCTTTGGTGATTCTTTAGCTCCGATGAAAGTGAGAGTGGACGTATTGAAAAAAGCAATTGATGACAATGGAGAAGATTTAGATTTATATTATACGTCCTATAAGCCTGAAGATTTCTACAATGCCAACGGATTACCTTTGGCTGAGCAAGAATATGCCGTTCGTGACAACTCATGGACAGATGCTGAAATAGACTCCATCAAAAGTGCCAACGGATATTATCCCCCTCTGGTTATCGACTTGGATAAAAAGAGTACATGGAACATTGGAGACGAGCAAAAGACTGGTACATTCAGTGAATACTTATTAGCAAAATATAAAGAAGACAAGAACAACTTCAAAGATGCTAATGCTTTTATCCATAATGTATTGCACGGATTTTATGTACATAACACAGGAGGAGAAGGTTCAATTCTATACATTGGAGATATCTGGTTGCGCATGAAGGTTGAATATTTGGTTGAAAGACCTTCTACTGGTGTTGTTGACTCCACCGTTTATACTTCAATTCCTTTTGCGGCAACTAACGAAGTATTTATGTCTACGCGTCTGGACAATTCTGAAGATGCGTTAAACAGACTTGCTGAAGAAAAAGCTCATACCTATCTGAAAACTCCTACCGGACTTTGCACGGAAGTAGAACTACCCTTACAGGAAATGTATGAGGCATTGGGTAATGATACTTTGAACTCCGTTTCTATGTCATTTACTAAGTACAAGAATGTGAGCGAAAACTCAGAGAATAATCCTTACAAAATGGGAACGCCACAGTATCTGCTGCTCATTCGTAAGAATGAAGTAAACGATTTCTTTGAGCAAAGAAAGAATTACGACAGCAAAACAACCTTCTTAGGCTCTTACAGCAGCACAACTAATTCCTATTCATTTTCACAGGTGAACCGCTTGATCAGCCAGATTTTCAGCAATATGAGAACCAAAGAAGAACCGGCTGAAGGATGGGATAAATACAATACCATGGTATTGATTCCGGTAAAAACCGAAACAGACTCTCAAGGAAACACCATCGGTTTGTCGCACGATCTGGAAGTGAACTCAGCCAAACTCATAGGTGGCGAAGAAGGAGAAAAAATCAAGATGGAAGTTATCTATACCAAACCGAAATTCAATAAATAAAGAAATAAGAATATAAAAAAATCCGGAAGTAAAAATCCGGATTTTTTTTATGCCTCTATCTCAAGCTTTATTTCTTAGCTGTAGTAGTCTTCTTGGCAGCAGTTGTTTTCTTGGCAGGAGCTTTTTCTTTCTCGGATTGTTCCTTAACCAAGGCCTGTAAATGCTTTACCTGATCATTCAATTGTACCAGTTCCTCTTCCTGATTACGTATGGTTGTCAACAAAGAATTCAATTCTTCATCTTCCATATCTACCGGATACAATGAATTTACACGAGCAATAAAGTCACCAAGGATATTCATGTAATTTGTGAAAGCATCATACGGTGAATCATAAATACCACGATCCAACGATACGCCCATTTGCTTGGTAGTCATGAAACGGAAGTTATTGCTTGCCTGCAGATAATCCCAATCCTGTTTGATTCTACGGTCAGAGCACAAGTGTACACGTTCTGCTACGCTATACAACTTATCAAATGCTTCACGCTGCATCACATTTCCTAACCACGGGCTAATATCACGTTCTTCATCAGTCCATGACATTGGATAAGGCACATCAATCATATCGACTGATTTCAGTTTCGTTACGATTTCCGACGGAGTAGAGAAGGTAATGCCTTTCTGCTTAGCACATTCCGGCAATGCTTTCAGGAATTCCAGAATATTGGAAGACAGCGGTTGGAAGATACCCAAAGCAGACAATTCCATAAAGATATTGATAACCTGTTCGTTTTCCGGCAGAGAAGCAATCCAGCCAATATATTTATCTGCAAACAACGGATATTCGCTCCATTCTGTATTAGAGAAACGTAAGCTTATATCGTCAGACAACTTAAAGTCACGCAGCAACAGTTTCAGATTCGGATTTTCGGCACAGTGGTACAAATAGTGAGGGCTCTTCCATCCCAACACATGCTTAGCACCTTCTGCCAGCATACCCTTGAATCCCATACCTGCTACGATACCACCAATTTCATTGTCATAAATCAAGCTGGAGTTACGGAATACCTTAGGCTCTTGTCCGAAATAGTCTTTAATCTTCACACGCATGCGTTCCACTTCTTCGCAGAAGCAAGTTTCATTTTTCAATGAAGACAATCCATGTGAATAAGGCTCGCAAAGGAATTCACAGCAACCCGTGGCATTCAACTCATGCAACAACTCTATTACAGCCGGAGCGTGGATTTCCAATTGTTCCAAAGCTACACCTGAAATAGACAAGGCTACTTTAAATGCGCCGTTATTTGCTTTTGCCATGTCAATCAGGGTTCTCAGGGCCGGTATATAGGAACGTTCGGCCACTTCATTCATACCCTGCTCATTGGCATAATCATCGTAGTAATAATGCTCTGAACCGATTTCAAAGAAACGATAACGTTTCAAATGAATAATCTGGTGTATTTCAAAGTAAAGACAAATTGTTTTCATATTGTTTTGCAGTTTTATTTACCATAATTTTTTAAGACTTGCTCATAAAGTGCGCGAATCTTCACGCCGACCTTCTCCCATACAATGCCGTCCACTTCTTTCTTTCCTTCATCGCGGAGATACTCATAAAGTGAATCATTGGTACAGATAGAGTAAATGGCATCTGCCATTGCATGTATATCCCAATAGTCTGTTTTAATACACTTCGAAAGAATTTCGGCACAACCAGACTGTTTGGAGATGATTGTCGGCACGCAGCATTGCATAGCTTCCAGTGGTGAAATACCAAATGGTTCAGACACTGACGGCATGATATACACATCACTCATCTTCAGCACTTCATATACTTGCTTGCCTTTCATGAATCCTGGGAAATGGAAACGGTCGGCTATACCTCTTTTTGCTGCCAGACGAATCATGGCGTTCATCATATCACCGCTACCAGCCATTACAAAACGAATGTTACGGGTGCGATTCAATACCATAGCAGCGGCTTCCACAAAGTATTCCGGACCTTTCTGCATGGTGATACGTCCCAAGAAAGTAACAATCTTTTCTTTCGGATTCTTCTTAACCTGAATATCCTGTATCTCTTTTGGAAGCGGAGATACCGCATTGTGCATGGTGAATACTTTGCGAGGATCCTGATAATACTTGTGAATAACCGTCTGACGTGTCAACTCACTTACACACATGATGCAATCAGCATGGTCCATACCGTTCTTTTCAATGGAGTAAACAGTAGGATTCACATTACCACGGCTTCGGTCAAAGTCTGTAGCGTGTACATGGATAACCAGCGGTTTTCCAGAAACCTGCTTAGCATGAATACCAGCCGGATAAGTCAACCAGTCGTGCGAGTGAATAATATCAAACTGTTGCTGACGAGCCACCACACCGGCTACAATAGAATAGTTATTGATTTCTTCATGCAGATTATCCGGATATCTTCCAGAAAACTCCATGCAACCCAAATCATTGGTATGCATATAATTGAAATCTGCATAAATATGGTCACGCAAGTCATAATAAAGCTGCGGATCCATATAATGTCCCACTCTATCTTTTACATAATCCCATTGTACGTCACGCCATACAATAGGTACACTGTTCATTCCTATGATACGTAAAAAACTTTGGTCCTCATCTCCCCAGGGCTTCGGAATACAGAAAGTAATTTCCATATCCTCCTGCTGAGCAAGTCCATGAGTCAATCCATAACTGGCTGTACCTAATCCTCCTAAGATATGAGGAGGAAATTCCCAACCAAACATCAAAACTTTCATATAACCCCCTCCTCTTTATTGATTGTTATATTTCTCCAACAAATTCAATGTACGCAAAATTTCGGCCACATTCATTGCAAATGAAACAGCACCTCTACCCTGGAATGGCGGATTTCCATCAAATAATTCAGGAATAGAACTGATGCAATGACAGGTCATCTGATCTTCATAACTGATAAGCTGACGTTCTACAAATGAAATTGCACTCCGTTTATAGATACGTAAATAAGCCTCCAGATAGAAACCTTCCAGCCATGGCCATGCGGTACCCTGATGGTAAGCATAATCACGCTGAAGCTGAGGACCTACATAGTTAGGATTATAACCACCACTCTTCGGACTCAGCGAACGGATGCCTTTAGGTGTCAGCAATTCTTTTGTTACGATGTCTACAACACCTTTCTTCTGTTTGGAATCCAATGGAGAATAATCAAAGGCTGCCGCAAAAATCATGTTCGGACGAACACTCCAGTCCATCATATCGCCATCTACGTAATCAAGCAAATAGCCATATTCATTCAGGAAGGTCTGCACAAATGACTGAGACACTTTATCGGAGAACTGATGCAGATAATCTACAAAACCATTGTCTGAAGACAATAAATCAGCTACAAAGCAAAGTGCATTGTACCACAAAGCATTAAATTCCACCACATATCCTGTGCGAGCAACTACCGGACGACCATTTACAGTAGAGTTCATCCATGTAACAGCTTTGTCTCTTCCGTTTGTATAAACCAATCCGTTCTCATGAACTTTCAAATTAGGATGATGATTACCTGCCAGATAATCCATCACATCCTTCAAGGCTTTACCATATTTTACTCGCGCTTCATCCCATGACACCATCTTGGCATATTGCTGTATAGTCCATACCAGCCATAACAACACATCAGGATGTTCTATCTCTGTCACCTTCAAATGAGAGTCCTTACCTTCCATGAATGCATAAACAGCCTTTAAGGCCGTTTCCATAATCATTTCAAACTTACCAATTTCACCAATGGAAAGAGTAAGTCCAGGAAGTGAAATAAATATGTCACGGGCACGACACTTAAACCAAGGATACCCGGCTAAAATGTACGATTCACCGTCCTGCTTGTTAAGGAACTGATGAGCTGAATTAATAAGACAGTTTTTGAAGTTATCACGAGGAGTTCGCTGTTCCATTTCTGCTGCGAACAAGGCATTAAGAGAAGTAGTTTCAATTGGTGTCACGCCACCTGAGAAAGTAACAGATTCCCCTTTCTTAATACTAATCTCAAAGTAACCAGGCACATACAAATCTTCATTAAAATCATATCCGCGTTCACGTTCTTTCGGATATTCAATGCCTCTATACCAATCGGGCTGGAAACAGAATTGATTTTCCTTACTCAACTGCATGTAGAGTTCCGGATATCCAGGATACATACATGTCTTTATTCCGTTCTCTACCACATCATAATGGCGACTGGCCTGTGCATTTTCGTGCGTATATTGTCTTACACTACGGAAAGCCAAATAAGGACGCAAACGAAGAATTGTTTCAGAATGTGCATCAACTAACGTATACCTTATCAGAATACGGTTTTCATGATGTACAAATAACTTCTCTTTCTTTAAAATAACACCGCCTACACGATAAATAGTCGTCGGAACTTTCTCACACTCGAATTCGCGAATGTATTTATGTCCTCTAGGACTGAAATTGTCGCCTCCATATTTATGCAAGCCAAGATTAAACTCAGCCCCATGTTGGATAACAGTTTCATCCAATGAAGAAAGTAATACATGGTTTTCATCGTCCAACTCCGGTACAGGTATCACAAGCAACCCATGATACTTACGCGTATTACAGTCTACAATTGTCGAACAATGATAAGCCCCCGAGCGATTCGTACGAAGAATTTCTCTAGTTAGAGTTTCTTCCAGATTTGTCATTATCGTCTTGTCAAATCGTAAATAACTCATAGTTGTATATTAAGGTTATAAATTAATACTCGTCATAAAAAATGTTACTTTTATTTCCCCTCAAATTTAATGATTAAAAATAAACAACAAAACCAAAATCTTTTTTTTTTACCTTAAAAGCCCGTTTTTTATACTTCTAAAGGCATATATCCCCGTTTTATTACAAAAAATCTTACATTCATAAGATTTGAAAAGTAATTATATAAAAAACGTCTGATACAGTTCAAGTATACATCTTAAAACTGTATCAGACGAGAATTTTGTTATAATATGTCAATTAGTCAATCATATCAAATCCGCAATAAGGAACCAAAGCCTTAGGAATGCGAATTCCTTCTGGAGTTTGATTATTTTCCAGCAATGCGGCCACAATACGAGGCAAAGCCAAAGCTGAACCATTCAATGTATGACAAAGTTCTGTTTTCTTTTCAGCTGTACGATAACGGCATTTCAAACGGTTTGCCTGATAAGTATCGAAATTTGAAACAGAACTTACTTCCAACCAGCGTTTCTGTGCTTCAGAGTATACTTCGAAATCGAAGCAAAGTGCGGCTGTAAAGCTCATATCACCACCACACAAACGAAGAATTCTGTAAGGAAGTTCCAATTTCTTCAACAAGCCTTCTACATGGTCCAACATTTCCTGATGAGACTGTTTAGAATGTTCCGGTTTGTCAATGCGCACCAATTCAACTTTTGAGAATTCATGCAAACGGTTCAAACCACGTACATCCTTTCCATAAGAACCAGCTTCACGACGGAAACACTGAGTGTAAGCACAGTTCTTAATCGGAAGCTGTTTTTCATCCAGAATCACGTCACGGTAAATATTAGTCACAGGCACTTCAGCAGTAGGAATCAGATACAAGTCATCCAAGTTGCAGTGATACATCTGACCTTCCTTATCAGGCAACTGTCCTGTACCATAGCCAGATGCAGCATTCACTACTGTAGGAGGCATGATTTCTTCATAACCTGCAGCACGAGCCTCATCCAGGAAGAAGTTAATCAATGCACGCTGCAAACGAGCACCTTTTCCTTTGTATACCGGGAAACCAGCACCTGTAATCTTAACGCCTAAATCAAAATCAATCAAATCATATTTTTTGGCCAGCTCCCAATGTGGCAATGCATCTTTCGGAAGTTCGGTTTCCATACCTCCCATTTTTTCTACCACATTATCTTCAGCTCCAAAACCTTCCGGAACACTTTCGTAAGGTACATTAGGGATGGTATAAAGCAAGTTCTGCATATCTTCAGCAGCCTTATCCATCGTTGCCTGCAGTTCTTTGCTAATTTCTTTGATTTCCGCTACACGAGCTTTAGCAGCTTCTGCCTCTTCCTTTTTTCCCTCTTTCATCAAAGCACCGATAGTCTTCGATGTAGAATTTACTTCTGAGAGATTTTTATCTAATTGGTTTTGTGCGCTACGTCTCTGATCATTCAGTTCAAGCACTTTTGCAATTGTTTCTCTTGCATTTGCAAAATGCTTTTTCTCCAATCCACGAATCACCTTGTCGGTGTCTTCTGTAATTTGTTTAATAGTAAGCATATCTTTTTACTTTTTAATGTAATCCAAACCGTAATTGCGTTGCAAAGATATAGTTTTTTATTGGAATATATAAACAGATGCCATGCAGAAAATAACTTCTTCTCAGAAAACGGGCAGTGTATAAACCAAACCTAATGAGATGCGCTGGTGGTTATAACTTTCCGCTCCCCACGAACGTGCTTTCTCTGTCAAATGTATATTCTTATATAATAGGTGAAGATAGCACAACAGCTCACTGTTTTTCAAAGGATAATACTCTGCACAAAACTGTACGTTCCATACCCTGCGATAGGTTCCTGATGAAAACTCGTCATTCGATTTAAACACATTGCTCTGTTCATAGACTCCTTTTACATACATATTCCAATGTGAAGCCACACGGTAGTCTAAATTGAATATAGTTGTAAAGTAGTCCACATTCGGCACCGTAGTACCTTCACCATTCACAGCTGTAACCTCACTAATAAGTCCTTTGGAGTCGATGCCCTCACGCGAATACATAAAATCAATGTAGCCTAAAAAGGGTTTCTTGTCCCATACATTTCCACAAGTAAAATAAAATACATTCTTATTTTTTGCCAGCTGTCCATAGGAAAGAGAATAACGAAGCTGCATGGCATGATCTACAAAATAACCGTCCCAGTTAACAGTTGCCAGCAAAGGAATTTTAGTAGGCTCTACCCCTTCCGGAAGTCCATACATAAACTGATCAGCACTATCTCCGTTCCGATTATTTGTCAACTGAAAATTAAACTCATGGTTGTCATTCATCTTGTAGGCCGCATTCAAACCCGCCTGATAGCATGGTATCGTGTTATTGAAATCAGAGTAATGCCGCACTTTAATGGCATTCACCCAGCACTCATACCCACTGAACTGGACAGGTTGCTTTCCGGCAGTCAGTTTCCATTTGTCATTCAACTGCCAACCTACCATAGCCAATTCCACTGAACCAGACAGATTATCCAAGGGAATATTGGGAGTAGTATATTGATTCAAAGACTGACGAAAATGATAGGAGAATTTTTCATGAAATCCCCCTAACACCTCCAAACGGATACGATGCACCTTAAATGCCGCTTCATCCAGTTTGGCATTATTAAAGGAGACATCGGCAGCAGAACAGAACTGAATATTCATATCTGCCCAATCCACCTTCCGCTTACCATCCGTCATTCTCTCTAACAGCGGCACATTGTCTGTAGAAGACACCATAGATTCGCTTTGGGCATATCCCTTTCCTACTGACAATGTAAGACATACAAACAAAGACGCTACAATCTCTTTCCAGACTTTTATCTCAACCAACCGCCCCATCATACATTACAAAGATTGACGAATACGAACCAGTTTAATCAGCAAGTCTTCCAGCAAGTCCAATTTTAGCATATTGGCTCCATCGCTTTTTGCTTTAGAAGGATCTTCATGAGTTTCCATAAACAACCCATCCACACCAACTGCCACACCGGCCTTTGCCACAGTTTCAATAAGCTGCGGCATACCCCCTGTAACTCCTGAAGTCTGATTTGGCTGTTGCAAAGAATGTGTCACATCCAGCACTACCGGATGTCCGAAAGATTGCATCTCCGGAATACCTCTATAATCGACAATCAAATCCTGATAACCAAATGTTGTACCACGTTCCGTCAGCATCACCTGATCGTTACCTGCCTCTACCACTTTATCAGCCGCAAAACGCATGGCAGCAGGAGACAAGAACTGACCTTTTTTAATATTGACAATTTTTCCGGTGCGAGCTGCCGCAACCAGCAAATCGGTCTGACGACAAAGAAATGCCGGTATCTGCAACACATCCACATATTCAGCAGCCATTTCTGCTTCGGAAGCAGTATGAATATCTGTTACTACAGGCACATTAAACGTACTTCTAACCTTAGCCAAGATTTTCAGCGCCTTTTCATCACCTATTCCCGTGAAAGAATCCAAACGAGAACGGTTCGCTTTTCGGTAAGAACCTTTAAAAACGTATGGAATATGCAATTTATCCGTAATTTTAACTACTCGCTCCGCAATACGAAGAGCCATATCCTCTCCTTCTATCACACAAGGACCTGCCAGCAGGAAAAACATATCATCCCGCTTTAAATCAGAAATATTCTTTATCATATTAATTAGGTATTATCAAAGTAATTGCTTCTGGAGCTATTGTAATTTCAATCGGGAAATGACGATCCAACCAAAGCCGACCATCCAGACTGACTTCCGCATTCTGTGCACGCAATACCTTTACGCACCGCGTACGATAAGGCTTGACCGTCTTATGATTCAGCAATCTTCCCTGTTGCAACATCCAAAGTCCGGAAATTAACTGACGAAGCTCTGGACGATATATAATAGACACATCAAGCCACCCGTTATATGGAACAGCGCTCGGAGTCAGTCCATACCCGTATGCACTACCAATTCCCACAGCCATGATGCGCCCACGAATATGTTCGTCATTTACCTTCAAATGCATCCGATGTAATTTCCGTTCAAAGGCAACCAGAAACAATGAAGCTAGATAAGAAATCAGTGGAATTCCCCAAAAGCGACGAGTTTCATTGGTAATCCGTACAATTCGGGCACCAAGTCCCATATACACAGCATTCAGGAAGTAACGAGTCTGATGTTGTTCTCCGTCAAAATACGAGAACACCCCAATATCAATTTTTCTCAATCGACGATTGATCAACACATTTACCGCTTTCTTATAATCATCGGAGCTTAGTCCCCAGTACTTTGCAAAATCATTACCAATCCCATTCGGAATCACCCCTAAGGCTATCTGGCTTTTATCTTTTACATCAGAATACATAATACCATTCAGGGCATCATTAAGCGCACCATCTCCGCCTACTACCACAATCGTAAGATAACCATTATTAGCCAGTGTCTTTGCCAAACGTTCAACCGAACCAAATCCCTCCGACTGCACATAATCATATTTCACCTTACATTCATCCATGTAAGCACGAATGGTCTGCCAACGTTTCTGAGCCTTCCGGCTTCCGGCCTTGGGGTTATAAATCACCCCCCATCTGTCTGGTTCTACTGCCATTTCCGTTTATTTTATCAGATCAATAATTCGTTCCACATTCTCATTCAGTGGTGCTTCAGCATCTATCCAATGAATCTGAAAGCCCCTCCTTTCCATACCTCTAAACCAAGTCATCTGCCGTTTGGCAAACTGATGAATAGCGATTTCAAGTTGACTGAACATGTCATCGTAAGACAACTTACCCACTGCATATAAAGTCAAATATTTATATTCCAGACCATAATAAATCAAATCATCAGGATTTATCCCCTCTTCCAGCAACGCCTTTACTTCATCAACCATCCCTTCCTGCAAACGTTTCTTCAATCGGTTGGTAATCTTCTGCCGGCGCAAATTCCGATCAATATCCACTCCGATAATCAGACTATGTATTTCGGGGAATGAACGCGCATTGACATCTTGAGTTAAATAATATTCCTCTATTTCAATTGCCCGAATGGCTCGCTTCACCGTATCTACATCTGTTGAATTATGCAATTTCTTATAGCGAGACAAGATATCCGTCAACTCCTCAAGCGATTTAGAAGCCAAACGTTCTCTCAGTTCTTTATTTTCCGGAACAGGAAGTAAACGGTATCCTTTCAAAATGGACTCCAGATACATACCTGTACCTCCACACAAAATCGGTAGAAGTCCTCTGGCCTTTATATCTTCGTATGCAACTAAAAAATCACGTTGATATTCAAATACATTATATTTATAGCCTGGTTCCACAATGTCTATCAAATGATAAGGAACCTTATAGCCGTCAACCACATAGTCTGATAAATCCTTACCTGTTCCCAAATCCATCCTACGATACACCTGACGACTGTCACCACTAATAATTTCTGTTTTCAGACGAGCAGCCAAAGTTGCAGCCAAAGAAGTCTTTCCTGAAGCCGTTGGACCAAGTATCGTAATCAAATCATAATTCATAAGGTCATTTTTGAGAAGTTCAACGGCAAAGATAGTTTTTTTCTGCACAACACACACGAATATGCGTAAAAAAAAGCCGCCAGGAGAAAATCCTGACGGCTCTTGCTATATGGTCTAAACTAATTAGCAGTTTACAGAAGCCATGTGAGCGATCAAATCCAATACTTTGTTAGAGTAACCAATTTCGTTGTCATACCAAGAAACAACCTTAACAAAAGTATCAGTCAAAGCAATACCAGCTTTAGCATCGAAGATAGAAGTGTGAGTGTCACCCAAGAAGTCAGAAGAAACAACTGCATCTTCAGTGTAACCCAGGATACCCTTCAATTCGCCTTCAGAAGCTTCCTTCATAGCAGCGCAGATTTCAGCATAAGTAGCCGGTTTAGCCAAGTTAACAGTCAAGTCAACTACAGATACGTCCAAAGTCGGAACACGCATTGACATACCAGTCAATTTACCGTTCAAAGCCGGGATAACTTTACCTACAGCTTTAGCAGCACCAGTTGAAGACGGGATGATGTTACCAGAAGCAGCACGACCACCTCTCCAGTCTTTCATAGAAGGACCGTCAACAGTTTTCTGAGTAGCAGTTGTAGAGTGAACTGTAGTCATCAAACCATCAGTGATACCCCATTTGTCGTTCAAAACCTTAGCGATAGGAGCCAAGCAGTTAGTAGTACAAGAAGCGTTAGAAACGAACTGAGTACCTTTAACATAAGTTTTTTCGTTAACACCGCAAACGAACATCGGAGTGTCATCCTTAGAAGGAGCTGACATAACTACATATTTAGCACCAGCTTCGATGTGAGCCTGAGCTTTTTCTTTAGTCAAGAACAAACCAGTAGATTCTACTACGTATTCAGCACCTACTGCATCCCAAGCCAATTCTTTAGGATCTTTGCAAGCTGTTACACGGATTTCTTTACCGTTAACAATCAATTTGCTGTTTTCAACGTCAGCTTCGATAGTACCGTTGAATTTACCGTGCATAGTATCATATTTCAACATGTATGCCAAGTAATCTACCGGACACAAGTCGTTAATACCTACGATCTGAATATCGTTTCTGTTCTGAGCTGCACGGAATACGAAACGGCCGATACGACCGAAACCGTTAATACCTACTTTAATCATTTTGTTTAAAATTTAAAGGTTTTATAATTGCTTTATAAACACTCACTCTATTAGTAATCAAAAGGAACCATCAATTTGACATTTATTCCTTTCCGATTGCGATGCAAAAATAAGTATTTCTTTTGAAAGTAAACAACGAATAAGAGAAAAATACTCAAAAAATATCAGCTGTTACACCTTATTCTTATATATACAAAGGCTTTTTCTGCCTCCTTCTAGCTTTTTTGCAATCTCAATATACCAAATTGACATTATCTATCCATAATTTATTTCCAGGAGATCCCACAAAAGCCCCTCCCATACTTGAAGTAAACTGAAGAATCAAATGGGTAGGATGCTCGTCTTTACCAGCCCAACCCACTTCTTTTATAAGTTTACTTTCTCCTTTGCTGTTACGGGCATAATATCCTCCTGTACCTAATTGCATCAATTCAGGCACATAGCGCTTGTCATGCGTAATATCTCCATACATTATCTCATAAGTAGCTCCATTATGCCAGTCTTGCGAGCGATTGTATTTTACGGCTACCGTACCTACTCGCTTAGCAATAATGTTTCCTTCCGCATCTTCCGAACGCTTCTGCAACAGGCAGACCATAATCGCACAATCCTGTCCCGGCACGGTAGTCTTCTTGCTGAATCCGGTCTGACGAATACGGTTCGGTTCTCCAGACATTTGCACCTTATAATCATAACGAACCGCCTTTGGACGAAAAGTAAAAGGAAGGCCAGAATTCAGTGCTTTCTCTCCGTCTTTAGTTCCCGTAATCGGTTCTTTCATATCACCCAAAAACATAGAACCTGAAGCTAAGACTGTGATATTCACCATTCCCAGCACCTTTACACTTTCAATATGAGTTTCCAAACGCGCGCAATAGCCATTTCCTCTCTGTTCAGGATATACACTGGTATTTGTTTTTACAATCCCCATTACTTTAGCCATCACATTGGAATTTCCCCACGGAGATCCTCCCTGATTCACATAAGCCACATTTCCGTCAATTTCCTTTGTGGGACCTAATTCATACAGTAATTTTGTATTTCCTCCAATAATCCCCGACTCATGAATCTTACGGGTTACCCACTGATCCATGTCACCGTATTTTATTGGCACAACCTTTTCCTGTGCTTGCATAGCCAAAGGCATTCCAAGCAAAAACATACCTATAATCCTATTCAAATTCATAAATATCAAATCTTTTTCGGCCGACAAATATAAGCAAAAAAAGCGACAGCTTTTACACTGTCGCTTTTAATCCTGAAATATGGAATAATAATTCTTATCTATATCACATTAATACACGCGATACAATAACCAAGCACCTTGGAAATCTTCACGTGTAGGATATTTTGCTTTAAATGCATCTCTTGCACGAGCAGCTTCATCTCTTGTATCAAATGACTCAACAACTACACGATACATATTACGTTCTGCATTATACACAACTTTTGCATTGTAACCGTCACCGTCAAGCTTAGACTTCAAACCATCCGCATTTGCCTTCACACCAAAACTACCACATACCACGCTATAAGCTTTTAATCCATCGCCTGAAACCAATTCAACTTTTTCCTCACGAACTGGAGCTGTAGATACAACGGGGGCAGGAGCCGGTGCAGCTTCCACCGCAGGAGTTTCTACTGGAGCTTCTGCAGCAGCTGAAGCTTCAGCCAATTCCTGTTGTTTAGCTTTTTCATACGCTTTCTTGTAAGCACTTTCACTTGATTTACAAGAAGAGAACGCCAATGCCGTACATAAGGCCATTCCCATTACAACGATCTTTTTCATGTTATCTATACCAAATATTAGATGAATATTCAATTTTATACGTTGCAAAGGTAACAATATAAAATCTGCCATACTATTAAAATCAGTTAATTCTATTCGATTGTCAGCATGAAGCTGCATTTTTCCTAGAAAAAAGAACAACATATCAGGATTATTATTAGATTTGTGAAGTAATAACTTTTAAAAGTAGATTTATGAAAGCATTAAGTATTGTAGCAGCATTCCTTGGCGGTGTTACTTTGGGAGCTACAGCCGGCATTTTATTTGCCCCGGAAAAAGGTGAAGACACCCGTAGAAAAATTGCTGAAGTTCTTCGCAAAAAGGGCATTCGACTGAATCGTGCCGAAATGGAAGACTTAGTCGATCAAATAGCAGCAGAAGTAAAAGACGCTGAATAATTTGTCGTAAATATAAAGCAGGCTTTTTCTAAGAGAAAGTCTGCTTTATATTTTTTTCATTTTATAAAAACTGCTTATGTTTGCAAATGATAAAAGCATTGATAATCTTGAATCCTTATTCAAGGAAGTACGAAAATACATTGAACTTCAAGGTCAATACGTCAAACTTGATTTGGTAGAAAAGCTCACCATTCTGCTCTCTACTTTAATCCTAATACTCATCATTATTATTTTAAGCATGATGGCTCTTTTTTATTTTTCCTTCATGCTTGTCTATGCTTTGGCTCCTCTTGTAGGCAGTCTGATTGGAGGATATGCTATCATTGGAGGTGTAGTTCTTCTCCTGGCCATACTCATTTACCGGATGAGAAAACAATGGATATTCCAGCCAATGGTACATTTCCTCGCACGATTATTCCTCGATGACCCTTCTTCAAAAGAATAAAATCATGAACGACATAAAATCTGCCCCTAATTACAGTGTGGAGATTATCTCTCAATTAAGAGCACAAAAAAAGCAAGAATTAAGAGAGTCCAAAGAACGCATACAACTCCTGACACAGGATTTATTCTCTCCACAGAAAAGTAAAAATAAGATGGAAAACATGATGCAGCACATCAACGCCGGCATAGCCGCTTATGACGGACTGAGAACTGGCATTATGATTTTCCAACGCATACACCGTTTTTTTAATCGAAAAAAAGATAAGAACCGCTGATGAAAACCTCATTATTCCTTGCCGCCCTTGCCGCATTTACTACGGCAGGAGCTACAGTAAATCCATTATGGATGCGCTATTGCTCCATTTCACCCGACGGAAGCACCATTGCTTTCTGTTATAAAGGAGACATTTACACCGTACCCTCCACTGGTGGAAATGCCAGACAACTTACTACCAATCCGGCATACGACACCCACCCCATATGGAGTCCAGACGGCCAGCAGATAGCTTTTGCTTCTGCCCGCCAGGGAAGTATGGACATTTATATTGTATCCAAAGACGGAGGAGTCCCCAAGCGACTAACCACCCATTCAGGGAATGAAACCCCTGTTACATTTTCAGATGCCACACATATTTTGTTCAAGGCCAACCTGATGCCTGATGCAACCGACTTATCTTTCCCAAGTGCCCAATTCCCACAAATTTATGAGGTAAGTACTCAAGGCGGACGTCCCAAGCTCTATTCTTCTCTGCCCATGGAAGATATCAGCGTCGCACAAGATGGCACAACGTTATTGTATCATGACCAGAAAGGTTATGAAGACCCTTGGCGAAAACATCATACGTCCTCCATTACACGCGATATCTGGATAAGTAAGAAAGAGAACAATGAACGTACTTACCAGAAAATCACGTCATTCAACGGAGAAGACCGCAACCCGATTTGGAGTAATGACAACCAGTCTTTCTATTACCTCAGTGAAAAAAACGGCTCTTTCAACATTTTCAAATGCAACCTTGACGGAAGCAATGAAACGCAATTGACACACCACACCCAGCATCCGGTCCGTTTCCTTTCATCTTCTAAAAACGGACTTTTATGCTACGGATATGAAGGTGAAATTTATACGGTCAAAGAAGGCCAGCAACCTCAAAAAGTAGCTATCAGTATTGTAACAGACCAGACAGAGACAGAACTAGCTCATCAGATAAAATCTTCAGGAGCAACCGAAATCGCCGTGTCACCCAATGGCAAGGAAGTGGCGTTCATACTTCATGGAGACGTTTTTGTGACCTCTACTGAATATAAAACTACCAAACAGATCACAGACACTCCGGAACAGGAACGCAGCATTGACTTTGCTCCCGACGGACGAAGCATTGTATATGCATCCGAGCGAAACGGACTCTGGCAGATTTACCAGTCTACTTTAACAAAAGAGGAAGAAAAGTTATTTACCTACGCCACCGATATCAAGGAAGAACAGCTGACGCATTCTCAAGCCACTTCCTTCCAGCCGCAGTACAGTCCTGACGGAAAACAAATTGCCTTCTTGGAGAACCGTACAACTCTACGGGTTCTTGATTTGAAAGACAAATCTGTCCGCACTGCCATGGATGGGAAATATGAATACTCCTACAGTGATGGAGACCAGTGGTTCCAGTGGAGCCCCGACAGCAAATGGCTGCTTTGCGGATACATCGGAACAGGAGGATGGAACAATAACGATGTGGCCCTGGTCAGCGCTTCCGGAAATGGTGAAATCCATAATTTAACAGAAAGCGGATATACAGACTCCAATGCCAAATGGGTATTGGACGGAAAAGCCATGATTTGGGAAAGCGACCGTGCCGGATACAGAAGCCACGGAAGCTGGGGAGCCGAAAGCGATGTCTACATCATGTTCTTCGACTTAGAAGCTTACGAACGTTTCCGTCTTAACAAAGAAGAACTTGCTCTCGTAAAAGAGAAAGAAGATAAAGATAAAGAAAAAGAGGAAGACAAACAGGACGACAAGAAAAAGGAGAAAAAAGAAAAATCAGAAAAAGAGAAGAAAGTCACTCCACTCACCTTTGATTTGGGAAACTGCCGTGACCGGATTATTCGCCTGACCGTAAATTCCTCTCATTTAGGAGATGCCGTACTCAGTCCTGACGGCGACAAGCTCTACTACCAGACCTCTTTCGAAGATGGTGCCGACTTGTGGGTACACGACCTGAAAGAACAAAAGACCGAACTTCTGCTAAAAGACATCGGATATGGCTCGATGATCTATAACAAGGAAAGTAAAAAACTCTTCCTTTGCAGCAACGGAGGCATCAAGAAAATAGATGTTGAGAAAAATAAAACTGACAACGTAAGCTTTGAAGCGATATTCAATTATCGTCCATACCAGGAAAGAGAATATATCTTTAATCACGTATGGCAGCAGGTACTCGACAAGTTCTATGTAGCCGACCTGCATGGAACTGACTGGAAATACTATCGTGAAAGTTATGCACGTTTCTTGCCGCATATCAACAATAACTACGATTTCCAGGAAATGTTGAGCGAACTGTTAGGCGAATTGAACGGTTCACACACAGGAGCCAGATATTATGCTCCGGGAGCGACCTTGTCGACTGCATGCTTAGGTGTATTCTTTGACAACAGCTATGAAGGAGACGGATTAAAAATCCAGGAAATTATCGCCAAAGGTCCGTTTGCAGTTAAAAAGACAGATGTGACCGTAGGTTGTATCATTGAAAAAATCAATGGAAAACCTATCCTGAAAGACACAGATTATTACCCTATGCTGGAAGGAAAAGCTGGAAAGAATATACAACTCAGCATCTATAACCCGAAAAACGGAAAACGCTTCCCGGTAACCATCAAGCCCATTAGTGCAGGCGCACAAAATGAATTACTTTACAAACGTTGGGTAAAAAGAAACGAAAAGATGGTTGAAGCTCTTTCCGGAGGACGGATTGCCTACGTGCACGTAAAAGGCATGGACAGCCCAAGCTTCCGCAATGTATACAGCGAATTGCTTAGTGACCGCAATCGCAACAAAGAAGCTGTTATCGTAGATACCCGTCACAACGGAGGAGGCTGGTTGCACGACGACCTAGCCACTTTGTTAAGCGGAAAAGAATACCAGCGTTTTGTTCCTCGTGGACAATACATCGGCAGCGACCCGTTCAATAAATGGCTGAAACCGTCTTGCGTGATGGTATGCGAAGACAATTACAGTAATGCACACGGTTTCCCCTGGGTATACAAAGAATTGAAAATCGGTAAGCTTATCGGAGCTCCAGTTCCGGGCACCATGACCGCTGTATGGTGGGAACGCCAGATAGACCCAACCATCGTCTTCGGTATTCCTCAGGTAGGCTGTATGGATATGCGAGGCCAGTACATGGAAAACAAACAACTGGAACCGGACATCAAAGTCTACAACAGTCCTGAAAAATCACTGAAAGGCGAAGACGAACAGCTTGCAGCAGCAGTAAAGGAAATGCTGAAAGAAGCTGATGCGCAAAAGAAAAAATAATTTGACAACTACTTAACCAGTTATCAATCCTTATAACAAAAACGGGGAAAGACAATGATTTTGTCCTTCCCCGCTCTGTTATAATAACTCCAACCTTTTATTCTACGGCCCGCAAACCTTCATTAATCCTCTTCAATCTCAACAAGGCCTCAATATAGTAATAATCTGCATAGATAATAGAAGCATCTATTTCCGACTTAGCCGGCCAATGCCCGGTAGAATGTAACAAGAAAGCGACATTAGTATCCCGCGACTGGTATTTATCGCTACTCAGGCTACACAACATTTTTTCTGCTGCTTCCTTGTACTTTTCCCCTTGTCCGTTTCCATAAAAGCCAGACATTTCCAGCAAAGCCGAAGCAACCACACAAGCTGCAGAAGCATCCCTAGGTGCATTCGGTATATCGGGGGCATTAAAGTCCCAGTAAGGTACATAGTCCTCTGGCAAATTCTTCAAATACACATCCACTAACTTCTCTGCAAACTCCAGGTATTTAGGGTCACCGGTCTCACGGAACACCACTGTATAACCATAAATAGCCCAAGCCTGTCCACGTGCCCACATCGACTCATCTGCATATCCCTGATGCGTACATTTCTTTATACAGTTCCCTGTCAACGTATCATACACTGCCACATGATAAGAAGTATAATCCGGACGAAACTGATTTTCCATCGTTTTGTCTGCATGCGACACTGCTACATCAAACAAACGTCGGTCTCCCCCGTTGCGGGCAGCCCAGAAAAGCATCTCTAAGTTAATCATGTTGTCCATAATGGTGTTATGCCCGCCCAGCATCTCGATATTACGAGGCCAAGACAGAATCGTACCCACTTTCGGATTATACAAAGTAGCCAGCGAATCAGCTGTGGCAATGATTACATCCCGATAAGTCGGATTATGCGTCAGGCGGTAACCGTTTCCATAACTACAAAATACGAGAAAGCCTAAATCATGGTCATAAGCTGGTATTTCCGAGAAAAGTTTCAACGATTCTGTATACTTTTCAGCCAGCACACGAATCGTATCATTTTGTGTAGCTTCATAATCATACCACAAAACACCCGGCCAGAATCCCCCAGTCCATTCTTCCTTAGCCACCTTTCGGCAATTCCAGAACTTTTCACCTGACAAGATATTTCGAGGCTGCATACTATAATCCGCCTCCCCGTTTTTTCCCAGTTCAGCCAGTGCACGATGTACTTGTACGTCACAATACGATAAAGCTTTATCCACATCCAGCTTTTCAGCTTTCTCACCGGCACAAGAAGATAAAGCCATTATTCCTATGCCACACAATAGAGTTTTAATTTTCATATCTAAATTCTTTTATTTTTCCACATGAAACCAATCTACATCCACCCAACCACGTTCTTTCCCATGAGGTGTCACACTGAACATTCCCACCTTGGCGCCAATCCATTTTCCCTGACGAGCTTTGAACAGCGTGCCGGCCTCCGTAAATTTCTTTCCATCCAGACTGTAGCTAAAGCGACAATATGCCTCTTTGCCCACACGTACCCTTATGTAAATCTCTCTTTCGAAATTAGGGAACAAACCTGCTTCAAACTTCTTACTGGGCTCTAATACCGCTAATGTAGAAACCTGCTCCAAGTTACCCTGTTCTGCATCCTTACATATCGCCTGCTTCAGCAAGAACTTTTCTCCCTGTTTTTCCACTCCTATCCAGGAATAGTCCCAGCCCATAACGATGAGCCCCGAAAGTTGTCCGTCATCTTTTGCCGAAACCTTTAATTTTGCTGTAGCTGTAAATTCCTCTGCAGGGAATTTTTGCATCAACAGATTGGGTACTTCCCAGAAATTCTTAAAATGCGAAGAAAGTTCATGTCCATAAATACGGGCATATCCCATATTCGTCGTAAAGCCGAACACATCCTGATAATTTGCATGCCATTCCCATTGCAAACCCAGCTTACGAGTATCAAATTCATCACTCTCCACAGGCGTTTCTATCGGATACGTTTTATCGGTTTTAGGTTTACGATAGCGGCTCACAAGGTCTCCACAACCATCGCCATCCCTATCTACTCCAATTACCGGCCAGTCATTTACCCATTTCATCGGATTCAGGTGCAATACACGTCCATAAGCCCCCTTATCCTGGAAATGCAAGAACCACGATTCACCGGCCGGAGTATCTACCCATCCTCCCTGATGCGGACCGTTGATATCCGTTTTTCCTTGTGCCATGACAATCCGGGGCTCGTACGGTCCGTATACATTTTTCGAACGCATCACCAGCTGCCATCCGGAAACAACTCCGCCTGCAGGTGCAAACAGATAATAAAAGCCATTACGCTTATAGAACTTTGCTCCTTCAATAGTATGATTTACACCGTCATTTCCGTCAAACACCAATACCGGGTCTGAAATGACTTTTGTACCTTCCTTATTCAACTCGCATACCGTCAGCACACTGTTGAATTTCGCCCGGCTTCCAGCCCATGCATGAGCCAGATACACCCGTCCGTCGTCATCCCATAACGGACAGGGGTCAATCATCCCTTTTCCAGCTTTTACCAGCACCGGCTTATCCCATTCTCCATACGGATCACGAGTCTTTACCATAAAAATGCCAAAATCCGGATCACCCCAGTATATATAATACATCCCTTCATGAAAACGAATGGAAGGTGCCCATACGCCTTTTCCATGACGGGCTTCATTGTAATATTCCACCGGTTCCACCTTTTTCAAAGCATAATTCACAATTTTCCAGTTTACCAAATCCTTTGAATGAAGGATGGGCAATCCTGGTGTGCAATTAAAACTGGAGGCTGTCAAAAAATAGTCTTCACCTACCACGCAGACATCCGGATCAGAATAATCCGCATGAAGTACTGGATTCCGGTACACGCCATTCCCTTCATCCGATACCCAGACCTCAGAGCGATACTGAGCCATCGCAGAATGAAACATACCGCAAACCGACAGACTTAATATCAAAAACAATCCATTCATTCTTCTTCCAATTTAAGTAACCCCCAAAACAATCTTTTACCAAAAGAAAAAAATACCCAAAACTTAAAAATCCATTTATCTAAATACATTTCGTTTATAAATACGAATCAGGCTCTCATTACACCTAAAAGAAGAATCTAAAAATTACTTAAAAGGATTCTCCTCCGTATTTCTTATAAGCTTTTGCTTCTTTTTCAGTCACCGGCACCAGTCTCACGGCTGCTCCACCTCTTGGTTTTAGGGTAAACTTTATCACATCCTCAGCTCCGACCAGCACATACGAACATTTCACCCGTGTCTTTGTCTTCACTTCTTCTCCCCCATCGGTATAAATAGATGCCAGATACGTCTGATTCTTGTCCAGGAAAGAACAATCCAGCGTTTCATCAGAACCGTCATTGTTGGTCAGCATACCCACAAACCACTCTTTGTCTTTCCGGCGAGCCATGGTAATATTTTTACCCGGCATACCATCCAGCACGTGCGATTCATCAAATACGGTCTGCAGATTTTCAAACCATTCTATCTCTGGCTCCCCGTTATAGAATTGAGGACGGTCATACCAGAAAATCGTCATCAATGGACTATAACAATGCCCCATTTGTGCAACAGCGGGAACAATTCGCGCATCTGTTTCTGCAAAGCATGCTGATTGACATACAACCAGATACCTACACCTTTTTTCTTTCCATACGCCACCACTTTCGGCATGTCCAGTTTTGACACCACCTTCGTGGCATCCCCATCATGTGAAGTACAGGGCATATACCACTGCCAGTCAAAAAGCATGTACGGGATACGGTGTTCCGCACAGAAATCAATGGTCTTCAAAGCCTGGTCTGTTGTAAGCGATGTTTCGCGCATGATTTTTCCCGGCTTAATCCAGTTAGTATTCTTAATCTCACAGGGAGGATTCAAATTTTCGATAATATAATTGTGTTCCAGCAATTCTCCCGGCTTGTCAGCTGCCATGATGACCTTCCACGGCGTTGCATAATAAGTAACAATATCTACCGGACTGTACATGACAGAAGTCAATGTATGCTGTTTTTCAGCAGAAGACTGAAACTTAGTCAGACACCAGTCGTCCACATCCGCATCGGTCAATGCTGCCCAAACTCCATTAGGCAATTCCAGCGTCAAGGCACGTTCCACCGGCTTCTTCAGCGCATTCACATCCAGGTATTCAAAATGCGCCTGTGCCCATTGTTCGGCCCAAGCCTTAGTTCCTTCCGGAAAAGTATACTCCGTCAAATCCCCTACTACCTTATAAAATATAGCTTTCGGATGTTCTGGGAAATAATAACGAAAAGCCACCCCTTCATCGTAGGCTCGCACTTCCACGTTCAAACGGTAATTAGAGCCGTCCTTTTTCGACAAATATAGTGTGCCCCATTTGTAGTTATCACGCACCGAGCTACGTTCCCCATAAAGCGGTGCCCAAGTAGCATCATGGCTGCCGTAGGCCACTGAATCCACTTCTAGATTGTCCATCCAGCATGCCGGCTGAGGCAATTTACGCATCCCCAAAGCCATTTCCCAGACACGATTGTCCAGTTGCAATCCGACCTGCGATTCCTTCACTACCTGTTTCCCGTTGTAATTTACCTCATAGCAAAGTACATTGGCTCCGGAAGCCGATTTTTTCTTTATAAAATCATACGATAAAAAGAGTATTTGAGCAAAATGGAGCAATTCAACTGATAGTCAGTTAATATGGCACTAAGTGGCATTGAGTGGCACAAGGGTAAATGAAGCTACCTAAGCAAAGCTAAGAAGTAGATACACTTCCAAACCATTACCCGACCCGAAATGCACTTTTAATGCTAACAGTCTCTTTTGCTGCGTTCTGCGTAGGTTTGCGTTCTGTCTTTTCAACTCACATAATTTAATTTTGCACCAAACAAAAAGTAAGGATTATGAGGAGTACATTCAAGACCGTCTTCTATGTGAACGGCAGCAAGGAAAAGAACGGAATTGTCCCCATCATGGGACGGGTTACAATCAACGGGACTATTGCCCAGTTCAGTTGCAAGCAACGTATCCAAAAGGAACTTTGGGATGCGAAAGGCAATCGGGCAAAGGGGAAAAGCCGTGAATCAACAACGGTGAACTTCGCCCTTGACAACATCAAGGCGCAGATTGCGAAGCATTACCAAAGGCTATCTGACAGAGAAGCCTATGTGACGGCTGAGATGGTTCGTAATGCCTATCAAGGTATCGGAACGGAGTATGAAACCCTGTTGCGTGCCTTTGACAAGGAGAACGCAGCTTTCGCCAAACGTGTGGGCAAAGACCGTTCGGAACGGACATACCGCAAATATCTGATTGTACGGAAATATCTTGCAGACTTTATCAAGAAGCAATACAAGCGGACTGATATGGCGATGAACGAACTGACAGAAGACTTCATCCGTGATTATTGCCTGTACTTGCGCAACAAGGTGGGGCTTGCCCAATCTTCCGTATGAATTTACTCCATACCGTTGAAACATATCGTGACTTCCGCACATTACAATGGCAAGATACCGAGAAACCCTTTTGCTCAGTACCATGTTGACCCCGACCACAAAGAACGTGAGTTCCTTACCGAGAATGAAATCAAAGCCATGAGTTCAATCGAATTGGACAATCCCAATTTCGCATTGGCAAGAGACCTTTTCATCTTCGGATGCTGGACAGGCATATCCTTTATAGACATCAAGAACCTCACGACCGATAACATCGTGGATATGAATGGTTCGTTTTGGATAACGTCAAAAAGACAGAAGACAGGTGTGCCGTTTCAAATCAAGCTGATGGATGTGGCTATGCAAATCATTAAAAGGTATGAGCCATTCAGAACTGGTAACCGACTATTTGATATCGGCTCTTATAATATGGTAAACAGACGCATCAAAACCGTAGCCAAGAGATGCGGTATAGAAAAGACGGTCTCGTTTCACCTGAGCCGCCACAGCTTTGCGGTTTTGGCTCTCAATTATGGTATGCCGATAGAAAGTGTAAGCAAGATTCTCGGGCACACGAACATTACCACCACTCAGATTTATGCGAAGGTGACCAATACGAAACTTGAGAATGACATATCCGCATTTGAGAGCAAGATTAGCGGACGTTTCACCATCTAATCGGCAGAACCATGAAAAGGGAAACCATCACAATTGATGAGTACGGAGAAGTAACTATACCATCCGATACAACTGATATATGGATGAGTGAAACGGAACTTGTGGAGCTGTTCGGGATAGTCGCCCCGACACTCCGTGCTGCCATCAAAGCCGTTTACCGAAGTGAGGTGCTGAAACCACACGAAGCGGAGCGATACATCCATTTGCCCAATGGTTACAGCTTGGATGTGTATGCCATGCCAATGGTCGTGGCTCTTGCTTTCCGTATCAACTCGTCATCGGCAACAATACTCCGAAATGCCCTGTTAAAGAGAATGTACTTGCGAAAAGAAAAAACACATTTGTGGGTATTGAGCAGCCGTATGTATGATTGTTAGTACGTGCGAGCGTATTAGCGTGTGACCGCCCGAAGAAGTCCGAGCAATCGGTTTCTTCGGGCTTTCTGTTTTCGCTGTTTTGATGTAAATCCCTGCAAATAATTCCTTCTCGAATTTGATTGCGCCGTTCTGCTGCGGTTTGCTTATCAATGCTTTAACCGTCTTGCCGTAGCTTTGCAACCGATGTTTAACCCGCTTCCGATGCTTGTCGGCAGCACAAAAGAAAGGAATTATATGACAGGAAAAGAAGAGTACATGAGAGTGGGCACCACCTTGTACAAAGTAGTGAACCAGCCTTGCGCCAACGGAGGATACGAGAAGAAGCGTGTCGTGTGGAGCAACGGCACGTTAAGGCAGGACTATGGCAAGAGCTACATTGCCACCGTTCCCAAGTATGACGGTTTCTGCACCGTACCCAACCATCTGAACCACCAAAAGGAGATTGACGGCTTTCTGAACCTTTATGAGCCGATAACCCACAGACCACAGGAGGGGGATTTCTCCCATATCTGCTCATTGGTGGAGCATATCTTCGGGGAACAATATGAGTTGGGGATGGACTACCTGCAACTACTTTACTTGCAGCCCGTGCAGAAACTTCCCATACTCCTGTTGGTATCGGAAGAACGCAACACAGGCAAAAGCACGTTCTTGAACTTTTTGAAAGCCCTGTTTGAGAACAATGTGACTTTCAACACCAACGAGGACTTCCGAAGCCAGTTCAATTCCGATTGGGCAGGCAAACTGCTTATCGTGGTGGACGAGGTGCTACTCAACCGCAGGGAGGATAGTGAACGGTTGAAAAACTTGAGCACCACGTTTACTTACAAGGTAGAAGCCAAAGGTAAAGACCGAGCGGAGATAGCCTTCTTCGCCAAGTTCGTGCTGTGTTCCAACAACGAGCATCTGCCTGTAATCATAGACGCAGGGGAAACACGCTATTGGGTACGCAAGATAGACCGCTTGCAGTCCGATGATACAGATTTCCTACAGAAGTTGCAAGCGGAAATACCCGCCTTTCTTCATTTCCTGCAACATAGGACACTCTCCACCGAAAAGAAAAGCCGAATGTGGTTTGCCCCATCGCTATTGCAGACGGAAGCCTTGCAGAAGATAATCCGTAGCAACCGCAACCGATTGGAAATAGAGATGTGCGAGCTTTTGCTTGACATTATGACGGTGATGAATGTGAACAGCGTTTCATTCTGCCCACAGGATATTCTTCTTTTGCTGTCCAACACGTTTGTCAAAGCCGAAAAACACCAAGTGAGAAAGGTATTGCAGGAGAGTTGGAAGCTGCCACCTGCAAACAATACCCTTACATATACCACCTACCAAGTGGACTATACACGTGAATGCCGTTACTCCCCACTCAAAAAGACAGGACGGTATTACACGGTAACGAAAGAGTTTTTGGAAACACTCTGATGATTTTGATGAAATGATGAATAAAGATATAATAACATTGAATACCAATAGAATACAATCTCATCATATAACTATCAAGAAAGGAATACTGATGAAAAGAGAAATAACTTCGGATAGGCTATGCGGAATATCGCCAATGATGTATTTCTCTTTTCGCTGGTGCTTTGATGAAAGAATGATGAATGTATATACTGCTATGGTTCAGCTGTTTAATATACTAAATCATCAATTCATTGTTTTCACGCACCGACTAACCTTGTGTGAATGATGATTGCACGGGATATGGAACGAATGGAAGCCAACCGAGAGTGCCGAAAGGAATTTCTGTCGGGAATACCACAACAGCTACACGCAGCCCACAGGTATTTCAAGCAGAAAATACCATAGCTTATTAGGGAATTTGTCCGAGCCGCATTGCAGGGCAACGCTGAAAATTCCCCAATAAGCCAAAGAGGTTGCACCTCTCTGGACTCTCCCAGCCAACGGAAAGAGCCGTACAGGGATAATCATCAATCAATGTTCAACAACAAAAAAGAAAGGAAGCATATATGGGATTCGTAGTATTACACATGGAAAAGGCGCATGGTTCCGACAGTGGAACAACCGCCCACATCGAGCGTTCTGTCATACCGAAGAACGCAGACCCCACACGCACCCACCTCAACCGCCAACTCATTGAATACCCCGATGGAGTAAACGACCGTTCGGCAGCCATCCAAAGGCGATTGGAAGAAGCGAATCTGACACGTAAAATAGGCAGCAACCAAGTTCGGGCAATCCGCATCAATGTGTCGGGTACGCCCGAAGATATGGAACGCATAGAACGTGAGGGCAGGTTGGATGAGTGGTGTGCGGACAATCTGAGGTATTTCCGAGATACTTTCGGAGCAGATAATATTGTATCCGCCCATCTGCACATGGACGAGAGGACACCGCACATCCATCTTACCCTTGTTCCCATCGTGGAGGGAGAGCGCAAGCGCAGGAAGCGTGAGGAACAGGCGAAGAAGCGTTACCGCAAGAAGCCAGCCAATACCGTAAGACTATGCGCTGACGATATTATGACACGGTTGAAACTCAAATCATACCAAGATAGTTATGCAGTGGCGATGGCGAAGTATGGGATGCTGAGAGGCATAGACGGTTCGGAGGCACGACACAAGTCCACGCAACAGTATTATCGGGACACATTCAAACTTGCCAATGACTTGAAAGCCGAAGTGATGGATTTGCAGGAGCAGCAGGAAACAGCAAAAGCAGAATTGAAACGCACCAATAAAGAGATACAGACTGAGAAACTTAAAGAAGCGGCAACCAACGCAGCCACCAATATAGCCGAAAGTGTCGGTTCTCTTTTCGGCAGTAACAAGGTCAAGATGTTGGAGCGCAGGAATGAGGATTTGCAAGACCGCATACTTGAACTTGAAGAAGAAGCCCGACAAAGAGAGCATCAACAAGCCAAGCAGATGCAGGAAATGAAGAACGTTTACGAACAACAAAACCGCAAGCTGTCCGAATTTGCGGAGTTTGTCAAACGCTACTTCCCCTATGTGGAGAAGTTGATGCCGACCATCAAGTTCCTACGTGATACATTAAACTTTGGCGATGCTCTCATTAGAAAGCTATGTACATTCAAGGATATTTCCATTAAAGGCGAGCTGTATTCACGTGAGTTTAACCAACGATTTAAGGCTGATGGCGCGGTTTGTTCTCTCAAACAGGACACAGAGGGTAAGTTTGATTTCAAAATAGACGGTATGTCTCACGTTAGCTGGTTCAGACGCAAGAAAGATGAGTTTATGGAAGCATTGGGAATACCCACAAAGAGAAAAAATCGGTGTATTGAATTATGAATCAGAATAAAATCCGTGATAAAGGGATGCGGTATCACGGATTTTTTGTACTTTTGCAATTGGATTGGGGCGACCCAACTCATCACATAAGAAGGAATTATTAATATAAATTTCAACGATATGGATAAAGCTGTAATTAAAGCCAAAAAAGTAGAATGTATTATAGGTCTATTTTTCTTATTACCTCCCGTGTTAGGAGTGTTTGCATTTGTCCTTCAGCTATTTGATGCTGATACTGATTTTTCGATGTTGCGAGACTTGTCGTCAAATTGGACAAATGATTATAGTTCACAAGGAGGTGGAGGAATGTCTGCTGCTCCTATTTATTTAGGCTTAATGGCTATCGCAGGAGTTTATTTGATAAAAGATTCTTTCTATGCCCTTTTTGTAAAAAATGAGCAGAACGATAAATAACCTTACACAAGCAATTAAAAAAGAAGATATTATAGAAATAACCTCGTAGTTGATACTTACGAGGTTATTTCTGTTATTGTTGGTAGAAAAGTGAATAAATTATGGCTATAGGCAGAAATGAATTAGAAACAAGATTAGATAGAGTCAATAGCTGGATAAATAATTGTGACCAAAAATCCAGTATTTTATTGGCTATCGAGGGAGTTGTACTTACTATTTTGTGTACCTCAGATTACATTAGTTTTATACACCAACAACTAATACTTCCAATATACAATTATTATGAAACAGGAAATGGAGTGTTTTCAATAATCAACACTGTTCAACTATCTATACTAGTAGCAATGTTTATTCTTGTTTTCCTCTCTGTTTTTTACTCGCTTCAAGTTATAAAAGGGACAACAGACACAAAATTGTTTAAGCAACCTGGATTGACCGAAAAATCACTATTGCATTTTACCACTATATCTAACAGAAGTTTTAATGTTTTTAAAAATGATACTGTAAATCAGTCCGAAGAATCAATGTTGAACGATTTGTATTCACAGGTATATATCAATTCATTTATTTGTGATAACAAGTTCAAGTACCATAAAAAATCTGTGTGGTGTTTTTGTTCCTTTCTGTTTTTGCTTCTTTTTATTTCATTTATTCAACTTATAACTCTATAATGTATGGGATTAAAGGATTTTATGACAGATATGAGGAATATGATAGACGATGTTCATACAAAAGGTTTTACGTATAATACATCTTCGAAAGTACCTTCCTTATCTGATAGTGATTTAACATACGAAAGCGGAGATGCGAAAAAAGGTAAGTGTATTGAAACGTGCGTTTTATTTGTTGATATTCGGAATTCAGTAGAATTGACCCGTGAACATGATACAGAAACAATGGGCCGAATTTATACAGCATTCACAAAGGGAGTACTGAATGCTGCAAGAGAACATAATGGATATGTGAGAAACATCATAGGAGATAGAGTTATGGTGGTGTTTCCTGTTAATAACTGTTTTGTCAATGCTGTAAATTGTGCTATTACAATTAATCATATATCTCAAATGATTAATGAAGTATTCCGTAATGTTAATTTTCATTGTGGAATAGGTGTTGATTATGGAGAAATGCGAGTGATAAAAGTCGGCATTGAACGCAAAGGAGAGGAGAATATAGAAAACAAGGGATTGGTCTGGGTTGGTAAACCTGCTAATCTTGCTTCACGTCTTACAGACTTTGCAGGCAAAACGGTAGAGGATGAATTTTATAATGTAGCAGGAGAATTCTATTATTATGACCCATTAGGAATTCCGTCATTTTTGTGTAAGCCACGCAATGGTTGGTTTAAAGATAGTAGAAAACTGACTGCGGAGCAGCTTGCACGTGAATTAGATTATTCTCCAGTCAATGGTTTAAATATTCATATCCGTAACATTTCTTCATTTATGAGAATAACAGAGAAATACGAGTATAGCCCTATATTGATATCTGATGAAGTACACAGAGAGTATATAAAACAAAATTCTCAAGAATCTAAACATTGGAAACAAGAAACAAGAGAGATAAAAGATATAACATATAAAGTTTGGGGAGCAGATTTACGTTGGAAACTAGCATAGATATTTTGAAGAGAACATATAGACTGAATAAATACGAGTAATCTATTATTTGTATTTCCTGTTTAAAAATTCCTATACACGTAATTGACAAACCAATAATATAGACTATATTTGCATCATAAAAGAGTTATTTGACAGAATAGCACTGCAAATCACAGAAATTGCGACCGTTGCCAAGTCATTACCCAACTATCAGAGAAAAGCTCTCAATTTACTCAATTTCAACACCTTGACATTTTATCATTGAATTTTCTCATAAAATTTTACCTTATGTGTACCTTCCGGAGAAGACAAATTCAATTCTATCGGTTCTGCCGCACACATTGCAGCCCCAAGAACCCATAATCCTAACGTCAAAGACAAGTTCTTCATATTCCTGTTTATTGTTTTTTATAGAAATACGAATAACTTGTCCCGACTACTCAATCAAAATGTAATTTTCTTTGATTTTTATTTCACTTGAAACTCAAACGTATTAAAGGAATGAGCCTGCAAAGTCGCATTCAGCCATTTTTCTCCCAACTTCACCGTTAGTTGCTGCGGACTATCCTGGAAGTTTCCAGCCACCACCACGGTTCTTCCTTCTGGAGTCTGTACTACCAGCACGGGCTTCTTGTCCTCACCCGTCGGCTTAAACGCCATCACCTTCGTACCCGGCATCAGGAAACGGGTGTAATGCTTCACGGCATAATATTCCGGCGTAAAGATAGCCTTAGCTTGTTTGGAATCCACCCGTATCAAGGCATTCTGCTTCCATCCCCACGGACTTACTCCCTCATCCGCCAGAATCGGATTCCAGAAAGTATACTCCTCACAGCCATTTCCCAAATAATGATTCATCAGATGAAATGTATGCTCTGCCGCTTTCCAGTCGAAAGACCCCCATCCGCATTCACTTTCGGTCTGCACATAGTTATAATTCGGATATTTCGCACGCAGGCGGGTCAGCAACTGTCCTCCTTCCCACTGTAGTCCTATTCCTTGAATCGTTTCAGGCATACGCGGTTCATCCAGCACCTTTTCTATCACCTCATAACGGTTCGTATTGATGGTTCCGAAATACAATTTCACGTCCGGATGCGCTTTCTTCAGTGCCGGAGCCAGATACTCTACGTTGAAACGGATAATCCCCTCCGGTGTCCATGCACATCCCGGATAAGGCGTATAGCTCCACGATTCATTTTGAAACATCACCATCTTTATGGGAATATTCAACTCCTTATATGCAGAAACAAACTTGCAAAAGAAATTCGCGTATGCCGACAGGTAACGAGGATCTTGAATAAAGAAATCTGTTTCAGCCAGTTCTGCCGGGAATACCCCGTCTGTCTTAGGTCCTTTATTGCCTTGCAAATAATAATCCTTCGCCGGGTGCATCGTATTATATTTATCACTGCGCACCGGATAATCCTGATTGATTTTCATCCAGCTGGGCGGACTCCATGGAGAAATCCAGAAAGTCATGTTCGGATTATAACGCTGGGCCGACTTGATATACGGCACAAGCGAAGTTTTATCGCGGTCTATATTGAAATGCTTCAATTCAAAATCTCCCGGCACCTCGTCACAGCTGTACCAGTTACGTGAGAAATCGTTTGCATTCATCGGAAAACGCCCCAACGTAAAGCGCAAATCACCTTCCGGAGAAAATAGTTCCCTCAGAATGTCTTCTTTTTCATTACTGGGCAACACATTCAACGCATCCCATCCCAGCTCATTGAAGCAAGTACCCCAAGCCTTAAAAACGACTACAGAATCCCCCTTATCTACCGATAAATCAGCAGCTGTTCCTCCTGCCTTCGTTTGTAATTTCACCTTGTTCTGGGTCCAGATCTTCCCTTCACAACTACTAACCCAATCACATGTCTGTGCCTGCACGGATACCTCAAACAGTGCAAGTCCCATACAACCTAACCAAATTTTTCTCCATTGCATTTTCATAGCATCATATCTTTTTTCTATTTCTCAAAAGAATTTCCATCCGTTTGCTGGCGAAGGAATGTTTCACGATCATACTTCCGCTGATGCGTTTTCCAGTATTCCTCCAGATTATCTGCTTCCTCTTTTGTCAGATGAATCACTGCTCCGTGCTTGGGCGAAGTGTAATTGGTAGTTTTCATGACACCCTCATTGAAATGCCCCAAGTCCTTAAAATGTACAAAATCGGAAGTTTCTGCAAAACCGAAATTATGGGGATGAATGCTGAAAATGTCATACATCAATACCCACTTGTCCTCTCCAATCCTTTTCCATACGTTGGGGGCTTCGCATGCCTTGGGTTCAAAGTCATACCAACGGGCATCATACACATAACCACCGTTCATCCGGTCGGATATCGCCTGCTTGATGCCACCGATACCATCGTGTGCTACATAAAACAAATGATATTTATCTCCTATCTTGGTTATGTCTCCATCAATAGCAGACACCCCGTCCATCGGATACTCAAACAAAATCTGAGGCGTGCTTTCTATCTTATTGAAATCATCGTTTACATACACATAGTACAATTTGTTGGCCTCGCTCTTGAAACGCATAGTGTAATAAATCATCAGTTTGCCTTTCTTGTCATCGTAAGCCACTTCGGGCGCCCATACACAACCAACTTCACTCAATCCGGCAGAAAGTTTGTCAAAACGGATGTTTGCCCGGTTCCAGTGAATCAAATCCCAGGATTTCATCAATACGAGTCCCCGGTTATTTCCCCAACCGTATTCCGGTCCGCGTTCCCACTCTGTCTTGCGATAGCCGTCGCGCAAACCAAACACATGCAAGTCGGTCATGGCCAGGTAAAAGGCTCCATCCGGTCCACGGAAAATATGAGGGTCACGGATACCTCGCTGATAGGCTATCGTATCACCTGCCAGCACAGGCTCTCCTTCATTCACCGCTGTAAAAGTATAACCGTCACGACTCACGGCCATATACAAACCGTGTGTCTCATCCCGATGGAAAACCATCAAATAGGCTTCCATATCTTTCTCTTCCGGAATGGCATTGCGGTAACGGAAATTGCGGAAACCAGTTTTCCCTTTTCCGGCAGCCAATAAGGCCGGACGCAAAGCGTAAAATCCTTTATACACATTGTGATTCAGACGAGCGACATCCACATTCTGGGCAAGCACTTCCCAGAACTTTCCATCTGCACTGACCGACATTTTCAGGCGGTTGCCCTGATTCAGTAGTTTCACCCGGAAGTTTTTACCTATTTTATTGGTTACTGTTAAAGGCTTTTCCTCTCCCCGATACACCGTGAAATTCTTTCCATCGGATGACACTCCCGCGTAGGCTTCTTCATTGTAGTACAGCAGCAGGCCTCCGATGTTTCCATTTCCCAACCTCACTTCGACTTCCGTTTCATAGCATTTATCCATAGCTGTAACTAGCAGCAGACGACCGTCTGCCGGAGTGCGTCCCTTGGCCTTCACCTGCATTTCTCCTTCCGTAAATGTCAAAGCTTTGGGAGCATATTCCTTCCAGAACGTCCACTGAAGACCCAATTCCGGTTTACTGAAATCATCCGATAACTCCATCTTCCATTCCGGTTGTCTGTTTTTGCTTAACCAGACAGTTTCCTGCTTGGTACGGTACCATCCGTCGCTGGTCCATTCTATCGGTTCAATTAAGGTAGAGCGTCCCAACGTATGGTATCCGTTGGCATAAGCATGATACACTACCCACCAGTTGCCGTTCACATCATCTATCAGGGTGCCATGACCTTTTGACCACCAGTTTTCACTGGCACTGTAAGTATGTACAATGGGATTATAAGGCGAATTTTCCCACGGACCGAACACCGATTTGGAGCGTGCCACCACACACATGTGGCTGGTAGCCGGACCGGCAGTTCCTCCTTCGGCCGACATCATGTAATAATATCCGTCTTTATAAAGTAGTTTGGGAGATTCCAGGTACATATCCTTCCCTTCTGTAACCCAGTTGGCCGGATATTCCCAGCCATCGTACACCTTCCTGCTTTTTCCAGTAACTTTCAATCCGTCATCACTCAAAGGAGTAATCCAACCGTTGTTGGTAAACAGGTAACGCTTTCCGTCTTCACCTACCACATGACCAGGGTCAATACCTTTTACATCCAGTTTTACCGGCTTACTCCACGGACCGCGAATATCATCGGCATAAACCACGTAGTTTTCGCCCGTAGATGTGGGATAATAAATGTAGTAACGACCTTGGTATTTCAGCAGGTCGGGGGCCCAAATCGAAGCTTCATATTCAGGTAAGGCTCTGCAAACCGGCTCCCAATGCATCAAATCAGTGGAATGCCAGATAAGGAATCCAGGTGCATAGCAAAAAGGAGAATGTGTCATGTAATAATCTTTTCCGTCACGCAGGATGGAAGGGTCCGGATAATCACCGGGGAAGATAGCCTTGGGAAACTGTGCCCATATTCCATTCCCCACAGAAATAAAAAGCACAATTAACAACAATAGTTTTTTCATGGTATTTATCAGATTTGTAATTCAAATGTACAAATATAAAATATTCTCTTAAGGACTGAAAATAAAGACAATAAAAAAGTGTAAAACACACAATAATAGATTTACAAAAAAACACAAGTGCGTTTGATGTAAAACACCTTTGTGTTTTATCTTAAATGTACTTGCATTTCAAGTTAAATGCACTTGCATTTTAGTTCAAATGTACTTGCGTTTTTTCGACCTCAATACTCAAAAGTTCACACGATATTTTCTGCAAAAAAAATAACCGTCGCCCGATTTTCTGCTTCGGACGACGGTTATACTTTATAACAAACGACACAGATTAATAGCTGTGCTCATCTTCTTTGATTTCTTCCATGGTCAACGGCTTACGGTCGATGGCACGCCATGCATAAATAATGTAGGCCAGCACAAAGGGAACTAAAATAGATACATAAGCCATGGTTTTCAGGGTAAACTGACTTGAACAGCTGTTGGCAATGGTCAGTGAACTCTGTAAATCGGCCGTAGATGGATAATAAGCAGTATGATTATAACCTACGACCAACAGCAAGGCCAGTACCGTCAGTACCGTACCCACACCGGCAAACCAGATACCGCGGGTATAGGTCTTGCAGAAAATGCTTTTTCCCAAGCCATACAACACCCCGACTACTCCTAACAGGAACAACACCAGCAGATAAGGCATGACCATAAAATTGTGGAAATATTTGAAGGGTTCCATCACAATCTGACCCGTTTCCGGATTAACGGCAAACCCGTCTTTCAGTAAGGTGCGAATCACAAATGCCAGGAAGAATACAAGGAAGGGCACCGCATCGGCTATCAGTTGACGGCGGAAACGGGCATTCAACGCTTCATGACGGATGTTGTTAATGAAGTAGAGGTTTCCCAGCAAGCGGGCAAGGAAGAGTACCGCAAATCCTAGAATGAGGTTCCACGGGTCGGCAAACGCATCCAACCCATGCCATCCGTTACCCCAATGGCTGATGACCGGCATCATTTCGTCGGTAAGGTTTCCTTTGCTCACCACAAAGTTGGAGCCGTTGAAGAAGGTCGCGACAGCCGCTCCCAACAATAACGGACCCACAATGCCATTCAGCACCAGAAAGAACTGATAGGTACGCTTGCCCAACCAGTTGCCAAGCTTCGACTGAAATTCGTAGGACACAGCCTGAAGCACAAAACTGAAGAGAATAATCATCCACAACCAGTAAGCTCCTCCGAAGCTGGTGCTATAGAACAAAGGGAAAGAAGCAAAGAAGGCTCCTCCGAAAGTGACCAGAGTGGTAAAAGTAAATTCCCATTTACGTCCGGTGGAATTGACCAGCAACGTACGTTCTTCTTCGGTACGTCCCAAGCAATAGAGCAAGGAGTTTCCTCCCTGTACGAACAGCAAAAAGACCAGCAAGGCTCCTAATAAGGAAACCAGAAACCACCAGTAATGCTGCAAGAATATATAAGTTGAATCCATATTTTTCGGTTTTAAAATGATGTATCGGTTAGTTTATTTTTCGTCCGGACCTTTACGGATGGCTTTTACCATAATACCGATTTCGGCAATAAGCAGCACGGTAAACATGATAAGGAAAATGAAGAAAGTGGTTTGCACGGAGCCTGTTTCCAGTTTTGACACCGCCGCATTGACGGGCAGCAAATCCTGAATCGTCCAAGGCTGACGTCCCATCTCGGCCACAATCCATCCTGCCTGGCTGGCAATGTAAGCCAATGGAATGCTCCACAAGGAAATCCAGTGCAGCCAGTTGAGTTCTGCCAGCCGCTTTTTCCATACGAGGAATAAAATAACCAAGAAGAACAGTATGAAATACATACCTAACCCTACCATCACGCGGAAAGACCAGAAAAGCAGACCTACATGAGGTACAAGGTCTTCTTTGTTCTGAATGTATCCGTAGCCGAAATAAGGCATGTATTCTTTCAAGGCACTGCGTGCAATCTGCATGGAAGCCTCATCGCCTTCTTCTTTTGCCCGACGGAAATCGGCCAGTGCGGTAATAGCTTTCTTACCATTCACCATCTTTTCATCTGCCGAAAGAGCCGTTGAGCCATCAGGTAATGTATAGCCTCCTTCCAGCAGGTTGTTGATACCCGGCACATATCCTGCCGTGCTATGCGTAGCAAGGAAAGAAAGCATTTCGGGTATCTTGATGGAACCTACCACCGTCAGAGGTTCATGCGTACCTCCTTCATAAAGTGCCTCCATAGCCGCCAATTTCATAGGTTGTACCTGGGCCACCTGATATGCGGACTTATCACCTGTGCCGGCAGTTACTAAGGCAGCAAACAATCCGACTGCCGCTGCCACCTTCATGCTGGCAAGTGCAAATTCTTTTTCGCGTTTACGAATCAGGTACCAGGCACTGACTCCGATGACGAAAGCGGCTCCGAGCATCCAGCTGCTTAATACGGTATGGAAAAATTTCACCACTGCCACTGGCGAGAAGGCCACAGCCATGAAATCAACCATTTCGTTTCGCATGGTTTCCGGATTAAACTCCATCCCCACCGGATACTGCATCCAGGAATTAGCCACCAGAATCCACCAGGCAGAAATCGTGGCTCCCAAACCGGTAAGCCAGGTAGAAGCCAGATGAAAACCTTTGCTCACCTTGTGCCATCCAAAGAACATGACAGCCACGAAAGTGGCTTCCATGAAGAAAGCTAAAATGCCTTCTATGGCCAGCGGAGCACCGAATATGTCACCCACGAACCAGGAATAGTTACTCCAGTTCGTACCAAACTGAAACTCCAGAATCAAACCGGTTGCCACTCCAATGGCAAAGTTTATTCCAAACAGTTTCATCCAAAACTTTGCCGTACGCTTCCAGAATTCATTTCCTGTACGTACATACAATGTCTCCATTGTAGCCATAATCACAGCCAGCCCTAAAGTCAGCGGCACAAACAGCCAATGGTAAATGGCGGTCAAGGCAAATTGTGCCCTCGACCAGTCAATCATTGAAGTGTCGATTGTTTCAAGCATAAGAAATTACTTTATCAGTTACTAATATAAATAAGGTATAGTTATTCTGCCATCCGGTTTGTCAGCTCCAGGCCCACATAGTCCTGCTTCTCGGTTTCCGTCTTTCCTTTCAGGAAGGAAGGGAAGAAAAACAGTTTCAGCACAAAAAACATGACAAAAAGCTTTATCAGGATAATCGCCCAAAGGACACGTCCCCAAGTCATCTCCCGAAAACCATCACGATAAAAATAAAAAACACGAATGAGATTCTTTTTAATCATAGTCTATTTTTATAATGATTACAAAGTAAATACTTTATCGGGAAAAAACAAGGGTTTATCGAGATATTCTGTGGGTAAATCTATCTATTTTGCCTCTTTTTTTATTATGAAATACATTTGCAATGTAAAAATTAAACGAAATATGAAAAAAAGAGAACTCATTTTCTTCGCCGCGCTCGCGACTTTCTTGTCGGCAAATGCACAGGAAAAACAAATCTGGTCGCTTGAAGATTGCATAAACTATGCGCTGGAGAAAAATATCCAGTTACAGCAGAACAAGATTTCCTTACAGGAAAGCGAAGTGGATGTAAAGACAGCAAAGGCTGCACTCTTTCCAAGCCTCTCATTCAACACCGGACACAACATTGTGAATCGTCCTTATCAGGAAAACAGCGCCACAGTCAGTGGTACTGAAATCATCAGCAGTAACAATAAAACTACCTATAACGGCAGCTACAGTTTATCTGCACAATGGACATTATGGAACGGCGGACAGCGCCTGAACAACATCAAACAGCAAAAGAAGAATCAGGAAATAGCGGAACTGACCGTAGCCGAAACGGAAAATACGCTCAAGGAAGAGATTACCAAACTTTTCCTGCAGATTCTGTATGCAGATGAATCAGTAAACATAAATAAGGGTACGCTGGAAGTAAGTAAAGCTACCTATGAACGCGCTAAAGAACTTTTTAATCAGGGTAGTATTTCGAAAGCAGATTTGGCCCAACTGGAAGCACAGGTCGGTAATGACCAATACCAGCTGGTAACCTCCGAAAGCTCACTGAGAAACTATAAACTTCAACTGAAGCAAATGCTGGAACTGGACGGAAACATGGAAATGGAGCTGGAACTTCCGGTACTTGACGATGAAAAAGTGATGCAGCTGCTCCCCAATCAAGACGAGGTTTACCAAACGGCACTGGCCAACCGTCCGGAAATACAAAGCAGCAAGCTGAGTATTGACAATTCCAAGTTGGCTATTTCTGCTGCTAAAAGCGGTTACTATCCAAGTATCAGTCTGTCGGCGTCTACTTCCAGTACAACCAATAATGCAAGTCAGAACAACTGGGCACAACAGATGAAATACGGATGGAACAACATCATCGGCCTTACGGTGAGTGTACCTATCTTTAATAACCGACAGACTAAAAGTGCAGTAGAAAAAGCTCAGTTCCAATACAACTCTTCGCTGCTGAACTTGCAGGACAAGCAAAAAGGGCTTTACACCGAGATTGAAACGCTCTGGCTGGATGCACTCAATGCGCAGCAACAATATGCAGCAGCCGAAGTGAAACTGAAAAGCAGTCAGACCAGTTTTGATATGGTCAGTGAACAGTTCAGACTGGGCATGAAAAATACGGTTGAACTGCTGACCGAGAAAAATAACCTGCTCAGTGCACAGCAGCAACGGGTTCAGGCTAAGTATATGGCTATTTTGAATCGTACATTACTCGATTTTTATGCAGAAAAAGACATTGAATTATAATCACCAAACAATATGAACAAGAAAAAAATAATTTTGACAGCCGGTGTCGTACTCGTGCTGGCTGTAGCAGGATTCTGGATTTTCGGAAAGAAGAATGCACAGGGCAAGGTAGACTTCGTGACTGAAAAAGTTACACGAGGAAATATCAGCAATTCCATTACAGCTACAGGAACCATCGAACCGGTCACTGAAGTAGAGGTCGGTACTCAGGTTTCAGGTATCATTGACAAGATATATATTGACTATAACTCCGTAGTAAAGCAGGGTGAAGTGATAGCCGAGATGGATAAGGTAACGCTGCTCAGCGATTTACAATCAGCGCAAGCTACATACAACGGCGCAAAGGCCGAATACGACTACCAGAAGAAACTATACACGAGAAACAAAGCACTACACGAGAAACAGCTGATCAGCGAAACAGACTACGAACAAAGTGTGTACGACTATGAACGTGCTAAAAGTACATACGAACAGACGCAAGCAGCCTTAGCCAAAGCGGAACGGAATCTTTCATACGCCACTATCACTTCTCCGATTAATGGTATCGTAACGAGCAAGGACGTGGAAGAAGGACAGACCGTGGCTTCCGGTTTTGAGACTCCGACACTGTTCACCATTGCGGCCGACTTGACAAAGATGCAGGTAGTAGCCGATGTGGATGAAGCTGACATTGCCGGAATAAAAGACAGTGCCCGAGTAACCTTTACCGTAGATGCCTATCCTGACGACGTGTTCGAAGGAAAGGTATACCAGATTCGCTTGGGTAGTGTAAACAGCAGCAGTTCAAGCAGCACCAGCACAAGCAGCGAAACAGTTGTCACTTACGAAGTGGTAATTACTGCCGACAACCCGGATTTGAAACTGAAACCCCGGCTGACTGCCAACGTGACCATCTACACCGACACCCGTGACAACGTGATAACGGTACCCAACAAGGCACTGCGTTTTACACCGGAAAAACAGTTGGTGGGCAACAAGACCATTACAGACTGCGAAGGTACACACAAGGTATGGACTATGGACGCCAACGGATTCACGGCACATCCTGTAAAAATCGGTCTGAGCGACGGAAGCCATACTGAAATTCTGGAAGGACTGAGCGAAGGTACTCCTATCGTAACAGAAACCGTACTGAAAGGCTTCGAAAGCAATGCCAATGCAGATGCAACAGCTGACGGAGAAAGAAGCCCGTTCATGCCAGGCCCTCCGGGAGGTGACAAGAAAAAACAGAAATAAGGAGATACTCTTATGAAAAAGACTGTCATAGAATTGCAAAATATCAAACGGAATTTCCAGGTGGGAGACGAAACGGTCCATGCCTTGCGCGGAGTTTCATTCAGCATACAGGAAGGAGAATTCGTCACCATTATGGGAACATCCGGTTCAGGAAAATCTACTTTGCTGAACACCTTGGGATGTCTGGATACGCCCACCAGCGGAGAGTATCTGCTCGACGGAGTATCCGTACGCACCATGAGCAAGCCACAAAGGGCAGTACTGCGTAACCGGAAAATCGGATTTGTATTCCAGAACTACAACCTGCTGCCGAAAACTACAGCCGTAGAAAATGTGGAACTTCCCCTGATGTACAACAGCTCAGTCAGTGCAGCCGAGCGTCGTCGGCGTGCCATTGAGGCCTTAACAGCTGTAGGGCTGGCTGACCGCTTGGAACATAAATCCAACCAGATGTCAGGAGGACAGATGCAGCGTGTGGCCATCGCCCGCGCACTGGTCAACAATCCGGCGGTAATCCTGGCAGACGAGGCTACCGGTAACCTGGATACACGTACTTCATTTGAGATTCTGGTTCTTTTCCAGAAACTGCATCAGGAAGGACGTACCATCATCTTCGTGACACACAATCCGGAACTGTCACAATACAGCAGCCGGAATATCCGCCTGCGTGACGGACATGTCATTGAAGACGTGACCAACCCTCATATTCTGTCAGCTGCAGAAGCATTAGCTGCCCTGCCGAAAAATGACGACGATTGACGTGACTAATTAAGAAATGACTTATGAACGGAACAAACCTTTTTAAAATAGCTTTCAGAGCTTTGGCCAACAACAAGCTCCGTGCGTTCCTGACCATGTTGGGAATCATCATCGGTGTGGCTTCTGTCATTGCCATGCTGGCCATCGGACAAGGCTCTAAACGAAGCATCCAGAAGCAGATTTCTGAAATGGGCTCCAACATGATTATGATTCATCCGGGAGCTGAAATGAGAGGTGGAGTCCGGCAGGACCCTTCGAGCATGCAGACACTGAAACTGGAAAATTATGAAACACTGCGCGACGAGTGTATGTACTTGTCGGCTATCAGTCCGAATGTATCTGCCTCCGGACAGTTGATTTCGGGCTCCAACAACTACCCTTCTTCTGTCAGCGGGGTCAGCATTGGCTACCTGACAATTCGCCAGCTTACCGTAGAACAAGGTGAAATGTTCTCAGAAGAGGATATACGTACGGCTGCCAAAGTCTGTGTCATTGGTAAAACAATTGTAGACAACCTGTTCCCCGACGGTCAGGACCCGATTGGAAAGATTATCCGCTGCAACCAGGTACCTTTGCGGGTAGTAGGCGTGCTGAAGTCCAAAGGATACAACTCTATGGGTATGGACCAGGACGATGTGGTATTGTCTCCTTACACCACCGTAATGAAACGTTTGCTGGCACAAACTTACCTGAGTGGTATTTTTGCCTCAGCCTTGACGGAAGACATGACGGAAGAAGCTGTAGATGAAATTACGAACATCTTACGACGTGAACACAAACTGAAAGAAGCAGACGATGATGATTTCACCATACGCACACAACAGGAACTTAGTTCCATGCTGAACACCACAACCGACTTGATGACTACCCTGCTGGCCTGCATTGCCGGAATTTCACTGGTAGTGGGTGGTATTGGTATCATGAACATCATGTATGTAAGTGTGACGGAACGTACACGTGAAATCGGACTTCGTATGTCTGTGGGTGCAAGAGGAATCGATATTCTGTCACAATTCCTGATAGAATCTATCCTGATCAGCATCACCGGAGGTCTGATTGGAGTAATCTTGGGTTGCGGTGCCAGCTTCATCATCAAGAGTGTGGCTCACTGGCCTGTCTTTATCCAGCCCTGGAGCGTATTGCTCTCATTTGCCGTCTGTACATTTACAGGCGTATTCTTCGGCTGGTATCCGGCTAAAAAAGCGGCCGACCTTGACCCGATTGAAGCATTACGCTATGAATAAATAACGGAACTACTTTGTTCTTCATAACTTTGGTTTCCTGTCCGGCTGCCATTCAGCAGTGAATGTTTCCCCAACATAAACCGCTTGAGGTAGCCGGACTTTTATTAAAAAAATCGTATCTTTGTCTTAAATCAATTCCACATGGTTCATATAACTCACAACAAACACCGCTTACTTGAATTGACAATCCACATTATATGCTGGGGATTGTTTTTCGGATTTCCACTGTTCTTCACTCAAGATGACAGCGGCAGTATCGACTGGAGAGAGTTTATCAACCATTCTGGTGTATCTCTTTCTTTCTTTATCATCTTTTATATCAACTACCTGTTATTGATTCCAAAAATTCTTTTTAAAGAACATACCGGACAGTATATCTTACTAAATATTCTTCTCATCTTCGTTGTGTCCATCGGACTGCGTTACTGGCACAACATCATTGCCTTTCCTCCCCCGGCTCCACGACGCCCTCATTTACCTCCCCAATACATATTTTATATAAGGGATATCACGAGCATGATTTTCACTGTAGGATTAAGTGTAGCCATCCGCATGAGCCTGCGCTGGAGTGCCACAGAACTGGAACGCCGTGAAGCAGTCAAAAGCCGGACTGAAGCAGAACTGAAGAACCTGCGAAACCAGCTGAATCCGCACTTCCTGCTCAACACGCTGAATAATATTTATGCCCTGACGGCTTTTGACACCGAAAAGGCACAACAGGCCATTCAAGAACTGAGCAAACTACTGCGTTACGTTTTATATGACAATCAGGAAACATTTGTTCCACTGACTAAAGAAGTAGAGTTTATCCGAAACTACATTGAACTCATGCGAATACGGGTGTCGTCCGCTGTCAAAATCAATACAAACTTTCAGATTCGACCAGACAGTCAAAGTCCGGTAGCTCCGCTGTTATTCATTTCGCTCATTGAAAATGCCTTCAAACATGGAATCTCTCCTACCGAACCCAGCTTTATAGACATTTCGCTGACGGAAAAGGAAGATGAAATCCATTGTGTGATACGCAACAGCAATTATCCCAAAAATTCAACGGACAAAAGTGGATCAGGCATCGGACTGGAACAGGTACGAAAAAGACTAGAACTATTGTATGCCGGACATTATGAATGGCATCAGCAAATAAGTCCGGATCAAAAAGAATACAGTTCCATACTGACTATAAAAATTCCTGACACCAATAAAAAGATACTGCCATGATTATAAAATGTGCGATTATAGATGATGAACCTCTGGCACTCGGCCTGCTGGAAAGTTACGTAAAGAAAACACCATCGCTCGAATTGTGCGGTGCATATTCCAGTGCCATTCAGGCAATGGAATTATTGACAGACCATCCGGTAGACCTTATTTTTCTGGATATCCAGATGCCGGAACTGAACGGATTGGAGTTTTCCAAAATCGTTCCTGGAAGTACACGTATCATCTTTACAACTGCTTTCGGGCAATATGCACTGGATGGTTACAAGGTAAATGCCCTTGACTATCTACTTAAACCTATCAGCTATACAGATTTTATGACTGCTGTCAACAAAGCTGTCCAGTGGTTTGAACTCCGGCAGAAAGCAGAAACATCATCTGGTGAAATCCAGTCTTCCGAGGATTTGAAGTACATCTATGTAAAAAGCGATTATAAGCTGATTCAAATCGAGTTGGATAAAATTCTCTACATTGAAGGACTGAAGGATTATATCAAAATACATCTGGAAGATAATCCACGCCCCATTCTCTCACTGGTCAGCATGAAAATGATGGAGGACAAACTGCCAGCCAATCGGTTTATCCGAATTCATCGCTCTTTTATCGTGCAAAAACAAAAAATAAAAATTATAGAAAAAGGGAGAATTGTTTTCGGAAAAGACTACATTCCAATATCAGACAGCTACAAACAGGAGCTCCAAAATTATGTTAATAAACATACTGTTTGAGTTTTTGTTGTATTTTCAACCTTTTTTTTTGAAACAATCGTTTTTTTTACGGTTTTTCTTTGGATACAATCAATCTAAACCCTATATTTGTGTCGTACATAATAAAGACGGAAGTTGTGAAACTTCCTTTAGAATAGTTTAGTTAAGTCTAGTTTAGTTTTTGTGTTGTGATACTCCTGCTGAAAGTGTTCAGTGGGAGTATCTTTTTTATACAAAATCAAAACGGAGGAAAATATATTTATTAACAAATTCCGAGCAGAATGATGTTAAAAAACAACAAGAAAAAAGGCTGAAATACGATTACAAATTGCACAAAAATTCCTCAAGGAATATCTATCAATTTATGAGTCTGCAAACTTAGACGCCATTGAGGATGCGACTTAATATATTCTACAACCTCTGCCGTATTGCGGCAAGAGCAAGGCTGCAAAAAATAAAATGAGGCTTTTAATTCAAGATAAGGAGATACATCTTGACCAAGAAAAACTACTTTTACCTCATCTATACGATTGACACGTAACGGTGCACCTAATTTGGGAGAACAGGTAACCCAATCTATCGATTCAGGAAGCACACATGTGCCATTCGTTTCAATACAAATGAATTTTCCAGCTTTATGCAATGCAGCAATTAAATCCTCATCTACCCAAAGTCCAGGCTCACCTCCTGTCAAAATCACCGTCTTGCAGGGATATTGACAGACTTTCTCCACTATCTCCTCATCCGACATCATGACTCCTTCCTCATGACGCGTGTCACAAAACTCACATTTTAAATTACATCCCGAAAAACGGACAAAGACAGCAGGTGTACCCACATGAAAGCCTTCCCCCTGAAGGCTATAGAATATCTCGTTAATCTTTTTCATAAATCACCCGATTACCTTCAGACTCACACACTTCCACCTTCACACAATGGGGTACTCGCTCACAAATCCAACGGGCAATATTTTCGGCTGTTGGATTACAAGGAAGCACATCATTCAGGTTCTTATGGTCAAGCTGTCCCTTTACAACTTCTTTTATATGCGTAAAATCTACCACCATACCATCTTCATTTAATTGCTCAGCCTGACAATATACGGTGATAATCCAATTGTGACCATGCAGGTTTTCACACTTACTTTCATAAGAAAGTTTCAGATTATGTGAAGCCGAAATTTCCATACGTTTAATGACTGTATACATAACATTTTGATTTTTAAATATTTAAAAAACTCTGCATTTAATGTCACCTCAATGCTACGACAAAGGTAAAAAGAATTATCAGATAGAAAAAATCCATGTACAAAGATTTGAATGCCACGAAATCTCACAAATTTTAATAAAATCCACAACAAATATTTTTGATTTTCCAACCAATACAGTATATTTGTATACACATTTTTGATATACGAATGACGGAAGAGGACAAAAAACTGTTACATACTTTCGAAGGCAAACTCAGACAATTGCTGTTTCTTTATGAAGAGTTGAAAAAAGAAAACCTCTCATTAAGAAATGAAATTGACAGAAAAAATGCAGAAATAGCCCAATTGGAATGTAATAATAAAGAATTGAAAGCCAAGTATATCAACTTGAAAAACGCCCGCATACTCAGTATCAACGACAATGACCTCCGCGATACGAAACAAAGACTGGCGAAACTTGTGCGTGAAGTCGATAAATGCATCGCTTTGCTGAATGAATAACAATGCGGTAAAGTATATACTTTTATGGACGAAAAAAAGAGATTTAATCTACTAATTGACAACGAACGGTATCCTGTGTCCATACTCCCTGCGGAAGAGGAAGGTTATCGGGAAGCTGCCAAACAGATTAACTATAAACTGAATAAATATCGCAGTGCTTTTCCTGAATTCAACAGTATACAACACTGGAAGATGGTAGCACTTGATTTGGCGTATGAAAATATATCCATGAAAGGAAGAAATGACACCCGACCTTATATGGAAAAACTTAAAGAACTGGAAGAGGATATTGAAAGATGTATCCGACCTGACCGGGGCGAAGGTTTATAGAAAGATATTATAACAGGAAATTCACGCATAAGCTTTATTCGAAGGGATTTTCCCAACGGATAAGTTTATGCGTTTTTTATTTATATACTTAAATTAATTATAATGTTGACGACAGTAATACTAACAATTGTGGCCTTCCTAGTGGGAGGGGCATTGTCGTATGGATTCTTTAAGTACGGCTTAAAGACAAAATATGACACAATTATCAAAGAAGCAGAAACTGAAGCTGAAGTAATCAAGAAAAACAAGCTTCTGGAAGTAAAGGAAAAATTCTTGAATAAAAAAGCGGATTTGGAAAAGGAGGTTGCCCAGCGTAATCAGAAAATCCAGCAAGCTGAGAATAAGTTAAAGCAACGCGAAATGGTGCTTAACCAGAAGAACGAAGAGCTTCAGCGTAAACGCAATGAAACAGAAGCTATCAAAGAAAATCTGGACGCTCAGCTGGTAATCATTGAAAAGAAGAAAGAGGAATTAGATAATCTTCAGGCACAGGAAAGAGAGAAACTGGAAACAATCTCAGGCTTGTCGGCTGAAGAAGCGAAAGAACGCTTGGTAGAATCGCTGAAAGAAGAAGCGAAGACACAGGCACAGTCTTACATCAATGACATCATGGACGATGCCAAGCTTACTGCAAACCGTGAAGCGAAACGTATCGTAATTCAGTCTATTCAGAGAGTGGCTACTGAAACTGCCATTGAAAACTCTGTCACTGTATTCCACATTGAATCGGATGAGATCAAAGGACGCATCATCGGACGTGAAGGACGTAATATCCGTGCACTGGAAGCCGCTACAGGTGTAGAAATTGTGGTGGATGACACACCGGAAGCAATCGTACTTTCAGCCTTTGACCCGGTACGCCGTGAAATTGCACGTCTGGCCTTGCACCAGTTGGTAACTGACGGACGTATTCACCCGGCACGTATCGAGGAAGTGGTAGCAAAAGTACGCAAGCAAGTGGAAGACGAAATCATTGAAACAGGTAAACGTACTACAATCGACTTAGGTGTCCATGGACTGCATCCTGAACTGATTCGTATCATCGGTAAGATGAAATACCGTTCTTCATACGGACAGAATCTTTTGCAGCATGCACGTGAAACAGCCAACTTGTGTGCAGTAATGGCTTCGGAATTAGGTTTGAACCCGAAAAAAGCAAAACGTGCCGGACTGCTGCATGATATTGGTAAGGTGCCCGATGAAGAACCGGAATTGCCGCACGCACTGTTGGGTATGAAATTGGCTGAAAAGTACAAAGAAAAAGCAGATATCTGCAATGCCATTGGTGCACACCACGACGAAGTGGAAATGACCAGCCTTTTGGCTCCTATCGTACAAGTATGTGACGCTATCTCTGGTGCACGTCCGGGAGCACGCCGGGAAATTGTAGAGGCTTACATCAAACGTCTGAATGATCTCGAACAATTGGCCATGTCTTATCCGGGTGTAACCAAGACTTATGCTATTCAGGCAGGTCGTGAGTTGCGTGTCATTGTAGGTGCCGACAAGATTGACGACAAACAGACAGAAAGCTTGTCAACTGAAATCGCCAAGAAGATTCAGGACGAAATGACTTATCCGGGACAAGTTAAAATTACGGTTATCCGTGAAACCCGTGCAGTCAGCTTCGCAAAATAAACAATAAAAAAATCCGGAAGTTCATTCCGGATTTTTTTATGTTCTATACTTTCAAATAAGGTGCCAACACTTTCTCCGCACAAGCATACCCTTCTTCATATAATTCAGTCAGCTTCTTGATATCCTTCTCGATACGATTCACCACCACTTTCTTTTCCGGCCGAATCGCGATGATACGTCCTTCATCCTCTAACTTTTCGACCATCTCCAACTGCTCATTGTATACCGCACAGCGTCGGCTAAGCACTAACCTCAACCGTGGATAACGGCGATAAATGAACCGGGGAACCCGAATATCTTTTTCAGTCTTACGATAGCCTCTGTTACGAGTGAGGACTACTACATTCTTTTCATAGCCCTGACTCATGGCCCGCAAGACAGGTATAGAATCGACAATACCTCCATCGAGCATAGGACGCCCGTCCACGTATGTAATCGGACAAACATACGGAAGACTGCTGGAAGCTTTGGCAATATCCACCAGTCTCCAGCCATCCCTGTTTTCTTTCTCTTCCAGATAACAAGCCCTTCCCGTCACGCAATTGGTCGTTACCATCTCAAAACGGGCAGGATTATTAAAATAGGCTTGAAAATCGTAGGGAAGAATCTTGGTGGGAAACAAGTCATAAAGCAAATGCTGATCCAGAATACTATGCTGATACCAGAGGTATTTCAACCCAATATAATGATATTCTGCCAGCATATCAATGTTACTAAACTTTGCCCGCCCCCGCTGATGAGACATATACGACAATCCGTTACAAGCTCCTGCTGACACACCTATCACATAAGGGAACTGCATGTGGTGATCCATCATGAAATCCAAGACTCCACAAGTAAACACCCCTCGCATACCTCCTCCTTCGAGAACCAACCCTGTTTTTTGTAAATCCAGATTCATACGACCTCAGTTTTTAAAGTAATTTTGGCAATTGCAAATATATGTTTTTCCATTACACTGCAGCCATTTTTTCTATTTTATTTACTACATTTGCAACATTATTTTCACAAACATTACATCAAAAAGAAATAACTATGTTTGATTCTCTCACTTATCAAAAACGTCGGAATGCGCTGCGGGAAAAGATGAGCAACGGTATCATTCTTATTTTAGGAAACAATGAAGCACCGGCCAACTACCCCGACAACACATACAAGTTCAGACAAGACAGTTCTTTTGTCTATTTCTTCGGACATTCACACCCGGGTTATGCCGGCATCATCGACATAGACAATGGCAAAGATTATTTCTTTGGAAATGATGTCGACATGGACGACATCATCTGGATGGGCCCGCAACCCAGTGTAAAAGAACTGGCGGCACAGGTGGGAGTTGAGAAAAGCTATCCTTTCGATATGTTGAAAGAAATAGTGGGAAAAGCCATCGCTCAGCGAAGAAAAATCCACTTCCTCCCTCCCTATCGCTACGATAATATGATGCTGCTGGAAGATTTGACAGGTATCCGGGCATCCATGACTAAACAGCACGCTTCTCTTGAACTGATTAAGGCGGTCGTATCGCTGCGTTCAGTAAAAGAAGAATGTGAAATCGCAGAAATCGACAAGGCCTGCAACGTAGGATATGAAATGCATACGGCAGCCATGCGTCTGTGCAAACCGGGAGTATCCGAGCAATACATAGCCGGAGTGCTTGACGGTATCGCTTCATCTTACGGACGAATGGTTTCATTTGCCACTATTCTTACGCAAAACGGACAGACCCTGCACAATCACGACCACAGTCACATCTTGCAAGAAGGCAGACTAATGCTGACGGATGCAGGAGCCGAACTGATGAATTATTACTGTTCAGACCATACCCGTACAATCCCTGTAGGAGGAAAATTTACCAGTCGCCAGCGTGACATCTACGGCATCGTACTTGCCTGCCATGACAAGGCACTGGAACTGGCACGACCAGGAGTGACATACAAGTCGGTACACCTGGAAGTATGTAAGGTACTTACAGAAGGGCTGAAAGGACTGGGCTTGATGAAAGGAAATACCGATGAAGCTGTAGCTGCAGGCGCTCATGCCTTATTCCTGCCGCACGGATTGGGACACATGATGGGACTGGACGTACACGATATGGAAGACTTAGGCCAGTGTTACGTAGGCTATGACGAAGAAGTGCAACCATCCACTCAGTTCGGACTGGCTTCGCTCCGTATGGGAAGAAAACTCCAGAAGGGTTTTGTCATTACCGATGAACCGGGATGCTACTTTATTCCAGCCCTGATTGATAAATGGAAGGCAGAAAAACTACACACCAATTTCTTGAATTTCGATGAAATCGAAAAATACAAGGACTTCGGAGGTATCCGTCTGGAAGATGACATTCTAATTACCGAAAACGGTTCCAGATTCTTGGGCGAAAAACGTATCCCCATCACGTTTGATGAGGTAGAAGCCATCATGAATGAATAATTACGTATTTATTAACCCTATAACCATAAAGATCAAAACAATGAACAAACTGATTTTAGTAGCTGTTGCAGGACTTTGCTTTGGTAACATCTATGCAAAAAATCCGAAGAAAGACAAAGCTGAAGAAGGATTCGTATTTACAACCGTAAAAGAAAACCCTATTACTTCCATAAAGAACCAGAATCGTTCAAGTACATGCTGGTCATTCTCCAGCCTTGGATTTCTGGAATCAGAATTGCTGCGTGAAGGAAAAGGAGAATTTGACCTTTCTGAAATGTTTGTAGTGCACAAAACCATGGAAGACCGTGCGGTAAACTATGTACGCTATCACGGAGATGCTTCGTTCTCACCGGGCGGAAGCTTTGAAGACATCGTTTTCTGCTACAAGAATTACGGTATGGTTCCTCAGGACGTAATGCCGGGTATCGAATACGGTGACTCACTGCCTAACCACAATGAGCTGGATGCGGTAGCTGGAGCATACGTACAAGCTATTGGAAAAGGCAATCAGAGCAAACTGAGTCCGGTATGGAAAAAAGGCGTAACAGCCATTTACGATACTTACCTGGGAGAATGTCCAAAAGAATTTACTTACAAAGGAAAGACTTACACTCCGAGAACATTTGCAGATGAAGTGCTTGGACTGAATATGAACGACTATGTATCACTGACTTCTTACACACATCATCCTTTCTACCAGACCTTCAGCATCGAGGTACAGGACAACTGGCGCAACGCATTGTCTTACAACTTGCCTATCGATGAACTGATGGAAGTGATGGACAATGCCATCAACAACGGATATACTTTCGCATGGGGAGCTGATGTCAGCGAAGAAGGATTTACCCGCGACGGTATTGCCGTATGTCCGAATGCAGAAAAAGGAGCCGAACTGACTGGTTCAGATATGGCACACTGGCTGGGCTTGAGCAAAGCAGACAAGCGCAAGGAACTGACCAGCAAACCGCTTCCTGAAATTGAAGTGACTCAGGAAATGCGTCAGGTAGCATTCGACAACTGGGAAACTACCGATGACCACGGAATGCTTATCTACGGTATCGCTAAAGACCAGAACGGCAAAGAATACTACATGGTGAAAAACTCATGGGGATTAAGCGGCAAGTACAAAGGTATCTGGTATGCATCTAAAGCTTTTGCCAAATACAAAACCATGAACATCCTGGTGAACAAGAAAGCAATCCCTGCACATATCGCAAAAAAATTAGGATTCTAAGGTCCTATTATATAGACTAATTATAAATAAAAAGCGGCTCGTTCCATAAATTTAAGATGGAATGAGCCGCTTTTTTCTTTCTTTTTACTAATTTTACGGATTGAAGTGGATAAGAAGATTTTATCCAATTACAAGTTTTGCCGATTTGGTTACTGCAACAAAGTCGTACAGGCTTACAACCGGCAGACTGGCGAAACCCCACCCGAAAAGAAAAAAAAGAAAAAACATATATAAATGAACTACAAATGGAACTATCAACCTCCAACACTTCAAGAAAGAGAAGCTGCCAGAGCCCTCTCCAGAGAGATTGGCATCAGTCCTATTTTATGTAAGCTACTGCAGGAAAGAGGTATCCATTCTGCCGCAGAGGCCAAACGGTTTTTCCGCCCTCAGCTTAATGACCTCCATGACCCGTTCCTGATGAACGACATGGACGTGGCAGTGGAACGCCTAAACCTGGCCATGGGACGAAAAGAGCGTATCCTGGTGTATGGAGATTATGACGTGGACGGCACTACGGCTGTCGCCCTTGTTTTCAAATTTCTTCAACAGTTCTACTCGAACATCGATTATTATATCCCCGACAGATATAATGAAGGGTATGGTGTGTCAAAAAAGGGAGTCGACTATGCTTACTCTACCGGAGTAAAACTGGTCATCGTACTGGACTGTGGTATTAAAGCGGTAGAAGAAATCAGTTACGCCAAAGAAAAAGGCATCGATTTCATTATCTGCGACCATCATGTGCCCGATGAGGTACTTCCTCCTGCCGCCGCCATTCTGAATGCCAAGCGTCCGGATTCTACGTATCCATACGAACACCTGTCTGGCTGCGGAGTAGGATTCAAGTTTATGCAAGCCTTTGCCCAGAACAACGGCATCGAGTTTCATCAGCTTACCCCCCTGCTCGATTTAGTAGCGGTCAGCATCGCATCCGACATTGTACCTATTATGGGTGAAAACCGTATTTTGGCCTATCACGGACTGCGTCAGCTCAATGCCAACCCCAGCATCGGACTGAAAGCCATTATTGATGTATGCGGACTGGCTGAAAAAGAAATTACGATGAGCGACATCGTATTCAAGATAGGTCCCCGCATCAATGCTTCGGGAAGAATACAAAACGGAAAGGAAGCGGTCGACTTGCTGATTGAAAAGGATTTTGCTTCTGCATTGAAAAAGAGCAACCGCATCAACAGCTACAACGAAACGCGTAAGGACCTCGACAAGAACATGACAGAAGAGGCCAATAAAATCGTGGATAACCTGTCCAACTTGTCTGAAAGAAGGTCTATCGTGATTTTCAATGAGGACTGGCACAAGGGAGTCATCGGAATTGTCGCTTCGCGTCTGACGGAAATCTACTACCGTCCTGCCGTGGTCTTGACACGTACCGAGAACCTGGCTACGGGATCAGCACGTTCTGTTTCCGGCTTCGATGTATACAAAGCCATAGAACATTGCCGTGACCTGCTGGAGAATTTTGGCGGACATACCTATGCGGCCGGTTTATCCATGAAGGTGGAAAATGTGCCGGAATTTACCAGACGGTTTGAAGAATACGTGACCAACCACATTCTTCCGGAGCAGACTAACGCTACCATCCAGATTGATGCACAGCTGGACTTCAGAGACATCACTCCGAAGTTTTTCTTCGACCTGAAGAAGTTCAACCCATTTGGTCCGGAGAACCACAAGCCTGTTTTCGCGACCTTGAATGTGTACGATTATGGTACCAGCAAGGTGGTAGGAAGAGATCAGGAACACATCAAACTGGAACTGGTGGACAACAAGTCGAACAACGTCATGAACGGTATCGCTTTCGGACAAAGTTCACAGGTGCGTTACATCAAGACCAAACAGTCGTTCAACATCTGTTATACCATTGAGGAAAATACCCATAAGCGGGGAGAAATCCAACTACAGATAGAAGACATCAAGCCCAGTCGAAGTTAGCGGCTCATGACTGACTACCGAAAAATCCTGAAACAATACTGGGGATATGACAATTTCCGAGGCATACAGGAAGACATTATCCGCAGCATAGGCGAAGGCCGGGACACATTGGGACTCATGCCCACAGGTGGTGGTAAATCCATCACCTTTCAAGTGCCCGCCCTCGCCCAAGAAGGGTTATGCCTGGTCATTACCCCTCTGATTGCCCTGATGAAAGACCAGGTGAGAAACTTGCGCGAACGGGGCATCAAGGCAACCGCCATCTACTCCGGCATGACGCGCGAAGAGATTGTCATCGCATTGGAGAACTGCATCTTCGGCAACTACAAATTCCTTTATGTATCTCCGGAAAGACTGGACACCGAAATCTTTCAAATCAAACTCCGCAGCATGCATGTCAGCCTCATCACCGTAGATGAATCACACTGCATTTCACAATGGGGATACGACTTCCGCCCTGCTTACCTGAAAATAGCGGATATACGTCAGCTGCTCCCGGGTGTTCCCGTCATCGCACTGACGGCCACTGCCACTCCGGAAGTGGTCAGTGATATCCAGCAACGCCTTCAGTTCCGCCAGGAAAATGTGTTCCGCATGAGCTTTGAGCGGAAAAACCTGGCCTATGTAGTACGTCATACAGAAGACAAGGAAAGTGAACTACTCCATATCCTGCAACGCGTCAACGGGTCGGGAATTGTCTATACCCGCAACCGGAAAAAGACGAAAGAGATTTCTCTGTTCCTGAACCGAAACCACATCACAGCCACTTTTTATCATGCCGGACTCAATGATGAGACCAAAGATTCCCGACAAAAAGCTTGGCTGAAAGGAGAATTCCGTGTAATGGTAGCCACCAACGCCTTTGGTATGGGAATCGACAAACCAGACGTACGCGTGGTTATCCATGCCGACGTACCCGACTCGCCCGAAGCCTACTTTCAGGAAGCCGGACGAGCAGGAAGAGACGGCATGAAAGCCTATGCCGTACTGCTGTTCTGTGCCCGCGATAAAATCACACTTAAACAGCGGGTAAGCGATACATTTCCCGAAAAAAGTTACATCCGTAAGATTTACGAAGACATCAACTTCTATTACCAAATGGCCATGGGAGACGGAAGAGGCTGCACCTTCGCGTTCAACATCGATGAATTCTGCCGTAACTTCAAGCATTTTCCCGTACAGACCGACAGTGCCTTGAAAATCCTGACTCGCGCAGGCTATCTGGAATATACTGATGAGCAGGACAATGTCTCGCGTATCATGTTTACCATCACCAAGGAAGAACTATACCGCATCCGCGAACAAAGCGAATACACAGAAAAACTGATTCGTATCCTACTGAGAAGCTACACCGGACTTTTCACGGACTATGCTTATATCAGTGAAGACAATCTGTCGACCCGTTCGGGACTGAGCAAACAGCAAATATATGAAACCCTGCTCTCGCTGAGCCAGCAGCATATCCTGCATTATATTCCCGCCAAAAAGACACCTTACATTATCTATACACGCGAAAGACAAGAAACGGAACGCGTTTATTTAAGTAAGGAAGTCTACGAAGACAGAAAAGAAAGCTATGTGCAGCGTATCAACGCCATGATAGAATATGCAGAAAGCGAAAACCGCTGCCGAAGCCGGATGCTGTTACGCTATTTCGGCGAAAAGAATGAGCACAATTGCGGGCAGTGTGACGTATGCCTGCAGCAACATCAGTCCGGCCTAAAGTCCGGAGAGTTTGAAGCCATCAGTCAGCAACTGCAAGCGTTACTGAAAGAAAATCCGCTTTCGTTGCAAGAGATAAAGGACAAAATGCAAGTGCCTGAAAATCACCTGATGAAAGTGGTATCCTACTTGGTTTCCGAGGAAATCATCCGGCAAGAGAACGGTTACCTAGAATTCTAACCCACTCATTATAAACCTATTATTACTTCTCAGTACTTCTTCGGAAGTACTGGAGTACTTCCCCGAAAGTATTCGAGTACTGCCTTGAAAGTACAGGAGTACTCCTTCGGAAGTACTGAGAATTTCCCCCTCCGCTTTCAAATGAAAGCACAGGTTTCTCCCCACAAAATAGTCAAATATTTTACTACTTCAAAAAAAGAACTATATTTGTAGCCGGATAACTAAAAAATCACCTCATAAAATGAAAGAAGGAAACGAGTTCCGGGAACTCATGATACAAATTTTCCGCACTCGCATGGCCTTTCGACGTGCCATGCAACGCACCCTAAAAGATAATAATGCCGGCATCACCTTCGAAATCTTCAAGTTTTAAGCAGTCTCTGGCATGAACAGGGTATTACCCAACAGGCCCTGGCAGAGCGTACAGCCAAGGACAAAGCCTGCCTGACCAATCTGATGAACAACCTGGAAAAGAAGGGATATGTCTACCGGAAAGAGGATACGAATGACCGACGCAACAAGCTGGTATACCTCACTCCTGAAGGGGAAGCACTTAAAGTCCAGATTCGCCCGATTCTTAATCTGGTATACGCCAATGCAGAAGAAATATTGTCTACCGAACGAACGGCAAAGATATTATCTGAATTAAAAACGGTACAAAATGTCCTTGAAGGTTTCTAACATCATCCGATAACTGATTTTTACAGGTAGTCTGTTGGGGGCTGCCTCTGCACAGGCACAGCAGGATTCTTTATTTCTCTCGGTCGAACAACTGTTCGAATCGGGCATAAAAAGCAGCCTGCAATTGCAAAGTGACAGCCTGAAAGAAAGAATGGCTTATGAAAGGAAATTGTATGCCAAAACCGGCCTGCTTCCTGACCTGGAAATAGGGCTGAAAGGAGGCATCATCGGTCAGCCCGTGGTCTTTCAGAACGGACTTTCCAACCCTACCTACTCTGATACCCCGGACTGGTCACAGAATTACACGGTCGACTTTAACCAGCCGCTTTATCAGGGAGGAAAAATCCGCCGTTCCATCCAAAAGGCAGACATTGAAACCGAAATAGCCAGACTGCAGCGGATGACGAATCAGGCCGACATCAAATTGGGATTACTCAACCAGTACCTGACGCTTTTTACCTTATTCAAACAGCATCTTGTACTTACCCGTAACATAGAAGAATCCGAGCGTCGCCTGCAAGATATACGTCAAATGAAGAAAGAGGGACTTATCACCAACAATGACGTATTGCGCAGCGAAATGCAACTGACCAATGACCGGCTGTCTTTGCAGGAAACGGAAAACAGCATTCACATCGTGTCGCAACAACTGAACCTGTTGTTAGGAAACGACCGTAACCCGATTATTACGCCCGACACGACACTGCTTCAGCAAGCTACTCCGCTGGACAGCTACAACGACTACCTCTTGTCAGCCTACGAGCAGGCACTAGGCATGCAACTGCTACGCAAGGAAACCGAACTGGCCCAGAACCAGATAGAGATAGACCGTGCCTCACGCAGGCCGAACATCAACCTGTATGCGTCGAACACCCTGGCCCGCCCCATTACGCGTACCATGACCGACTTATACAACAATAACTGGAACATCGGACTTTCCGTGTCGTATCCGTTCTCCTCCTTATTCAAGAACGGACACAAAATCAAGGAAAGCCAGCTTCAGGTTGCCGTACAGAAAAAGAAGAAGAACTGAAAAAACAACAGCTGCAGATGGATATTTACAATGCCATCCTGCGCCACAAGGAAGCCTTGCAGGAAGAAGAAGCTTGGGAATTGTCGGTCCGCCAGGCACAGGAAAACTATCGCATCATGCAAAACCGTTACATGAACCAGCTGGCCATACTCACCGACCTGCTGGATGCCAATTCCGTGTTGCTCAATGCCGAGCTACAGTTGACTTCTTCGCGCACCAGAATCATTTACACCTACTACCAGCTGCAAAAAGCTTGCGGAAGATTATAACTTCACTAAACTATAAAGAATATGACGCTACAAGATACACACAAGAAACTCCGGAAAAGAAGACTGCAGAACATCCCGCTCAACTTTCTATGCATTCTGATTGCCGGCTCCGGACTGATATGGGTGGCCAATTACTTTTGGAAATACATTCATTATGAAATTACGAACGATGCCTTTATTGACCAGTACGTAAGTCCGCTGAACATCCGTGCCTCCGGCTACATCAAGGAAGTACGCTTCAAAGAACATCAGTATGTACATCAGGGAGATACACTGCTGATACTGGACAACCGTGAGTATCAGATAAAGGTGAAAGAGGCGGAAGCTGCCCTGCTGGAGGTAAAAGGCTCCAAAGAGGTACTTCATTCCGGCATAGAGACTTCACAAACCAACATCGCCGTGCAAGACGCCAACATTGCCGAAGCGAAAGCCAAATTGTGGCAGCTGGAGCAGGACTACCGCCGTTTTGCCAGACTGCTCAAAGAGGAATCTGTACCCGAACAGCAATATGAGCAGGCCAAAGCGTCTTACAAAGCAGCCCAGGCCCGCTATCAGGCATTGTTAGAACAGCGAAAAGCGGCTCAGTCGCAGTTCACGGAAACTACCCGACGAGCCACCAGCGCAGAAGCAGCCATCTTGAGCAAGGAAGCCAGCCTGGATTTGGCCCGTCTTAATTTGTCATATACCGTACTGACAGCTCCGTATGACGGTTATATGGGACGCCGAACCCTGGAACCCGGTCAATATGTACAGGCTGGGCAAACCATCTCGTATCTGGTTCGGAATACGGATAAATGGGTGACAGCCAATTACAAGGAAACACAGATTATCCATATTTACATCGGACAAGAAGTGCGCATCAAGGTAGATGCCCTCCCTGGAAAAGTCTTTCACGGCACTGTAACGGCCATTTCGGAAGCCACCGGCTCCAAATATTCGCTGGTTCCTACCGACAATTCTGCCGGAATGGCCATAGCCTACCCCATCGTACCCAAGGTACTTGATGCCCTTTCGTCCAAGTTTCTGCTACTGACCGACCTGAGCATACAGTTCCTGCTCAGCTGGGTATGCGCCCGTTCGCAGAATATTGACCTGGTCATCATCTACAGTTTCTTCATCGGCTTCCTGAAAGGATTTCTCATGCTTTGGTTCATCCGAAGAGCGACCAAGATTTTCAGTCCGAAAAATGTACGAAGTGAGTTCTACTCCTATTTCTACCCGTTAGTATTTGCCGGAGGACAAGTGTCCATGATTGTGACCGCCGAACTGGCCTATCACTACAACTGGCAATACATGTATTACTTCATGATGATGATGCTTATGGCATCCATTCTGATTGTCATCGTCTGTTTCCGCCACAATCGGCCGCTTAAGCCCATCCGGCTTTCGGAACTGCACATCCGGGAAATGCTTGTCATTGCTACCGGATTACTGATGCTGATGTACGTCATTAACTATGGGAAAGTACTCGACTGGATGTCTTCTTTTAAAATCCGGCTCTATCTGGTCATTGCTCCCATCTTAATCGCTTTCTTCATCTGGAAACAATATCACTCCAAGCAGCCGTACGTAAACCTGGCCCCATTGTACCAGCCAAAAGCCATCGTAGGTTATCTCTACATGATGCTGGTCATGCTTTTCAGTACCTCTACCACCCTGCTGACCAATTATATGACCAGCATTCTGAAGGTGGACAGTACACACACGTACCAGCTTTACATCTATCTGCTGCCGGGATATGCATTGGGAGCATTCATCTGCTTCTGATGGTTCCGCTGGCAACGCTGGCGTTTCCGCTTTCTGATAGCCGGCGGTATGAGTTGTTTTGCAGCCTTTTTCGGAATATTGTATTTCACGGTTTCTCCTGAAAGCACGTACGAGATGCTTTTTCTTCCTGTATTCTTAAGAGGGTTAGGCATGCTGGTACTCATCATAGCCTTTGCCCTGTTCGCCGTAGAGGAGCTAAATCCTAAATTCCTGCTGGCCAATGCCTTTTTCCTGATTTGCTTCCGTTCGGTACTGGCCCCCATTCTGGCAACCTCTTTTTACAGCAATACCCTCTACCGGCTGGAGCAAAAATACATGTACTCCCTGTCCGAAACAATCAGTCAGACCGACCCGTTGGCTGCCAGCCAGTTCAATCAGTCCCTCACACAGCATCTGGCACAAGGACACGAATATACAGAAGCTACACAAATGGCTACCCAGACACTCTATGCCACTCTACAGCAGCAAAGCCTTCTGCTTTCGCTCAAGCATATATTAGGCTATCTGTTTGTCATCTCACTGGTCATAGCCATTGTTTCACGTTTCATACCGTTCCATAAGACAATTCGCGTAAAATACACCAAAGCTGGAGACGATATGGTATAAAAATAAGGAGACTGTCCGATTCAGCATCACGACAGTCTCCTTATTTATAAACATTTCTCAGAATTCAATAATCAATGATTTACGAGGAGATATTACCAGATTCTTTGTCAAGTCAATCTTTTTCCCACTCGAAACATCTCTACCTTCTTTAGAATCCTTAGTCAAGACAGTATAGCACTCACTATCCAGAATTTGTTCTGAGCCAGTGCTATTCAGCACAATCATTTCAGTTTTTCCTTCGTGTACATGAGAATACATATATATCCCTCTGTGAGGAATATGATACTTCACTGTTTTGTTTTCTGCCATTTATGTTTAGTTTAATTTTGCGGGCGCAAATATATGTATTTAAAACATATTTCTAAAACATAGCAATGAAGTTTTTCGTTTATTTATGCATTTTTCATGACATAAATCAATTCTCAATATACTTCTACCTTGGCAGCCAGTGACTTACACTTGTCACGCAGTGCATCCAAATCACCGTCATTCTTGTCATAGCAAACTACTACTCCCATACGACGGTTCAAGCGGGTAGTAGGTTTTCCGAAAATACGAAGATAGGTATTAGGCTGAGAGCAAACAAGTTCCTCTCCTCTATACTGCGGTGCCTTCTGGCCGGAAACAGGAGAAAGAATGACGGCACTGGCTCCGATATGTTCCTGTGTAATACCTGGAATCGGGAGTCCCAACACTGCATATAAATGCAGTTCAAACTCGTTCAGGTTTTGTGTATTGGCCAGTGTAACCATTCCTGTATCGTGTGGACGAGGAGACAATTCAGAGAAATAAACTCCGTTTTCGTGGCTCAGGAAGAATTCTACTCCCCACAAGCCATAGCCCGTCAAAGCACGAGTCACCTTTTCCGCCATCTGCTGAGCTTCAGCCAAATGTTCCGGTGCGATATGAGCCGGCTGGAAACTTTCACGGTAGTCACCGCCTTTCTGCACGTGTCCGATAGGAGGACAGAACAAAGTAGGCCCATCCTTCTGTGTCACGGTCAACAGGGTAATCTCACTGTCAAAGTGAATGAACTCTTCTATAATGAGTTCCTTAATATCCCCACGGCTTCCGCTGCATCCGTATTCCCAAGAATACTTCAAGTCTTCCTCACTCTTGGCGACAGACTGTCCCTTACCTGAAGAAGACATCAACGGCTTAATGACACAAGGATAGCCGATCTTTCCGGCAGCTTCCTTCAGTTCTTCATAAGAAGAAGCGTAAAAATACTTTGCCGTCTTCAGTCCCAGTTCCTTCGCTGCCAAATCACGGATAGCCTTACGGTTCATCGTAAAATTCACCGCACGGGCACTTGGTACAACCTGTATACCTTCTTTTTCCAAGTGATAAAGCCGTTCAGTACGAATTGCTTCTATTTCAGGAACAATTATATCCGGACGATACTTTTCTACCACACGGTCCAAAGCTTCTCCATCCAACATACTGAATACCTCGCATGCATCTGCCACCTGCATAGCCGGTGCACCTGCATAAGAGTCACACGCAATTACATACTGTCCCAAACGCTGGGCAGCAATGGTAAATTCCTTTCCGAGTTCCCCGGAACCCAACAAAAGTATTTTTTTAGTCATATTATTATAAGGTTTATGCTTCTTTCTGCAAAGATAATATTTTTCCTCGGACCTTATACTACAGCCGGCAGATTTATCAAGCCTCGACTTCTGTTTCGGCCAGTTTCTTCAATGACAGCACTTCTGTTCCATCTGCTCCCAAAAGGCTTACGGTTCCGTCTGACTTGATTTCAAAGCTACGTACTTCATCCAAAGCTTTCAAGATAGAAGACTCCACATCCATGTTCGGGCATGCCATCATGGTAGAAATCATCTGACTAAAACGGAGGGAAGCAGCCTGTCCTTCTTCCTGTGTGAAAGAACCGTTTATCGTATTGCAGCTGGCATTACCGTGTACTCTTTTTTCTGCTACATTGAAAACCAATTGCGGCTGTTTTTCCATTTCTCCTACAGGATTGCCTTTTACAGATACAATTTCCCAGGCACCATTCAAGTCGTTTACAGAAACCTCTGCCACTTCACGCTTCTGCAACAATATTACCGGCTTACCTTCCGCATCATTCAATGCTACATCTTCACCTACTGTTTCATATCCAGCCACTTTATTCAATGCTTCCAGCACATTCTGCTCCAACGTCATATCCGGACACATCATCCGGGTAGCAGCCACCTGACCAAATTTCACTTTTCCGGCATTCAGGGTATCCAATTCAAAGCTTCCCATCAGGCGATTGCATCCAGCATTGCCATACAAGCGATGTCCGTCCTTGTCAAAACCCAAGAATGGTGCATTTTCCGCACTCACTTTTTCTCCGTTCACTTCTACAATATTCCATTCCCCTGTAAAGTCTACTACTGCTACCGAATTCTTTCCGGTTCCACAACTCATCAGTGCGCAAGCCAAAGCTGCAGCTGCAAAATACTTCTTATTCATAACTTGTTTTTCCTTTTTAATCTTAATCATAAATTCACAAACAATCCATTTTTAAGAATTGTTCATTTACAAAAATACGTATATCCCCAGAATACTGCACCATATTTTGAATTATTTTCTATCTTTGCATACTGAACGGTAACGTTTACCGGGCATTTAAAGTTTCAAAGTAATAAATGAGTAAAGTATTGATTATCGGTGCAGGCGGTGTAGGTACCGTTGTTGCACACAAAGTGGCTCAGCATCCGGAAGTCTTTTCTGAAATCATGATTGCCAGCCGCACACAGTCAAAATGCGACGCAATTGTCAAAGCAATTGGTAACCCCAACATCAAGACCGCTAAGGTAGATGCCGACAATGTGGATGAACTTGTGTCTTTATTCAACAGTTTTAAACCCGAAATCGTTATTAACGTAGCACTTCCCTACCAGGATTTAACGATTATGGAAGCGTGTCTTCAGGCGGGAGTGAACTACCTGGATACAGCAAACTACGAGCCTAAAGACGAGGCACACTTTGAATACAGCTGGCAGTGGGCATACAAAAAACGCTTTGAAGATGCCGGACTGACTGCCATTCTGGGTTGCGGATTCGACCCGGGAGTAAGTGGAGTATATACCGCATACGCAGCAAAACATCATTTCGATGAAATCCACTACCTGGACATCGTAGACTGCAATGCCGGAAATCACCACAAGGCTTTCGCTACCAACTTCAATCCGGAAATCAACATCCGCGAAATCACGCAGAACGGACGTTATTACGAAAACGGACAATGGGTTACTACCCAGCCGCTGGAATTCCACAAAGACCTGACTTATCCTAACATCGGTTCGCGTGATTCTTATCTTCTGTATCACGAAGAACTGGAATCACTGGTCAAGAATTTCCCGACCATCAAGCGTGCCCGTTTCTGGATGACTTTCGGACAGGAATACCTGACTCACTTGCGTGTAATCCAGAACATCGGTATGGCCAGCATCGAACCTATCAACTACAACGGTATGGAAATCGTTCCGCTGCAGTTCCTGAAAGCCGTGCTGCCTAACCCGCAAGACCTTGGCGAGAACTACGAAGGCGAAACTTCAATCGGTTGCCGTATCCGTGGTATCAAAGACGGAAAAGAACATACATATTATGTATACAACAACTGCTCTCACCAGGCAGCTTATCAGGAAACAGGTATGCAGGGCGTAAGCTACACCACCGGTGTACCGGCCATGATTGGTGCCATGATGTTCCTGAAAGGCTTGTGGAAGCGTCCGGGCGTATGGAACGTAGAAGAGTTCAATCCGGATCCATTCATGGAAGCTTTAAACAAATACGGATTGCCTTGGCATGAAGTATTCGACGGTGACCTGGAACTGTAATTACATTACCTTAATCATAAAAAGAATCAAGAATGAAGAAGGAGTACTCATTCTTCGTTCCTGATTCTTTTTTTCTAAAAATTTCCCTTACGATATGAATATTGGAGACAAAGCTCCCGAAATACTGGGAATCAACGAAAAAGGTGAAGAAATCCGCCTGAGCAATTATGCAGGCAAAAAAATCGTACTCTATTTTTACCCTAAAGACATGACTTCCGGCTGTACGGCACAGGCCTGCAACCTTCGCGACAACTATGCCGAACTCAAGCAAGCGGGTTACGAAGTAATCGGCGTCAGCATCAACGACGAGAAGTCACACCAGAAATTCATCGAAAAGAACCAGCTTCCGTTCACACTGATTGCCGATACGGAACACAAACTGGTAGAGACCTTCGGTGTATGGGGAGAAAAAAGCATGTACGGACGCAAATACATGGGTACCTTCCGTACCACTTTTATCATTAACGAAGAAGGCATTATCGAACGGATTATTTCTCCTAAAGAAGTAAAGACCAAAGACCATGCCTCACAAATCTTACAGTAATTTATGGCAAAAAAAGACGAATTAGAGTTTGAAGGTGGCATTGAAAATGCCCCGAAACCCAATAACAGCGAAAAGCTGAAAGCCCTGCAGGCCGCCATGGACAAGATTGAAAAGAGCTTTGGAAAAGGCTCTATCATGAAAATGGGCGACGACCACGTGCAGGAAGTAGAAGTCATCCCGACCGGTTCTATCGCCTTGAACGCCGCACTCGGTGTAGGAGGTTATCCGAAAGGACGTATCATCGAAATCTACGGTCCGGAATCATCTGGTAAGACCACACTGGCTATTCATGCCATTGCCGAAGCACAGAGAGCAGGCGGTATTGCTGCTTTCATTGATGCAGAACATGCATTCGACCGTTTCTATGCAGCCAAGTTAGGAGTGGACATCGACAACTTGTGGATTTCACAGCCCGACAACGGTGAACAGGCACTGGAAATCGCCGAGCAGTTGATCCGTTCATCGGCCATCGACATCATTGTCATCGACTCTGTAGCTGCCCTTACCCCGAAAGCTGAAATCGAAGGCGACATGGGCGACAACAAGGTAGGTTTGCAAGCCCGCCTGATGTCACAGGCACTGCGTAAGCTGACTTCTGCTATCAGCAAGACCAACACCACCTGCATCTTCATCAACCAGTTGCGTGAGAAAATCGGTGTGATGTTCGGTAATCCCGAAACTACCACCGGTGGTAACGCACTGAAGTTCTATGCTTCTGTCCGTCTGGACATCCGTCGCGCTACTCAGTTGAAAGACGGCGAAGAAGTCATCGGTAACCAGGTACGTGTCAAAGTTGTAAAGAACAAGGTAGCTCCTCCTTTCCGCAAAGCCGAATTCGACATCATGTTTGGTGAAGGCATCTCTCGCAGCGGTGAAATCATCGACTTGGGAGCTGAATTAGGCATCATCAAGAAGAGCGGTTCATGGTACAGCTACAACGACACCAAGCTGGGCCAAGGACGTGATGCGGCCAAACAGTGCATCCAGGATAACCCGGAACTGGCTGATGAACTGGAAACACTGATTTTTGACGCATTGAAAGACAAGGAATAAACTGATTCTTTATCTATATAGAAAACGGATTCACCGTGCTGAAATTCAGCGGGTGAGTCCGTTTTTTATACAAGCTAAAATACCCGTCTCCGCATTGTATTCCACATAAAGAAAAAACCACCCCAAGTTTATCTGAAAATCTTACCACACACTCTACGTTTCGCGCAGCAAAAACCTACGTTTCACGATAGGAAAACGTACGTTTCCGCCAGGGAAAACATAAGTTTCCCGTTCGGGAAACATAAAAAAGACAAAAGGAAATAAGCATATACGCCACGGCATTCAGCACTTATCAAATAAAGATTCCCTTACCTATTTCCTCTTTTCTCAGGCAAGCAATACTCCCAGCGATTTGTCTTATTTTTTCTTTTTCTTTCTTTTTCTTGATAAAAAGCGAGGAAAAATACAGAAAAATACGTTATATTTACCACTGAGAATAAAATAACAGGTAACTAAAAAACAAAACTATGACACTAAAACACTCGCTTTCTTTCATATTTTGCCTGGCTTTTACCACCATCGCAGCTTGGGCGCAGAGTAACAAGTTTTCAAACTCCATCTTCCGCTTTGCCACTCGTGCCGAAGGACAAATGCTGATTACGGAACTGGATGACTATACCCGCAACTGGAACCAGTTTGACATTGACGTACGTCTTCAAAAACCGCAAGGACGCAAATCACAGCTGTTGCAGTTTGCCATGGAACAGACACTCAACTGGAGTGACACTGAAAAAGAGCGTATCAGCAAGGCAATGAAAAGCCTGGATGCAGAAATCAAGAAACAAAGTTACAACCTCGATTTCCCGAAAGAAATCATCTTTGTAAAAACTACCCAGAAAGAAGAAGGTAATGCAGAGGCCTACACCCGCGTAAACTGGATTGCTATCGGTGAGCATGCGTTGAAGGAAGCTTCGGATGCAGATTTGAAATACCTTGTAGCCCATGAGTTGTTTCACCTGCTAACACGACAGAATTCCAACTTCAAGAAAGACATTTACAAGGTCATCGGATTCACGGTGATTGAAAAAGAAATTATCTTCCCGTCCGATTTGGCAGAAATTCGTATTTCCAATCCGGACCTCAGCCGATATGACAGTTACGGCACGTTTACCATCGGCGGACAGAAGCAATACTGCACCATGGTGATTTATACCGACAGACCTTATGACGGAAAAACGCTCTTCGACTACCTGAAAGTGGGACTTGTACCTTTGAACGGTGATTTTGTTCCTATTCAGAAGGCTGGAAAGACAATCATTTATGCACTGGATGAAGCGGAAGATTTCTACACACAAGTAGGAAAGAACACCAACTATCTCATTCATCCGGAAGAAATCATGGCAGACAACTTTGCCTTCACGCTGACTGGCAAGAAGGACCTTGCTAATCCGGAAATAATCCAGAATGTACAAAAAGTGCTGAAGGCCAAAAACCGATAAACAATCCACTTTTTTTATGACTTATGAGATTATCTTTTCCGGTAATCCTTCTCGATGGCTAAGGTTATCCAGTTGGCTAAGGCCTGACGATTGTCGGCAATGACCAGACGTTTCTGATTCTGCGCATTCTGGATATTTCCTACTTCCAGGAAAACAGCTACCGGAGTCGTGTTGCGAAGTACGAACAGGTTACGTTCGCTCACCGTACCATCGAATCCGCGGTTGGGCTGATGACGGTCATACTTGGAACGGAAAGTCCGCTGTATTTCCCTCGCCAGTCGTTTTCCTTTTGAACTGCCCGGTGCATGATAGAAATACACGTCAGTCTGGTTGTTCCGGGCTCGACTGTCTACATGGATAAACACGGCACGCTTGTAGCTGCTCTTATCCTTCCGGTACAAGCGGTTCACCGCATCACAGCGCTGTTGCAGACGGGCTACCTGATTCAACGGAATGGCTTTTCCCATGCAAGTTTCCCGCTTGCTGTTATTCAGAACAGCCTGGTCACGAATTCCATCCTTTGCATCCTGAATGATAAAATGCACTTTGGCCCCACGTTTCATCAACTCGCGTCCCAAGCGGAGAATGATGTCGTAAGCATACTCATCTTCATGCAACTCTTTTCCACGATATTTGCCAATGCAGCCAGGATCCGGTCCCCCATGTCCGCTGACAAGATAGAAAGTGGCTCCTTTCAAGGAACTGGAAGTTACCGCATACGACGCATATTTCTTTCCAAACAGCGGTTCATAATGCCCTTTCTTCTTTCCCGTCATTCCCGAAGGAAAGCACAGCAAGCCACATAAAATCAAACATAAGAACTTCTTCATCACTTCAGCAGTTCATCTATCTTCTTACAAAGGGAAGCAAACTCCTCTTCATTATACAAGCGAGTCATCATCACGATTTTACCCTCTTTATCTATCAGCACGTTACGGGTGATTCCGGCATTACGTTCCGCATATTTGGCAAAAATATCTGCTCCCGGGTCAAGTCCTAACGGATAAGTCACTCCTGTCTGCTTGGCAAAAGCTTTCACTCGTTCCAGCGGCTCGTCACGGTCAATTCCATAAAGCGCAAAGGAAGCATTGTCCTTATGTTTCTGCCAGATGTCTTTTTCAATAAAGGGCATTTCCTTACGGCAGACTCCACACCAGCTTGCGGTAAATTGCAACATGACTACCTTTCCCTTAAGTTCTGACAATTTCACCTTGCGTCCGTCCGTCAGCTTCATTTCAAAGTCGGGAGCCGTATCGCCTACCTTGACAATATATCCGGCTGCATCAGGAACCGGTTGAGAGGCTGTAAGTGGTGCATGGCCGCCTAAAAGTCCCATCAATGTCAATGCAAAAATAAGCTTCTTCATACTCATTCTAAATTATATTTCGGCTCAAAGATAGTACAAAAAATTAAAATACAGACACATTCGGCAAGAAACCTGCCTGCAAAAAGAATATCAGAAAGTGCGAAAAGGACCGAAAGAAAATGCTTTTTATTACTTTTCGGTATGTTTATACAGAAACTTTATTAACTTTGCGAATTATGAAGAACAAAGCGTACACCCTTGCGCTTTTATTGTAAATCAACATAAAAGAGAAGAACTATGGATTGCACAAACATCATCGGAGAAAAAATAAAATCGCTCCGAACCAATCAAGAAATAAGTATACAGGAACTGGCAGAACGCGCAGGGCTGACCGTGGAACAGGTAAGTCGCATTGAGGAAAACATTGACATTCCTTCGCTGGCTCCGCTGATTAAAATAGCACGTGCATTGGGAGTACGTCTGGGCACTTTCCTGGACGACCAGACCAGTGAAGCCGGACCGGTTATCTGCCGCAAAGGTGAGGCGGACGATACCATCGGATTTTCAAACAACGCTACGCATGCCCGCCAGCACATGCATTATCATTCATTGTCAAAAAGCAAGGTGGACCGTCACATGGAACCGTTCATCATCGACATCGACGCCAACGACGAAAAAGACTTCTTTCTGTCGGCACATGAAGGAGAAGAGTTTATCATGGTACTGAAAGGGGAACTGGAAATCAGTTATGGAAAAAATAACTATCGCCTGAAAGAAGGAGATACCATTTATTATGATTCCATCGTACCGCATCATGTACACACCGCCGAAGGACAGGCTGCACAAATTCTGGCCGTAGTCTACACCCCAGTATAAGTCTCACACAAATCATCAACGACATGTTACAACTTTCTGAAAGAACATTAGGCGACTGGCTGGAGCATTGGGCAGAAGTGACTCCGGACAAAGAATACATTGTATATTCCGACCGCAACCTGCGTTTTACCTGGAAGCAGTTTAACGAGCGTGTGGACCACATGGCCAAAGGTTTGCTGGCCATCGGCGTGAAAAAAGATACTCACGTGGGCATCTGGGCCCGCAATGTGCCCGACTGGCTGACATTTCTGTATGCCTGCGCCAAAATAGGTGCCGTGGCCGTTACGGTCAACACGAACTACAAGCAGGCGGAACTGGAGTACCTCTGCGAAAACTCCGACATGCATACTCTGTGTATCGTAGACGGAGAAAAGGACAGCAACTTCGTGGAAATGACCTACACCATGCTGCCCGAACTGAAGCTCTTCGAACGGGGGCACATGAAGAGCAAGCGTTTCCCTCACATGCGTAATGTGGTATACATCGGTCAGGAGAAATACCGGGGTATGTATAACACAGCAGAGATTCTGCTGTTAGGAAGCAACATTGATGATGAGGAACTGATTAACGCAAAAAAACTGGTAAGCTGCCACGATACGGTGAACATGCAGTATACCTCCGGTACTACGGGATTCCCCAAAGGGGTTATGCTTACTCATTACAATATTGCCAACAACGGATTTCTAACCGGTGAGCACATGAAGTTCACGGCCGATGATAAGTTGTGTGTATGCGTTCCGCTTTTCCATTGCTTCGGTGTGGTACTGGCCACCATGAACTGCCTGACGCATGGCTGCACACAGGTCATGATAGAGCGCTTCGACCCGTTGCTCGTACTGGCCTCCATACACAAGGAACGCTGTACGGCTCTCTACGGCGTACCGACCATGTTCATTGCCGAACTGCATCACCCCATGTTCCCCATGTTCGACTTGTCAAGCCTGCGCACGGGTATCATGGCCGGCTCTCTCTGTCCTGTGGAACTGATGAAACAGGTAGAAGAAAAAATGTTTATGCGCGTTACCAGCGTATATGGACTGACAGAGGCTTCACCGGGTATGACCCACAGCCGCATTGACGACGATCCGGAAGTACGTTACACCACCGTAGGCCATGACTTTGAGTTCACGGAAGTGAAAGTAATCGACCCGAATACCGGAGAAGAATGTCCGGTGGGCGTACAGGGCGAAATGTGCAACCGGGGTTACAACACCATGAAAGGTTACTACAAAAATCCGGAAGCTACAGCTGAAGTAATCGACGCCAACGGATTCCTGCATTCCGGTGACTTGGGAGTAAAAGATGAAAACGGAAACTATCGCATTACGGGTCGCATCAAGGACATGATTATCCGCGGAGGAGAAAATATTTACCCGCGCGAAATCGAAGAATTCCTCTACAAGATGCCGGGCATCAAGGATGTACAGGTGGCCGGAGTGCCTTCCCAAAAATACGGTGAGGCAGTGGGAGCTTTCATCATCCTGCACGAAGGATACACCATGAACGAATTTGATGTACGTGAGTTTTGCCAGGGAAAAATAGCCCGCTACAAGACCCCCAAATACATTTTCTTTGTAAAGGAATTCCCCATGACAGGAAGCGGAAAAATCCAGAAATTCAAACTGAAAGATTTGAGTTTGAAACTGTGTGCCGAACAAGGCATCGAAATTATATAAAAAACGGCCCGGAATCCTTCTTTCTCAAGAATAGATTCCGGGCCGGAATTTTATCGACAAATTGCTTGCTTTATTTCTTTACAATCTTCACCAGCAATGTCTTGCTGTCTAAGTTGCCTTTAGTATCGTATGCTTCCGATTTCACCAGTCCCACTCCTTTGGCATACCATTCGGTCACGCGCAGTGTAGTGGTTTTCAGCACAATCTTTGTACGCTGCAGGTAAGAAATCTTCACACAGTCAAACTTTCCGGCTGTAGTGCTGATGGTTTCATTTCCCATGTAAGCTGCACCAGACACATTCACTTCATTCTTCAACATATTGCGAACTACCTGATAAGAGCGGTCTGGAATGCTCTCACCACCTTTGGCACCGTCTTTGATAGTAAATGAATTGTCGCCTTTAAACTTGAGTTTCTCCAGCAAACCTAAACGAGCAGCCTCGTTGTATTTAGCAGGGTCGGAATCAGAATCTACATACGGACCGTACATCAAATCTTCCGTACATACCGTATTGGCTCCATCATAGCTCCAGTTGAACAAGGTATAGCTGGTATTGTTCTTTGCCTTTGTAGTGACAATCTTATCATAGTAGGCAGCCTGAGGCTTTCCGTCCACCTTCTCTACCTTACTTACGGTCATGGTTTCATCCGATGTGCTCTGACCGATTTCATCGTAATTCACATAGTGCAGTTCTGTACCTTCTGTCGTGCAGAAATATTGTGCCTGCATGGAATGGCAAGCCAAGACAGCTGCCACCAAAAACATTAGCCTCTTCATAGTTTCATCTTTTAAAGTAAAATACGGTGCAAACATACAAATTTCTTTCTTTTTCTGCCTATCTTTGCCACAGAAAAAACATTAAATCAGTTTATCATGGGATTATTATCATCTTTATTCGGAAAAAGTAAATCCGATGCAAACGAACAAGAGAAACAAGACAAGAAGAATTTCGACATCCTGAAATATGACGGCATCCGTGCCCGCAACATGGGCAAGCTGCCCTACGCCATCAAATGTTTTGAAGAAGCAGTGGCACTTCAAGAAGAAAAGGAAACGCTGGGTTTACTGGCCAGTGCATATCTTCAGGCCAACCGCACGGAGGATGCACGTATCACCCTTGACCGGCTGATTGCAAAAGATGAGACAAACGTACAGGCCTTGCTGTCTTTGGCTAGTGTATGCTATATACAAGAAGACTATGAAGGGATGGATAAGGCCTGCCAGAAAGCCATAGCTTTGGATGAGAAGAACGCTCAGGCTTACTACTTAGCCGCTCGTGCAGCACGAGGTTTGAAAAATGACTTGCAAGCCATTGTCATGCTGACCAAAGCCATCGTACAAAACGAGAGTTTCACAGAAGCCTATCTTCTGCGTGCTGAAGTGTTGTGGGAAATGCGCCAGGCGAAAGATGCGCTCAACGACCTGGAGCAGGTACTGAAACTTAATCCGGAAGAAGAGGAAGCGCTTCTCCTGAAAGCTACCATCCATATCGGTATGGGAGAAAATCAGGAAGGAGAAGCATGCGTGGAACAGGTTATAGCTTTGAACCCGTTCAACGTGAAAGCGTATTTGCTGAAAGGTAGCTTGCTGATAGAGGAAAAACAACTGGACAAGGCACTTGAGAATTATCAGGAAGCTATTGAACTGATTCCGCAGGAAGCGCAGCTGTACCAGGAAAGAGGACGCGTTCACCTGCTGATGGGCGACAAGGCCGGTGCGGCAGAGGACCTGAAAAAGGCCATCGAGCTGGCTCCTGAAAAAGAAAACCTGATTTCCGGCAATTTCAATAACTTTGAAAAGAGTAATCTGCAAACCGGAATCTACTAAACGATACTCTTCATAAAGAACGGGTGCGGAACATTCATTCGTGAAATTCCGCACCCGTTCTTTTTATAATAATAGATGTATTAAAGAGCTTCGTAAGCTGCTTTCAACTGCTGCAAGGCTTTTTCAAGTGTCACACGCGGACAGCCTACATTCATTCGCATAAAGCCTGCTCCTTCCTTACCAAACATCTCTCCATCGTTCAGCGCCAATCCGGCCTTGTCTACAAAGAAAGCATTCAATGCCTCATGCGACAATCCCAGTTCGCGACAATCCAGCCAAATCAGGTAAGAAGCCTGCGGACGCATCACCTTAATCTTAGGAGTATACGCTTTCGTATAGGCATCTGCATAGTCAATATTTCCCTGAATATAAGCCAAACACTGTTGCAGCCACTCTTCTCCTTCAGTATAAGCGGCAGTTACGGCAGGCCATGCAAACACATGTCCCGCATTCAGCTCTCCGGCATCCAGATAAGTCACGAAGCGTGAACGAAGTCCTTCATTGTAAATAATGGTATGCGAAGCAGCTACTCCCGGCATATTGAAAGTCTTGCTGGGCGCCATGAAAGTAACGGAGTTGTTGCGGGCTTTTTCTGACACCATGGCAAAAGGCAGATGCTGATAAGGAGGTAAAGTCAGGTCGGCATGAATTTCATCCGAAAAGACAATCACATTGTCATCGGCACAGATTTCGGCCAGCTCCTGCAATTCTTCTTTCTTCCAAACCACTCCTCCCGGGTTGTGAGGATTACACAGAATCAGTACCCGTACTCCCTTTATGGAACGGCGAATCAAATCCAAATCCATGCGATAATGTCCGTCCACTTCCTTCAACGGGCATTCCACCAAGCGACGGTTGTTACGTGTCACCAGCCAGGCAAAAGGATGGTACACCGGAGGCATAATCATAATCTTGTCGCCCGGATTCGTGAAACAGTTGATAGCCATGCCCAGACCCGGTACAATGCCTGGTACAAAATTGATTTCTTCCTTCTCTACCGACATGCCATAACGCTTCTTTACCCATCCGATAATAGACTGATAGTAATCGTCTGAACGGAAGGTATATCCCAACACCGGATGTTCGCAACGCTTGCGAATGGCTTCTAAGATAAACGGAGGTGTGGCAAAATCCATATCGGCCACCCACATCGGAATCAAATCAGACTTTCCCCATACGTTTACCATACCGTCTACTTTCTCGCAACATGTGCCGCGACGGTCAATCACTTCATCAAAATTATAGTTCATGTTCTTATTTGTTTTGGCTGTTTTACAAATGAAATATCTCTGTACAACAAAGGTAAGAAAATACATTCATATCCGCCATTCTGAGGCTATTTTTTAAAAATAAGAAGAAAAAGTTTGTCGGAACATTTGTTTTTTAAAGAAAAGTATTACATTTGCAGCAGAAATAACAACAAAATAACAAACAAATGAGAACATTTGCATCATACTTCTTCTTTTACTTTTATTTCTTTTACTTTAGCAATGAAGTGAAGCGGGAGTTTGCATGCATACGGTAATAAAGAAAACAAGAATGAAATGATAATACAAAGTCCCGCTTCGATGGAGCGGGACTTTTTTTATAGTTATACAAAAGATGAAGAAGATAGCCATACAAGGAGTTCCGGGCTCGTATCACGACATTGCAGCCCATAAATTTTTCAAGAATGAGGAAATCGAACTGATCTGCTGCAACACATTCGAAGAGGTGTTCGATACCCTGAAAAAAGACAGCAGCATCATCGGAATGATTGCCATTGAGAATACGATTGCCGGAAGTCTCCTTCACAATTACGAATTGCTCAGAGACAGTGGAGCTACGATTATCGGAGAGCACAAATTACGAATCAGCCACAGCATCATGTGTCTGCCCGGAGAAGACTGGAGTACACTGACAGAAGTAAACTCTCATCCGGTAGCACTGGCACAATGCCGGGATTTCCTGCAACACCATCCACAACTGAAGGTGGTAGAAACGGAAGATACCGCAGGCAGCGCACGCGACATCAAGGAAAAAGGGTTGAAAGGACATGCTGCCATCTGCTCCAAATATGCAGCCGAGCTTTACGGCATGAAAATCCTGCAGGAAGGCATTGAAACCAACAAGCATAATTTCACCCGCTTTCTGGTAATATGCGATCCCTGGATGGCCGACGAATTGAAAGACCGTTCCAAAATCAACAAGGCCAACATTGTTTTCTCCCTGCCTCATAATGAAGGAAGCTTGTCACAAGTGTTGTCCATCTTTTCGTTCTATCACATTAACTTGACCAAAATACAGTCATTGCCCATCATCGGGCGGGAATGGGAATACCTGTTCTACGTAGACGTGATGTTCAACGACTATTTGAGATACAAACAATCCATTGATGCAGTAATGCCATTAACCAAAGCACTTAAAATTTTAGGAGAATATGCAGAAGGAGAATCAACCTTATAAGATAGAGCCGGCCAGCCGACTGAGCCACGTCAGCGAATACTACTTCAGCCGGAAACTGAAAGAAGTGGTACGGATGAATGCCGAAGGAAAGAATGTCATCAGCTTAGGAATCGGAAGTCCGGACATGCCGCCTTCAGAAGAGACTATCAACGTGTTGTGTGAAGATGCTCGTAAACCGGATGCACACGGCTACCAGCCTACAGTGGGAATACCGGAACTGCGCAAGGCCATGGCCGACTGGTATAAAAGATGGTATGATGTAGACCTGGACCCGGCTACGGAAATCCAGCCGCTTATCGGTTCAAAGGAAGGTATCCTTCACGTCACACTGGCACTGGTGAACCCCGGCGACCAGGTGCTGGTTCCAAACCCCGGATACCCTACTTACACTTCACTGAACAAGATTTTGGGAAGTGAAATCGTGAACTACAACCTGCGGGAAGACAATCACTGGCAACCGGATTTCGAAGAACTGGAAAAGATGGATTTAAGTCGGGTAAAAATCATGTGGACCAACTATCCCAACATGCCGACCGGCGCCAATGCCACCATGGAACTTTACGAGAAGCTGGTGGATTTTGCACGCCGTCACCAGATTGTCATCGTCAACGACAACCCGTACAGTTTCATACTGAACCGCAAGCCCATCAGTATCCTGAACGTGCCGGGAGCCAAAGAATGCTGTATCGAGTTCAACTCCATGAGCAAGAGCCACAACATGCCGGGATGGCGCGTGGGTATGCTGGCAACCAATGCTACTTTCGTACAGTGGATTCTGAAAATCAAGAGTAACATTGATTCTGGTACTTTCCGCCCCTTGCAGCTGGCAGCCGCACAAGCTTACCACAACAGCGCAGAATGGCATGAAGAAGCCAATATTCAGACTTACGCACGTCGCCGGAAACTGGCTGAAGAAATCATGCATACCTTGGGATGCACCTTCGACCCGGAACAAGTAGGTATGTTCTTGTGGGGACGCATTCCAGACCACTATGCCGACGTGGAAGAGCTGACCGAGAAAGTATTGCACGAAGCCCGCGTGTTCATCACTCCGGGATTCATTTTCGGCAGCAACGGAAAACGGTATATCCGCATTTCACTCTGTGCCAAAGAGCCTCAACTGGAAGAGGCGTTAAAACGAATCCAGGCCATCATGAATAAATAACATTACAAAAAATCAAATACCACTATGGAACAGTTAGATTTACTCCCTATTGAACTGGAAGGTGTTTCTCAGGAACGCCCGTTGATTATTGCAGGCCCTTGCAGTGCCGAAACAGAAGAACAAGTTATGACTACAGCCAAGTCACTGTCTGACAAAGGTATCAAAATATTCCGTGCCGGAATTTGGAAACCTCGTACTAAACCGGGAGGTTTCGAAGGTATCGGTGTGGAAGGACTTTCCTGGCTGAAAGAAGTGAAGAAGGAAACCGGCATGTACGTAGCCACGGAAGTAGCTACCGCCAAGCATGTGTACGAATGCCTGAAAGCTGATGTTGACATCGTATGGATTGGTGCCCGTACTACTGCCAACCCGTTTGCCGTACAGGAAATTGCCGATGCACTGAAAGGCGTAGACATTCCCGTCTATGTAAAGAACCCGGTAAACCCTGATTTGGAATTATGGATCGGTGCATTGGAACGCATCAACAATGCCGGACTGAAACGTATCGGTGCCATTCATCGCGGATTCTCTTCATACGACAAGAAAATATACCGCAACCTGCCGCAGTGGCACATTCCTATCGAACTGCACCGCCGTATCCCGAACCTGCCTATTATCTGCGACCCGAGCCATATCGGCGGAAAGCGTGAATTGATTGCTCCGCTGTGCCAGCAGGCCATGGACTTAGGCTTCGACGGACTCATTATCGAATCACACTGTAATCCGGAATGTGCATGGAGCGATGCCGCACAGCAGGTTACTCCCGATATTCTTGACTACATCCTGAATCTGCTCGTTATCCGTTCTGAGCATCAGACTACAGAGAACCTGAACGAGCTTCGCCGGCAGATTGACGAATGTGACAACGACCTGATGGACATACTCGCCAAACGTATGCGTGTGTGCCGCGAAATCGGTACCTTCAAAAAGGAACATAACATGACCATCCTGCAAACCGGACGTTACAATGAAATTCTGGATAAACGCGGTGCACAAGGCTCACTTTGCGGCATGGATTCCGATTTCGTCAAACAAGTATTCGAGCTGATTCACGAAGAAAGCGTGCGCCAGCAAATGGAAATCATCAACAAATAACAGAAACAAAGCATGAAAATATTGATTTTAGGAGCCGGAAAAATGGGCTCCTTCTTTACCGATGTGTTGAGTTTTGAACATGAAGTCGCCGTGTACGATGTGAATCCCCAACGTCTGCGCTTTATGTACAACTGCTACCGCTTCACCAAACTGGAAGAAATCGGCGAATTCAAGCCGGAGCTGGTCATCAATGCTGCCACGGTAAAATACACACTCGATGCTTTCCATCAGGTCCTTCCGGTATTGCCGAAGGATTGTATCATCAGCGACATTGCTTCCGTGAAAACCGGATTAAAGGAGTTCTATGAAAACTGCGGCTTCCGCTATGTATCTACCCACCCGATGTTCGGTCCCACATTTGCCAACCTCGACAAACTGAGTACGGAAAATGCCATCATCATCAAGGAAGGTGACCACCTGGGCAAGATTTTCTTCAAAGACCTTTACCAGCACCTGAAGCTGAACATCTTTGAATACACTTTCGATGAACACGACGAAACGGTGGCTTACTCCTTGTCCATCCCGTTCGTATCAACCTTTGTGTTTGCAGCTGTCATGAAACACCAGGACGCGCCGGGTACGACCTTCAAGCGCCACATGGCCATTGCGCAAGGTGTACTAAGCGAAGATGATTTTCTGCTACAGGAAATCTTGTTCAATCCACGCACTCCGGCTCAAGTCGAAAATATCCGTACGGAGCTAAATGAGCTGTTAGATATTATCAGCCGGAAAGATGCAGAAGGCATGCATGCCTATCTTAGCAAGATTCGAAAAAATATCAAATAATTTATAGGTAAATCCATAAAAAAGGGCAGGAAGAAAACCCCAATCCTTTCTTCCTGCCCTTTCTATTTTTTATCAGACTATATTTACAGCTTAATCTTCTTTGATACCGATTTCGATTCATTGTGCAGACGGTCGAGTGCAGTCACTACGTAACGATACTTCGTCTTTCCGTCCTCATACGGCAACTTATAGAATTCATCGTGCGTAATCGCTACAATGTGTGAAGGATCGTTCAGGTTCACTTTCTCCTTGCTTCCGAAGCGGTACACCACATAATGATAAGCCTTATCCATCTCGGTCTTTGCCTTTGGCGCCGTCCAGAACAAGATGTATCCGTCTGCGGTCCATACCGGTTTCAGCTTACGCACTTTGCCCGGAGCCTTGTCGTCCATAAACGGAGAAGCCGGAAGCAATGCCGGATACTTGTGATATTCTTTCACCAGCATATCCCGGTAATTTCCCTTATTCTCTACCACTGCCGCCGCATACCACTGACAGCTACCCTGTACGGTAGGCAACGAACGCTGCAAATTATACTTTGCCGGAATCTGGCTCTGGTTCGGATTCATCAAATCCGCTTTCGATACCGTACGTATCACATCCTGACCGATGTACAGCGGACGAGCTGCGGAATGACGTGCCCACCAGCGAATCAGTGTATCATAGTCGGCTGCCGGATGTCCGATTTCCCAATAAATCTGCGGGATATTGTAATCTACCCAGCCATTGTTTACCCACAAAAGCACGTCGGCATACAAGTCATCGTAGTTCTGCAATCCGTTTGTTTCACTTCCATTCGGGTCATTCTTCTTGTTACGATAAATACCGAACGGTGATACACCAAACTTCACCCACGGTTTGCATTCGCGTACGGTTTCATGAATTTCCTTAATCAACACGTTCACATTATCCCGACGCCAGTCTGCCCGACGCGTAAATCCGCGGCCGTATGCTGCAAAGCTGACATTATCCGGAAACTCCTCTCCCGGATTCGGATAAGGATAGAAATAGTCGTCCATGTGAATGGCATCCACATCATAGCGGGTCACAATGTCGCGTACAATCTTGCAGATGTATTTTCTGGATTCCGGCAGTCCCGGATCAAAATACAGCTGGCCGGCATACTGCACAAACAGTTCCGGATTCTTGCTGTACGGATGCATGGGCGACAAAGCACCTGTGCCTTTCGTCTTGGCACGATACGGATTAATCCACGCATGAAGCTCCATGTTCCGCTTGTGGCATTCCTCAATCATAAACTGCAAAGGGTCCCACATAGGCGAAGGAGCTTTTCCCTGCACACCGGTCAAGAAACGGCTCCATGGTTCGTAAGGAGATTTATACAACGCATCCGCCTCTGCTCTTACCTGAAAAATGATGGCATTGATACCGGCTTTCTGCAAGTTGTCCAACTGGCTCACCAGCACCTTCTTCATTTTCTCCGTAGGCATACCCTGAAACTGTCCGTTTACACACTGTATCCAGGCTCCGCGAAACTCCCGTTTGGGATAACGTGTCTGAGCATACAAGTTGCTCGTCCACAGGCTTCCCAGAAGGACAAACAACATCAATAGTTTAGTCTTCATATCCGTAAATTTTATCATATCCTTTTCACTTTCTGAGCAAATGTCCGATTAAGCCGCAAAGATAATGAAAGATGAGTGCAATACCAAGCCAAAAGCCTGCTTTTGAGCACAAGTATTGTCGAACTACATCCTATATTCAAGAAATGAATACCACATTCGTAGCTATCGCATTCGAAACTTTAATGGTCTGCAAAGTGGTAGAGTTATTTCTGCTTGTCAGGAATAAAGACAAGTCTGTAATTTTATTCCATGCTTCTGTGTCTTCTGGTAAATTCATGTATTTCCGGAAGTCATCCGGAAAATCTTTCAGCAGTTCCTTATTTTTCCCCATCCGACACAGTTCGATACGTTTGGATACTTTCCCTTTCTCATGTTAATACAAGTAATTCCAGCGATTAATGCTGTAATTATAGCTATACCAATAATATCGTTTTTCTCATTCTTTTCCATAGTTTCTAAATAAGCCAACGATATAAATTCTTACAGATATAATGATTTATATTCTAAAAAAGAAAGTTTTGCTAAAAAATGATCGTTATAGTTCTTCCCAAATCTACCAATATAAACTGTGTAATTAAAACTCACAAACCGTATTTATCTCTCAACTAAACTACACATTTTAATTATAAGACATTGATTTCACTATAAGAATTTATTCACATATTTGTAACAAGAATCATATTAAACCCGCTCATATTTTAAGAATAAAGAATCCAAAATAAAAACAGACCTATTCTAAAACAATAAAATCAGTTATATCTCAACACAAATAACCACATTTAGCCCATTTGACCAGCACAAAGTAACAAATTAGAAATCAACAACTTATAACACATTTACAAACTTTTAATGATACAATAAATTTATCAATTCAACAACCAAACATACAAATATACGAATCAACAAATTTATCTTTTGAAATATAAAATACTTGTTGTATTTTTACGATATTGAAAAACATAAACAAATCTTTTACAAAGCCAAAAATGGAGACACCTTTATTCGCATTGGAAATATTCTCGGGGACATGTTGTTTGCTTTCATCTGTATTCCTGCACTTTTTTAGCTATTCTGCTAAACAAAAAGACCTCATTTATCAAAAAGGACTTATGTATATCAAACTGGCACTAATAATAATGGGGGTATCAACTTTATTTTTTGCCATAACAGAAAGCTTTAGACTGCCAAATGCAAAAAGTTATTTCATACAAATATTATTACCTATAGAAACCTTATTGGTTTTATATGCCATGATTCATTTGATGAATGCAAGTAAAAAATTCCGTAAAGTTATGGTATATAATGGTATTTATGCATGTGTTTTATGTGTCATAAGTATTACTTATATTTATTTCATGAGCAAACAAGGTGAAAAATGGACATATTATCTGTTAGTATTATGTTATACTGTACAGTTTTTCTTTTGCACTTATATATACCTGCATATTACTAGACTATGGAAAAACAGTTTGGATAAAAGCAACCGTACTTTTAGGAAAAATCACTTTCGTATTTGGATAGAAGCATTTATTATAGGACTTATAGGTATTATTACAGAGCTATATCCTACACCTCTTACCCAATCCTTATTTACAATATGCTATACTTTATTTTTCATACATTATAGCATACTGTATCATAACTATGGAGTAGAGGCACATAATCAAATAAAGAAAATAGCTCCAGCTCTTATCTCTGATAAAATAATTATTCAGCCTGAAGAATCACAAGAGAAAAAAATACTCAAACAAAACAACGACTTAATAAAAGAAAAGATAGACTGCTGGATTACGGACAAAAAATATTTACACCCTGGCATTACAATACAAGACATCAGTCGACAAATAGGAATTAATCGCACATACCTATCAGGATATATAAATGAAACTTATCACACCAATTTTAATACTTGGATAAACAACCTGCGTATAGAGGAAGCCAAACGAAAACTCACCTCAACTTCTGATATTAATTTAAGCGACTTGGCTGAATCTGTAGGATTTGCAGATTTAGCACACTTTAGCAAGATATTCAAGCAAAAAGAAGGGCTCCCCCCATCTGTATGGAGAAAGAAACAAACCATCCATGAGAAAGCATCATGATTAGTAAAACCATAAAATTTGTCTATTTATATTTAGCGATTTGTTGTTTTATCAATAAATACAATTAATCTACAATTAGACAAAGAAAGACAAAACAAATGCGCATAGATTTGCATCACGATGCTAAAAGGAAAAGGAAAAAATCTTTTAACACCAAATGAGATAGAAAATTTATTATTACTCATTTAATTAATTAAACTTTTAAGAATTATGAGAAAAAGATTTTATGGAGCCCTTGTTTTGGGAAGTTTTCTTCTTGCAGGGGGTGTAGTAACCTCTTGCTCAGATTATGATGATGACATCAATAATCTGAATCAGCGAGTAGACGCTGTTGAGAAGACACTGAATGACTTGAAAGCAGCCATCGAAAAAGGTGTCACTATTAATGACATCGCAACTACCGATAACGGTATTGTTATCAAAACAAGCAAAGGAGATTTTACCATTATTAATGGTACAAGCCAGGCTGGATGTACTGTAGAAATTGGCCCTAATGGAACTTGGGTTATCAATGGTAAAGATACAGGTAAGCCGTCTAAAGGTGCCGATGGTGAAGATGGAAAAGATGGTATCTATTATGAACCCAATGCTGAAACTAATACATGGTGGAAAGTTGAAGGTGATAAAAAGACTGACACAGGCGTTTCATACTTGGCAGAAGGTACAATTACCGCTGTATATGATAAAGTAAACGGAGAATTACTGTTGAATGGTGTAGAAGGTTATCAAGGTACTTTGGTTATTTCTTTGACTACAGGATTGAAATCATTGGTATTCCAGCCAGATTTCTACTACCAAGGTATTGAAGCAATGTCTGTTGGAACTTATAACTACACAGAAAAGACCGTAGCTAAAGTTAATGCAGATAACGATTTCTCTAAAGATGCTCCAACTTCATTAAAAGGCGTAGCAATGTCTCCTGGCTTGGTAGCTAACTACCATATGAATCCATCTAACGCAGACATCAACAAAATTGAAAAATTGTCTTTCATCAGTGATGACAAAGATTATACAAGATCTGAAGGTGGTGTAGTTAAAGCAACCGTAACTAGTAAAGAGGCTAAAGATGGTATTTTGACTGTACATGCTCAATTAACTGATGGTACAATCAAAGATATTAACACAGATGGAAAAGTTACAGTTTTAGCTCTACAGGCTAATTACAAAAATGCAGAAGAAAAAGTAGATACTACTATTACTTCTGATTATGCTGCTGTAAAAGCTGTAGATTATAACGATATGGTTTTGGCTCATGCAGATGCTACTGTAGATCATACTAAACATTTGTATGCTACTGCAGCTGAAGCTATTAAGAACGAAGCTGAATATGAGATTGTATGGAACCATGAAGGAATGGATGTAGCTGAATTAGTTCAGACTCACTATGACGACTTAAGCAGTGGAACATCTGTACACGAAGCATGGGATGTAAATGCAAAATCAGGTACCGTTGAAAAATATGGTTTTGAATATAGCTACGAATTAGTAGGTTACCACAAAGGTGAAAACAAAACTTCTGAAAGTGCACACGCTGCAATGAAAGGTTCTGTTTTGAGACCTCAGATGCCGAAAGACGGTAAACAGCAAGCTTTTGGTGCAGAACAAAACCAAGCTGAAGTGAATCGCGAACCGCTGGTACGTGTTATCCTGAGAGACAAAGTTTCTAATAAGATCGCTTCTGTAGGTTACATCAAATTTAAAATCGTAGATCAGGCAGCTGAAAGCAGCGTTCTGTTGAATGCTCAATTCCAGTTCAATGATAAGTATACAGTAAACTGTACAGAAAACGAACATAAACTGGAAATTGCATGGCATGACTTTGAAGAAGATATCTTGGCTAAACTTCAGGAATTGGGTATCTCTAAAGAAGACTTCCATACAAACTTCAAGTTGGAAGGCGGCAATGATGATGCTACCCAGTATGACGGAGTAACTGCAACATCTCAGCCTGCAACTAAGAAAGGTATCGTTAAACAAACTATTTCAGATACAGGTGCAGAACAAACTGAAATCATCACTTGGACATTGAAGAACAACGAAGCATATCAATTGTTCAAGAACAATGAAGCAGCTTCTGTAGTTGTACGTTATGCAAAAGAAATCGATGCAACGAAACATATTTATCAGTATGTATATGTTACATTGACTTGGACACCATCTGAACGCAATGTAACTCCTGCTGGAAAATTAGCTGATTCTGACAAGATTAAAGAATATTGGTATGCAACTAACAAGCCTACTGCAGGTAGTGGCTATAGCGATATTCATGCAAATGTTGAGACTGTAGGTCAGATAGGTGCTAACGATGAATTTAAATCTGACATCTTGAATACATTTGTAGGCAATGATGTAACAGTATCTGATGTCAATAGCGTTTATACAGCATTCCAAAACGACAAATTGACTAAAGAATTTAAATTTGTAGATCCTCAAGGTACTGATTTAACACCGGTTACAGGTAATTCAGGTACTCAGTATGAAATTACAGTCGGCAAGAATGGTACAGTTCTTTATGCTAATATCAAAGGAGACCTGAATAAATATGAGGTTGTAAGATTAATCAACCAAGAAACACCTGCTGCAGGAAAAACAATTCAGCAGTCAGTATTAGAGTATGTAGATAATGATGTAGCTAAAGATATCTTGAACTACGCAGACCATAAAGATTTGGACGTTAAGGAAACATTTACTGCACAATTGGAAATTAAACCGACTAATTGTGACTGGGTTCCGTTTACATTGGATAATAACAAGTTCTTCGTTAAGTTCTTGCGTCCGATTAGCATCATCGACCCGAACGACAATACGTTCACAGATGCTGAAACTGGAGGTGCAAAACGAGACTTGACCTTGAAATTTGTAGACTGGCGTGATCATAACTTTGATGGAACTGAAACCAAAGGACACAACTATTATGAATACTACGGTGTAAACAAAATAGAATGTCTTGAAAAGGATATCAAAACAGATTTGAATGGAACAAGTGGTAAATTTGATAAATTATTATCTAGTGTAACTGATAAGATTAAATTCCACTTCACAGAACCTACTTATCAGGAAATCCAACAAGGTAAGAATGGTATCAAACATTATTTCGGTACTTTGCTTTATGAAAATAACGGAGTAACTGTAGGTGATTTCCAGATTCAAGTTCCGTTTGATGTAACATACGACTGGGGTACAATCCGCGTATATGTAGTATGTAAGATTTCTAAGACACAAGCTAACTAAGCAAAAGCCTGGAATTCTTAAAAAACAATAAGATAAGGGGCCTAAAAAGCCCCTTATTTTTTACTTGTAAATATAAAACGATGAAAAGATACAATATTGTCGCTATTGTAGCAATCTGCTTGCTCTGCTTGCTTTCATGTACAGAAAGGAAAGGAAAACAAACAGAAACTGCTACCATACCAACAGAACTAAAAAGTTTTACCGATGGGCTAGTAAAAGAGGATACCTTAGCTGTACAAAAACTGGTTAATGACTATATGACATACGTACAAAACGGAGAATACGCCGAAGCTGCAGCGATGTTATATAAGCCTGATTCTACAGATATATGGAATGAACCCATTCCACTATCAAACGAAGAAATGGAAAAGGTAATAGAAACCCTAAAACTTTTTCCAGTGCAAAGCCACGAAATTAAAGACATAAAGTTTAAAACCGCTATAGAAAATGAAGTAAAATGTACTTTTACCATTAAAGGCTCTCAATCTATATCTAGCAGTATTAGCTTTAAGCCTATGAATTATCTTGGAGGGTGGAGACTTTGTTTGTCAGAGTAACCATTATATATTATAGAGATAATATAAACTATAGTATCTATTTGCTCTCATTATTGTTAACAAATTAATTCTTAAATCATTAATATTATGCGCTGGAATACCATTTTAACAATATTATGTATTGGTTTTATGCCAATTACAGTTTCCTCACAAGAGTATCAATCCTCTCGTCAAATTAAAGAAGAGGGAAAAACCGAGTTTGTTCCCCACTGGTTTATGCAAATACAGGCTGGTGCCGCACACACTCGTGGTGAAGCCAAATTTGGAGACTTAATCTCTCCGGCAGCTGCCATCTATGGAGGCTATCAGTTTACACCACTCTGGGGACTGCGTTTCGGAGTAAATGGTTGGCAGGCTAAAGGAGGATGGGCCGCCTATAATCAGCTTTACAAGTACAATTACTTACAAGGAAATATAGATGCGACATTGGATTTGAGCAATTTGTTCTGTCGCTACAACCCTAACCGTTTTTTCAATACATACTTGTTCGCTGGTGTAGGTCTGAATGGAGCATTTAATAACGATGAAGCCGTTGCATTAGCTAATAAAGGGTATGAATTACGTTATTTATGGAAAGACAGCAAAATCAGCCCAGTTGGTAAGTTTGGATTAGGTACTAACCTACGTCTAACTTCCAATCTGTTCTTTAACATAGAGGTAAATGCAAATGTACTGTCGGATAAGTTCAATTCCAAAAAGGCAGGCAATGTAGACTGGCAGTTTAATGCACTTGCAGGATTTACAATTAAATTTGGAAAAACCTCACGCAAGACAGAACCAGTATACTATGAACCAACTCCACAGCCAGCTCCTTCAGTCAAAGAAGAGCCAAAATCGGTGCAAGAACCTATTCCTGTAAAGCAAGAAAAGGTCAGCATGACAGAAAATATATTCTTTACCATCAACTCGTCTAAAATACGTACAGAAGAGGAACAGAAGATTGAAAAACTTGCAGAATTCATGAAGAATCATGCAGACTGCAAAGTTACTATCTGTGGTTATGCAGACAAGCAAACAGGTAATGCAGATATTAATGAACGTCTCTCCAAAAATCGTGCAGAAGCTGTCGCCACTATGTTGAAAGAAAAAGGTATCGACAATCAACGTATTACAATAGATTACAAAGGTGATACGGTACAGCCATTTGCCACTATAGAGGAAAATCGTGTAAGTATCTGTATCGCAGAATAAGTATCTCATTTAACTCTTTATAATAGGAAAGGAGTGTCATCTCTTCTTAATAAAAAAGATGACACTTCTTTCCTAAATATTCAGTTTACATTCATTTAAAAGTGTCCAATCTTCCATCGCTATTAAACTCAGGAAATCCTTTCAATAAAACCTCAAACGTCTTCCAGTATCTTTTGTAAATAGAATCAACAATGAAACATGGAAGCATACAAAAAATAACCGACACTCTTCCACAAAAGGTTAATCAGATTCATTTTTGAAACTAACCTCTATAAAAAACTAGATAAAGTCACAAGATATAAAATTATAAAAAAGCAAAAGAAGGTCAGCATTGTGTTATAGGTATTTCATAACAGAAAGACAATAAATTAAGAGGCAGAGAATTCTCCAACATCTTTTTATCAACAATTTAGATTTTACAGAACAATCTTGATCATGTAAACAAAAAGTGACTAATATTCAAATAATTACAAATAAAATAATACATAGTCACTTTTTGTCCTTCTTGAAAACAGGCCTTATATACTTCTTAAAAATTTTTCCTACTTCAATGGGAGTAGAGTTATTCAGCATATCATACGTTCTGCCCGTTGAGGGCTTGAGAGAATGCCCGTAATCTGTCTGTAGTTTTTTACTGACGTCCGGTCCCTCGTTCATGATAAGTTCAGGCGGACGACCTTCCACAGTCACATCATACACCGGATCTTCTCCCCGTTTTGTCCAGATGGAATAAGGACACATACGGATATATCCCTTCGGTTTCTTCACCATAAGACTGTCTGTCAGACTTCGGGGGATTCCTTTATCAAAAGGATTCTGAAATTCCATCCATTTCTTTTCCAACGGAGCTTCCAAAGGCTTGTTATAATTCTCCATATCCCCTGGAAGGAAATCAAACTGAATGAGTTTTACCGTTTCTTCATTCAGCTTAATTTCCTTGTCTTCCTTTTGCTGGCTCATCACAGGTATCACCACCAGCAAAAGAGAATTCAACACCATATATCGTTGGAGAGTGTTCATTCAACCTTCTTTACTGATTATCCATATTCCTAATTTCCGCAAGCAAACTTGACTCTCGTGTTACAAATGAATATCTGGTAAATTTCCTCTTTTTATATGATTCCTTTGTAGCATGAGAGTTTGTTGCACATCTTTTAACTTTACCCCATTAAGCGACATGAGGCAATACGCTGTAAATCCAGTAAAACAGCAG
>ERZ894180.17-NODE-17-length-130033-cov-30.490198_pt1 | contig 130033 bp, 99 predicted proteins | sample MGYA00380278_ERZ894180 | MGnify/ENA primary metagenome ERZ894180 (study PRJEB32331, sample SAMN06328450) | human gut metagenome | biome: human gut microbiome; feature: stool | host: Homo sapiens | collected 2013-02-24 ...
AACCTTTCTTTGGATGAAACTTGCCTGAGCAATGGAGATGTTTATACGATTCTGACCAATAAAGCAGCTAAAGGCCGTAAGGGGGCTTTAGTTGCAATGGTTCGTGGAGTGGCCACAGATGCGGTAAGCGGAATCTTGCGCAGGCTTCCGCACCGGAAACGGCTGTCTGTCAAGACTGTCACTACAGATTTATCTTCAGCCATGATGCTGACGGTCAGAAAGGTGTTTCCTGCCGCAAAGCTGATCAATGACCGTTTTCATGTACAGCAGCTCATGTCTGAAGCTGTAGACCAGTTAAGAATACGCTATCGGTGGAAAGTACTTGATGCGGAAAATCAGGCTATCAGGGAGCACCGTCAAAAGAAGAAAGAAGCAAAGAGTAAGGCGGAAAGGGAGAGAATAGGGAAATGGGAGCCTGAAAGAATGGAGAACGGAGAAACCCTGCCACAGATAGTAAGCAGAAGCAAGCATATTATACTGAAACACTGGAGCAAATGGAATGAACAGCAAAAGACCAGGGCTGCCATTCTCTTTGATAAATTCCCCAAGCTTCTGGAAGGATACAGCCTTAGCATGAAACTGACAGACATCTTCAACAAGAAGTCAGGTCCCGATGAAGCAAGGCTAAATCTCGCAAGATGGTACAATGAAGTGGAAAAGTTTGACTATATGGAGTTCAACAAGGTACTTGATACCTTTTCAAACCATAGTACGACCATCATAAATTATTTTGAAGAACGATTGACAAATGCTTCAGCGGAGTCGTTCAATGCTACAATCAAAGCTTTTCGAAGCCAGTTAAGAGGGGTGGCTGACGTGAAATTCTTCATGTTCAGACTGGCTAGGCTATATGCTTAAAAGAAAGCTTGCCAACCGGGAAAATCCGCTGACGAGACGCTTACTGATATACAAAATTTGAATGAAGAAAGGCTGTACAAATAAAATCAACAAAAAGCTGAAAAACAAAGGTTTACACTTGTACATAGAAAATGAATTCTTTGTCAAAAATTTATTTGTACCGATTAAAATGCTAAAACGCTGATAATTAAACATGTTTCGATGTTGCATCATAGATAAGTGGTGATTACCAACGATTAGCATTTGGAAAATCCATCGCAATCTGCCCTTGAAAACCAAGCGATTTTGCTCCCTTTCGTCAAAATAGACATTTCCTTTAAAAACAATATAAAAACGCCCCTGCCAAACATTGTCCGACAGGGGTGTTTTTCGTAGATTTGATTCCCGTCTTGACCGGTGGGGTAAAACCATTTCTACTATGACAACAAAGATAGCAAATATTCTCCAATGCTATGCATTGGGGATGGAGATAAAGCAAATAAGCAGGAGTTTTGAGCTATCCCGCAACACAGTGCGCAGATATGTGCGTCTGTTCCAAAAGTGTGGCATTCCGATAAAGGAGTTGGCATCAATGCCTTCTTCCCGCATCCAAGAAATGTTCTCCGAAGGGGTTAGCCGTAGTCAGATTCCATCACAACGCCAACTTGAGCTGGAGGCACTTCCACCCGAGTACTCCGCCCGTCTTAGCCGCCGAGGGGTAACGGTCAAATCCCTGTACAAAGAGTATCACAAAACACGCCCTAATGGATACAAACATGCCAGTTTCGGTAATTATCTCATGCGTTACCGGATGGTGACTCATGTCGTGGGGCATATTGAGCATTATGCCGATGACCAAATATACATTGACTTTGCCAGTGACAAGTTTGAGGTCATTGACAATGAAAACGGTGAATGCCGTAGCGTTGAAATGTTTGTGTCCATACTCCCCTGTAGCCACTATACCTATTGTGAGGCGGTCTGGTCCCAGTCAAAACAAGATCTGATCAAGGCATGTGAAAACGCACTTCATTTTTACGGCGGTATTCCGATGGCAATCGTACCTGACAACCTCAAAGCAGCAGTAGCCCGCAGCAACCACAACGGTCCGGTAATCAACGAGGAGTTTGCGGCATTTTCCGAGCATTATGGATGTACCGTATACCCCGCACGGGTACGCCATCCCAAGGACAAGGCGTTGGTTGAAAATGCCGTGAAACTGCTTTACCGGCAGTATATGCAGATGTCGAAGAGCTTGTGTTCAACTCTCTGGAATCTTTGAATGTGGCCATTTTCGAATCGCTCTCAGCCTTTAACAGGCGCAGGATGAACGGACGTTCCCTGTCCAGACGCGAACAGATTGAAGCCGAGTACCTCCGCCCACTTCCCGCCATACGCCACCAGATGAAGGAGCAGCGCTCTGCAACGGTAATGCGGAACTGCTATGTAACTTTCAAGCTTCACCATTACAGCATGCCGAAAGAGTATATAGGCAAACGTGTCGAAATTGTCTATGATGCTGACACGCTGAAGATATACCATGGTCTGCGCCTAGTGACCACACATCAGCGTGATGATACGCTTTATGCCTATACAACTAAGGCCCCCACAGACTGCCCGGACGCCATGGGAGCTATGAAAATAAAATAAACTTAATCATATATTAATCTTTTCAAAGGTCTGTAATCCGGAGTTGCCAAAAGGCAACAGCAGCTGCTGCAGCCACATTGAGCGAATCCACTCCATGCGCCATAGGGATACGGACTACATAATCAGCTTCAGCAATTGTCTTGTAAGGAAGCCCATCCCCTTCTGTTCCCATCACAATAGCCAACCGAGGTTCAGCCGCCAATATGGGATGATCTATAGAGATAGAATCATCAGTCAACGCCATGGCAGCAGTACGGAAACCAAACTTGTTCAAATCGCCAATCGTACCATTCAACCATGTCCATGGAACCAAGAACACCGAACCCATAGACACCCTTACCGCACGGCGATTCAACGGATCGCAAGAATTGCGTGTCAACAAAACAGCATCTATCCCAAGAGCAGCTGCCGAACGGAATATCGCCCCGATATTGGTAGTGTCCACCACACCGTCAATGACTACAATCCGCCGGGTATCCCGGCAGATCTCTTCCATAGAGGGCAACACCGGACGACGCATAACACATAATACACCACGTGTCAGAACATAGCCAGTCAACGTAGCCAACAACTCTCTATCACCCGTATAAACGGGCACATCACCACAACGCTTGATAATGTGAGCAGCACTACCAGAGATATGCTTACGCTCACACATAAGAGCAAGAGGTTCATATCCTGCATCCAAAGCCCTACTAATGACATTGGGGCTTTCGGCTATAAACACCCCTTTCCCAGGTTCCATACGCTGACGTAACTGAGCTTCCGTCAACATGCAGAAAACATCCACTCCGGGATGTGTCAATGATGATATTTCAATAATAGGCATACACTCTTATATTATGCTATTTCATTGCTTTTAATCTACATTCCAGTTTCCATTGTCACAGCTACTTTTATCACTCCATCTTGTCGGTTCTCAAAAATCTGGTAAGCCGTTTCTATCTGATCTAGCGGGAAACGATGTGTAATTAGTGGAGTGGTATCTATTTTTCCCATCTCTATCAAGCGAAGTATCTCAGCACAATCGCAACCATCTACGCCACCAGTTTTGAAGGTTAGATTCTTTCCATACATATCCGGCAAAGGAAGAATCTGAGGACGGTCATAAAGAGCCACCAAAATAACGACAGCATTAGGGCGCGCACATTCCCATGCCAAGCGAAATGTATCCTCCCCTCCTGCCACTTCAAAAACTACATCCGCACCACCGTGTGGACTACTTTGCAATACAAATTCCTTACATTCTTCTGGAGTGACAACTTCTACCTGCGGATAATGTTCCCTAACAAACCGAATTCTTTCAGAGGATTGTTCACAAACAACAATGCGCTGCGGCTTTCTCAGCATCACACAAAGCAAAGTACAGATTCCCGTAGGTCCCGCACCAATGACAAGCACCGTGTCTTCTTCGGTAATCTCCGAAATGCGAGCAGCCCAAAATCCTGTAGCAAGGATATCTCCTACAAACAAAGCTTGCTCATCACTCACGGAATCGGGAATGAGATTCAAGCCTTGATCAGCATAAGGTACGCGAACATACTCCGTCTGCCCCCCATCAATCCGACATCCCAAGGCCCATCCCCCATTAGGATCAGCACAATTATTCACATATCTATGCCGGCAAAAAAAACATTCTCCACAAAAGGTTTCCACATTGACGGTAACTCGATCGCCTGGTTTGACTAATTTAACATCACGTCCTGTCTGCTCCACAATACCCACCATTTCATGCCCCACTGTTATTCCGGGAACAGCACGTGGCACACCACCATGTTTAATATGCAAGTCACTGGTACAAATACTCCCGAGAGTAACGCGCACAATAGCATCACGCGAGTCTCTCAACTCAGGCTTCGGTTTCTCTATCAATTCAAATTTTCCCTGTTTAATATAAGTATATGCCAACATGATATTTCCTTTTCTTCTTTAATGGTTATCTTTATAAAACGACGCAAAGATAATATACAAACATAAATAACAGCCACCATTTGCTGACAAAATGGCTTTCTTTATCACTTTACCTTGCTTCTCAACTGCAAACAAATTTTACAAAGGTTTAAACACATCTCGATATTCATTAAAATTATCTTCACAGATTTAAATTCATTTCATTTCCGGCTGACATTTTGCCATCAGGCATATACTTTGCAAGAACATCAGTGTATTTCCAAAAACGACAAGATAAAAAAATCAAAAAGCAGTCTAGTAACAATTTAAAATATAGGAGATTATAATTATGATGCCGACTAGAAAGTATAACAATCAGAATTGGTTACCAAGTATTTTCAACGATTTCTTTGATAATGAATGGTTGACAAGAGCCAACGCTACCGCCCCTGCAATTAATGTCATTGAAAGTGACAAAGATTATAAAGTAGAGGTTGCTGCTCCGGGTATGACTAAAGAAGATTTCAATATCCACATCAGCGAAAACAACGAACTAGTGATCTCAATGGAGAAAAAGAATGAAATAAAAGAGGACGACCATCACAACAGAAGATATTTACGTCGTGAATTTTCTTACTCTAAGTTCGAACAAGCTTTGATTCTTCCTGAAGATGTGGTTAAGGAAAAAATCAGCGCCAATGCCAGCAATGGTGTTCTGACCATTGATTTGCCTAAACGCACTCCTGAAGAAAAAGCCAAAGTGAACAGAGTCATCGAAATTCATTAATCACAGATTTTGAATATTTACAATCAGACAGTTTATAAGGTACATCTATAACATGCTATTATTTTGCATGATATAAAAGTGTGCCTTATATATTGTCCGATTGTCATAAAATCAACATATTTGCATCAACACTTTCTGCGGATTTCCACCATGCTTTTCAGCGTTTCTTCCCATCTTTCCCCTAAAAAAAGTCCACCTCTATTACAATTGAACTTCAAATTCAGGACAAAACTGAAAAAAGCCAGTTTAAATTTTCCTTCAAAAAATGCTGAACAACATTAAAACAGAAACTAAGATGAGTAGGCTTCTTTTTTATTATACAAGCATTAAAATCACATATTTTTAGTATTTTTGTACCCAAATTCACCATATAAAACAAACCAATAAAAAGAGGATGAAAGCATCAGTACGTTTAGTTCGTTTTGCTACAATAGGAACCTTAAATTACCTTATTACCATGTTAGTGATATGGATTGTGATGAGTTACTTCTCATTCAAAGGAAAATATATAGTAGCAAATATTATGGCATATCTCATCGCTCAAACCCATAATTTTATATGGAGCAAATATTGGATTTTTCCTTCCAGCAATCCCCAAAACAGTCTTTGGCAACAAATAATGCTCTTTTGTACCGCTTTTGGTATTGCCTATGGCATACAACTTCTTTTTGTGATACTGATGATAGAAGCAATAGGAATCAAAGAATTTACAGCACAATTTATTGGAATAATAATATATGGAGCTGTTAATTTTATGGTAAACAATAGAATAACATTCCGATAAATATATTTCAAAACTTATGGCAGACAATTATATAGAAAGGCAATACGAACAATATGAAGCCCGAAAGGCTGCATGGGAAAAAAAACGTAAACAAGGAAAGAAGAAAACGATTTCCGTCAAGCCTCAACCAAAGGACCTGACAGACAATACAATCAAACTTCCTAGAAAAGTATTCATCACAGGAGGTGCCGATGGCATAGGGAGAAACATTGTGAAAGCTTTCTGCAACTCACAATACCAAGTCGCCTTTTGTGACAAAAATGAGGATTTAGGAATACAGACAGCCAAAGAGACCGGAGCAATTTTTTATCATGCCGATGTAAGTAATAAAGAATCCCTTGAGAACTGTATGCACGAGCTTTTTGAAAAGTGGGGGGATATGGACATCATTATTAACAATGCCGGAATAAGCGAATTTTCTCCCATCACGGAAACCAGCGTGGAAGATTTTGATAAAATTTTGTCCATCAATCTGCGACCTGTATTTATCACCTCACGCACATTAGCTTTGCATCGCAAATCCCAAGCAGAAAATCACCCGTATGGCAGAATTATCAATATCTGTTCCACCCGTTATTTAATGAGCGAACCGGGAAGCGAAAGCTATGCGGCTTCCAAAGGAGGAATCTATTCACTGACCCATGCACTTGCTTTATCCCTTGCCGACTTTCATATCACCGTAAACTGTATTTCGCCGGGATGGATTCAGACCAATGATTACGAACGGCTACGCCCAGAAGATCATGCCCAACATCCATCAAGACGAGTAGGCAAACCAGAAGACATAGCACGTATGTGTTTATTTTTATGTCAAGAAGAGAACGACTTCATCAATGGACAAAATATCATCATCGATGGTGGAATGACCAAAAAGATGATTTATTTAGAATAAAACGAACTAAAGAAAATATCTATAATGAATAAATAATCACTCATGAAAATACATCATATCGCCATTTGGACATTTCATCTGGAAAAGCTAAGGGAATTTTATACTCGTTACTTTAACGGAACAAGTAATGAAAAATACATTAATTCCCAAAAAGGTTTTGAATCTTACTTCATTTCATTTGAAAGTGGTGCTACATTAGAGTTGATGAGTAGGATTGACGTGCAAAATATCCCGATAGAAGAAAACAGACCGGGATTGACCCATCTAGCTTTTTCTTTTGAAAGCCAAGAAGCTGTCTTATCACTAACGGAACAGCTACGTACTAAAGGATACCATATCGTAGGTGAACCTCGCATTTCAGGAGATGGCTATTTTGAAAGTGTGATACTAGATCCAGACGGAAACCGGATAGAGTGTGTTTACAAAAAAGAGCAGGAATGCCCTCCTGAGGGAAATCATGTAATAGAAACCGAGCGACTTATTTTACGTCCTTTTACAGAGAATGATACGGAAGCTGTTTTTAACTGTTGCCAGCATCCCAACCTAGGAAATAATGCTGGTTGGAAACCTCATGACACACTGGAAGAATCTCTGAAAATTCTTCAAACAATATTTATACCACAAAAAGACACATGGGCCATCACTAGAAAGGAAGACCGGCTTCTGATAGGAGCTATAGGAATTCTACCAGACCCAAAGAGAGAGAATTCAAATGCCGGAATGATAGGTTATTGGTTAGATGAAGCCCAATGGGGAAAAGGATATATGTCTGAATCCGTCTGTGCTGTCTTGGACTATGGCTTCAACAAACTAGGATTAACCTTGATCAGTGCAAATTGTTATCCTCAAAACAAACGTTCACAACGTGTTTTGGAGAAAATGGGGTTTACATACGAAGGCATTCTCCATCAAGCCGAAGTTAGCTATGATGACAAAATATATGATCATTTGTGTTATTACTTAGAGAAAAACAACCTAAAATAAGTTTTTCATTTTTACACAATCTCAAATGCCTATTCTATTTCATCATTAATTTTGTTAATCCCTAACTTCCCCCAAAGGATATATACGTGTCTAAAAAAATCAAAACAAAGCAATCGTTCTTGGGTAAAACATTTATCCAAGAACGATAAAAATACACCTTATTCTTCTTCGGAGATTATTTCTCATAAAATCAATTGAAATAATACAAGAAGATAGCGATGCCTTCAAGTGCCTTCTTCGGTTGGTCTTTTATCTCAATTGTAAATTTAATTTCAGCCTTGGCTACGCCACGCAAGTTCTGTAAAGAATGAAGACTTGCTACCATACGGATACTCTGACCTGCTAGGACAGCCTGTCCAAATTTCATCTTGTCCATACCATAGTTGATCATCATTTTCAGATTATTCACTTCTATAATCTGGTTCCACATATGTGGAAGCAACGAAAGGGTCAGGTAACCATGTACAATAGTACTATGATAAGGACTTTCCACTTTAGCACGTTCTGTATCTACATGAATCCACTGATGATCCAAGGTAGCATCTGCAAAAAGATTAATTCGGTCTTGCGACACTTCCACATAGTCGGAAATTCCAATCTGCCGTCCTAGCAGCTTCTCAAAATCCTCGTACGAATTAACAACAACTTTATCCATTATCTCTTTGTTTTAAAGGTTATACACTAATTGAATACAAAAATAAGAAAAAATAGTCCTATATTTGCACTTTATTCACACGAAAACTTCATTACAGATGAGAATTATCGAAAGAGAACAGCGTACCGCAGAACAAATGATCCGAATTTATTGTCGGTACAAGGAAGGCAATAAAGAGCTTTGCCCAACCTGTCGGCAGTTATTGCAATATGCACATAACCGGTTAAAGCATTGTACATTTGGTGAACAAAAAAAGACTTGCCGCAACTGTCCCATACATTGTTATAAACCAGAAATGAAGAAACGAATACAAGAAGTAATGCGGTATGCTGGTCCACGAATGTTTTTTTTTCATCCCATAACAACTATCAAGCATTTCATTCATCAATAAACAGAATGGACAGAGCACAGTTTTATAAAGAAGTATATAGCATTACAAAAGAAATCCCCTACGGCAATGTTTTTACTTACGGAAAAATAGCACAACTTATAGGTAATCCCCAATATTCACGAATGGTAGGACAGGCTTTATCTCATGCACCAAAAGAAGAAGACCTTCCTTGCCACCGGATAGTAAACAGCCAAGGAAGACTAGTTCCCAGCTGGCAGAAACAAAAAGAATTATTGGAAAAAGAAGGAATCACCTTCAAGCGCAATGGATGCGTCAACATGTCCAAACACTTATGGGACATTACTGGTTCACTCACATCGACAATAGGTATTAGCCCCACAAGTGCAACGTGGCAATAATTGCTCACTCAGTTCGTCCCGATAAAACTCATATAATTCACGATACATCGTTTCATAAAGTTCGGAAATACGATGTTCCAATTCTGTTTCATCCTCATAAATATGCTGAAACGGGTCATCAAAAGAAAAATGCTTCCAGTTTTTCACTTCCTTATTAAAATCACCCTCCACTTCCTTTGCTTCTTCACAAAGAGTAATCACATAGTCCCATGGTTGATGGCAATATATATCCACATCACTAGCTTTCTTACGAGAGCAATCATATCCATTCTGTTCCATCACCCCTACCACTGAAGATGGTACCACTCTTCCCGGCAGAACTCCAGAGGTAAATATCTTTGTCCCATATCCAAAAGAAGATAATATCTTCTGTGCCATACGACTACGACATATGTCACTATTACTCACCAATAAAATATTCATCGCTATTCCTATATTTAAATTCAACAATTATTTTCATTCATCCCTACTAACATAAAACACTCTCAAAGTATAAACTAATATCCGATATCTAGCCCCATTCAAGTGCAAATCATCAATGGGCAAATTAGAGTTCAATTTATCATTCAACAACAATTTATCGAACACGTCTAAAATCACCAATAAATGAGATTTTAAGTTTTCCTTTCATACCTACCTCTTCACCAGTTTTTTTGGAGAGCCACTCCATGAACACCCCAAACAATAAATAATAGTTAAATCAAACCCTTCCATATTCTCTTCCAAATTTTTCGGTACCACTTCCCCTTCATCCGATACATAAACTAACAACCTTTCTTTCTTCTCATTTTTAACGTATAACCCTGCAATTTTGCATTGCGGACACAACAATTTTCTCATATCTATTTTCTCTTTTTATCCAAAACAACAAATTAACATCCAATTTTTCTTATAAATTTGCGGCAAAAATACGAAAAAAAACAGTTGAATAGCATCTGTAATGAATTTGCACAACATAAAAAGATTATTGGAAAGAAAATGCCTATCTTTGCCCAAGAATATAAAATCGCAAAATAAAAGTGTAGCTATGGAAATAAAATTAGACAGAAAAAAAAATCATATTGCGGCATCTGATTACAAAGAACAAACAACCGTCATAAAAACAACTAGCGATTTCAAAATAGGGAACAATGTAGACACGAACAAAATAGAAGGGAATTATATGGTAAAAAGAGAGAAAGAAACGCTTATAAAAATAATAGAACTTCGCAAATCTCAACGCGATATTATCCTAACTTTAAATCGTATCTCTATATTCCCCTTACAGACTGAAAAGCAGTCAACTGAAGTATTACAGGAATTAAACAAAAACTTTATCATTCATTCCGAGTTGTCCGCATAGTGACCTCACAAGAAAAACAAATCATTAGCAACTATATTAAACGAACTATGATACATTTTTTTAAGAATTCCATTACCACTATAAAGTTACCCGATAAGTTCACTTATCCTTTTCACTATACCCCTCATCCACTTTGCATAATAGCGACTAAAGAAGTACAAGCCTATCTGACAAGTCAATCCCAATGGCAAAAAGAATTGCAACAAGGAAAAATGTTTGGTGTCCTAATTGTACAAACACCCGAGAATAAAATAGGTTATTTGGCTGCATTTTCAGGAACATTGGCTGGTAAAAACTGTCATCCTTTCTTCGTCCCGCCAATTTATGATTTGTTACAACCACAGGGATTCTTCAAAATAGAGGAAAAACGTATATCCGCCATCAATGTATGCATTAAAAAGACACAGAACGACCCTCGTTACATAGATCTACTCCGACAAATTGAAAAAGAAAAAATACAATCCCAGCAGGAATTGACTGAAGCTAAAGAGTTTTTCAAATCCGCTAAAAAAAACAGAGAAATCCGGCGCAAGACAGGAATTCCCGACGCAAAGGAGTTAGCTGCAATGATACGTGAAAGCCAGTTTCAAAAAGCTGAATTAAAACGCATGGAAAAAATATGGAAAGAAAAAATCGCTTCACTACAAGCAGAAGCCGATACTTTCATCACAAAAATAGAAACGATGAAGATAGAAAGGAAAAAACGTTCTGCCACTTTACAAAGAAAGCTGTTTGAGCAGTTTCAAATACTAAACGCCCATGGAGAAACAAAAGATTTATGTCGTATTTTTGCACAAACTATACAAAAATTTCCTCCTGCCGGAGCCGGTGAATGTGCAGCTCCCAAATTACTCCAATATGCCTATAAGCATCAATTAAAACCTATTGCTATGGCAGAATTCTGGTGGGGAGATTCTCCAAAAGCAGAAATAAGACATCATGGATACTACTATCCTGCATGTAAAGGAAAATGCGGACCTATCCTGGGACATATGTTACAGGGACTGGAAGTGGAAGAAAATCCCTTGTTAAAAAAACATTATCATGAAATGCCATTAGAGATAGTATATGAAGATAATTACCTAGTCGTAATCAACAAACCAGCAGGAATGCTCTCGGTTCCAGGAAAAGGAGAAATAGACTCTGTCTATCAACATATAAAAATACTTTATCCAGATGCCACAGGTCCTCTGATAGTCCACCGATTGGATATGGCTACTTCCGGTGTGTTATTAATAGCCAAAAACAAAGAAGTACATCAGCACCTGCAAGCACAATTCAAGAATAGAATGATAAAGAAACGATATATTGCCTTATTGGATGGCAAGATTTCTTCTAAAGAAGGAACCATAATACTCCCCCTCCGTATGGATCCTCTTGACAGACCCAGACAAGTAGTAGACCATGAACATGGAAAAACCGCTATCACACAATATCAGGTTTTAAACGAACAAGAAGGAAACACACTTATTGCCTTTTATCCATTGACAGGACGGACACACCAATTAAGAGTACATGCCGCCCATCCGGAAGGATTACATTGTCCTATACGAGGAGATGAACTCTACGGACAAAAAGCAGACAGACTTTATTTACATGCTGAAAGTCTAGAGTTTGTTCACCCTGTAACAAAAGAAATAATTTTTGTAGAAAAGAAAAGTAATTTCTAATAGTTTTTGCTCAGAAAATTTATCTGTGGGTGCTGAAAGTTTTTTTCAGCACCTCACACACCAAATTAGTATTTTACCATTCCTGAAGTAGACATCCGTTTTATTCTTCCATACACATATATAAATGCGGGAATCAGAAAAATAACTGCAAATATCCATGCCGTAGGGTCACCAAAACAAACAGCTAAATAGCCCAATATTGGTACTGCATAAAGACTGACCATTATACGGGCAATCATTTCGGATACCCCCGACAACATAGCCAAATTAGTAAAGCCCACCCCCTGAATGGAATAACGCAAGATACAAAGTAAGCCCAAAACCGGAAAGAAAGAAACGGAAATATGCAAAAACAATTCCGTATCTTTCAATATCTCCCATTCTGCTGGGTCAACAAATAACAAGGCAAAAGTACGTGCTCCCAACATCAAGACTACAAACATAAAACCACAATAAATAACCATCATTAACACACTCGCCTTGATTCCCAGCCAGATACGCTTCGGTTTTCCCGCACCGTAATTCTGTCCACTATAAGTAGCCATAGCTATACCCAGACTCTCAAGCGGACACATACAAAACATCTTAATACGCATAGCAGCCGTAAAAGCAGCCACACAAGCAGTACCCAATGCATTATTCGCACTTTGCAACATAATACTGCCAATAGCAGTAATAGAGAACTGTAATCCCATCGGCACACCGATATACAGTAAAGTCTTTGCCAACGCTCCTCGAAATTTATGCTCTGTCGGAGTTCCCTTCAGAATCTCAAAATGACGCATCATATACAAATAACACAATACAGCCGAAACCCCTTGTGAGAATACCGTAGCCACAGCTGCTCCCGCCACTCCCCAATCAAGTATCAAAATACAAAAGAGATCAAGCAAAATATTCAATATCGTAGAAAAAAGCAAAAACCAAAACGGAGTTTTGCTATCACCCAATGCACGAATAATACTTGAAAGCAAATTATAGAAAAAGGTACAGGGCACCCCGATAAAAGTAATCAGCAAATAAAGATAAGCATCCTCAAGAATATTCTCCGGAGTCTGCATCATCTGAAGAATATCCGAACAAAACATACTAGTTACAATAGCAATTACTACAGACATCACCGCTGCCAATTGTAAACTAACTGCCACAAAACGCCGCATCATACCATAATCCCTTGCTCCAAACTTCTGTGCGACAGGAATACCGAAGCCACCACAACAGCCATTGCAAAAGCCTAATATCAAAAACACCACCGAAGTGCTAGCTCCTACAGAAGCCAAAGCATTAATTCCAAGAAACTTACCCACAATAGCAGCATCCATCAAGGAATAAGTCTGCTGAAGTAAATTACCCAGCAATAAAGGAAAAGCAAAATTCAATATCAAAGGGAACGGACGTCCCGAAGTCATCTCTCTCGAAGTTGCCATAACATGAATGTATTGTAAATCCGAGCACAAATATATATCATCCTTTGTAAAAATACATATTTCTAGAACTTCATTTCAATGAATACCCATTAATTAAATGATACATATCAATTTTTCCCGGAGAACTATCGTCTTTCCCAAAATCCTGAATAAAAAAGCAACAACACAGCAAACAATTCCAAACGTCCTATCAACATCAGGAACGACAATATCCATTTAGCAGCATCAGGCAACGCCGCCCATGAAAAAGCAGGACCGAATGCTCCTAGCCCCGGTCCCACATTGCCTAAGCTAGAAATTACTGTACTCATCGCTTCAATTATCCCCACCCCGAAAAACATCAGCAGTATCCATCCGGCCAAAATACAGAACAAATAAAATACAAAGAATGTATTCACTGAAGCAATGATGGAAGGCGATATAACCTGACGGTTCACACGAACAGGCAATACAGCCCTAGGATGCAGCATCCGTTTGAATTCATTTTTGATATTACGCGCCAGAATCATAAGGCGCATATTTTTGATTCCCCCACTAGTAGACCCCGTACATCCACCTGACAACATAGCAAAAATAAGAAGCATCCATGTAAAAGATGGCCACAAGTTATAATCATCCGTTGCAAAGCCGCATGACGTATGCGCCGTAGCTACTTGAAACAGAGCCCTGCGGAATGCCTTTTCCCAATCATAATGATTCTGAAAAACTAAGGCAAACGTAATAACAAGTGTCAGAATACTCACTGATTTCATAAACCAACGGAATTCATCATCCTGAAATAAACGCTTGCCTTTCCCTTTCAGACACATAAAATAGAGAGAGAAATTAATACCCGAAAGGATCATAAATATCGCTATTACATATTCTATAAACGGAGAGTTCCAATAAGCTACACTAGCTTGTTTGGTAGAATAACCACCTGTAGCCGTTGTTGAGAATGAATGACATACCGCATCAAAAAAACTCATTCCTCCTATCATCAGCAGCACAGTTTCTGCAATTGTAAGAATAGCATATATCATCCACAGCCACTTAGCCATCACATCAATCCGGGGATGTGTTTTGTCGTGCGTCACCCCGATAGCCTCAGCTGAAAAAAGTTGTATAGTTCCTCCCCCGAAAATAGGAAGCACAGCAATAGTAAAAAAGACAATACCCAAGCCACCTATCCATTGTGTCAAGCTACGCCAAAATAACAGACCATGTGAAAGAGATTCTATATCATCCAATATAGTAGCTCCTGTAGTAGTAAAACCCGACATGGTTTCAAAAAAGGCATCCGTCACCGAAGGGATTCCTCCACTAAAATAAAAAGGCAACATTCCAAACAACGTAAACAAAAACCAAGTAAAAGTTACAATGCAGTACCCATCTCGTCGTGTCAGCCGATTCTCAGCACCTCTACTACAAATTAGCAAAACTCCACCGACCAATGTATTCAAAAGAATGGTATATAGAAAATATTGATAATCTTGCTCACCGTAACATAAGGAAACAGCCGCACAAAGCAGGAACATAGCAGATTCAATAAAAAGTAATACCCCCAATACACGGAATATCATTTTTTTATTTATCAAGCTATTATTCCGGCTTCCACCTTTATATAATTTATCTGGATTATAAAATTCTCCCATCTTTTTATACCTTTTATATTCGACAAGTATATAGCGAATACTATGCCAAAATGAAAAACAACATTATAAACTATTGATAAACAAACAGATATTATATGAAGTCATAAAAAAAAGGGAAACACTACCCTTTTCAAAATGAAAGGGAGCGTATTTCAAAACAACAAGGTTGCAGATATGACGATCTCAAGCAAAATTTAAATTACATACATATCTGCTAACACTACAACATCGTCCTCATCATAATGAATAATGAATAAATATTTTAAAATTACCCACTATTTTACTATTTTTGCATCCAAATCGATAATCCTCTACTAAATTTAATTCGCCTACTGTGGAATTATTCTACAGCTGTTGCCTGTTTTCCACACTTTCCCTATCAACAAAAGGCAGTAATAAAACACTGATTATGAAAAGGAAAGGCTATTTACAGTAGTTTGGCACGCTGCTTGTATTCCTACTGACGGCATCTTAAACAATAACAAAACTAAAGTATGAAACTATTTTTTACACACAAAGAAATTGCGCTAAAAAAGAAAAGAACAGCGCTTGTAGTAATAGGTATTGGACTAGTTATCGGGATTTACCTGATTGTTTCCCATCGACCGGCAAAGATGCCGGAACTTCCAGTAGTTGCCATAGCACCGGCAACGCAAGACGATGTGGAAATATATGGTGAATATGTAGGACGCGTACGTGCACAGCAATTCGTTGAAGTACGTGCCCGAGTAGAGGGATATTTAGAACAAATGCTTTTCGCAGAAGGTACATATGTCACTAAGAATCAAGTGCTGTTTGTTATCAATCAAGATCAATATCGAGCCAAAGCTGACAAAGCGCGTGCCCAATTGAAAAAAGATGAAGCACAGGCACAAAAAGCAAAACGCGATTTAGAACGTATCCGTCCGCTATATGAACAAAATGCTGCCAGCCAGTTGGACTTGGACAATGCTACTGCTGCATATGAAACAGCAGAAGCCTCGGTAGCTATGAGTAGTGCCGACCTTGATCAAGCAGAACTGGAACTAGGTTATACGATAGTTCGTTCTCCGTTAGCAGGACATATCAGTGAACGCCACGTGGATTTAGGGACATTGGTAGGTCCAAGTGGCAAATCACTGCTTGCCACCGTAGTAAAAAGTGATACTGTATTAGTGGATTTCAGCATGACAGCTCTAGACTATCTGAAAAGCAAAGAGCGTAATGTGAACTTAGGTCAAAAAGACTCTACCCGCTCTTGGCAACCCAATGTTTCCATTACTCTAGCAGACAATACTATTTATCCATACAAAGGACTGGTAGACTTTGCCGAACCGCAAGTTGATCCACGCACAGGTACATTCTCCGTACGTGCCGAAATGCCGAATCCAGAACGGATATTACTTCCTGGACAGTTCACCAAAGTAAAACTATTATTGGATGTCAGAGAAAAAGCTACGGTAGTTCCGTTAAAGTCCGTTATCATAGAAAAAGGCGGTGCCTATATTTATGTAATGCGCAAAGATTCTACAGTAGAGAGACGTTTCATTGAATTAGGACCTGAATTCCAGAATCAAGTAGTGGTGGAAAGAGGCTTGGCTCCCGGAGAAGACATTGTTATAGAAGGATACCACAAGCTGAATCCAGGCATGAAAGTAAAAGTAAGTCCTGCTGTAGAAGACAAAAAAACGGAGGAAAAAGATACGATCGGATAATTTCACTCCCGAATACGAATTCCCCTATGGAGGAAAATTTACGCATTCAAAAAAACAATAGACATTATGAAAGTTAGTTTCTTTATAGACAGACCGGTATTTTCAGCTGTCATCTCCATATTAATAGTCATTGTCGGTATCATCGGTCTCACGATGCTACCCATTGACCAATATCCGCAGATTACCCCGCCGGTAGTGAAAATCAGCGCATCCTATCCGGGTGCCAGTGCCCTGACAGTATCACAAGCGGTAGCCACTCCTATAGAACAGGAATTGAACGGTACTCCAGGAATGCTTTACATGGAATCAAACAGTTCCAATTCGGGAGGTTTTTCAGCCACCGTCACTTTTGATATCTCGGCAGATCCCGATCTGGCGGCAGTAGAAATACAGAACCGTATCAAGTTAGCAGAATCACGTCTTCCAGCAGAAGTTATACAAAATGGTATTTCGGTAGAGAAACAGGCTGCCAGTCAATTGCTAACCCTATGCCTTACCTCTACCGACCCGAAATTCGATGAAATATACCTTAGCAACTTTGCTACTCTGAATGTACTGGACCTAATCCGCCGTATCCCTGGCGTAGGACGTGTTTCAAACATCGGAAGCCGATATTACGCCATGCAAATTTGGGTACAGCCCGACAAACTGGCCAATTTCGGTCTGACCGTAGCCGATCTGCAGAATGCACTGAAAGACCAAAATCGGGAATCAGCAGCCGGTGTACTGGGACAACAACCCGTACAAGGATTAGACGTAACCATTCCCATCACTACTCAGGGACGTCTATCTACTGTAAGCCAGTTTGAGGAAATCGTAGTCCGTGCCAATGCCGATGGTTCCATCATCCGTTTACGTGATGTGGCCCGCATCTCACTCGAAGCACAATCATACAATACCGAGAGTGCCATTAACAAAGAAAATGCAGCGGTATTGGCCATCTATATGTTACCGGGAGCCAACGCTATGGAAGTAGCAAAAAGCGTGAAAGAAGCTATGGAGGAAATCAGCAAGAATTTCCCCGAAGGAATGAGTTACGAGATACCTTTCGATATGACCACATATATTTCGGAATCTATTCATGAAGTGTACAAAACACTGTTTGAAGCCCTGATACTGGTTATTATCGTAGTATACCTTTCACTCCAAAGCTGGCGTGCAACAGTTATCCCACTAGTTGCCGTACCTATCTCACTGATTGGAACTTTCGGATTCATGTTGATTTTCGGATTCTCGCTTAATATCCTGACCCTGTTGGGGTTGGTACTTGCCATCGGTATTGTGGTGGACGATGCTATCGTGGTAGTAGAGAATGTGGAGCGTATCATGGAAGAGGAGAAACTATCTCCCTACCAAGCTACCAAGAAAGCTATGGAAGGACTTACAGGAGCCATTATCGCCACTTCTTTGGTACTGGCAGCAGTATTTGTTCCCGTAAGTTTTCTAGGTGGAATTACCGGACAACTTTATCGCCAGTTTACGGTAACCATCGTAGTATCCGTATTGCTGTCTACGGTAGTAGCTTTGACATTGAGTCCAGTCATGTGTTCGCTTATCCTGAAACCGGAAGATCCGAACAAGAAAAAGAATATCGTATTCCGCCGTATCAATGAGTGGCTGGCTATCGGCAATCATAAATATGTAGGGCTTATCAAACACATTGTGAAACACCCGCGTCGGGTACTGAGCACATTCGGCATGGTATTGATCGCCATCCTGTTAATCCATCGCATCATTCCCACCAGCTTCCTCCCCATCGAAGACCAAGGGTATTTTAAAATAGAGTTGGAGCTACCCGAAGGTGCAACGTTGGAACGTACACGTATCGTAACAGAACGTGCTGTGGAATACCTGATGAAAAATCCGGCAGTGGAATATGTGCAAAGTGTGGCGGGAAGCAGTCCGCGTGTAGGAACCAGTCAGGCACGAAGTGAACTGACTGTCATCTTAAAACCTTGGGAGGAACGTGACTCGCAAACTATTGACAATATTATGGCACAGGTAAAAAAAGACATGTCACAATACCCCGAATGCAAGGTATATCTTTCCACCCCTCCCGTTATTCCGGGATTGGGCAGTTCGGGCGGGTTCGAAATGCAATTGGAAGCACGTGGAGATGCCACTTTCGAAAATTTGGTACAAGCTACGGATACATTGATGTATTATGCATCAAAACGTAAGGAATTATCAGGTTTATCTTCGGCTTTACAAGCGGATATCCCCCAACTTTATTTTGATGTAGACCGTGACAAAGTAAAATTCTCAGGAGTACCTTTAGCCGATGTATTCTCGACTATGAAAGCTTATACAGGTTCGGTATATGTAAACGATTTCAATATGTTTAACCGCATCTACCGTGTATATATTCAAGCAGAAGCACCCTACCGGGAACATAAGGAGAATATCAACCTGTTTTTTGTACGGGGTACAGACAATGCCATGATACCGCTCACCTCGCTGGGTACCACTTCGTATACCACTGGTCCGGGCAGCATCAAACGTTTTAATATGTTCAACAGTTCTGTGATTCTCGGTGAGGCCGCAGACGGTTACAGTTCAGGACAGGCTATGGAAATTATCGAACAAATAGCCCGCGAACACCTACCGGAAAATATCGGTGTAGAATGGAGCGGACTATCCTTCCAGGAAAAACAGGCAGGTGGACAGACCGGCATGGTGCTGGCATTAGTGTTCATGTTCGTATTTTTGTTCCTTGCTGCCTTATACGAAAGCTGGATGGTACCGGTTGCAGTATTACTCTCTTTGCCTGTAGCCGCATTAGGTGCTTATCTAGGTGTATGGGGCTGTGGACTGGAGAATGATGTCTATTTCCAGATCGGATTGGTGATGCTGGTAGGACTAGCCGCCAAAAATGCAATTCTTATTGTAGAGTTTGCCAAAGAACAAGTAGACAAAGGAGTAGATGTAGTACAAGCTGCACTTCATGCTTCACAGCTCCGTTTCCGACCTATTTTGATGACTTCATTGGCATTCATCTTAGGTATGTTACCTATGGTCATTGCCAGCGGGCCAGGTTCAGCCAGCCGTCAGGCTATTGGTACAGGTGTATTCTTCGGAATGATCTTTGCTGTAACTGTGGGAATTTTGTTAGTACCTTTCTTCTTTGTACTGATATACAAGATGAAAGCGAAGATGAAACAAAAATAAGGATATAAAAAGATGAAAGAAATGATGAAACATACATTATTATATATAGCCGTATCAGGAATGACTTTGCTGACTTCTTGCCAATTAGGTAAGCACTACACACGTCCCGACTTACATCTTCCCCAACAATTAGATACATTACGACAACAGGATACATTATCTATAGCCGATATGCAATGGTGGGAAATCTATACGGACACAACCTTGCAAAGCCTGATAGAAAAGACGTTGGATAACAACAAAGACATGAAAATAGCTGCGGCACGTGTAAAAGAACTTGCCGCAATGAAGCGCATAGACTTTGCCAACCTTTTCCCCCAACTGAACGGAAGCGCTTATGCCCAAAAAGAAGGAAGTAATTATGGTGGTGACAACTATAAAAATGACCCCGAACAGGGTGGTAAACTTACCGTGACTTGGGAATTAGACTTATGGGGTAACCTGCGTTGGGCAAAAGACAAAAGCATAGCACAATTTCTGGGAAGCATCGAGGCGCAACGTGCTTTGAAAATGAGTATTGTGTCCGAAGTGGCACAAGCCTATTTTGAATTGGTCGCATTAGACAATGAGCTGAACATCGTTCGTCAAACACTCTATGCCCGTAAAGAAGGAGTACGCCTGGCAAAGCTTCGTTTTGAAGGAGGACTAACTTCAGAAACTTCCTATCAACAGGCACAAGTGGAGTATGCACGTACCGCAACTTTAGTTCCTGAACTGGAAAGGAAAATTTCATTGAAAGAAAATGATATCGCATTCCTGGCAGGCGAATACCCGCACCGCATACAGCGTTCCATTCTACCCGAAGAGGTAAAACTACCTGAAACATTACCAGTAGGTCTACCCTCCACTCTGTTGGAACGTCGTCCCGATGTACGCGAAGCAGAACAGAAATTAATAGCAGCCAATGCCAGTGTAGGTATTGCCTATACCAATATATTCCCACGACTCAGCCTCACAGCACAATATGGCGTAGAAAGTGAAGAATTCTCTGATTTCTTTAAATCACCCATTCATTATATCAGTGGCAATCTTCTCACTCCTCTCTTCGCCATGGGAAAATACAGAGCAACCCTAAAGGCTAAGAAAGCCGCATACGAACAGGAATGCTACAGCTATGAAAAATCAGTGCTGACTGCATTCAAAGAGGCCCGCAATGCCATTGTGGACTTCAATAAGATAAAAGATATCTACGAATCGCGTCTGCAACTGGAACGTTCCTCTAAAGCAACAATGGAACTGGCCCAATTGCAATACATCAATGGAGTAATAGGCTATTTGGATGTATTGGATGCACAACGTAGCTATTTCGATGCACAAATAGGATTAAGTAATGCAATAAGAGACAAACAAATTACATTAGTAAAATTGTATAAAGCATTAGGGGGTGGATGGTAACCATCCCCTCTTAATTTGATTTTCCTTTATCCGGAAAATCAAATTAAGATATATGCCTGATAAGACGTATTGTTCTCTACCGGTGTAAGTGACAAATAACCCGACTTCACTTTTCCATTTTCCAAATATAAAGGATACTTTTCTTGAAGCGCAAGATGAGAATGCCATGCCTCACCGGGCTTTGCATAATATTCTATAACATACCGTCCCTGCACGCCATCACACACATAGTTATCATATATCAAACGTGCTACCACTCCCATATTCATACGAAGATTTATTTCCACACACGGATGAATGGCATACCCGCCGTTTTGGGTACGGCATATCATCATATCCACCCCCAGATAGCCTTCGTAACTCCCTTTTATAACTTCCGCCAACTCTACCTGTAACATCCTCCCAACCTGATGTAAGATTTCCGCAGAAACATATGTGGATATCCTCGCTTCAATAACCCGATCCGCAGCCAACAAGTTTTCTTTATAAACACCTCTCTTGTCTGTTTCGAATAAAGAATACCCTATAAAATGTACCTGTTCCCACTCGTCTGCAAAAAACTCCATGGCAAAATCCAAAAGCTTATCATAAAAAGGCTCTCCTATCACCTCATGCTGAGTGGTAAGTATGTGTCGAACCCACCCTTCCAGAGGGATGGTAAAACTACCTGAAACATATTGTATCCCTCTCCCACTACCAGACCATGGCGCTTTTAACAAAGCACGAGGATGAGACAACACAAAAGCCTTCACTTCCTCTGTTGATGACAATACAAAAGCCTCCCCCAATGTGGGAATATTCCCACCTATATGCCTACAAAGGCGTCGTAACACTTTTACAGCCGTCTGACGTCCGGATATTTGACGGATACGCTTCATACGCTCTACTGAAGGATATGCTGTATCAGGAAATCCAGCTTCCTGCAAACGACGCACCAAAGACGGATTCCATCCCCAAGGAATCACCTTATTATAAATGGGGAGGAATTCTGAAGTCCAATTGACCGAAAGCGGCAAAAAAGATTGTCTTTCCATTGTTTTCATACGCAGAGCAGAATCCAGCCATACAGTTCCTCCCTGTTCTGCATACCATGCAGGCAACACGGACAGCTCGGCCGCCATTCGCCGGGCACTGGCAGGTGCCATATAATAAGGATCACCACAAGCCAATGCCATATCATTTTCCGGATTGAATAAATAAAGCGCTTCCATTTCCGGACACAAAGATAAATGTTTTAGAGTACAAACCATTTCTCTTGTTCGTCTTTTAGTTGAAAAAAAATAATATTTTGCTATCTCCAGTTTGCAATTTGAATTAGTATTGCTATATTTGCAGCCGATAAAAAAGCAACCATGGAAACCTTTTACAGAACACACAGTTATCTGGTGGAACATACAAATGCTCCTGTTCGCCGGGACTTGATGGACGAAATAGACTGGAACGACAGACTGATCGGCATCAAGGGTACTCGTGGCGTAGGAAAAACGACTTTCCTCCTGCAATATGCAAAAGAAAAGTTCGGAACGGATCACTCATGTCTGTTCATCAACATGAATAACTTTTACTTCTCTAAATATACGTTAGTGGAGTTTGCCGCAGAATTCGTAAAACGAGGAGGAAAAGTTTTGTTGATAGACCAAGTGTTCAAGTATCCCGAATGGAGCCACGACCTGCGTGCTTGCTATGAAATGTTTCCTACTCTGAAGATTATATTCACCGGATCATCCGTGATGCGACTGAAAGAAGAAAATCCAGAACTGAGCGGCATTGTCAAGGTATACTACCTGAGAGGTTTCTCATTCCGCGAATACCTGAATCTGCAAAGCGGTAATTGTTTCCGTGCCTATACCTTACAAGAAATTTTGGAGAATCACGAACAGATAGCGAAAACCATCCTGCGCAACGTGAAGCCGTTGGATTATTTTCAAGACTATCTGCATCACGGTTTCTACCCATTCTTTCTGGAAAAACGTAACTTTTCGGAGAATCTGCTAAAAACCATGAATATGATGATAGAAGTAGATATACTTCTTATCAAACAAATTGAGCTGAAATATCTTTCAAAGATAAAAAAATTACTATATTTGCTAGCTGTGGACGGACCCGTTGCTCCGAACGTCAGCCAGCTGGCCACGGAGATTCAAACTTCACGTGCCACGGTGATGAATTACATTAAGTATCTGGCAGATGCGCGTCTTATCAATATGGTTTATCCCAAGGGAGAGGAATTTCCCAAGAAACCTTCCAAACTGATGATGCACAACACCAACCTGATGTACTCCATTTATCCGGTAAAGGTCGAAGAACAGGATGTTCTGGATACATTTTTCATGAATACCCTGTATAAGGACCATAAACTATATAAAGGCGATAAAGGCACTTCATTTATGGTAGACAACGGACTGCATTTCCGTATTTGCGCAGAAGGGTGCAAGTTCAAAAATAATCCAAACGTGTATTATGCCCTACACAAATTGGAATTAGGACACGGAAATATGATCCCATTATGGCTTTTCGGCTTTTTATATTAAGAGATAGAGAATAAATTTTATTACCTAATAATTAGTAATTGTATGACTAAACAAAAAAAATTCATCACTTGTGATGGTAACCAGGCAGCAGCACATATCTCGTATATGTTCTCTGAAGTAGCTGCTATCTATCCCATCACTCCGTCGTCTACTATGGCTGAATACGTAGACGAATGGGCTGCCGCAGGTCGTAAAAACATCTTCGGCGAAACAGTTTTGGTACAAGAAATGCAGTCAGAAGGCGGTGCAGCAGGTGCTGTTCATGGTTCTCTTCAGGCAGGTGCGTTGACTACCACTTACACTGCATCTCAGGGTCTGTTGCTGATGATCCCTAACATGTACAAAATTGCCGGTGAATTCCTGCCTTGCGTATTCCACGTATCGGCTCGTACATTGGCTTCACACGCATTGTGTATCTTTGGTGACCATCAGGACGTCATGTCTTGCCGCCAAACAGGTTTCGCCATGTTGTGCGAAGGTTCTGTACAAGAAGTTATGGATATGGCTGCTGTAGCCCATCTTGCTACTATCAAATCTCGCGTGCCATTCGTCAACTTCTTCGATGGTTTCCGTACTTCTCACGAAATCCAAAAAATTGAAATGCTGGAGAATGAAGATCTGGCAGGTCTGATTGATCAACAGGCTTTGGCAGAATTCCGTCAACGCGCGTTGAATCCTAACAACCCTGTTGCACGCGGTATGGCTGAAAACCCCGATCACTTCTTCCAGCACAGAGAATCTTGCAATAACTTCTATGAAGCTGTTCCGGCTATCGTAGAAGAATACATGAACGAAATCAGCAAAATCACAGGCCGTCCTCATGGTTTGTTCGATTACTATGGTGCTGAAGACGCTGAACGCGTAATTATCGCAATGGGTTCTGTTACAGAAGCTGCCCGCGAAGCTATCGACTACTTGATGAGCAAAGGTGAAAAAGTAGGTTTGGTTTCTGTACACTTATACCGTCCGTTCTCTGCTAAACATTTCTTGGCTGCTGTACCTAAGACTGCCAAGACTATCGCTGTTCTTGACCGTACTAAAGAACCGGGAGCAAACGGTGAACCTTTGTATCTGGATGTTAAAGACTGCTTCTATGGAACAGAAAACGCCCCGGTTATCGTAGGCGGTCGTTACGGTTTAGGTTCTAAAGACACTACTCCGGCTCAAATCATCGCTGTATTCAAGAATTTGGCTCTGCCAATGCCGAAAAACCACTTCACTGTGGGTATCGTAGACGATGTAACTTTCACTTCTCTTCCCCAGGAAGAAGAAATCGCATTGGGCGGTGAAGGCATGTTCGAAGCTAAATTCTACGGATTAGGTGCTGACGGTACTGTAGGTGCCAACAAGAACTCTGTGAAGATTATTGGTGACAACACCGACAAGCACTGCCAGGCTTATTTCTCATACGACTCTAAGAAATCAGGTGGTTTCACTTGCTCTCACCTCCGTTTCGGTGATACTCCTATCCGTTCTACTTACTTGGTAAATACTCCGAACTTCGTAGCTTGCCACGTACAGGCTTATCTGCACATGTACGATGTAACCCGTGGTTTGCGTAAGAACGGTTCTTTCTTGCTGAACACTATCTGGGAAGGTGAAGAACTGGCAAAGAACCTGCCTAACAAAGTGAAGAAATACTTCGCTCAGAACAATATCACTGTTTACTACATCAATGCAACTCAGATTGCTCAGGAAATCGGTTTGGGCAACCGTACCAATACCATCCTGCAATCAGCATTCTTCCGTATCACAGGCGTTATTCCTGTTGACTTGGCTGTAGAACAGATGAAGAAATTCATCGTTAAGTCTTATGGCAAGAAGGGTGAAGACGTGGTGAACAAGAACTATGCTGCCGTAGACCGTGGTGGTGAATACAAACAATTGACAGTTGATCCGGCTTGGGCTAATCTGGAAGTTGAAGCTCCTGCTGCTAACAATGACCCTGCATTCATCAACGAAGTAGTTCGTCCTATCAACGCTCAGGATGGTGACTTGTTGCCGGTATCTGCATTCAAAGGCATCGAAGACGGTACTTGGGAACAAGGTACTGCTCAATACGAAAAACGTGGTGTAGCTGCATTCGTACCTGAATGGAATGCTGAAAACTGTATCCAGTGTAACAAGTGTGCATATGTTTGTCCTCATGCTTCCATCCGTCCGTTCGTACTTGACGCTGAAGAACAGAAGGGTGCAGACTTCGAGACATTGAAAGCTGTAGGTAAACAATTTGACGGAATGACATTCCGCATCCAGGTTGACGTGCTTGACTGTCTGGGTTGTGGTAACTGTGCCGATGTTTGTCCGGGCAATCCGAAGAAGGGAGGCAAGGCTCTTACAATGAAACATTTGGAAAGCCAGTTGTCTCAAGCAGCCAATTGGGAATACTGCGCTAAGAACGTGAAGAGCAAACAACATTTGGTAGATATCAAAGCCAATGTGAAGAACTCTCAGTTCGCTACTCCGTTGTTTGAATTCTCTGGAGCTTGTTCAGGTTGTGGTGAAACTCCGTATGTGAAACTGATTTCCCAGTTATTCGGTGACCGTGAAATGGTTGCTAACGCTACCGGATGTTCTTCTATCTACTCCGGTTCTGTTCCTTCAACTCCTTATACTAAGAACGAAAAGGGTCAAGGTCCTGCTTGGGCTAACTCATTGTTCGAAGATTTCTGCGAATTCGGTTTAGGTATGACTTTGGCTGACAAGAAACTTCGTGCACGTATCGAAGCTGCTATGAAGGATGCTATCGCCAGTGATACTTGTCCGGCAGAATACAAAGAAGCATTCCAGGAATGGATTGACGGTAAGGACGATGCAGACAAGAGCAAAGCTGCTGCCGAAAAGATCATTCCAATGGTGGAAGCTGCTAAAGATAAATGTAAGAACTGCGCTACCATTGCAGAATTCAAGAACTATTTGGTTAAGAAGAGCCAATGGATTATCGGTGGTGACGGTGCTTCTTACGATATCGGTTACGGTGGTTTGGACCACGTGATTGCTTCCGGTGAAGATGTAAATATTTTGGTATTGGATACTGAAGTTTACTCTAATACCGGTGGTCAGTCATCTAAGGCTACTCCGCTGGGTGCTATCGCTAAGTTTGCCGCTTCAGGTAAGCGTGTACGTAAGAAAGACCTTGGTATGATCGCTACTACTTACGGTTATGTATATGTTGCCCAGATTGCTATGGGTGCTGACCAAGCTCAGACTTTGAAAGCTATTCGTGAAGCAGAAGCTTACCCCGGTCCGTCATTGGTTATCGCTTACGCTCCGTGTATCAACCACGGTTTGAAGGCAGGTATGGGTAAGAGCCAGGCTGAAGAGGCTAAGGCTGTAGAATGCGGTTACTGGCACTTGTGGCGTTTCAACCCCGCTTTGGAAGAAGAAGGCAAGAATCCATTCATGCTTGACTCTAAAGAACCGAAATGGGAAGGTTTCCAGGATTTCTTGAAGAACGAAGTTCGTTTTGCTTCTGTAATGAAACAGTATCCTGCTGAAGCAGCAGATCTATTTGCTGCTTGCGAAGAAATGGCCAAGAAACGTTATGCTTCTTACAAACGTATGGAAGCAATGAATTGGGGTGAATAATCTCTGATACATGCATATAAAAAAAGGCTTGTTCTGTATGGAACAAGCCTTTTTTTATAGCCTTTTCTACCATTAGTATATATGAGGTCACCCATACGTATGTACAAAACAAGACTTCAATTTCAAGTATTTCTACTGTAACCATCACCATTTATGGCTTAAGGTTACCAAAAATTTCCTACCTTTGCACATAACATTATGAAAAACCTATAAACATGAATATTCTAATCAACCTGAAATACACATTGGCTGTCACAGCCGGAGTGTGCTCCTCTTTTGCATACGCACAAAAACATCCTCATATCATACTGATAATGACCGACCAACAGCGAGCTGATGCCATAGGCTGTATGGGAAACGATGCGGTTATCTCCCCTAACCTGGACGCACTAGCTGCCGAGGGAACATTATTTATGAATGGTTATTCTTCTTGTCCAAGCAGCACTCCGGCACGTGCAGGTCTGCTGACCGGACTTTCTCCTTGGCATCATGGCTTGTTGGGATATGGAAAAGTATCTCCCGAATATAAATACGAAATGCCACAGATGCTAAAAGACGCTGGTTATTATACTTTTGGAATCGGTAAAATGCACTGGCATCCCCAACGGATAAAACATGGTTTCGAAGGCACTCTGCTAGATGAAAGCGGACGCGTGGAGGACGAGAATTTCACCAGTGATTACCGCCAATGGTTCCAAACAAAAGCCCCCGGAAAGAATCCTGACGCCACCGGCATAGGCTGGAACGACCATACGGCAAGTATCTATAAATTGCCCGAAAACCTCCATCCTACCTATTGGACAGGAGAAATGGCCTGTGAACTTATCAGCAACTACGATCCGACCAACAAACCGTTATTTCTGAAAGTTTCTTTTGCCCGTCCGCACAGTCCGTATGATCCACCACAAAGATATCTGGACATGTATAAGGATGCCCTAATACCCGATCCTGCCATCGGAGACTGGTGTGGCAAATACGCCAAGAAACTAAATCCTGAAGAAACGGCACAAGACGCTCCATACGGTAATTTTGGCAATGAATATGCACGCAATTCCAGACGTCATTATTATGCCAACATCACTTTCATTGACGAACAGATAGGCAGAATTATCCAAACATTGAAAGAAAAGGATATGTATAATGACGCATTAATCGTTTTCGTTTCCGATCATGGCGATATGATGGGCGACCATTATCACTGGAGAAAGACCTATCCATACGAGGGCTCCACTCATGTGCCATACATCGTGAAATGGCCTTCTGCCAACCACGTTACACCGGGAAAAACAGACGCTCCCGTAGAGTTGCGTGATATTCTTCCCACTTTCCTCGATGCAGCCGATGTGACCATCCCCACTGACATGGACGGCCGTTCCTTGTTACCGCTTGCCAAAGGCATGGAAACAAACTGGCGCAAGTATCTGGATCTGGAGCATGCCACCTGTTACAGTGATGATAACTATTGGTGTGCACTGACTGACGGCAAAATAAAATATATATGGCGTATCCATACCGGTACCGAAGAGTTATTCGACTTGACCCAAGACCCTCAGGAATTGCACAATGCCGTCAATGACAAAAAATACAGGAAGCAGCTGACGGAAATGCGTAATGAAATGACTCGCCACTTAAGTGAACGCGGCGAAGAGTTCGTGAAGGACGGCCGATTGGTGGTCAAGGAGAAGACCATGCTTTATGGACCTCATTATCCGGAAAAAGAAAATAAAAGATAACGTGTGTTGTACAGAGGAGTCGTTTCCAATTGACCCACTTTCCTACAACAGAGTTTTATAATTCTGTTGCCACTGCCATCACCTCTCTAACTTCCTATGAATAGGGAGTTAGAGAGGTGATGGCAATACATTATTTTATGCAAGAAAAATGCCTGCAGCCACCACTTTATCCACCTTGTTCCATGGTACAAGCCTGCCCTGTCCGGTGGACAAAGCAGGCTTGTGCAATAAACACGGTAAGCTTGTGCAGCCTCGAAACTGCGACTTTCCTTGCTAAAGTATTCAGAATCTTGATACAAGTTCTGTCGGATCTTGCAGCAAGTTCCACGAAATCCTGTACCAAGTTTTGCCGTCACATCCAGCATCCTTCCCTTTCGGAGGAGAAGGCTAAACCGGTAGAGCCGGAAAGACTTAAACTAAAGATTGAAAGATATAGATCTTTGGAATGAAACGTCTTGTTCTTTTTATCAGACGTCTTCATCTTTTTTGTAAACGTCCTTGTCTTTTCCGAAAAGAATAAAGACTTTCGGAACGATACGGAACAGTGACCGGAAACGGGTTTCTACACATACGTTTCCAAATGAACCTCCATTTACATCCGACAGATTCTTCATTTCGGCAAGAAAGGGTGGACAAGTTTCATCAAATTTCTGATGCCTCTCTATTCTTCTATTTTCCAGCAGTTCCTCAGCCTGTTCACAACTTAAAATATAAAGCCTAACCCTAACGACAAATTGGAAAGGGCCAATTTATCTTTCCCTTCATTCTTCTCGTCAGTAATATTAGCCGATTTCAAACCTTTTTGATAAGCGACATTCAAAAACAAGCGTTTCCAATAAATGCTGCCCTGTACGGCAATTCCCCAATCAAAACGGTTAATATTACCTTTAGGATCGTCCGCATCATCATTCTTGCCAAAGGAGGGACAATCATCTTTGGTTATGGTATGTTTATTTTCTCCATATTTATCGGGGGATACTGTCAAATATTTATCCGACTCATATTTAAACTTACCAAACAACCCATAAGAGAAGTAAGGCCCCACTCCCAACTGAACCCTAAACGATTCTGACAAAGGTAAAGCATAAGCAAATAAAATAGGAACGTCCAAATATCCCAGATTATGTTTTTGAGTGACACTAGTGCCGCGAGATTCCGTCACATCATATTTCTTATAAGAATCCAAATCGAGCCGATGCGACTTTTTAGTGGTAAATTTATCGTACTCATAAGTGATACCTTTCATAGAAAGTCCAACAGCAGGCTGAATACTGAAGTTTCCAATCACAGGAACATCTATAAAATAATGGATACTGTAACCCATATAGCTTTTATTATTATAATCTTGATCTGCCATAAGATCATTATACTTCCCTGTAGCACTGGTCATATTTAACCCCACACGAATACCGGAAGTAGTTTGTGCTTGTGCCGTGAATGCACATACGGACATAGCCATGATAAAAAACAGTTTCTTCATAATGCAGTATTTTTATTAAAATTTGTAATCTTGTTTCACTCCTTTCATAGTGAACAATAAAGAAGGACGGACAGACCGAGTTTCATCAATAACATACCCAGCTCCTATTCCTGCATAGAAACCTGGATGCATTTTAGATTCCTCTACGTTAGACATGCTGCTCATATTGAGTTCAGCCTTCGCAGTCCACATTAAACCCTGTGCATACGATATTAACGAAATCAGCATTAAAAGTGCTGCAATAATTGTCTTTTCCATACTTCGTAACAATTGACTCTATAAGTTTACATTTGCAAATGTATTGCAACTTTTATATTCAAAAAACCATCATTTGTCAAGATTTACACTAAACACACTAAAGCAGATACCAAGCAGCTAAAATTAACGACTATATATACAATAAATAAATTATGCCAATAAGACAAGCTTGAAAATTTGTAAATTAAGCTTCACATTCCAGCTCTATATGATATGAAATTGGAAGAGCCATCAAAAAAACAGTTCTACTTTTCACACCTCTCCAAGCTGGCAGTATAGAACCATTTAAAACATAAACAAACAGGCGTTCATTTCCGAAGAATAAACGCCTGTTTGTTTTATGTTTCACTATTCAGCCATATCAACAAATCTTTTTGGCAAGCAACCAATTTTCACTTCTGTTGACGAAGCCGGCTAACTTAAACACTTATTTTATTTCACGAATCAACATTCCCGGATAAAAATCGCCACCCGATACTTTTCGGAAAGTGGTAAAACCAAAGTCCGAACCATAAGCCTGTTCCTCGGAAGCCATATAGCGATTATCCCAAATCAGATTTTCCTTAGGCTGAATCACTCCTACACGCTTATAAGTCATTTTGCCTTCTTTGCTCAATTCAGCTTCCAGCACTTCAAATCTAGACTTTTCAGTGACTCCCTCTTTCAAGCCAATATAAGCTTTCAGGGGAGAAACACTGATTAAGGGAGTATTCACTTTGAACTGGTCAAAATTCTTTTGCAGACTCGCTATATTTTCATCAATGGCACGTTGGCATGCCTTTCGCACCATTTGCTGGGGCTCATCCAAGTTAATACCCAAAAAGGAAGTGTTACTTCCATCACTATGCTGGCTGCCCACATACTTCAACTTGAACATCTTACGGTTATTATTGAAAGCATTCACCTTCTCCTTATTATCCTTATCAGTATAATATTGAGTATAGAATTTTGTTGCGGTCTCTTCATCCCAAACCAGTTGATAGAGATAAGTATCAATATTTACTTTAAACCCCTTATAGGATGCAACCATATCTCCCGTAGAATTACCTAAATCCATATAGGATGTCTCACCGGTGTAAATAGCCGCTGCCGCACCCAGTCCTTTGACAATTCCTCCCCACACACTTGAACCTTTTGAACGGTCAATATAGCGAATGTCATTCACAATAAGAAAAGTATTTCCAATCAAGTCCTCACCGGCATCTTCCAGCAGAGCGTTTCCGCGTTGAGTCTTGGATGCCAGAGCCTTGTCCAGTTCGGAAGCGTTATACAGCCCTCGTTCTTTCACCAGTTCCACATCACAGATCCCTGTCATGTAATCACGGTTAAACCAGCGTCCTACCATACGGCTGGCAATACCATTGTTTCTGATAAATTCATCTATCTCCTCATGGTTTTTATCCAATTTCTTTTCAGAAGTATAGATTACTTTTACACTTAAATCATGGTTATTGTATTTATCAGGGACAGGAATTTTGAGAAAAACATCCTTTATTTCATCACCAAATTCTCTTCCTTCGTGATTGATCATCATGCTATAAAGAGAACTGCGGCGATATTTTATTTCGCCGTCTCCCTGGGCTTGAATTTGAGCGGCGAATACCACCGCCAACAGCTGTATTATAATGAATCTTTTCATTTTTCAAACATTCAATAATTAATAATCCCAATGTTTATCCGGAATGACAGAGGTTATCTTAAACATATTTGTATCCGGGTCAAAACGTGCAATCACTCGAAGAGCCTCTACTTCGGTCAAGTTCTTCTTGTCTTCCGCTAACATATATTGTTTGGCCAAGACCATATCCTCTTCTTTCTCGAACAAGCAAGGCACCAGTACCTTGCCATCCGGATCAATAATCCCCCACTTTCCATCAGACATCACATAAGCCATCTCATTATCAAAGTTGGACGCATTGGCAAATCCCTGCTTCAGACGAACAGACTTTTGCACCCCATCATAAAGATAATACAGGTTATCCTTTTTCACCCATATCAATTTCGGATCGACTATAGGAGCTACACCTTGCCACTCTAAAGGAACGACAACCCGGTTCTGCAAATCAATAGCCCCCCATAATTTGTTCAGGCATACGGATGCATACCCCTGATGAAAATTGCCTATACGGTCATACTTATCGGATACGATTTGTCCTTTCATATCCACATAAAACCAAGAAGCATTTTTTTGTACTCCCAAACGTCCATTGTTCACGCTGGTAAGCGAATTGGTATATTCAATAGGAATAACAACTGCCCCTGTAGAATCAATAGCGCCAAAAGCCGATCCCTTTTGTACCACCCGGTATCCTTCATTACTTAGGAAAGCCTTTGACAGGCCACCAATCACCTTGTTCCCCTTTTTATCTATGAAATACAATTCATCATCCAATGAAACCGGAGCTAAATTATGGCTGAAAGCTCCAAACTTTCCCTTTTCTGAAGAAGATATTCTGACCATCACTTCAGCATCCAAATCATAATAAGCTTTAGCTATTTGCTTCTTTTCCACTTTAGCAAGCCTAAGCATATTGTCTGAAGGAGGAAGAATAGCCTGATTGGCAGTTAAAGGAATAATAGTATTTCCATGGATATCTACCAACCCTTGGGATTTCTTATTAATGAAATAAAAATAATCGACCCTCGATGAAGGCAACTGGGACTCAGCGGCATGAGGTTTGGGAAGCAGCAAGCTCTGTATTTCCTGCTTGGTAGCCGGAAATGCAGACTGGTCTGCCTTGGTATAAAAGGCAGCCTCATCAAGCAAAGCTCCGGTTTTCTTATCTCGCAAAACAGGAAAGTTGCCCACATCTTCATACTTGGCAGGAATTATTTCCCGCCCATTTTCATTGATTAACCCGAATTTACCTTTAGACACCATGTTGTTCTTTTTATCGTATTTGCCACCGATATTAACCCAACAGATTCCTTGGTTATTGAAACTGCCAATAAAATTATAAGTAGGCTTCACTATGATATTGCCAGCTGAATCAATGAACCCGAACTTCTTGCCTTTCAAGACATATATCAGTTTCTTATTCAAATCTCCCATTGCTTCATAATCGGTTTTTAGGATTTCCTTACCTGTCTTATCAATCAACCCCCATTTTTCACCTGTATTGCTACTAGCTTTATTGCCTATGAGCCCACCCGTGGTTAGCATTACTCCTTTTTTAGTATTTCCACCTTCAGCGACGGGGCAAACCCCGTTATAAAATTCACCGATATATGTATATTTCCGTTTTGTAATGATTTCACCATCTTCATTAATCAGACTGTATTTTCCATCTTTTCCTATTTTAGCGATACCGTCTTTAAAGGGAGTAGCTTCATCATATTTATATTTTATCACTACCGTCCCGTCTTCCGTCATAAAGCCATAACGCCCCTTTTCATTCTGCACGGCCTTCAACCTCTGAGCTTGCACAGAGCCACTGACCAGCACCAGCAGACATAGAATTAGGATAACTTTTTTATTTCTCATATTCTCTTTATTTAAAATCATTTGAACTTGAATTAATGGAGCCAAGTAATATTAGTAGTAACCGGTTGCTGCCCATTACCAAATGCTACACCTATAGCTCTGGCAGCTTCTATCCTCTGCTTTTTCAGCCCCACTTCATCCTTATATTTCTCACGATTCTCAAAATTCCAATCACTGGTCACCTTTTGCTTTATTTCATTATACAAAACTTTAGCTTCACCTTCACAACTGCTTCCCGGTTCAATGAAAACCAACCAGTCAAAAGCCTTTGAAGCACCTTCCGCATCGGGTGACTTCGCCCATTCGGATCTGGCGTATTGCATAATCAATTGACAATTATAATTCACATATTGAGTATAATAAGTGTCTATCAGTTTACTAGCTTCCTCATAGCCGACACAACATTCAGGAATAGAGGTAACATAATACAATGCAGCATCATACTCATGCATAGAAGCACTTTTTTGCGCTTTTACCAATATTTGCCTGTAATTACTATTATACCAAGAGATAATTTTTTCTTTCCCTTCGCGTATAAATTCTTGTATTTTCACGTTATTGCCATTTATTGCACGGAAAGCATTGATATATGCCCGGTTAATATTAGTACCTACTCCTTTTGCATCCACAGTGAGAGTAGAAAATACTTTCTGCCCTACTGCATCGCCTATATACAAAGTCAATTGAACAGTAAGCGCTGTACTGACAGGAGGACCGGACAATGTTTCCTTATATAAAGTATTGGTCTTAGCTGTGATAAAGAATGGTGTAAAATTGGAATTGGCAACACTCCCCTGACCGGCCACTGCCGCAGCTAAACGATTTCCTAAAATCTCTTGTACCTGGGATGGAAGTTCCTCTTTCTGGGCAGCTTTAGCTATGGTAAGGCTTATCTCACAATCCTGTGCTGCCACAGAGATGGCACAACATGCGCACCAAGCGGCAAATATCATATTCCTTATTTTCATATCTTTTCTATTTTTCTCCGATAACCAATTCAGCTTTACCTAACCCTTTCGTCATTACTTTGCAGGTAAGATTGGCTTTCTGATTGAGATATTTGCGCAAATCATTTGCAAAGCTTCTTGTATCTCTAGCCATTCCATTTTCACGATAAAGCGGAATGCGTACCTGCTCAAAAAGCATCATATTCTCAGTTGCATCAGTTAAACTAAAACGATGAGCCACCGTATTCTGCGCCACCCAATCTTCTATGATTTCCTGTAGTTCAGCCCCCCCAAATTCACTTTCCAAATTAACGCCGCTCCCATTATCAAACACACGGACTTCTAATGCCACTTCACGGCCATTAGCCATCAAATCATCAAAATGTTTCTGTAATTGACTTACGAAAGCATCCATCTTGTCTACTACCGCTTCTTCCAACAATACTGCCACTTCAGCAGCCATAGAAGGTTCTCCCGTACCTTGCGTCGCTGCGACCTGCTTATTAGTGTAGGCATCCAAGCCTCGCAAAGTATAAGTAACAGAACGTTTGGGACCCATTGTATTAATATTCCAAACTACTTCAATCAGAATATCAGCTTTAGCTCTATTCATTAACCGATCCAAAGGAGACTCTGCCAGTGAAGCTCCCGAAGTAGAACTGGTAGTCATCTCATGTTCCGCCGAACTCTGCTCTATGGAACGAATAGAAGATGCCATATCCTTCAACGGAAAATCTTTTTCAGCCATCAATTCACCTATTTTCGTTATGACATTCACCAAGTTCAAATCATTATCCAATGCCTTTTTATAATCCGGAATTTCAGTAATAGTGCCTTGATTGTTATATTTTTGTGTATAACCATTATGGGTACACCACACATTAGCGGGAACAACCATAATGGTGGGTTTTTTAGCCTGCCCATACACTCCGGTGTGTATAAGTGCTACAAGAAATAAAATAGCATATAATTTTTTCATGTTTTTCTGTCTTTATGGTTTTAAAATTTTATCTTCTATCAGTTTCTGCTGTAATTGAGAACGAAGCACACGCACCGTAGTGGAATAAGAAATTTGGGTTTTATTAGAAGCCTTCGTGTTAGAATTTGTTTTCTTATCTTCCATACTTACATACTTCAGATATTCCCCTCCGTCTCTAAAAAAGTCGTTAAAATAAGATGCATACCGTTCCTGTGCATTCACTTCTGTTATCAAAGGGCGCACACTACATTCACGACTACCGGCAACAACACCTTTGAACAAGACATCTCTTACTGCATTTTTCTTTGCCTGCTCTATAGCATCTGTACGATTTTTCCCTCTGCCCCAGGCGCGAAGTGTTTCCGACCCATCCAGTTCTACTCCCAAACATTCACTCTCAAAGGAATGATAGGAAGAAACACTTTTTTTGCTGCTGCATCCGGCAAGGATAAGTAAAAGCAGACATCCCAATTTCCACGTATAAAACAGATGTTTCATAATTTTTTCTTCTTTAAAATTCATAGTCTAATTTCAATGATACAAGTTACCATTATTCAGATTAATCACATCACGAGCCTGCCGGGCAAAAGCAGACAATAATCCGTCAGCCAGTATCAGAAAAGTAACAATCAACCTCTTATACATAAGCTAAAATCCATTATTTAGTCCTTTAATAACTCCGGCTGATACCAGCTCTTGATAGAGGGCGTCTTTCGCAACGGAAACCACTGCTGAAATTCGATACTGCTTTCCCATCTTCACCACTGAAAGATTCTCTCCTACCATATTGGCAAAATTCATGTAAGAACCTCCTTTTTGGAAAAAGACATCAAAATAATCCTGATGTTGCTGTTCTACCACCATACTTCCTGCCAAAGGTTTCTGCCGGGTGCGTGAAGTCTGGCTGGAAAATCCTTTAAAAAGCACCCCATGAACTGCACACTTCTTGATCACATCGACATCCAATTTACTTTTCTTCTGGATTACTGTCACTTTTACCAAATAAATACCTTGTGCACCTACTCCTTCTCCCTCTATCTCATATTTTAAAGGGTCATCACCTGCGTGCGCTCCAATACAGATGAATACAAAAAGAACCGTCATAATGATTCTACCGACAAATTTCACATTCATTACTCTCATAATTCTATTCTTTAATTATATATTATTGTTCACACCCTTCTTTACCGGCAAACTGCAAATATTCATCCTTCACTTTCCGATAATACTCTCCCATCAATTCGCCCGTATTCTTCTGAATCTTTTCTTCAAGATCTTCTAACACATATTTCAAAAAACCACAATGATTACTACCTCCTGCTATAGCAGTAGCTGTAGACCCACCAAGGGCATCTACCTCATCCATAGAAACTCCCAGATTAATTCCGGATGAAGGCTTATTTTGATTTCTGCTTTCATCTTTAAAAGAATTAGAGTTTGTAGATTCCAAATCATTATGCACACTTGCAATGTAACCAATCGTATTCAACGTTCTTTTCTTCTTGTCCTTTTTGGCTTGCTTCAGCGCTAACGCTACTTCTCCATTATCCGGATCCAATTCTGCCGCTATCTTCAGATGCTCCATTCCTTTAGAATAAATGCCATCAGTCACTTGCCCTTTTCCCATATAATAGTGGGCCATGGCATAGTCCGGAATCAAATCTGTCAATAAATTAAACATACCCCAAGCACCTGCCACTCCCTTTTTTTCTTCTTTCAAAAAGGATTCTGTCACATCCTCTGCAAAGCCATCAGAGAGTTGTCCCTTCGTATCTATCCAACCGAGTACGGAATTCAGCCAAACAGGTGCTTTGCCATCCACAAAACTACCTATATAATCAATCCTTCCCGGTAGTAATAAAGCACCTTGACTATTATATAGCCCCATTGCAAGACTTTTGGCAATCCAGACCTTTGCCGATACATCATAATATACCCATTGATAAACACAAGGCAATATAGTACGCCCATATATATCCAAAGCCCCCCATTTATCCTGCTTGCAAGCAAGAACAAATCCATCTTCTGCTATTATAAGTTCCTCATATTCTGTAGGAATTACAGTTTGTCCTCCCACTACAAGGCCCATTTTACCATTATCTTCCCTTATTCTGAGAGAATCGGTTATAACTTCTGCTCCAGGATTATTAATTTTTTCATTGACCTCTCTGCTACATTCAGCGATTTTATCAAGCAAATCATCAAAATCACCGTTCCCTTTCGCATTTTTCACTTCTTCTTGTTTCTGGCGATATACCTTATTGGATATAGGAACGCTTATCATTGCTTCTTCTAGAATATATTTACATGGGACAACGATTTCTCCCCTTAAATTAATAGCCCCGAACTTACCATCTTGCTTGATTGTAGCCAACATGTTATCTCTAAAATTATCAGCGTAATCAAATTGAGGTTCAATGACAAATTCTCCTTTTTTATTTATAAAGCCAAACTTCCATTCTTCTTTACCGCAGACAGTCCTAAATTAAATCCATGAATATCATCTGCATTTTCAAACTGCGGTTTAATTATAAAACGATTGTGTATGTCTATAAAACCTACTTTTCCTCCTAAAACTACTCCTGCCAACTTTTCTGTAAATCTCTTGGTCACCCCTTCATATTGTGGAGAAATCAACCAATTTATCTCATAATCCTGATTTACTAAAGCCGCATCCCATCCACCAAACATAGAATTACCCCTATATTTTGAATTTTCCCACCATCCTTTATTTTCGGTCTGCTCATATCCCCATTTCTTTGTTACAGCATTTTGGCGCGCCTTCTGTGCATAAAAACTAAAAGGTATAGCACAGCATAATAAAAACAATATTACTTTTTTTACTTCATTCATATACATGTCTTTTTTTAACCTTATGCGGCTTCAAAGAAAAACAATTAACGTCATTTTACAAATTCACAAAACCAAGAGAAAGTATCAAACAGCCTAACAAGCATACTATTCTATCTAAATTAACGACTATATAGCCTCATTTCCATATACCGCAAAGGGAAAATTAAGCACTAAAAACAAAAAAAGCAGCAATCTCACGACTCCTGCTTTTCCACTGTGACTTAAAATCACTTTCTATAAACTTGTATTTTCAACGTCATCAATAGATTCACTACAACAAATAAAACCTATCCTGCAATTCTTTTCTGAACTTCTTGGAAACCTGAAGTTCCGTAATATTCTCAAACGGGGGAAACATGACGCAGCGGTTCTCCTTAATCATCATCAGATAATTGATATTAATGATATACGACTGATGGATCTGGACGAAGCAGGAGTCATATCCCTTGATATGATCGGCCGTAGTATTTTTCTTCAGCAGCAAAGGCAGCTGGTTGTTCAGCACCACTTCCCACAGTTTCCGGTCGGAGTTATAACGGAAAAAACCGATGTCAATGGAGCGCAGAATGCGCAAGTCATTGATGGGTGTGGATATCATAAAAGTATGCTCGCCGGCCGAATACACACGCGGAGGGATAACCAAAGATGCGGCTGCCGACTCTTCCGCCTTTTTCATGAAGCGGTCAATGATCCCTTCCAGCTCCTTCTTATCTATAGGCTTCAGCAAGTAGTCGAAAGCTGCCCCACGAATAGCATAAATCATGTACTTATCATAAGCTGTATAGAACACAATCTGCATATTCCAAGTGATTGCCCCCCTTAGCTGTTCCAGCAGTTCCATGCCCTTCATGTCCGGCAATTCCACGTCCAGAAACAGCAAGTCCGGATGAACCTTTTCCAGCAGTTTCCGGCCATTCGCACCGTTACGTGCCATCCCGTCTATAGACAGCCTGTTATATTTCTTCAGCTCCAGACAAAGATTGTCCGCAGAGAACTCATCATCATCAATTATTACGACCCTGTATAGTTTATCCATAGTAAACAATCCTGCTTTAGTTATTAACGGAACAAAAGTATTAAAACATGTTTTAACGCACAAACCCGACACTCCGGTTATGGAACTATAGCGACCGTTTCGGACACTATCCTAGCAAAAATAACAACTAAACCATCTTTTTCAAATTATAATCATAGCCTTGGGGCAGGAAGACAGCAAACTCGCAACCGGTTTCTCCGTCTTCCAGCTGCACATTGGTTATGGATATGTCGATATGCTTTTTATTGTTGGCGTTCAACAACTGTATGGTTTGAAGAATCACTTTTATACCGGTGCCTGTACCATGGTTGGCACTGTTTATCCGGTAACCTCCCCCATTGTCACGCACCTTGACGCAGATTCCCTCCCCGGTCTTCTTGATATCAATCCACAGTCTTTTCATCCCCTCTTTGTCCTTCAGGGCATGCTTGATGGCATTTTCTATCGGAATCTGTATCATCATGGAAGGAAGTATTTCTTGGTCAAGATGGATGGCAGCATCTATGGATGTGGACAGTATAAAGCTATCTCCCAATGCTTCACGTTCCAGGTTGATAAACGTATTGACAAAGTCCAGTTCCTCGGCCATGGTAACGCACAGCTGTTCGGTCAGTTCCAGGTTGCGCCGCATCAGCTTTACCAACCCACGCATATTTCCGGCCTGCTCATCGGTGTAGTTTCCCATCTCACGGTTCAGAATGTTAAAAATGAAATGGGGGGAAACCCGGTTACGGATATTCTCCATACGCAAAGTGGCAATCATATTCTGACTTTTCATTTGCAGCAGGAAACGCTGTCTCTTGTTGTACATGTAAACAAAAACAACGAGCCCCAAAATACAGATGCAGGCAAACATCCACAGGTAAAGCGTCTGATTCAGCGCCAGTACTTCATTCTCTTTTTGCTGGATAAAAATTTTCTGCTTCATCAGCGTGGTGTCCTGACTGTATTTCAGATCAATTTCAGCTGTACGCATTTTAATACGCTCATTACGTGTAGAATCATCAATACGCTGATTTTCCATTTGATAATAATAGGCTTGTTTGAAATCCCCCACCTCTTCAAAATAATGTTGCAGGTAACGGTTACGGATATGCTGCATATTCGGTTCCACATAATCAGGCTGTATAGCCTCAGACATACGTTTACGTGCTAAAGACAAGTTATTCTGCTTCAAGGCAAGTTCAATCAATTGGGTATCCAAATAATAGAGAGCCGTCTGATTTTCGATAGAACGAAAAAAATCACTGCAAAGGTTTAAATAGTATGCGGCAGAATCAACCTGATTCATCAATAGAAAAGTTTCTCCCAAATTCATTTCAGTCAGATGTTCCTCAAAAATCATATCCGGATAAGAACGAGCTAACAATAATGATTTTCTGAAAAATTCCAAAGCATTAGGATAATCAGCACGAAAATAATAAGAATTACCACGATTATTCAAATAAATATGTTTCTCAAATGGAAGCATCTTATCATATTGCCGGGCAGCCAGTTCATAGTAATGATCACAAGACGTAAAATCACGAAGTTCCATATAAACCTGTGCCAATCCGTAATAAACAGGAAAACGTTTTTCTTCAGGAATCTTCAATGAATCACAGTAAGACAAAGCTTTACGATACCACATCGCGCCTTTATCATAATGACCGGTACGGACAAAAGCATCAGCCAAATTAATAGAAATATCATGAAGCATATCTCTGTTACTACCCTTCAAACGATAATCAAATGCTTTTTGAAAACATACCACTGAAGAATCTGTCAACCCTTGACGAGCACATACATTACCCCGCATATTGTAAATCTCAGCATACAAATCATTAATTAACGATGACGGTTCAGCTCCATCGCAAAATACTTCCGCTCTATCCATGCTAAGTTTAGCCGAATCCATCTCGGATTTAAACATATATGCTTTTGCCAAAAGAACAAGATAATGGTAATACGCCACACTATCTGTGGCAACCGACATTTGCCTGGCAGTCCGGGTACATACATAACTAGGATTTTTTGACAATGAATCAATTATAAAATCATAATACTGCATATAGATATCCATTTGGGTCTTTTTATAAGTTCCGGAACTTGTACAAGATACTCCCCATATACAAAATAATACACTATACCATAAAAATTTAAATATCAAATGTATGTTCTCCATCTTATCCTCCTTCATAGCTTATTGACAAACATAAGCAAAAATAAACACAACTATATACTTTTATTAAAATTTATTTGACCCAAACAGCCTTTTAGATAAAATTTACACAAAGATGAAGATTCACTTTGTCATGTCATGAAACATCCCTACCTTTGAAAAAAGAATTTATAAACGAAGAAACATGGAAACACTATCTAATTCTATCCTGACTGTACAAATAGCCGAGCATGGCGCCGAGCTTCAAAGTATCAAAAAGGATGGCAAAGAATATCTTTGGCAGGGCGACGCTAAATTTTGGGGACGGCGTTCACCTGTCCTTTTCCCTATAGTAGGACGTGTGTGGAACAATAAATACCGTCATGCCGGAAACACTTATGAAATAGGACAACACGGTTTTGCACGTGATATGGACTTCAAACTAACCTATAAAGAAGACAAAGGAGCTGTATATTGGTTGGAAAGCACTCCTGATACATTGGGCAAGTTTCCTTTTCCCTTCCGCCTGCTGGTGGGATATTTATTGGAGGAAAATAAAATCACCGTAAAATGGCGTGTAGAAAATCTGGGAGCTATGGATATGTATTTCCAGATTGGAGCACACCCAGCTTTCTATTTCCCCGAGTTCGATGCTGCTACAAAGGATCGTGGCTTCTTTGTTTTTGACCGAAAGTCTGACTTAGAATATATCATGCCAACCGAAAAGGGGTGCGTATCACCAGAACGTCATGTACTAAAATTAAACAAAGAAGGGCTGATGCCAATTGATATTCATACTTTTGATTGTGACACTTATATTTTTGACAATAAACAACTGAAAAAAATAACCTTACTGGATAAAAAGAAAAAGCCCCATATCAGCTTGGAATTTAATTCTCCATTGGTAGCTTTGTGGTCTCCTACCAAGACACATCCCGATTGCCCATTTGTTTGCATTGAACCATGGTATGGACGTTGCGATTCTGTAGGGTATTCGGGCGAATTAAAGGACCGTGAATGGATACAGAAATTGGAACCAAAAGAAACGTTTGATGTAGAATATAAAATCATTATAGAGTAATAAAGAATAACGGGGTATGCACGATGAGTCACACCCCGTCTTTTTTGCTTACCGACTTCCCAAATACAAAAATATCATACCAATAAGTACCAGTGCCAAATCCACAGCCTTGCTTTTAAGATTCTTCTCACGGAATACCATTGCACCAAATAGAAAAGAAACAAGCACACTGCCACGCCTTACCATAGATACTATGGAAATCATTGCACCGTCCAAGCTTAAGGCATAGAAATAAACAAAATCAGCTGCCGACAGAAAAATAGATATCAGAATAATACACCAATGCCAATGAAACGGAGTGGTAGATTTGCGCTTCGGCCACCATAACAACATCAAAACACCTCCCATCATAAACAATTGATAGATATTATACCATGACTGTACAATCATTCTATCCAGTCCGATACCTCCTTGATCGACAGGCGCCATGAGATACTTGTCATAAAGCCCGCTGACCGCTCCCAACACAGCTGCCATTACCACATAATAAATCCATTTATTATGTTTGAAATCTATTCCCTCTTTCTTTCCGCTGCGGCTCAGCATAAAAAAAGAGAAGACAGCCATCAGCACACCAATCCATTGGTAAAAATTCAATCGCTCACCAAAGACCACTAAAGCTCCCACCAACACCATCACCGGACGAGTAGCGTTTATAGGTCCCACAATTGTGATAGGCAGATTCTTCATCCCAAAATATCCCAATATCCACGACGAAAGGACAATAACAGATTTCAACACCACATAGCGATGCACCTCCCACCCTGCAACAGGCACATAAAAAATAGAATCCTCCAATATTCCCGGCCTCCACACTGACAATACAATAAAAGGAAGAAATATCAAACTAGAGAACAACGTATTCAGAAATAATACCGGAATAACCGCATTGTCCTTCAACGACTGTTTCTTAAATACATCATAGAATCCCAGCAATGCAGCCGAGAGAAATGCCAAAAGTAACCACATCATATCTTTTACCTTATTTAAAACAGAAGGCAAAGTTACAACAAAAAATAAACAAAGAAGTGTAGATTTTGATATAAATGGCACGGAAATAAAAGAAAAGGGGGATAGAGAAATACATCTCCACCACCCCTTCTTTTATTTATGAATATTCTCTCAGACTTTCGCCCGATGCTTATACTCGATTAAATTCCCAGTGATTTTCTTACGGCTTCCACCTTTTCCTCAGCAGCTGCATTAGCAGCATCGAAACATTTGTGGCAACCCATTTCACCTTTTACTTCCACATAAAATTTGATTTTAGGTTCTGTTCCTGACGGGCGAACTGAAATCTTAGTTCCATCTTCCGTAAAATATTGCAATACGTTACTAGCCTCCGGCATATCTATTTCTGTTATATTCCCGTTACCATCTGTCACCTTCAAAGTTTTAAAGTCCTTGACAAGAACAACCTTAGAACCGCCTATTTCTCTCGGAGGATTAGAACGGAAGTTTTCCATCATTGCCTTAATCTCTTCTGCCCCGCTCTTTCCTGGTTTCACAACATTCACAGTAGTTTCTTTTGAGAAACCATACTCCACATAAATATCAAGCAAAACTTCGAACAAGGTCTTGCCCTGGTCTTTTGCCCAAGCACAAATCTCCGCCAACAATGTACAAGCAGAAACAGCATCTTTATCACGGACAAAGTCTTCGGCCAGGAATCCGTAGCTTTCTTCACCACCTCCGATGTATTGCTGTTTGCCTTCACGCAAACGGATTTCACGTGCAATCCACTTGAATCCGGTATAGCAATCCAACATTTCGATGTGATTCTTGTCTGCGACAGATTTAATCAGTTCCGTAGTAACGATAGTCTTCACAATGAAATCATCATCCTTCATCTTACCCATCGCAATACGGTTCTTTATTATATAATACAAGAACAGCAAACAGGTTTGGTTACCATTGATCAGCACCCATTCTCCTTTGTCATTTTTACAAGCCATACCTACGCGGTCAGCATCCGGATCGCTAGCCATTACAATGTCAGCGTCTATTTTCTTAGCCAAATCAATAGCCATAGACAAAGCCTCGGCATTTTCCGGATTCGGAGAGACAACAGTCGGAAAATCGCCACTCTTCACCATTTGTTCAGGCACGGTATGTACATTTTCAAATCCCCATTGCTTCAATGCACGCGGAATCAACATCATACCTGTACCATGAATCGGAGTATACACAATTTTCAAATCCTTCTGACGCTTGATCACTTCAGGATCAATAGAAATTGTTTTCACTTTATTCAAATAGACGCTGTCTACCTCTTCGCCCACAATCTGAATCAGATCCTTGTTACCTTCAAACTTGATGTCGGTAGCCGATGAAATCTTGTTCACCTCATCAATGATACCCTTATCGTGCGGAGCCAATACTTGTGCACCATCATCCCAATAAGCCTTGTAACCATTGTATTCTCTCGGATTATGAGAGGCAGTAATATTGATACCGCTCTGGCAACCGAAATGACGGATAGCAAATGACATTTCAGGAGTAGGACGCATATCTTCAAACAAATATACTTTAATACCGTTCGCAGAAAAGATATTGGCAGAAATTTCCGCAAACAAACGGCTGTTGTTACGGCAATCATGACCTACCACAACAGATATCTGATCGAGATCTTTAAAATTTTTATTTAGATAATTGGACAAACCTTGAGTAGCAGCACCTACCGTATAAATATTCATACGGTTACTGCCCACGCCCATAATACCACGCAAACCACCTGTCCCAAACTCCAAATCTTTATAAAATGCTTCAATCAAATCAGTCTTATCGGGATTCGCCAACATTTTCTTAATTTCAGCCTGTGTTTCGGCATCATAAGCAGGTGTTAACCATTTCTCTGCTTTCTCTGTCACTTGCTTTATCAATTCTTCATTTTCCATAATTTTTTGTTATTTATAAGGTTTATAATTACATCCGATTTTTACGTCTTGACAAATGTAAAAGAATTAAATTAAAAATCCTAGAAATTTGAAAGAAGAAAATTAGAGATATAAAGGATTATCCCCCTAAAATAATCTGTCATAAAAAAGCAGAAGACCATACAAGGTAAAAAAACACTACTATATAACAGTCAGAAAAGTTCCCAGGCATCCTGAATACAATCTAAAAAACTATCTTATTATGCACAGGAGCAGGATCATAACCTGCCCCTCCACTAATTAATCAGACTTTCAGAACATACAAAAATATATCCTATTTCATCTTATAGCGTTCACCGGTGGCCTTTACCAGTTCTTCCAAAAATTCTTTGGGATACCCCGGACGTACCAAAGGAGCGCAATGACCGGTTTCAGGACGAAGTATGGTTCCATCTTTTGCCATCTTTTTCACAGCACCGTCATTATACTTCACAATCAAAAATTCGCCCAATTTCTTCCAGCTGTCTATTGCCGATTCGGCTGTCATGCAACTATAGTTAGTCAAGAACTCTTTTGCCTTTACAGGATCTTTTTCATATAAGCTCATGGCAGAAGATTCAATGCCAGCCTGTGCATTCGCATAAGTATCTTCCAAATTATTTTGAACGGCACGCATATCATCAATCATCAGGCTATAACGTGGACGAATCATATCGGCCACCCAATTATAAATCCAAAATGCAGAGTCCCATGAAAAAGTTACACAGTCGGCTTCTTTACCGCTATAACAGTCAGGAATACGATCCGAACAACAATATACAGGAGCAAACACTGTCATATTAGCATCATCTGTTCCAAACCATAATACTCCCCCTATTGCATCGGGCAGGTTAGCACGCATCTGTGCCACAAAAGTGAAAGCCGTTTGCTGAGTCGAAATGGGACGTTCATTGAAATATTCCTGATCTCCTACTTTAAAACTCAAGGGAGACAGACGATAAGGAGTTTTAAACGGACCGGCACCGGGATCATTAGTTATATCCAGTGGAGTACCCTCATAGTGATCGCGCATAGCCGCTTGTACATCACGTACTGAAAGTTTACGGGAAGGCTTGATATAAAGAGGCATCGGTTCTTTGCTGTCCCCCTGAATATAAGGAAGATAGGTATCTCCCACCGACTTGTTGAACATATTATAGAAACTCCATACACGCGCTTCACAGAACCGTACACCACCAAAATCTAAAGGATTATATGCCGCCGAGAAACTGAAATCTTTATTCATACCGTCAAAATAACCTTTTTCACGAGCGAAAGAAATCACATCCGGAGAGTAAAGACAATTATCCTTGTCATTCATATTGAACTGATGAATCCGGCTCTGATTAGCATGTGCGGCAATACAATCATCCGGTATACGGACTGCTACCCATACAGCACCTTTCACACCGGGACCCTTACCGATCATCTCCAAAATCCAGACTTCATTGGGATCAGCGATACTGAATGATTCGCCACTGCTATAATAACCATATTCTTTTACTAAATCCGTCATTACCTGTATGGCTTCTTTAGCTGTACGAGAACGCTGGAGAGCTACATAAATCAAACTTCCATAATCCATAATACCGGTAGAATCAACCAATTCCTCCCGTCCACCAAAAGTAGTTTCACCTATGGTTACCTGAAATTCATTCATATTACCTATCACATTATAGGTTTGACGCGCTTCTTTTATTTGCCCTAAATATTTGCCCGAATCCCAATCATAGATATCACGCATGGTTCCTTTTTCATGCATACCGGCAGGATAGTGATACAACTCGCCAAACATTCCGTATGAATCAGCGGAATAAGAAACGATAACAGAACCATCAACCGAGGCTCCCTTACCTACAATCAGGTTAGTGCATGCCAAACTCTCTGTTATTGCCGCCAATAGAAAGGCAGCACCTAAAATCAGTTTATTCTTCATTAATATATAACTTTTTAATTGTGTATAATACTTATTTTACCATCAAAATTCATATTCCTCTTTTGTTTCGTTTCCACAATAATCTGTCACCACCAATTCCAATTTATGGGCGACTCCTTTTTTTAACCGTTCAGGATGCTTCATCCACAATTTCGCATTTTTGGAACTGAAACCGAATAAGGCAAATTCGCCGTCTATCTTCACCTTATAATCCTTAATACCCGTTTCCGCATCTCCTATTTTGAACTGAACCTTACCTGTCTTCCATTGTGCCTTATTTAATGGGGTCACTCGTGGAGACAAAGTATCTATAGCTACGGTATAGGTTCCCAGTTCACGGATGGAAGTCTTCATCCAACCATTTTCATAAATTCCTCCTGCTGAACCTTTCCTTTTTCCCCACTTACGGGCCACATAATATTTCGACGTATCCTCTACAGGAAGATGGCGTACCCCGATCATCAGCGTGCACCCAGCCTGCAAAGCTACTGGCTCATCGTGCAACTGGTACTCGTAAGATATTGCGGCTGTATCTTTAACCACATGACAGTTCAGTGCCACATCCTCATACAACATTCCTCGGGGGATAACCAGTTCCATACCCGGTTCCTGAACCACATTACCTTTATTCCATGCCAAATAATGTTTTACCTGCGGATGATATTCCTCTATCGGCTGCCTACGGCCACGCACAATGAAACGATAAGTCGACTTATTCCCGTATAAATCAGCTAATTCATAACGAAAATGATAATCACGTTCTTCATCAATCGTAACCACCCCTCCTTCATCATTGGCTTGCAACATGCGCAAACTATTTCCGGGAAGAATCTGTGAGCGCATCACCCAATTATGCCTCTTTACATTCTCCTCATAGTCTGTCCAGGCATTAATCATCCGGTTCTCTTCGGGCAAAACGCCATCCACCGTACTGCGAAAAACTTCTGTCGTATCCACATAGAGTACCACGGAACGCACACCATAATTATTATGTGTGCCATCCATATAGTCGTATGCCTTAATGCCAGCGGCTATTTTCCCCCAAGCAGAAACCGGTTGTCCCAAAGAAGCAACAGATATGGATTTTTTTCTTTGTGAGCCTTCCACAACTCCAGCGCCCCGCTGCGGATAAAGCATAATCATTGACGCACGTGGCGGAGTAGTGTCTTTAATTTTATCGGTATAGAACTGTAAGGGATCTATCAATTCACCAGTATCCGTACGGCGTATCTCCATATGCAGATGCGGTCCGAAAGAATACCCTTCATTACCGCTTAAAGCAATGATTTCTCCAGCTTTGAAACTGACCTGATGAGGCTCGAATTTCAAATCCACAGCAAAAGTTTCATGCCGATATTGATATTCCTCCACCACTTTTGCCACTGCAGAAGCAAATTTCAACACATGTCCATATACTGAAGTATATCCATTGGGATGCGTAATAAAAATAGCCTGCCCATATCCTCCGGGAGTAACCAGTACACGGCTCACATATCCGTCGGCAATGCAATGAATAGGTTTTCCCACCTCTCCCTGGGTTTTAAAATCCACTCCTCCATGAAAGTGGTTAGAACGCAGTTCACCGAAATTACCGCTCAGAATAAGCGGAAAATCAAAAGGAGGACGGAATACAGGAGCAGCCGGTTCTTCCTGTGCCCGTACAGCAAGAACACTGCCCAAAGCTGCTATGATTATATAATTTCGTAAAGTCATTTTCTTTATTTTATGGAGAACTCATCACAAAAATTTTGAATCTCTCCGCAAACTTACAAATAAAAAACAGAATATCCCTTAAAACAATGTTGCTAAACATACATTTATTACGAAAAAAACATATCCGGACAAAACCTACTTTTCTGACATTTTGTTATCTTTGAGGCAGTCAAACCCCTTAAATGTGACAATTATGATAGTAGGAATTCCTAAAGAAATCAAAAACAACGAGAATCGTGTATCATTAACCCCTGCAGGAGCACACGAGTTGGTACAGAGAGGTCACACGGTGTATATACAACACACCGCAGGTATAAACAGCGGATTTTCCGATGAAGAGTATGAGAAAGTCGGAGCGCGTATCCTTCCTACTATAGAAGATGTGTACGCCATTGCCGAGATGATTATAAAAGTCAAGGAACCCATCGAATGTGAATATAACCTGGTACGTAAGGGCCAACTGGTATTTACATACTTCCATTTTGCCTGTGACAAAGAATTAACGGAGGCAATGATGCGTAGTGGTTCAGTATGCCTAGCTTACGAAACTGTAACAGACAAACAAGGAGGACTGCCTCTGCTGATTCCCATGAGTGAAGTGGCGGGACGAATGTCCACTCAGGAAGGAGCACGTTTTTTGGAGAAGCCTCAAGGAGGACGTGGCATCTTGCTAGGTGGAGTTCCCGGTGTCAAGCCAGCCAAAGTGCTGGTATTAGGCGGCGGCATTGTAGGAACCAATGCAGCTTTAATGGCTGCAGGATTAGGGGCTGATGTCACAATCTGTGATATTTCATTACCCCGCCTGCGTCAGTTGAGTGAGTTCATGCCTAAAAATGTAAAAACATTATTCTCGTCCAGCCACAATATAGAAAAAGAACTGCCAACAACTGATTTGATAATCGGTGCAGTTCTTATCCCCGGTGCAAAGGCTCCCCACCTCATAACACGCCCTATGCTGAAACTGATGAAAAAGGGTACTGTACTGGTAGATGTGGCCATTGACCAAGGAGGATGTTTTGAAACCTCCCATCCCACAACTCATGCCGAACCCATTTACGAAGTAGACGGTATCATCCATTACTGTGTGGCAAATATTCCGGGAGCCGTGCCGTGTACTTCAACCTTGGCATTAACCAATGCTACACTGCCATACGCTATCAGATTGGCAGATCTTGGTTGGGAAAAAGCTTGCGAAAACGATCCGGGACTAAAAAACGGCTTGAATATTGTAAACGGAAAGATTGTGTTTCCGGCCGTAGCAGAAGCCTTTGGCTGGAAAATTTAATAAAGTATGGATCCTAATGGAAAAAGGAAGGCCTATCATGAAAGGTCTTCCTTTTTTACGGAATAACATTTATAAGGATTATCATCTCATGATTTTTCAAGCACTTCCTCTACGGATTCTTCCCGCTGTTTCTTCCCAATCCGACTTACAATCCAAATGCTGACTTCGTAAAGCAAATACATAGGCACAGACACCATCATCAATGTAAAGACATCTGACGTAGGAGTGATAACAGCTCCAACTATCAGAATAATAACAATAGCATGACGACGATACCGCTTCATAAAATCAGCCGTAAGAAATCCCAGTTTGGCAAAAAGCCAACAAAGGACAGGAATCTCGAAAACAATCCCCATCATCAGGCTCATCATCATCAATGTATCCATATACGAAGACAAAGTAATCGTGTTCTCCACTTCCATACTGACCTGATAGGTAGCAAGAAAACGGAAAGTAAGAGGGAAAATCAAAAAATAATTCAAAAGAACTCCCATCATAAAAAGAAAATAGCCCCACCCTACAATCCGGGTAGAATATTTCTTTTCATTCTCGTATAAAGCCGGCGAAACAAAACGGAACAACTGATAAATAACATAAGGAGATGCCAGCAAAAAACCCGTATAAAAAGACACGCTCATATGAGTAATGAATTGAGCCGCCAATTGGGTATTGATCATTTTCACATAAAACACTTCCGGACATAATGAAGGCATAGCCATGAAATCAGCTATCCGGCAAAAAAAACGATAAATAATGAAATCAGCATTCTTAGGCGCTAGAACAATAGCAAAAAGCTCATCCTTAAACAAGAATGCTACCAACATTAGAAATACCACAGCCACTGCAATACGGAACAAGACATGGCGCAGTTCTTCCAGATGATCCCAAAAAGTCAGTATCTTCTGCTGTTGTTCCATCATTTGTCACTCTTTCGTTTCCCCTTTCTTATCTTTTCCATCTATATCATCCTCCACCCCGTTCATCCCTTCCTTAAAACTCTTAACCCCTTTGCCCAACCCCTTCATCAGTTCGGGTATCTTCTTCCCACCAAAGAATAAAAGAACAATCAATGCAATGAATAATATTTCCTGCATTCCTAATCCTAAAAATAATAATGTGCCTGTCATTTTATCTATTAACTATTAAATGATTTATCAAAAACCAAAGTCATCCATTTACCGGGATCTCCATCCATGACAGCTACCAGAACATAGCCAGCGCCACCATTTTCAGGCTGTTTCACAATTTGCAGCATAACATCAAATGTTTACAACTTATCTTTTTGCAATAGCTTTCAACAAAGCATAGCCACCAAAAATCTGGAGCAACATGCCCGGAATTCCAATCCGGAAATCCTGTGCCGCCAAATAGAAATCACCGACAAGAGCCCATTCTATCAAGGTACCCACCACCTGATATGCCATAACAGTCCCCAGCAATGCAGGAATCGTAATCTTACGGAAACGATCTGCCATATATCCCGCCACCAACGCCAACAATACCGACTTTACCAATATAGCCGGAAGTATGGTCACAGAAGGCATTCCAAACAAGAAACTATTGACAAGCGGAGAAAGAACAGCCGTCAACATCCCCACTTTGAATCCATATTTATAAGCACCTATTAATGTGAAGAAATAAATGGGTAACATAGCAGGTCCACCCAAATGCACCAAATGACAAAGTTGCGGCAATACCACATTACCTACAATAAACACGAATGCAAATAAATAAGTATTTGCGTTTGTGTAATTTAACGAATAGAGTTTTGTTGTTGATTCCATGAATACTAACCTTTCATTTAATTTCTGCAAATATAATCATTTCATAAAGCAAGCTCAATCTTTTTTTTCCCTTTTCTTGTTTATATTATCAAATATTCTTCTATCTTCGCAATAGATTGATAAAATTACAACTATGAAATATTATAAATTCATCTATTTTTTAGCCTTCGTCCTTGGAATGTCAACATGGGCACAGGCACAAAGCACTCCTTGTACCGGAAATGCATATAGCACAAACGCAGACTTCTTCCGTGCCTCAGCATCAGCTCAGAGCGGTGATGCCACTGCCTCCAAAAAGAAGGCGGTCATTGCAGCCCGTACCGCAATAACCAGCCAGATCAAAGCAAAGGCGGAAATGGCTGCCAAGTCTCAAAAAAAATTCGGTAATGCAGAGTGGGAACAGTTCTCAGATCTGATCCATATGGCTACCCAGCAAGAGGCTGCTAACTTAAAAGTAATCTGTGAAAACAGCCGGCAGAGCGGTGGTAAATATAAAACAGACGTTGTGGTAGAATTGCCTAAAGCAGGAGTTCTGTCCACAATCATCAACCAAATAAAAAGTGATGATAAATTAAAAGGACTTTTTGAAGAAAGCCAGTTTAAGCAAGCGTTTTAAAGCCACTTGAATCCATCAGAGGAGTCAATGCAGTTTAAAAGGAAAACCTATTACATCAACCTAATCTTGACAGATTTATGGAAAAGTTGTACGATTACCTTCCCCAGCAATTGGTTACTTTCATTCTGGTGACCTTGTTCTCTTTACTCATCGGTTTATCCCAACGGAGAATCAGCCTGAAACGAGAGGGGGAAACTACGCTTTTCGGCACAGACCGGACTTTTACTTTTATCGGCATTTTGGGATATCTCCTCTATATACTTGATCCTAAGGAAATGCATTTATTTATGGGAGGCGGAATAATTTTAGGTATGTTACTGGGCATCAATTATTATGTCAAGCAATCCCAGTTCCACGTGTTTGGAGTGACAACAATCATCATCGCCCTTATCACCTATTGTATGGCTCCTATCATAAGTACACAACCTTCCTGGTTTTACGTGATGATGGTAGTCACCGTGCTTCTTTTCACAGAAATGAAACACACCTTCACAGAACTTGTACAACGGATGCAGAATGATGAAATGATCACACTGGCAAAATTTCTGGCTATCAGCGGTATCATTTTGCCCATGCTACCCAAGGAACCTCTCATACCGGGTATCAATCTCACTCCATACACCATTTGGCTGGCTACTGTAGTCGTATCGGGTATCTCCTATTTGTCCTACCTGCTGAAGCAATATGTTTTCCGCGAATCAGGCACTTTGGTTTCGGGCATTATCGGTGGTCTGTATAGCAGCACCGCTACCATTTCCATCCTTGCCCGCAAATGCAAACGGATACAAGCGCATGAAATACCGGAATATGTATCTGCCATGATGCTTGCTGTCAGCATGATGTTCTTACGTTTCATGATTTTGATCCTTATATTCAGCACTTCCATCTTTCTGAATATTTACCCCTATCTGCTCATCATGTCTGCAACCGCCGCCGGCATCGGCATATTCATCCATAAAAAGCATACTATAAAAGGCGAGCGCGAAGTTATTGAAGAAACGGAAACGGAAAGTAATCCACTGGAATTCAAAGTCGCTCTGATCTTTGCTTTATTATTTGTAGTATTTACATTTCTGACTCACTATACATTGGTTTATGCAGGAACAGGAGGTTTGAGTATTCTCTCCATTGCAACAGGATTAAGTGATATCACTCCTTTCATACTAAACCTGTTACAAGGCGGAAACATTCCGGCAACCATTGTAGGGGCCTGTATCATGCAAGCTATCATCAGCAACATCGTAGTGAATATGTTCTATGCCATATTTTTTTCCTCCCGCAGAAAAGAAATGCTGCCTTATGTATGGAAAGGATTCCTCACTGTCATTGGAGTAAACGCTGTACTATTACTCATCTATTACTTCTAAATTATATTCTCATAAAAAAACATGCGGATAACAGGATTTTTCAGACAATCCATATCATCCGCATACTTTTTAATATTCTAATAAATCCCTATCAGAAAAGTAGAATATAAGCCAATGAACTAAGACTGATCACCGCCCAAAGAGCAACACCTTGAATCAGAGGTTTCATACCTACTTGCTTCAATACATCCATAGACAAGGAAGCTCCAATAAAGAACATGGTAATAATCAATCCTTTACGTGCCAGTCCGGAAACAGCCTGCCCGAATTGAGGCACACCATCCAGCACATAAGTATTCAGAATGATAGCCACAACAAAATAAAGGATAAACCAAGGAATGCTTACTTTCTTACCGCTTCCCTTGAAAATAAAAGAAGTAGCGAATGCCAAAGGAATAATCCAAAGTGCACGGGTCAGTTTGATTGTTGTCGCCACTTTCAACGCCTCTTCACCGTATGCCGCACCTGCTCCCACCACAGAACTCGTATCATGAATAGCAATAGCTGCCCAAGTACCAAACTGTTGTTGATCTAACCCAAACATATGGCCTAACACCGGAAAAATAAACAAAGCGATGGCATTCAATACAAAGATAGTAGCCAAAGCCACAGACATCTCACTATCTTTAGCTTTCAATACAGGACCCACAGCAGCAATAGCGCTTCCCCCACAAATTGCAGTACCCGAACTGATAAGATAAGCCGTATCACGATCTACCTTCAAAAGTTTATGCCCTATAAACATACCTATAATCATTGTACCGATTACAGAAATGATCGTGAATTCCATTCCTTCCTTACCGGAAGCCAGAGAAGCCTGAAGATTCATACCGAACCCCAATCCCACTACAGAATATTGCAACAAATATTTAGAAACCTTTTTATTGAACTTAGGATAGGCCTGTCCGCAAACTAATGCAAATATCAACCCCAGAAATAAAGATACGGGGGGAGTGACCCACTGGGAAAATGAAGCCAATACCGGAATATAGTCCATCAACAAAAAGACCGTTAACGTGGAAAGCAAACCTACATAAATAGTTTTGCTGTTTTGCTGTAAAGCTGTTACTGAAATCATATATTTTACTTTTTAACATTATTTCTCCATTTCGGGATGCAAAGGTAATATATGTTTCAAAAACAATCTAATCGTTTTTAATTATAAGTTATAACTTTTCCTTATAATGATTGGCAAATTGCATGAACAGAGCCGGGAGCCCTGTATCCTGCCCTTGCAATTGGACAAAATCAAATTCACGAAACATCACCAGGTCTTTTATATCCAATACTTTAAACTTCCCTGAATACAGTTCTTTATTAATAGACCGGATAGACAAAATCCCCATGCACTCACTATTTTCCAGAAATAATTTAATGCTCTCTGTACTTCCCAGGTGCATACGGATAGTAAGGTCCGATAACTTTATGTTGTGTTTATGCAAAGCGGTAATCAATACATCCAATGTTCCCGAACCTCTTTCACGAAGTACAAGAGGAACTTCTTTCAATTCATCCAAAGTTATCTCATCATAATCCATCCACTTACTATGAGTATGGACGATAGCCACCAGCTCATCTTGCAGAAAAGGAGTATATTTCAAATTAGGTTGCCGGGTATTTCCCTCTACCAGTGCCAAATCTATACGATGTTCCTGCAATGCCTTTTCCACCTCAGAGGAGTTCCCGCTGAAAAGTGATAAAGACACTTGCGGAAACTTCTCGATGAAGCGGGCCAGCAAAGGGGGAAGCACATATTGGGCAATTGTAGTACTGGCTCCCAAGCGCAACTCACCGGTATGCTCATTACGTAATAAGTTCATCTCGTACTCCAAGCGTCCGTAATCTTCCAAAATTTTCTCACAATGCTCCAACAACAACCTGCCTGCATCAGTCAGCAAGATCTTGTTCCCCATTCGCTCAAAAAGGCGTGTCTGGTACATCGTCTCCAATTCCTGAATATGCTTGGTTATAGCCGGCTGACTAATAAACAGCTCTTGCGAAGCCTTTGTAAAGCTGAGGTTTTTCGCAACACTACTGAATACTCTTAACCTGAAATCAGACATGTTTTTTAATGATTATAGTTCGTCTGCTTTAATTCCTAACGACTGTAAAACAGCGAATCCAAACATCTCCCACTGATAAGCGACTTCACTGGTTGGAGGATTCATACCGAATACCGTCATTTTTTCTTTTCCGTCCACCTTATTTAATATAGCAGGAACTTTATCTCCATATTCTTCTTCGGCAGGGACAATAATCACCCGTTTCACCTCTTTTGCATCAACCACCACTCTCAAAGACTCCAGAAACAACTCTTCGCGACTAGCCATATCCGATGGTTCGAAAGAATAAAGTGCAAACTCTCCCAACTGGCTTTTGAAAGCCACGTTATTTAATTCCTTTTCCAAATCCGACGGCTGAAAAGCATCCATTTTCTTACTTTCCTCGTCATAAATAAATAATACCTGAACTGCATTCTCCCCCAAGGGTATTCCACTATCCAGTGACAGACATTCCAACAACACCGGTAAATCCGCTTTCGGCAACTTACGGCCCACCACGTCACCAAAATGTTTGGATAAATCACCCGCCACCCTGTCTACATAGGCTACATCCACCAGAATTACAGTATCTGCAAACTTTATTTCATTTGTCATCTCGTTTTCATTTTATGATTTCGATGCTAAGATAGCAATTATCATCTGCTTGCAAAAAGAGTTATCTGCCTTTTTGTGTACAATTCGGACTTTTTTTCATTTAAAAGCCGGAAAGCCTGCCATTTTGTCTTCTTATTTTACTTCATTAGCTTTCTTTTTCTTTTTGGCAAACTATTTGACGATTATCAAATGAAATCGCAAAAGCCACTGAACAAAGCAGTGACAGTTACGTTTTCAATAGGTATTTGAATAATATTTAGAAAGGAGATACAATATGAATTTTAACAACTTCACAATTAAATCACAGGAGGCAGTGCAACAAGCGGTGAACATAACTCAAGCCCGCGGACAGCAAGCTATCGAGCCTGTGCATCTGTTGGCCGGAGTACTGAAAGTAGGTGAAAACGTCACCAACTTCATTTTCCAGAAATTGGGAATGAACGCCCAGCAGATCGCATTGGTCATCGACAAGCAAATTGACTCGCTGCCTAAGGTTTCGGGAGGAGAACCTTACCTTAGCCGTGAAAGCAACGAGATATTACAAAGAGCCGTACAGTATTCCAAAGAGATGGGTGACGAATTCGTTTCACTGGAAGCTATTATCCTAGCCTTGTTGAATGTAAAGAGTACTGTCGCTACCATATTGAAAGACGCGGGAATGACAGACAAAGAGCTGCGCTCCGCCATAGCAGAACTACGTAAAGGTGAAAAAGTAACTTCACAATCCAGTGAAGACACTTATCAATCCTTAAGCAAATATGCCATTAATTTGAATGAGGCTGCCCGCAGCGGAAAACTTGATCCGGTTATCGGGCGTGATGAAGAAATACGTAGGGTATTACAAATATTAAGCCGCCGTACCAAGAATAATCCGATTTTAATCGGTGAGCCGGGTACCGGTAAGACCGCCATTGTTGAAGGCTTGGCACACCGTATCATCCGAGGTGATGTACCCGACAACTTGAAGAACAAACAAATCTTCTCATTGGATATGGGCGCACTGGTTGCCGGAGCCAAATACAAAGGTGAATTTGAAGAACGTCTGAAATCTGTTGTCAATGAAGTAATCAAAGCCGAAGGCAGCATCATCCTGTTTATCGATGAAATCCATACCTTGGTCGGAGCCGGTAAAGGTGAAGGTGCCATGGATGCCGCCAATATATTAAAACCCGCCTTGGCCCGTGGTGAGCTCCGCAGCATCGGAGCCACTACTTTGGACGAATATCAGAAGTACTTCGAAAAGGACAAGGCATTGGAACGCCGGTTCCAAACCGTTATGGTAGCCGAACCGGACACGCTGAGCACCATCTCCATTCTCCGTGGATTGAAAGAACGTTACGAAAACCATCACAAGGTACGTATCAAAGATGAAGCCATCATTGCCGCTGTAGAATTGAGTAACCGTTACATTACCGAACGTTTCCTTCCGGACAAGGCTATTGACCTGATGGATGAAGCTGCTGCCAAATTGCGTATGGAACGTGATTCCGTGCCTGAAGAACTGGATGAAATCTCACGTCACCTGAAACAACTGGAAATTGAACGTGAGGCCATCAAACGTGAAAAAGACGAGCCGAAATTACAACAACTGAATAAAGAGATTGCCGAACTGAAAGAACAGGAAACCTCTTACAAAGCCAAATGGCAGAGTGAAAAGGAACTGGTCAACAAGATTCAGCAAAACAAGCAGGAAATAGAACAATTGAAATTTGAAGCCGAGAAAGCGGAACGTGAGGGAGATTACGGTAAAGTAGCCGAAATCCGTTATGGAAAATTACAGGCTTTAGAGAACGAGATCAAGGATATTCAAGAAGACCTGAAACACAAGCAGGGTGACAGTGCCATGATAAAGGAAGAAGTTACCGCTGAGGACATTGCCGATGTTGTTTCACGGTGGACAGGGATACCGGTCAACAAGATGCTGCAAAGCGAACGTGACAAATTGCTTCATCTGGAGCAAGAATTACATTTGCGTGTGGTAGGTCAGGATGAAGCCATAGCAGCCGTATCCGATGCCGTACGCCGCAGCCGTGCCGGATTACAGGATCCGAAACGTCCGATAGGTTCATTCATCTTCCTGGGTACTACCGGTGTAGGTAAGACAGAACTTGCCAAAGCATTGGCCGACTACCTGTTTGATGACGAGAGTCTGATGACGCGTATCGACATGAGCGAATATCAGGAGAAACACTCTGTATCCCGTCTGATCGGAGCGCCTCCCGGATACGTAGGTTACGATGAAGGCGGTCAGTTGACAGAAGCCGTCCGACGCAAACCATACTCTGTGGTATTGTTTGATGAAATAGAAAAAGCACATCCCGATGTGTTCAATATTCTGCTGCAAGTTTTGGATGACGGACGTCTGACTGACAACAAGGGACGTACGGTAAACTTCAAGAATACAATTATCATCATGACTTCCAATCTGGGCAGCGCATACATTCAAAGCCAGTTCGAAAAGATTAATGACGAGAATCGCGAAGTGGTGATTGAAGAGACGAAGAAAGAGGTAATGTCCATGTTGAAAAAAACGATACGGCCGGAGTTTCTGAACCGTATAGATGAAACAATCATGTTCTTGCCTTTGAACAGAGAAGAGATAGAACAGATTGTGATGTTACAAATCAACGGTATCAAGAATATGCTGGCCGGCAACGGCATTACTTTGGAAATGACCGATGAGGCCGTCCGTTTCATTGCCAGCACAGGCTATGATCCCGAATTCGGTGCCCGTCCCGTGAAACGTGCCATCCAACGCTATTTGCTGAATGATTTGTCCAAAAAGCTATTGTCACAGGAAGTGGACCGAAGCAAACCGATTATCGTAGAAACAGCGGGTGACGGATTAAAATTCCGCAACTAGAATGTTACAAACAACCAGTAAAGATAAGGTCTTATCTTTACTAAGCAAAAGGGGTGTTCATCATGCACCCCTTTTTTCGTTAACTATAGCCCTCTATCTGCAATATTTTGAATATTTCCTTAACCAATATGTTTCCAATAGCTAAAAAACGGCAATAAGCTCATAAAACAGTTTAATCAGCCATCTCTACTTCCTTTTTTCATTTTTGTATAAGAAAAAGAAAACTGAAATACGGCAAGATTCAGAACAGCCTGTGTAGACTGGTATATTTTTACAATATTGAAAAACATAAGAAACTTATTCATCCGAAAAGAGTTCATTGAACTGGATAATCGTAAAAAAAGATAACCTACTGTTTTATTATCAAACATATACTGAAACTTCATACCTGTATGATATGTATCACTTGTAAGATATATAATCTTTCACCTGTAACATTACTAATCTTACAGCCCACACATTAGTAACGTGTCGCCCCACACGTTACTAACTTTCCGGCATGCAGGTTACTAACCTCTCAAACGTCCTGTTCTTTTCTGAAAAGAACAAGGTCTTTAAAAAAAAGAACAAGACGTTTTCATTGAAAGAACAAGAGCTTTTTAAAATTTGACCTGTTGTTTTTTTCCATAACGGTATCTACATGCCGAAACGCCTTATTTTTCCTTCAGATCTTTCAGCCCCTCCGCAAACACCCTGCCCGTCGGCATTCCGGCTGAAGGATTGAGGTTATGGAATCCTTCAGCCAAGTGGAAATGTTTCAGCCGGTTTTATTTTCGGAGGAGTGGTTGTTCTGAAGGATATTTTCCGGCTGAAACATTTCGTGAGGTATATCCTTCAGCCGGAATGCCGACGGGCAGGGTGTTTGCGGAGGGGCTGAAGCTTATGAAGGATTTTTCAGGATATTCTCTACAGGGCATTATAAACGACCGTATCCCACTGAAAAAGGTAATATATGTTCATAGACAAAGTATGTGTACTTCATCGGCAAAGTAAGTGGTGTTATTTCGCCAATGAAGTACACATACTTTTTTTACCAATAATGCCGGTAAACAAAAAGCCCGTCAAGCAGTTTACAATCTACTTGACAGGCCTTTCCCTTTCGCTTTATTTCAATTATTCAGCAACAGCTTCTTCCACTTTGTCAGCAGAATCTGCCGGAGCTTCTACAAATTCAGTAATACCATTGTTTACCAAAATATTGTACCATGAAATCAGTTTCTTGATATCTCCGTTATGGACACGGTCACGATCATAATTTGGCAAAACTTCTGCAAAATAAGCATGCAACTCATCGGCTGATGCTTTTTTATAATTGATAGAAGCAACCGCTCCATTCTCTTTCTTCTTTACCGCTTCCAGCACTTCGCTCAAAGGCACTTCTTCTGCATCTGTGTACATAGCAATATCCGCCAATGAGATAACTTTGTCATGAGCATAAGCAGGAACTCTTTTCTTAGCCGCGTCAACTGTTTCTACAATCAACATGTTCTTTCCTTGAGAAATCAATTTATATAATCCCGGTTTGCCCGCGATTGATAAAATGGTCTTTAACATACTATTCTATTTTATATTTATGGTTTGAGGAAGCAAAAGTACAATTCACCAATGAAACTCCCAAATTTATAGTATGAATTTTTCGGTTTTTAATTGTTCTACTATTCTGTTCAACTGGGGTATGAGCAATTGCACCCCGTCATTCACCACCGTGAAATCGGCCCGCCGACGCTTTTCTTCATCATCCATCTGGGCAGCAATACGTGCCCGGACTTGTTCCTCGCTGGCTCCGTCACGATACATGGCACGCTGTATACGCAGTTCTACAGGTGCATAGACCATTATTACCGCATCTACCGTATCCTGAAAACCGGCCTCATACAAAATAGCCGATTCCATACCCACTATCTCACACTTTTCCTGACGTTCCACCCATACGGTAAAATCTTTCCGTACCCGGGGATGGATAATGGAATTGATTTGGAGCACATGCGCCGGATTGGAAAACAGATAGGAAGCCAGCAACGGCTTGTTTAACAGACCATCCTTATAAACCTCCTCACCTAACAAAGCAATCAGTTCCCCACGAATTCCGGCATCGAAAACAGTAAGGCGTTTCGCTTCATTATCCGCATTATACACTGGGATATGCATATTCTCCAGCAAATGGGAAATGTATGATTTTCCACTGCCGATGCCACCGGTAACCGCTATCTTAATCATTGAATTTAATTCGTTGTTCTATCAAATAATCCACCTCCTTGGGATTCAAACGGACGTGGTTCACATATCGGGGGATGGATTTGAGATTGACCGGACACTTCTCCCCCTTATTGTTCAACAAAGACTCATAAGTCACCCCGATAAAGAAATCCTCGGAAGTGATGGACTTGAAATGACTCAGACCTACCTGAAAAGTCACCTGAACCTTGGAGGGAAAAGTGCGAAGTACTTTATCGGGCGGAAAATTGATGCCACGTATAGGCACCTCCACACTTTTTTCAGCGTAAATATCTACCAATAAAGTCACATCATCAAAAGAGGGAATGAATTTCGCTCCACGTACATCGGCCAGATTCACCCTGCGACGAACGGTGTCTGCCACATCTTCAAAGTTCAATGCCTGTGTATAAGCAGCCGTGATGGTATCCAAAATCTCTTGAGGAGCATAAACCATCACTGAATCCGGCGAGTAAATGATATCCGAGATATAATACTGACGGTCCAAAGCCACCTTGCCTTGCAATTTCACGGGCACCTTCTTTGCCTTCCCTTTTGTATAAATAAACTCCACAGTATCCGGCCGTATGGTCAGCAATTTGGTTGTCTGATTCAACTGGACCGAAATCTTTTTCATTAAAGCTGAAACCGGAATCCGGACACGACTTCCTTTATCCTCATAGTCCTTAAAGTCCACAACAATGGGATAGAATGTCTGTCCCAGCATATAGTTAGCCAATACAGTTCCCCTGTCTTTCACGCCAATACGCAGTTCGTCAGGAAGTTCGGAGGTCAGCACCACATCACTAGGTACATTCTTCAACCGTAACGGAACGGAGAATTCCGTTTCATAATCATCATTTAACACCTGAAGCAACCAAAAGCAGAAAGATACAAATACAAAAAACAAGAAAATCAGGAACTCCCTGCTATTACGGCTAAGCAGGAAGCTTCTGATTCTCTCTAAAGTCTTTAAATAGTAAATACGTATGTTCCTTTTGTCGAACATGTTGTTATGTCATTTACTTTGCCTGTTGTTGGTTGGATGCAGCATTAGCGAAGATAGAATTTCTATCAATTTTAATCTTAACGCCTGACGCTATTTCCAAAACAACCGTATTATCTTCTATTTCTTTTATCTTTCCGTATATACCACCTGCAGTGATCACTTCCTGACCCACTTCCAGGTTCTTGCGGAAATTAGCAATTTCTTTCTGTTTTTTATTCTGAGGACGAATCATGAAGAAGTACATAATAGCGAAAATGGCTACCATCATAATAAGGAAAGAGTAATCTCCTCCACCCCCTGCCTGCAGAAATACAAATAATAAGTTCATACTTTCTATGTTTTTTAGTTTATAATACCGTTATTCTTCAATAACAAACAAAGATATTAATTTTTTGTTAGCTTATTCTCTTTTTTTAATGAATTAACGATTCCATCCAAAGTACCGTTAATAAAGCCACCGCTTTTCGGAGTGCTGTACAGTTTGGCTATTTCCACGTACTCATTCAGTGAAACGCTGACCGGGATATTGGGAAAACTCAGGATTTCAGCCAAAGCGATCTGCATAATGACCACATCCATGAAAGCCACACGGTCTAAATCCCAGTTCTTTGTATTTTCGCTAATCAGATGACGATAATAATCGGCATTCAAGATAGTACGACGGAACAAACGGCGCGCGAAGTCTTGATCCTCCTCATCTTTAAATTCCGGCAACAATTCCTGTTTTGCACCATTCTTCTCATCGAAACGCTTGATGGTCTTCAACACAAAGGTATCCACGATTTCCTTATCATCATTCCAATACAAACTTTGGTCCTCCAAAACCTGATCCAGTTCGATATTATTGAAAATAATATTTTTATATAGCTTGCGCCACAATTCACGGTCTTCCTCATACGAAGAAGTCTCACTGGCCATATATTCCTTATATATATCGCTTTCTAAGATTTTATCACATAAAGTCTTTACGAAATCAGCTTCATTCTCCCAAGTTTTCTTCTGATTGTTCGAAAACTCCAGCAGCTGTTTGTTTACCTCCAGCTGTGCAATAAAGCGGTTTTCCACAAATTTGGTGTTGGGAAACAATTCTTCCTTAGTAGGGACCAGTTTGTTTTTCGCAGCATTCAGTCGTTTGTTAGCCTGTTTAGTTACCTCTACCATTAAAAGCAGCAGATAGTTGTATAAGTCATACGCTTTAGAAAGGCTGAAAAATAACTCTTTTTCCGCTGTATCCAAGTTTTTGCCTCCGTTCTGATAATAAGCATAGACTATCTGAACTATCTTAAGACGAATAAGAACTCTATTTATCATAATTCACATAAAATTATTAAGGAGTTGCAAAAGTAGGTATTTTCATTGATTTTACATAACATAATTACATTTTTTAATGTAAAATTTACATAGAGCTATCTAAATCGCTTTTTTCATCGAAGTTTATCCGCAAATTCTTTGCCCATTTAAAAAAAATGTCCAATTTTGAAGCCGATTTATAAAGATACTTAAGTTATGGAAGATTATAAAAAGAAAAGTGTAGTGGATGGTGACAAAGAAATTGTTTTTTCAAAAGCAATTAAAGCCGGCAAACGTATTTATTATTTAGATGTGAAGAAAAACCGAAAAGATGAAATGTTTTTGGCTATTACCGAAAGCAAGAAGATTGTTTCGGGAGAAGGTGATGACTCGCAAGTAAGCTTCGAAAAACATAAGATTTTTCTATATAAAGAAGATTTTGAGAAGTTCATGAACGGTTTACAACAGGCTATACAGTTTATTGCCGAAGAGCAAGGTCCTATTGAACCTCATCACACTGAAAATGAAGAACAGGAAACGACCGAAGACGCTCACAAGCCGCTTAGTCCGAATGAAATTAAAATAGATATCGATTTCTGATTCCAACCGATAAAGAAAGCACAATGATAAAAAAATTGTGCTTTCTTTTTGTCAAGTCGGAAATAAGCAGTAATTTTGCACCGCTTTTTCAAGCTCATCGTGTGATATACCACATCGTGTGATGGCGAATTAAGCAATAAGATCAACTTAATTTAGAGTAACACAAAAAATTAAAAAACAATGAAATCAATTGAAATTAAAGGTACTGTCAGAACAGACGTAGGAAAGAAAGCAACTCACGAATTGCGTAAGAACAATGGTGTTCCTTGTGTATTGTATGGAGTGCAGAAAGACGAAAACGGCTTGCCCGTAGCTACTCACTTCTCCGTGCCCACCGAAGGACTCCGTAACTTGGTATACACACCGCACATCTATGTTGTAGACTTGAACATTGACGGTAAAATAGTAAACGCTATTTTGAAAGATATCCAGTTCCATCCTGTAACGGATGCAATCCTTCACGTTGACTTCTATCAGATTGATGAAGCTAAACCCATCGTTATGGAAGTTCCTGTTCAGCTGGAAGGTTTGGCAGAAGGTGTACGTGCCGGTGGTAAATTGGCATTACAATTGCGTAAACTGAAAGTGAAAGCTTTATACAATGTAATTCCTGAACGTCTGGTTGTTGATGTAACTTCTTTGGGTCTGGGCAAGACTGTCAAAGTGGGCGAATTAAGCTATGAAGGTTTGGAATTGATTAACGCTAAAGAAGCCGTTGTTTGTGCAGTTAAATTGACTCGTGCCGCTCGTGGTGCTGCTGCAACTGCCGGCAAATAATCAGTAACCTTTTAATCCTTATCAATGAAATATTTGATTACAGGACTGGGTAATATAGGTGAAGAATACCGAAATACCCGTCACAACATAGGATTCACAGTATTGGACGCCCTTGCAAAGGCGTCCAATCTTGTTTTTACCGACGGACGTTATGGGGCTACTGCCACCCTCTCGCTCAAAGGACGCCAGCTTATCCTGCTGAAACCGTCTACTTACATGAACCTGAGTGGAAATGCAGTGCGCTACTGGATGCAGAAAGAAAACATTCCGTTGGAAAATGTGTTGATAGTGGTGGACGACCTCGCCCTTCCTTTCGGTACACTACGCCTGAAAGGAAAAGGCAGCGATGCCGGACACAATGGTTTGAAACATATAGCTGCTACGCTGGGTACACAGGATTATGCCCGTCTGCGCTTTGGTATCGGCAACGATTTTCCCCGTGGCGGACAAATAGATTTTGTATTAGGTCACTTCACTGATGAAGATTTGAAGACCATGGACGAACGTGTAGCAACGGCTTGCGACATAATTAAGAGTTTTTGTCTGGCAGGCATCAGTATAACAATGAACCAATACAATAAAAAGTAATGGCTGAAGCAAGAATTGATAAATGGCTGTGGGCCTCACGTATATTCAAGACCCGTACTATCGCTGCCGAAGCATGCAAGAAAGGACGGGTTTCCATCAACGGTACTCAGGTGAAGCCGTCGAGAATGATAAAGCCGGGAGAAGTGATACAGGTAAAGAAACCGCCTGTCACGTACTCATTTAAAGTTTTACAGGCAATAGAGAAACGTATAGGTGCCAAATTGGTTCCTGAAATTCTGGAGAATGTAACGACTCCGGAGCAATATGAATTACTGGAAATGAGCAGAATCAGCGGTTTTGTTGATCGCGCCCGCGGAACAGGGCGTCCCACCAAGAAGGACCGTCGCAGCATGGAAGAATTCATTACTCCTGAATATTTCGGTGATGATGACTTCGACTTTGAATTTGATTTCGAAGAACAAGAATAGATAGTGATTAATGGTTAGTGATTGTAGGTGTACGCATCTGCTATTAATCACTAGCCATTAACTACTATCTATCTGTTAATCATTTCACTACTACAGATTTTTCTTTATAGCTTCAATCATTTCTTGGTATTCCGCATCAGTCAGATAAACTTTTCCCGGATTCATCTGAAATACACCTCCATAATCAGGTCCGTCCACATACTTGGGAGCCAGATGAAAATGCAGGTGAGAAAGTTTGTCACTATATGCTCCGTAATTTATTTTTTCAGGGTGGAAAGCCTTGTCCATAGCACGGGTCACACGGGCTACATCTGCCATAAATGCATTACGTTCTTCATCACTCAGTTCAAACAAGTCGTTTACATGATCTTTATAAGCAACAAGGCAACGTCCGCGATAGGTTTGTTCCTTAAACAGGAATACGCGTGAAACACTCAGTGGCGCTATTTCAATCATTAAATTGTGCAATGTCTCATTGTTCTGACAATACAGACAATCTTTAGGATCACTTTTCATGGTTTTCTTATGTATTAAAATTAATTATTCTTCCTCTTTTTCTTTCTTACCCAACAAACGGTACACATCATCCCGTTCGCCTACCACCCATACCACATCTCCTTCCGTAAAAGGTACATTGATATCAGGGGTCATCAGCGTACTATCTTCTTTTTCGACGCCTACCACCAGACATTTGTACTCATCCCGGATACCACTTTCTTTGATATTTTTACCCAAGAAAAATGAGTTACGATCTATAATGAACTGTTTCAGATTCATTTCACGCCTTTCCAAATCTTCCTCTTCAGCGGCGGCTGATACTCTTTCTGCCTGACGGGCAAACTCGCCCAACTGCTCATCCGTACCGATTACCTGTATGGTGTCACCGGGAAACAGACGTACATTCGCCCCCGGAATATTAATACGATGCATTCCACGAATGATAGATGCCACATGTACTCCGTATTTATGCCCCAAATTCAGCTCTCTTAATGTATATCCCGCCCATAAGGAATCCGCAGGTATCTCAAAATCCGAAAGATGTAAGTCGCGGGACAACAAATGTCCTTCATACTCAGGACGCTTCTGACCTGTGAACTCAGCATGCACATCTCTGAAACGCAAATTCTGAATAAAAGTACGCTCCATGAATATAGATTGCTTCTTCAGCCATCGCGAGAACATCATCATACCTACCAAAACAACGGCTATACCGATCAGCAAAGTCGTGGAAGTCTGAAAAAGTTTCTCTATAACAAACATCACAAACATGACAGCTATCACTATACGGAGTAAAATGGTAGAAATTAAGGGAGCCCGGTTGAAACGGCTATCCTGCCATAACGCCTGGAACTCTACAGAGTGGTTTTTTTTCATGATAATGGCACGCAAGAAAGGTGCGATGCAGACGATAGTAAAAACAGTTCCTGCCAGATTGGCCCAAAAGACAGGCAGACTAGCCCGGAACAATGGAATAATAAAATGGAATGAAAGTGTAATCATAGCTATACACAATACAGAATAAACAGCTACGATCCTAGCTATGGCAACCAACAATTTCTTCCAATTGTTTTCATGATTCACCGTTTGTGATCCCGATGAATAACGCTCAAGCATTTTTTTCCATTTGCCGGGCAGACGTTTCTCTACTATATGATAAGCAGGTATCGCCAAACGTATCATATACGGGGTCAGAAATGTGGTAATGACCGAAACAGCCACCACAATAGGATATAAGAAATCACTGGTTACTTTCAGACTTACCCCCAACGAAGCGATAATAAATGCAAATTCACCAATCTGGGTCAGACTGAAGCCACATTGCATGGCAACTTTCAACGGCTGTCCCGACAAAATCACGCCACCTGTACCAAAAATAACCTGCCCAAGCAGAATGGCCAATGTAATAATCACAATGGGCCATATATATTCTACAATCATGGCAGGGTCTACCATCATTCCCACAGATACAAAGAAAATGGCTCCAAACAAATCCTTTACAGGGGCCACAAGCTTCTCTATATTTTCGGCCTCTACCGTTTCTGCCAAAATAGACCCCATTATAAAAGCTCCAAACGCAGCCGAAAATCCAACCTTGGCCGCCACAACTACCATACCGAAGCACAATGCCAGCGAAACAATCAGCAATGTTTCATTTGCCATCCACTTGCGGGAACGCTTCAAAAATGTAGGAATGATATAAATACCTACCACAAACCACAATATAAGGAAGAATAATAATTTGGCAATGCTATATACCATTTCACTGCCCTCGAAATTCTGACTCACTGCCATTGTACTCAACATAACCATCAAAACAATAGCCAATATATCTTCCAATATCAAAATACTAAGAACCAAACCGGCAAACCGTTGCTGCCTCAATCCCAAATCATCAAAAGCCTTATAGATAATAGTCGTGGAGGACATGGCCAACATACCTCCCAAATACAGACAGTCCATGCGTTGCCACCCGAAAGACCACCCTACAAAAATCCCAACCAATATCATACAAAATATAATGGTACACGCCGCAATGACCGCCGTCCCCCCTACCTTCACCAGTTTCTTGAAACTAAATTCCAACCCTAGAGCGAACAACAAGAATATCACACCAATCTCCGACCATGTATGGATATTGGCCACATCAATGACCGACGGAGTAAGAGGAACATGGGGACTTGCCAAAAAGCCGGCTACGATATAGCCGAGAACAAGAGGTTGCTTTAACCGTTTAAAGACGAGCGTCATGACACCGGCGCAGATCAGAATCAAAGCCAAATCACTTATCAATGGAGCCAATTCAGACATAGCTAATAAATTTTTGATTGCAAAATTAAGAATTATCTATTTATCATATTCTTCATCCTATTATTAATTTTGCATTAAAAGCTGTTTTTATGAAAAGGAACTAACCGTAAATGTATATCAGCCATATAAAGAAAACGCGAATATCCAGATTTCTTGAATATTCGCGTTTTCTTTGTTATCAGCGTTCTCTTTTCCGGCTTTCGATTTATTTTCTGAACGGGGCCTTTACTACTACAGCTTTCAGCTTGCGTCCGCGCACATCAATAAATATTTCAGTACCTAATGCCGTGTAAGCGGTCTGAACATATCCCATACCGATACCAATCTTACGCATTGGAGACATGGTTCCACTAGTTACTTCACCTATTTTCTCTCCATCAGCATTTACCAGTTCATAACCATGACGGGGAATACCACGGTCTACCATTTCAAAAGCAATCAGCTTGCGTTTCAATCCTTCGGCTTTCTGCTTTTCAAGTAAAGCACGTGAAGTGAAATTCTTTCCTTCAACAAATTTGGTAATCCAGCCCAATCCTGCTTCCAACGGAGAAGTGGTATCACTCAAATCATTACCATACAGGCAAAAGCCCATTTCCAAACGTAATGTATCACGAGCCCCTAGCCCGATAGGTTTAATCCCTTCAGGAGCACCTGCTTCAAAAATTGCTTTCCAGATAGCCTGACCAGCTTCGGGATAAAAATAAAGCTCGAAACCACCTGCACCGGTATAACCGGTATTCGAAATAATCACATCTTTCTGACCGGCGAACTCACCTGTGGTAAAAGCATAATAAGGAATTTCAGACAAGTTGACCGGAGTCAGTTTTTGCAAAACTTCCATAGCCTTCGGTCCCTGAATAGCAAGCTGTGCCATACGGTCGGATGCATTTTCCAATTCCGCACCCACTGTGTTATGGCTGACACACCAGTTCCAGTCTTTCTCAATATTGGCCGCATTTACCACCAACAAGTATTTTTCGGATTCATAGTGATACACCAACAGGTCATCAACAATACCTCCCTCCTCATTAGGGAAACAAGTATATTGCGCTTTACCGACGGGCAAAGTTGCCACATTGTTTGAAGTCACTTGCTGCAAAAACTCCAACGCATTAGGACCTTTTACCCAAAATTCACCCATATGGGATACATCAAAAACACCTACGGCATTACATACAGTAAGATGTTCATCAATAATTCCCGAATATTCAATAGGCATATTATAACCTGCAAATTCGTGCATTTTCGCCCCCAAGGCAATGTGTGTTTCGGTAAACGGAGTTGTTTTCATGTTATTACTTTACTATTTTAAGGTTAATAAATTACTTATCTTGCCACCAATTCAGCGATTTTCACCACCACTTTCATGGCTTTCTCAATAGACTGGATTGGCACGAACTCATATCTGCCATGAAAATTCAAGCCGCCGGCAAAAATATTGGGACAAGGCAATCCCTTGAATGAAAGTTGTGCACCATCCGTTCCACCGCGGATAGCCTTCACCTTAGGTGTCACGCCCGCCTCTTCCATAGCCTTGAAAGCGATATCAATGATATGCATCACCGGCTCAATTTTCTCACGCATATTGTAATACTGGTCTTTCAATTCCAATGTAACGGTGCCTTCTCCATATTTCTTATTGATGATTTCCGCCCACTTTTTCATATTTTCCTTGCATGCCTCAAACTTGGCACGGTCATGATCACGGATTATATAAGAGATGGTAGTCTGCTCTACTTCACCCGTCATGCCAATCAAATGATAGAATCCCTGATAACCATCAGTACATTCGGGCACTTCATCCGTAGGCTGTAAAGACACAAACTCATTAGCCACACGCAAGGAGTTGATCATTTTATCCTTTGCATATCCCGGATGTACGTTACGTCCTTTAATAATCACTTTCGCAGAAGCGGCATTAAAGTTTTCAAACTCCAACTCCCCTACTTCACCACCATCCATCGTATATGCCCACTCGCATCCGAATCTCTCCACATCAAATTTATGTGCACCCAAGCCTATTTCTTCATCAGGATTAAATCCCACACGAATTTTTCCATGCTTGATTTCAGGATGTTCTTTCAAATATACCATAGCTGAGATGATTTCAGCAATACCCGCCTTGTCATCAGCTCCCAACAATGTTTTGCCGTTGGTTACAATAAGATCCTCCCCTTTATGATCCAACAGTTCGGGAAATTGCTTGGGAGAAAGTATAATGTTGTCTTCTTCGCATAATACAATATCCGTTCCGTCATAACCATAGACAATGCGTGGGGTGACTCCCGCACCCGTCATATCGGGACTGGTATCCATGTGTGCAATAAATCCGATGGTAGGAACCGGTTTATCCGTATTGGCCGGCCATGTGGCAAACAGATAACCATTCTCATCCAAAGAAATTTCCTGAAAGCCCAATTGTTCCAATTCAGATCTTAAATATTGTGCAAACACCATCTGCTTCGGTGTACTGGGGGTAGCCCCGCTATTCTCATCAGACTGAGTGTCGAAGCTTACATATTTTAAAAATCGTTCTATTACCGTCATTTTTCTTTTTGTTTTAATATTCATACTTGCCTGTAAAAATAGAAAAAGAGCCGTGAATTGCCAAACAAATCACGGCTCTTTTTCATTAATATTTTATTATTTTGTTATTAGAAGCAACTGGAACCATCAAAACAATGGGTACATACCTTACATTTTGGTAATCCTATCGCTTCTACCAAAGTTTCCAAAGTATTGAATTTCAAGGAGCTCAAACCGAAGCGGTCGGCAATCATTTGCACCATCTTCTTATACTCCGGCGAATCTGTCGTTGCATATTTTTCCAGATTCTTATTTTCATCGCCTTCAATCTCCTTAATCATCCGGCGGGTTATCAATTCCAAATCACTTTTTGAAGAAGTGAAACCAATGAAAGGGCATCCATAAATCAATGGCGGACAAGCAATGCGCATATGAACCTCTTTGGCACCATAATCAAATAAAATTTTTACATTATCACGAAGTTGGGTTCCACGTACTATAGAATCGTCACAGAACAACACGCGCTTACCTTCCAGCATTGCACGATTAGGTATCAGCTTCATTTTTGCTACCAGTGAACGCATTTCCTGATTGGCAGGAGTAAAACTACGAGGCCAGGTGGGTGTGTACTTGGCAATAGCACGATGATAAGGAATTCCTTTGCCTTCAGCATACCCCAATGCCATGCCTACTCCCGAATCAGGAATACCGCAGGCACAATCAACTTCCGAATCGTCCTTCTGCCCCATTTTATAACCACTCATAAAACGTACTTCCTCTACATTTTTCCCTTCATAGCATGAAACAGGAAATCCATAATATACCCACAAAAAAGAACAAATCTGCATTCCTTCGTTCGGCTTGCGCATTTGTTCCATTCCGTCGGCACGCAAGCGAATAATTTCGCCCGGTCCTACATATTTCTCTATTTCATAATCCAGATTCGGCAAACTGCTTGATTCACTTGTCGCAGCATACGCACCCTCTTTTTTACCTATCACAATCGGAGTACGTCCCCATTTGTCACGTGCTGCTATAATACCATCTTCCGTCAATATCAGCATGGAGCATGATCCTTTGATTTTATTAAAGACATTCTCTATACCATCTACAAAATTTTTCCCTTGCACAATAAGCAATGCGATCAGCTCCGTCTGATTCGTCTTGCCAAGACTCATTTCAGAAAAGTGCATATTAGCTGCCAGCAAGTCGCGTTCCAATTCCGTAATGTTATTGATTTTAGCTACTGTGACGATGGCGAACTTGCCCAGATGCGAGTTTATCACGATAGGCTGCGGGTCCGTATCACTGATAATGCCGATACCCGAACTACCTTTGAACTTTGGAAGTTCAGATTCAAACTTCGTGCGGAAATAAGAACTCTCCAAATTGTGGATAGAACGCATAAATCCCTCTCCTTGGGCATACGTAGCCAAACCACCTCTTTTTGTTCCTAAATGTGAATTATAGTCCGTCCCGTAAAATAAGTCGGTGACGCATTCAGCCTTTGAGACTGTTCCAAAAAAACCACCCATTCCTTTTTGCGTATTTTTCGTTTAGGGTGCAAAATTACGAAAAAATGCTGGAATAACCTCGGGAAATTGGAGAAATGACGCTAAATGACTTTATACCAATGTCGTTACGGTGTCAGATGAGGACAAACCGAAAAAGCAGAAAATGCAAGAAAAAGCAGAATATAGCAGGAGAACGGTTTGCAAATCATTACCCAAGAAGATGTAAGATTTAATACATGTAGGACGCTATTGCACCGTTTGTCACCGTTTTGCGTAGCAAGGTTTAACTCGTTGATATTTAACTTTGCAAACAAAAAAACGAGTATGGCAAGAAGTACATTCAAAGTGCTGTTCTACGTGAACGGCAGCAAGGAGAAAAACGGTATTGTCCCCATCATGGGACGAGTGACAATCAACGGTTCTGTGGCGCAGTTCAGTTGCAAGCAGACCATCCCGAAAGCGCTTTGGGATGCGAAGGGCAACAGAGCCAAAGGCAAGAGTATTGAAGCGAGGGACATTAACCACGCTTTAGACAACATCAAGGCGCAAATCATCAAGCACTACCAGCCTTGTAAATCAGAAGGTATGAGAGATCGAATATATAACGAGTTGAAATCTATTCAAGAGTCTTTCAAACCTCAGACAAAAGCTAATTCAATTCGCAAACCATCCTCAAATAATGAATCCAAAAGAAATTCGCAAACTCATTCAACTACTAAGAAATCAAAATCGGGTAAATATGTACAATAACGTTCTCTATACTTCCTTGATGATATTACTGATTTGTTGTTCATCATGTAATAATGGCAATACCGCATCAAAACAGTCTAAGCCCACTATTGGATTTACGACAGATACATTATCAATTGACAATGTATCGAATAAAAAACTATCCATATTTGTTCAAGATGAAATCGTTATGTCGTTTGATGGAAATCAAGATAATTCGATATCTATGCCATTACTTGATGTCGTAAGAAAATGTAAAGATAAAAATGAAACGGCATTATATGCTCTAAAAAACAATAAAACATTGCAAATTAAAGTCGTTGTTGAAAATGAATTAGATACCATTTACAAATACAATCTCTCCCCTTATTATGAAGAAGATGTTATTTCTTCAATATCAGGGCAATGTGCGCCATTAGTATCTAAATTTTCTAATCCTACTCAGAAAATTGATATTAAAAAGTGGTTATTTAGAAAGAAAGAACATTTAGATGATGAAAATATACATTTATTATGTGGGCTAGTTAATCAGTTGTCTAAAACTAACATGACTGAATACATAACAAATTCAACTATCCCTATAATTCATAGTTTTTCCGGTTTGAAATACAACGTAATTTCTTCTATTGTGGCAGATTACTATGTGTTATATGCGTGTTCTTCAACAAAAGAAATTGATGAATTTGTAGAAGATGTCATATCCAACGATTTTGATTTGTGTGTAAAAACTCTTAATGACAGAATGGAATGCTATCGACAATCCGAAAGCAACGGATATAAATGTATTTGTTTAGTTGCTATAAATAAAGATTGGAGTTATAAGATACAACCACTAGGATTAATTGCTATAGATAATTTACCACCCACGACTGCGCTGTCTTCCTACGAAGGTGATGTTTCAGTTATTAAATTTCCGAATAATGTAACGGTTCTTTTTCCTCAAGATAAACCACAAATCAATGGCCTTTGCGATGTATCTATCACAAATTCTGCGGGAAATGGTATTGAATGTAATGTTTCATTTCGAATAGTATTTGCTGGTGATGTAAAATCGGTAACGGTCAAAAGGACCAAGAAACTTTGTTATGACAGCTGGACACACAAAGTAGAAAATAAGGTTATAGATTTAACTGGAAAATCCAGTCCTTATACCTTTACATATATGTTACATCTTACAGATGGAGATAATTTCATTCCTGTTATCATAGAAGATAATCATGGAAATAAACGTGAGTTTGAACTTAATGAAAGGGCTGAATTTGTAAGAAACGATGTGCCGAGTATTAACATAGATAATAATATCAATATTGACAACTAATCATCTGCATTACAATCACTTGATAAGTCAGTGTATTCTCTATAAGAATATTTATTGTTGATTGAGCTTATTTTACTCATATGTCTTTGCTTCTTGTACTCTAAAAAATATGGAATGGCGTAAATTCTTAAATAATGCATGGAACAACTTTTTTGAGAAGAAAAAGAGTGAAGGTGCAGAATTTATGCCATACCTAAATTCTTTTGCTGAATCTTATAAAACAAGGTTGGCGGTTATTGAACGACATCTTCAAAGAAAAGATTATAGCTTCGGTAAATGGAAAGCAACTCTAATACCCAAGAAAGATGGAAGTTACAGACCGCTAATCATTCCATATTCTATTAGTGATAAAATTGTATTAAAGGCCATTAGTGACTATCTGTCAAAAACTTTATCCTATTTATTTAACAGTGTTAGCTCTATTAGTTATGCCTATCAAAAAGGGAAAAGTACACGAGATGCTTTAATTCAATTAAAAAGGATGCACCATACAAAAAATGCCTTATTGAAAATAGATATAAAGCATTTTTTTGATGAAATTGATAAGACGATTCTTTTAGATTTATTAGATCATCAACCGATTGATAACTATGTAAAGGATTTAATTTGTAAAGGCATTAATCCTATTGTTGACTATTCGAACATTAAAAAAGACGATATAGATCAATTTCCCAAAGGAGGAATACCTCAAGGCAATCCAATTTCATCAGTATTAAGTAACTTATATCTCTATGAGTTAGATAAATTAACCATTTCCAAAGGATGGAAAATGGTTAGATATGCAGATGATATGGTGTTCTCTGTGTCTGACCTAAAAGAAGCTCAACTTGTTCTATCTCAAGTAGAAGAATACTTATTGAAGTATCGTAATTTGACTATACATCCTTTAGAAAAATCCTCTGATGCAAAAACTACAATTTTCCTAAATCCAAAGAAGCAGAATATGAAGTATTTGGGCGTGATTTTTGATGGTCAAAATTTACATCCGACAAAAGAATGTTGCTATCAAATAATTGGAAGAATTAAAACAATACTCAAAAGTACAAGAACTTCTGAAGAAAAAGCAATGGCGATAAAAACTGCTATTGCACAATGGTGTGGCTATTACGCCTTTACTGACATTTCCGCCAATCAGATTAAATGGATGAGTAATGCTATCAATCATCAAATTAAAAAATCCAAGTTAGATATTCCAAAAGTCAACATTCCGGAAGTAGTATTAAAAACAAGAAAACGTCAAAATAGTCGATTCGCCAAATTGTTTCATCCGATACAAATTGGAGAAGAACATAAGTGGTTGAACATTTATGGCTAAAAAGCCTTTGTCAGTATCACAAATATTTTTTGTACCTTTGCGCTTGAAAGAGTTACTTGAAACGCAAATCATGGCAAAACGCAGCAAATGGCACAGTTGCCAAGTCATTACCTCAAAATTGGGTAATTCTCCCAAAATCCTTTGTATAAGGCACTAAGAAAAGTATTCCAAATATACACAAAAATCTCTGTAATAAACGAATAAAAAGGGAGAAAACTCTGATTATGGTTAGCCTCTATTGATCTTAATGCCATTCTTCCGAAAACGAGCCTGTTTAATCCTCTAATATTTAATAAAGAAATAAAGTGTATTCCAAAGAATTGTAGCTTTTACTAAAAACTCAAGGATATGGGAGGACAGATATAAGAATCTAAAGAAAATAGGGCTGTCAAAACGTGGATAATGCTGTCATTTAATTCGTAGGGGCGAGGTTTGCTCGCCCGAAAACAGTTTGTTTTGTGTCTTCGGACAGGCGAACCCTGCCCCTACAGCTGACGATGGGATAGGCCGATTTAGTTTTGACATACTCCCATTATTCAATACAATCGGATAAATATTTACTCCCGACGTCCCATATAAATCATAATATAATAAACCAATGTAGCCAATGAGCTAAGTGCAGCGACTACATATGTATAAGCAGCCGAACGTAATGCGTCTTCCGCCGCCTGATGATTATAGGAATTAGTAATACCCGCTTTACTCAACCATACCAGTGCACGATGGCTCGCATTTATTTCTACCGGTAATGTAATAAAACTGAAGAGGGTAGTCATGGCAAACAAACAGATACCGGCCAACAATAACTGCGGAAAAGTATTTACCATCAGAATTCCTCCCAACAACACCCAAGTCATGATAGAAGATGAGAACTGAACCACCGGAACAAGTGCAGAACGCATTTTCAACGGAGCGTATGCACGCGCATGCTGCACAGCATGTCCACACTCGTGGGCAGCTACGGCAGCAGCAGCCACACTATTGCTTCCATATACACCTTCACTTAAATTCACTGTTTTGTTAGCCGGATTATAATGGTCGGTCAACATTCCCGGGGTACTTGTCACTCTGACATCATAAATACCGTTGTCATGCAACATCTTCTCTGCTACTTCTTTTCCGGTCATGCCATTTGATAGTGGCATTTTAGAGTATTTCTTAAACTTACTCTGTAAACTAGCTTGTACGATATAACTAATAATCGCAATTCCAATAAATAATATCCAATACATTGACATAGTTTTGTTCTTTATAATTTCGTTGTTAAATATACAGGTTATTATACACAAATAGTTTGCCACCCTTCCCGTTTTAGAAAGAATTAAGAATATTAGCGGGTTATTGACAGTCAATTGGCAGACGTTCCGCCAAATTCAATTAAAAAATATATAAAGGAGACAAAAAGAATTGCCATGTGATTATTGATTTATATTTTTGAAACAAAAATAAGAGATATGGAACAAGAAATTGGAAATATATCCATTGCCCTCATCCGCAAATTGAACCCTGCAATGAAGGGCATAGGAAATGATTTTATAATGGACAGTACAGAATATTATATTCCGGATGTCAATTCTATATTCAAATATCCTCTTCGCCTCGACGGTATTATCATCGCAGTGCGAAAACAAGGAAGTGCAACTATAAACATCAACCTGCGTGAATACAACACGACTAAAAACGATTTAATTCTTTGCGCTCCCGGCGACATCCTTCAATCAATTCCCAAACCGGGCATGCATCAAACCCAAATGTTCCTCATCTCATCTGATTTTTTAAAAGAGATGTATATCAACCTGAATAGTTTCATGCCTTTCTTTATTTCATTAAAAGAACAACCTATTTTCAGCCTGACGGATGAGGAGGTAAAAGAGTTGGAGGCTTTCTATACATTAATAGAAGAGACTATTGACCGGAATGATAATTTCCGTACAGAGATTGTACGGCGGCTGATGGGTGCCTATCTTTATAAATTAGGTTCCATCCTGCATCGCAGACAACCGGAATTCTTATCTGTCAACCCTAAATCCATGAAACGAGAAGAAATACTATTCAACCAATTCATTAATTTGCTAACCGAACATCATCGCAAAGAAAGACGGGTGGACTTCTATGCCGAACAGTTGTTTTTAAGTCCGAAGCACTTCTCTACCGTGGTGAAAAAAGTAAGTGGGAAAACAGCCGGTGAGTGGATTGACGAATATGTAATTCTGGAGGCAAAAGCATTACTTAAATATTCGGTCATGTCTATTCAGGAAGTAGCCTATTACATGAATTTCCCAAATCCTTCCTTTTTCGGAAAATATTTTAAGCATCACACCGGAATGTCACCAAGTGAATATAAAGTGCAATAGCAGAAGGAGGAAAAGATAAAATTATCAAGAAGAAAAGATAAAAGGCAGATACATTCAACTAATATGCCGATAAAATTGTTTAAGTTTGCAGAAACGTTTGTACAAAACACACGATGAAAAAGAAATATATCCGCTGGACAATATGGACGGTAGCTTCTCCTTTCATATTGTTCATTCTCTTATGTATACTGATTTATTTGCCCCCCATACAAAACTTTTTGGTGGACAAAGCGGCTTTGTATGCCTCTGAATCAACCGGAATGAATATAAAAGTGGGAAGAATATCCTTATCCTTTCCGCTCAATTTGGTAGTAAATGACGTGGAAGCTTCTTCCCAACACAACGATACATTGCTCAGCGTAAAACGCCTTCAGGTAAATGTACAGTTGTTGCCATTGTTAAAAAAACAAGTGGAAGTAGACGGTATCTCTTTAAAAGGAGCCACAGTCAATTCCAATGACCTTATCAACGGAATGCAGCTACAAGGAACCCTCGGTGAATTGTTCATATCCAGCCACGGTGTGGCACTCGACCCCGAAACAGCCATAGTGAACAAAGTACTGCTTAAAGACACCGACTTGTCTCTTTGCCTGAATGATACCACAGCTGCCGATACTGCTAAGACCGACACTACCTATTGGAAAATAATCCTGCAGAACATTGATTTGCAAAATGTATCTTTCGCTTTACAGATGCCGCTTGACAGTCTCGCACTCAGCACATCGCTGGCAAAAGCATCTTTACGCAACGGATTGATAGACCTGCATAAATCCGCCTATTCCCTTCAAAGTTTTAAAATAGAGAACGGACAAGTAAACTATGACTCGGGAGCACCGTCTCCTCTTCCATCAGACAGCATTGCTCTGAGAGGATTGGATCCTTCCCATATCGCACTGACCGGCATCGGCGTGCAACTCGATTCTCTTCATTATGAAGGTCGTGACATGAAAGCCATCATTAACCGCTTTGTCTTAAAGGAACGCTCGGGATTGGAGATTCAATCCACCCAAGGACGACTGCTCTCCAACAAGCAATCGCTCCGCATCCCTTCTTTGCGTCTCGCCACTTCCGATTCGGACTTCGAATTAAATGCATCCATCGACTGGGATGCACTCGAAATGAAAAGTGAAGGACGGTTGTCTGCCCGATTAATGGCTGATATAGGCAAACAAGACATTGTACGCTTGATAGGCAACATGAATGAACATTTCGTACAGAAATATCCAGCCGAGCCCTTACGCATCCGTACAGGAGTGGATGGTGATCTCAACCAACTCAAATTGACTGCCCTGAGTGCCGAACTTCCCGGTGCATTGGAGCTTTTTGCCAAAGGTGAATTAACCCATCTGACCGATACTCTGAAACGCGGAGGAGACATAACACTTGAAACGGAAGTGGAGAATATGGATTTCCTGAGCGTTCTTGCCGAAGGAGTTGCCATCCCTGACGGTACGCGTCTGGAAGGTAAATTCACCATGTCGGGTTCCAAAATGGGTACAGATCTTTTATTAAAAGAACCAGACGCTCGTATATTGGCAGTGATTGACACCATCCCCATTACCGTCTATAATGACAGTATCTCTATTGCAGATGATTTCAAAATGGAACATGCCGCCCGGATCTATGCCAAGTACGACCTTTCACGCGAAGCTTATGAAGCCGATGTTGCCATCAACAATCTGAACCTGCACCGATTCTTGCCGCAAGACTCACTCTTTGCAGTATCTGCACGTTTGGGGGTCAAAGGAGAAGGACTGGACTTCATGTCCCCCCGAACCACCTTCAATGCCTCGGGCAGTATTGACCGTTTCCATTACGGCAATTATATCCTGTCGGGCATCCAACTCTCGGCCGGACTCGAAAAACATATCATCAATACAGCTTTATTAATCAATAATAAAGTAATGGATATACGGGCGCATCTCGATGGAAGCCTGAAACCGCATAATGCAGCAGCCACACTGAAACTGGATATCGACCGCATGGACTGGCAGGCGTTGCACTTGATAAATGAGCGTATGCAGACCTCGCAAAACATCACAGTCCACCTCACAACAGACATGGCAAACAAATATTCTGTGGATGCATCCATGGCCAATATCACCATCACCACACCTAAGCGTACTTCGCATCCCAAAGACCTTTTATTGGGATTTACCACAGCCGGTGATTCTACCCGGATGTATTTGCGTGCCGGTGATTTCGACCTTTCTTTAGAAGGAGACGGACACATCACACACTTATCCCGTCAGGCAGAAACACTGATGAAAAAACTTTCCGAACAATGGGAGCATAAACATATTGACCAGGAAGAAATGAAACAATATTTACCCGGTCTGTGTTTCCGCGTCACTTCGGGACAAGACAATCCGGTTTGCAATTACCTGTCCATGATGGGCATCTCTTACCGGAAACTTTTTATGGATATTGATTCCTCTCCGACAGAAGGTCTGAACGGAGAAGCATTCCTTTATAGCCTGAGTACAGACAGTATTGTATTGGATACACTCTATCTTGATATCCAACAAGACATGGAAGGCATCAAATTCCTAAGCGGAGTTGTCAACGGACCGAAGCCTGACCAGGAAGCTTACGATGTCAGTCTGGAAGGAAATATAGGTACCAATCAGGCACAATTAATCATCCAATATCTGAATGCCCGTAAGGAACAAGGCATTTATATGGGAGTTCAGGCCGATTTACGTCGACGGGGTATCCGCATGCGTCTCTTCCCCGAACATCCAACATTAGTTTATCGTCCTTTTACAGTAAACAAAGACAATTACATTTTCCTGACAGACCGCGGACGCATCCATGCCAATCTCCATCTGCACGATGATGAAGGTACGGGTCTCAGCTTCTATACCAATCGGGAAGACAGCATTGCCAGTCAGGACATGACAGTTGAGTTCTCCCGAATCAACCTGAAAGAATTCCGTCGTATTCTGCCGTATATGCCTGATATGGAAGGATGGATTGGAGCAGAAGCGCACTATATCGAATCCGGTCCTTACATGATGGTAAGCAGTGACTTGAAAGTCGATGAATTCAAATATGAAGGCACCCCTCTCGGCAATTGGGAGTTTAGCGGTGTATACCTGCCCGGTGATGAAAAAGACCACCACGTAGACGGATATATTCGTCACAACAACAAAGAGATAGCTCACCTCGGCGGTATCTATCTGCCCACAACCGACGGCAAAGGCAACCTGAGTGCAGATGTTGCATTCGAACACTTCCCATTGAATGTCATCAATCCATTCATACCCGATAACATGATAGAATTGGGCGGTGACATTGATGGAACACTTGCCATGAAAGGCGATCCTTCCAAGCCTCTGCTCAATGGCGAATTGTCACTCGATTCCGTATCAATATTCATGCCCGAACTATCTGCGCTCTTCCGCTTCGATAACGAACCGGTGCAGATGGTCAACAGTAAAATGACGTTTAAGGACTTTGATATCTTCACCAAAGGAAAAACTCCTTTCACCATCAACGGTAACGTAGATTTTTCCAATTTGGAGCGTATGACTACCGATTTAAAAATGAAAGCCCGCAACTACGAATTACTGAATGCCCCCCGCACCAAACGGGCTATGGTATATGGCAAAATGTATGTAGACTTCGACGCTACTCTCCGTGGTCCCATAGACGCCCTCATGATGCGAGGCAACATGAATATATTGGGAAAGACAGATTTCACGTATGTGATGAAAGATTCTCCTCTGACCGTGAACGACCGCTTGGGAGACATGGTAACTTTCGTCAACTTTAATGACACTACGGAAGTAGCGAACGAAACCATCCAGCCGGTGTCCATCAATGGCATGGATATCGCCATGACGATGCATATTGACCAAGCCGTCCAAGCACACGTCGATATCACACCGGACGGCTCCAATTATATGTTGCTCGAAGGAGGCGGAGACCTTTCTTTCCAATACACCCCGCAAGGTGAAATGCTGTTGAACGGACGCTACTCGCTCATCAGCGGTGAAATGAAATATGAAATTCCGGTCATTCCACTCAAGACATTCAACATCCAAAACGGCAGCTATGTAGAATGGACAGGCAATGTGATGAATCCCCAGCTCAATATTACTGCCACAGAGCGAGTTCGCGCTACTGTCGGCGAGGACGGACAAAGTCCTCGTATGGTCAGCTTCGATGTAGGCATCGCCCTGAGCCAACGATTGGAAAATCTGGGACTGGCCTTCACCCTTTCAGCTCCCGAAGATGCATCAGTACAAGACCAACTGACTGCCATGACCCCTGAAGAACGGGGCAAACTGGCTGTTACCATGCTCGTCACCGGCATGTATATGGCAGAAGGCAACTCTACCGGAGGATTCAATATGAACAATGCCCTCAACTCCTTCCTGCAAAGTGAAATCTCGAATATTGCAGGCAAGGCCCTTGATATCAGTTTGGGAATGGAAACCGTTGACAATGCCGAAGACGGCGGAAAGCGGACGGATTACAACTTCCAGTTTGCCAAACGTTTTTGGAACAACCGTTTCCGTATCGTCATCGGTGGAAAAGTGTCTACCGGTAATACAGCCCAGCAAGATGAAACATTTATTGATAATGTTTCCATCGAATATCGTCTGGACAATAGCGGCACCCGATATGTCAAAGTATTCCATGACAAAAACTACGAAAGCGTGCTCGAAGGTGAAATCATCGAAACAGGAGTCGGTATCGTTCTGCGAAAGAAAATGAGTCACCTGGGTGAGTTATTTATATTCAGGAAAAAGAAAGATTAACAAAAATGACAAGGATAAAAAAGAGAAGAATTCACACTGACCTGCTGTTACTGACAGCTTTTCTATGCCTACTGGCCGGTTGTTCCACCACGAAGAATCTGCCCGAAGGCGAAACCCTTTACGTAGGTGTAAAGAACATAAATGTCATCAATGAAGACAAAACTCCCGCCGGAGTACAAACTCTGGAAGAAGTAGAGGCAGCTCTGTCCTACCCTCCCAATAATGCCATTTTGGGAAGTAACTCCCTGCGTTTTCCCATTCCATTCGGTTTATGGATATATAATGACTTTGTGAAATACCAGGAAAAGAAAGGAGTGGGACACTGGATATTTAACAAATTGGGCTCTACTCCGGTTTATGTTTCCACTGTTAACCCCGAAACCCGAGTAAAAGTAGCAACCAACCTGCTGCGCGATTATGGTTTCTTCAATGGTTCAGTATCCTATTCGGTCGACACCCTGAAGAATCCCCGAAAAGCAAAGCTCAATTACGAAATCAATATGGCCAATCCTTATTATCTGGACTCTATTGCCTACCTCAAATATCCGGCACGAGCCGACAGCTTGATCCGTGCCACCTACAACCAACGCATATTACGCAAAGGAGATAATTTCAGCGTGTTGAAATTAGAAGAAGAACGCCAGCGGCTAAGTACTCTTTTCAGGAATAACGGATACTACTATTTCCGCCCCGAATTTACCACCTTCCGTGCAGACACACTGCGCAATCCCGGTTTTGTAAGTTTGCAGGTAGTACCGCAAAAAGGAGTGCCGACAGAAGCACGCCGTCCTTATTATATAGGAAAAACCTCTGTTTACCTTACAGGATATAAGGGAGAACAGCCGACAGACTCATTGACCTTTGCAGATATGACCATTCATTATCACGGAAAGAAACCCGGTATCCGCGAATTGGTCTTGCGTAAACGTTTTCTGTATAAAGAAGGACAACTGTATTCCCAAATACGTCAGACCTATACTCAAGAAGCATTGGCGCGCCTGGGAATCTTCAAATATACAGAGTTCCGTTACACCCCCAAAAACACCCGTCCCGACTGTGACACCCTGAACGTCAAGGTAAATGCCATGTTCGACCTTCCCTACGACGGAGAGCTGGAATTCAATGTCACAACCAAGAGCACCGACCAGACAGGACCGGGAGCCATTTTCAGTTTGTCACGACGCAACTTTATGCGTACAGCCGCCAAGCTTTCTTTCCAATTGAAAGGATCTTATGAATGGCAAACCGCATCCAACAGTGTGGCAGGAGACAAATCGAAAATGAATTCATACGAACTGGGAGCATCCTTCTCCTTGGATTATCCTCGTCTGTTACTACCGTGGATGAAGAACAAATCAAACCGCTTCCTGTTTCCTTCACATACATCTTTCAAGCTCTATGTAGACCAACTGAACCGTGCCCGTTTCTTCAAGATGCTGTCATTCGGTGGAACCGTCAGCTATGATTTCCAGCCATCGCGCACCTGGAAACACACCGTGACCCCTTTCAGGCTTGCATTCAACACTCTGCAACATACCACCAGCGAATTTGACTCCATTATCAATGTAAACAAGTCATTGGCTCTCAGTTTGGGAAATCAATTTATCCCTGCCATGAGCTACACCTTTACATACGATAACGCTCCTCTGAAAAAACGACATAACCTATGGTGGGAAACCTCTTTCACCTCTGCCGGTAATGTAACTTCACTCGTTTATGCTGCCTTCGGTAAAGGGATGAAAGAAAAAGGAAAAGAATTATTGGGAAGCCCCTTCGCACAGTTCCTGAAAATGACCTCGGAAATACGCTGCCTGTTCAAAGTAGGAGAAAAACAACATATAGCTACCCGCCTGATGGGAGGAGTCCTCTATGCATATGGCAATCAGACTGTTGCCCCCTATAGCGAGCAGTTCTATATCGGAGGTGCCAACAGTATACGCGCATTTACGGTTCGCTCCATTGGTCCGGGTACCTTCCATCCCAATGCAGACAACCGTTATGGATATATCGACGAAACAGGCGACGTAAAACTGGAAGCCAACATAGAATACCGTTTTCCGATATTGGGCGACCTATATGGCGCCACCTTCCTTGACGCAGGCAATGTATGGCTGATGAAAAAAGACGAAGCGCGTCCCGGCGGAGAACTCACCATGCGAAACTTTGCAAAAAGCGTGGCACTCGGCACCGGCGTGGGATTACGTTATGACCTGACGTTTCTGGTTATCCGACTCGATTTGGGAATTGCCCTGCACGCACCATACGACACAGGAAAAAGCGGCTACTACAATATACCGAAGTTCAAAGACGGCCTTGGCCTTCACTTCGCTATCGGCTACCCCTTCTAAAGAGAGGAAGGGACAAAAAAAACGAGGACACCCCGATATCGCATCGTAATGTCCTCCACAATCATTGAGGGATATATATTTTAATACTTTTGTAGTCAAACCAATGGCACAAAGATAGAAATATTATTCGGAAAAAGATATTTTATCAATATTAAAATTCAAAAAAAGAATGTTTTTTTCTTTTTCCGCTCACAAATACATTTTCCTTCATATATTTTTGTAGCTTTGTAGTCAAAATATCAATTTTTAAATAAATAGACTATGAAACCTACATTATTCTTATTGGCAGCCGGAATGGGTAGCCGTTATGGTGGCCTCAAACAATTGGACGGACTGGGTCCTAACGGCGAAACTATTATGGATTATTCTATCTATGATGCCATTAACGCCGGATTTGGTAAACTTGTTTTTGTTATCCGCAAAGATTTCGAACAGGATTTCCGCGATAAAATCATTTCTAAATACGAAGGACACATTCCTTGCGAAATGGTCTTCCAAGCTTTGGACGCACTGCCCGAAGGTTTCACTTGTCCTGCCGACCGTACCAAACCATGGGGTACCAACCACGCAGTCATGATGGGCGCCGATGTTATCAAAGAACCGTTTGCAGTAATCAATTGTGACGATTTCTATGGCCGTGACTCATTCCAGGTAATGGGTAAATTCCTTGCAAATCTTCCCGAAGGAGCTAAAAACACCTATTCGATGGTAGGCTTCCGTGTAGGTAACACACTGAGCGAAAGCGGTACTGTTTCTCGTGGTATCTGCGAAACAAACGAAAAGAATCTGCTGACTTCCGTAGTAGAACGTACCAAAATTCAGCGCATCGACGGAGAAGTGAAATATATCGACGATAATGGAGAATGGACAGCAACAGCCGACACTACTCCGGTTAGTATGAATTTCTGGGGCTTTACTCCCGATTACTTTGCATACAGCCAGGAATTCTTCAAGACCTTCTTAAGCGATCCTAAGAACATGGAAAACTTGAAGAGCGAATTCTTTATTCCGTTGATGGTAGATAAATTGATTAATGACGGAACAGCTACCGTTGAAGTTCTGGATACTGCTAGCAAATGGTTCGGTGTAACTTATCCCGAAGACCGCCAAAGTGTAGTAGACAAAATCCAAGCATTGGTAGATGCCGGTGAATATCCTGCCAAACTGTTTTAATCATATATCATAAAGTGAAAAAGAGGACACATTCAAATAATGTGTCCTCTTTTTCACTTTCTATACCCATACTAAAACCTTTTCAGTATCAGTGTATATACAAATTACAGTATTCACTAAAAGATGCAATTGCAAACAACTTATTTGATATTTTCAAGAATAAAAACAAAGGAATTAGAATTTGCTGTAGCAAACTGAATTTAATACCTTCATGGTGTTTATAACAACGATGCTTTAATCTGCGAGGTTATACCTCTTGTGCGGAGTAACACATATCCCGGCTTTTTATTCTTTTCATTCAAGCTTGTTATCAGTAGAAAGACATAGTCCGTGGTGGAAGATTCTATTGTTTTTTAAAGGAACGGATGGCTGTACCATAATTCCGCGCCATGCTGTAGCATCCTATCTTATGGACATGAGCAATTTCCTGTTTGGCAAATTTCAAAAAAAGACATTTGCGGTACATCTGTCACCTTAGAAAAAGACGAAATTTTGTTATTACCTTCTTTACATGTACGAATACTGAAACGAACATATATTTTTATCATAACACTACTTTCTGCTTTTTAATAACACGACAATCTATGGCAACATCAAAACTATTTTGTACATTTGTCCACTTTATTATCTGCAAACTTATACATATATATTATAAACATGAAAATAAATAAAGTATTAATGATAGCCGCTTCTTTCGCATTTATAACAGCATGCGGTGCCGGCTCTAAAAAAGAAAATCATAATATGGGAAAAGAAAAGCGTACTCAGGTAAAACTGGAAACAACAATGGGAAACATCACCGTAGAACTGTACAATGAAACACCGAAGCATCGCGATAACTTTATCAAACTTGCCAAAGAAGGTGTATATGACAGTACTCTCTTCCATCGTGTTATCAAGCAATTCATGGTGCAAGCCGGTGACCCGACCAGCAAAACGGCTTCTGATACCGCCATGTTGGGTAACGGAGATGTGGGCTATACCATTCCGGCCGAATTTGTTCCCAAGTTCTTCCATCATAAAGGTGTACTTGCAGCAGCCCGCGAAGGAGATAACGTGAATCCGCAGAAGGCTTCATCCGGTTGTCAGTTCTATATCGTCACGGGACGCAAATTCACCGAACCCCAACTGCTTGGCATGGAAAATAAGATCAATGAGCAACGCGAGGAAGCTATCTTCGACAGCTTGGCACAAAAGCACATGAAAGAAATCTATAAAATGCGTAAAGCCGGTGACACGGAAGGATTATATGCCTTGCAAGATACCCTCGAAGCCCAAGCACAGGCCATGGCCGATAAAGAAGAAAAATTCCATTTCACTCCCGAACAGATTCAAGCTTATACCACTGTGGGAGGTGCGCCTCATTTGGACGGCTCGTATACTGTATTCGGTGAAGTAGTGGAAGGTATGGAAACGGTGGAAAAGATAGAGATTGCCAAGACCAACCGTGCCGACCGTCCGTTGGACAATATACGTATCCTTAAAGCGACTGTTGTAGAATAACTGAAGTCACCCGCAAAAGATGATAGAAATCAACAGACATACCCTGTCAAACGGACTACGCATTGTCCATTCTGAGGATAACACCACTCAAATGGTGGCACTGAATATCCTCTATGATGTGGGTGCACGCGATGAAGACCCCGAACATACAGGATTTGCTCACTTGTTTGAGCATCTTATGTTCGGAGGTTCCATCAATGTGCCCGACTATGACACGCCTGTACAGAATGCCGGTGGAGAAAACAACGCATGGACAAACAACGATATCACCAATTACTACATCACCCTTCCGCGCCAAAATGTGGAAACAGGTTTCTGGCTAGAAAGTGACCGTATGCTATCGCTGGATTTCAACCCACGCAGCCTGGAAGTGCAGCGCCAAGTGGTGACAGAGGAGTTTAAGCAACGAAATCTGAACCAGCCCTATGGCGATGCTTCTCATTTATTGCGTGCACTGGCCTACAAGGTTCACCCTTACCGCTGGCCTACCATCGGAAAAGAAATCAGCCACATTGCCAATGCTACTTCCGAAGAGGTGCAGGCATTCTTTTTCCGCTATTATGCTCCCGATAATGCTATTCTGGCGGTAACGGGACATATTACTTTTGAAGAAACGGTGGCATTGGCAGAGAAATGGTTCAGTCCGATTCCCCGTCGACACGTTCCCCGCCGTTCGCTCCCCATGGAGCCGATGCAGACAGAGGAACGCCGCCTGACGGTAGAACGGAATGTTCCGGTGGATGCCCTGTATATGGCTTTCCACATGTGTTCACGCAATCATCCCGACTATTATGCATTTGATATGCTAAGCGATTTGCTGAGCAGCGGACGTTCTTCACGTTTCGTGCAACATTTGGTACAGGATAAGCAAATATTTAATTCCATTGACGCATATATATCCGGAAGCATCGACAACGGTCTTTTCCATATCGTGGGAAAACCTGCGCCGGAAAAGACGCTGGAAGAAGCAGAAAAAGCTATATGGGAAGAACTTGCCTTACTGACTGAAGGCAGTATAGACGAGAACGAACTGGAAAAAGTGAAGAACCGCTATGAAAGCGAACAGATATTCAACAACCTCAATTACCTGAATGTGGCCACTAATCTGGCTTATTTCGAGTTAATCGGAAAAGCTGAAGACATAAATACAGAAGTGGAAAAATACCGTTCTGTCACGCAAGAACAGATTAAGAGAGCAGCAAAACAAACATTTTTGCCTGAAAATTGTTCCGTATTATATTATAAAGCTGCCGCCAAAGGTGCAAGCCACACTCCGTAAGAGAACGGAAAAATATATATAACCTATGAACCGTACATACATTCAACATTACAAATCTCTATTTACACTCGGAATTCCCATTGTCATCGGCCAAGTGGGTGTTATTATCCTTGGGTTTGCCGATACGCTAATGATCGGACATCATAGTACCAACGAATTAGCTGCCGCCAGCTTCGTAAACAATATGTTCACGCTGGCCATCATTTTTGCAACCGGCTTTTCGTATGGCCTGACCCCTATTGTCGGCAGTCTGTTCGGACGCGGGGAGACATCGGTAGTGGGGAGAATGCTCAAAAATAGTATTTTTGCCAATGTCCTGCTGGCAGTACTGCTTACCTTTATCATGTGGGTGCTCTATCTGAATATCCATCGCCTCGGGCAACCCGAAGAATTGCTTCCACTGATGAGACCTTATTTTATCGTACTGCTCATATCACTATTGTTTGTCCTTCTGTTTAATGCTTTCAAGCAATTTGCCGATGGTATCACCGATACCCGCGTATCGATGTGGCTGTTGCTGGGCGGTAATGTCATGAATATCATAGGCAACTATATTCTGATCTACGGAAAATTCGGCATACCTGAAATGGGACTGCTCGGTGCCGGTATCTCTACTCTCGCCTCCCGAATTATGATGGTAATAGTATTTGCTCTCATCTTTTTCTGTACTAAACGATATCATATATATAAAGAAGGCTTTGTACACAGCAAAATAAACCGTGCCGATTTTATTTATCTGAACAAACTTGGTTGGCCTATCGCATTGCAGATGGGCATGGAAACTGCATCATTCAGCTTAAGTGCCATTATGGTGGGCTGGATAGGGACTACAGCACTTGCCGCTCATCAAATTATGCTTGCCATTTCACAGGTATGCTTTATGATGTATTATGGCATGGGGGCAGCTGTGGCTGTACGTGTCAGCAATTTCAACGGACAGAATGATAGAGTTAATGTACGCCGCACTGCATATTCGGGCTTCCACATCATGTTGGGTATTGCCCTTATAGGAGCGCTTCCCATCTTCTTATTAAGACATCAATTGGGAGGCTGGTTCAGTGACAGTCAGGCAGTGAGTGTGACGGTGGCACAATTAATCATCCCGTTCATTGTCTACCAATTCGGTGACGGACTCCAAATCAACTTTGCCAATGCACTGCGAGGCATTGCAGATGTCAAACCGATGATGTATATTGCTTTTATCGCTTATTTCCTTATCTCCTTACCTGCCGGATATTTCTTCGGATTCGTAATGGACTGGGGAATCGTAGGTATCTGGATGGCCTTCCCATTCGGTCTCACTACTGCCGGTATCATGTATTATCTACGTTTCCGGTCGCGAACGCTTGAAAAACATTAACCATCATTTTGAAGTTTTCGTTTATGCCACGTTTATCAACACAACTGAAAGTAGCTTCCGGCTACATCTTGCTCACGCTTCTGTTATTTGCTTCCATTCAGTATATCAACCATGAAATGCAAGCATTGACCGAAACGGATGACAACGAAACCATATTGAATTTACGCCGACGGGTAACCAATGAAATTGTCGGTCAGCTGTATCAGGCTGAAATCATCGGACAATCCTTAAGTGCCGGTCAATTGGGACAATACTTCCGTTACAAGGCATCCATGCAAAAGGCGAACGCTGCAGTTGATTCATTGCGAAGCTTGTTGACAGATAGTATCCAGACCCTCCGCTTAGACACTGTCGAGATGTTTCTGACAGAAAAGGAACGCAATATGCGCAATCTTCTCCGCGCCATCCAGGAAGGAGGTACCGACAAAATTTATCAGCAACATATCGAAAAACTGATAGCTGAACAAGATTCATTACTCAACCTTCCCCATGTACGCCGAAAAGTAGTGACACATACCAATTCTTACATTATCCATAAGAAGCCGAAAGGATTTTTCAGAAGACTGGGAGAAGTCTTTTCTCCCGGAAAGGGCGACTCCACCCAAGTCAATAATGTGATTCAGGAAGAATTTACAGATACATTGACGGAATCATACAGTCCGACCGATACTGTTGTCACACTGCTGAAAAACGTACAGAGTCGTGTAACCGACACTCAACAGCAGCAGTTGAAGATGCTCAACCAACGGACACAGTCCCTGCGTCTCAGCGGCTTAAAACTAAGTCAGAAAGTGAACCAACTGTTAAGCACCATCGAAGATGAAGGGCTAAGAATGGCACAACAAAAACAGATACAGGAAGAAGAAATCCGACAAAGTTCGGCACGCACCGTAGAGGCCATAGCCATCGTAGCTGTGCTACTGGCAAGTATCTTTCTGATTTTTATCTGGCGGGACATCACACGCAGTAACCACTATCGCCGAGAATTGGAGAAAGCCAAACGCCGCGCCGAAGACTTACTGGTAGCACGCGAAAAGTTAATGTTGACCATTACACACGACATAAAAGCACCGGTAGGTTCTATTATTGGTTATACCGACCTGTTAGAGCGAATCACCACAGAAGAGCGACAACGCTTTTATCTCAACAATATGCAAAGCTCTGCCAAGCATTTGCTGAGTCTGGTGAATTCTTTATTGGATTATCATCGTCTGGATGCCCATAAAATGGATGTAAACAAGGTAACATTCAACCCTCATCAATTATTTGACACCATTTATATAAGCTTCAAACCAATGGCAAATGCCAAACATTTGCTATTGGAGTACGACTGTGGAGAACCCTTAAACCGCTTATATATAGGCGATCCGTTCCGCACCAGACAGATAGTAGAGAACTTGCTTTCCAATGCATTAAAATTTACACAAGAAGGAAGTATCACGCTCCGTGCAGCATTGGAAAACGGACAACTGCACTTCAGCATCAGTGATACCGGTTGTGGAATCAGTGAAGAAGAACAAAAACGAATATTCCAAGAGTTTACCCGCCTGCGTAATGCACAAGGACAAGAAGGTTTCGGACTGGGACTGGCCATTACAAAAAAACTTATTTTATTGCTCGAAGGAGATATCAGGATAGAAAGTGAAACGGGAAAAGGCAGTACGTTTCATGTATACCTTCCTCTTCCTCAAGCTCCCAATACCGATAAAAAGAATAAAAGAGAGGAAGGTATAAAGAACTTTATCCTCATTGACGATGACCGCATTCAACTGCAATTGACTGCTGCCATGCTTAAACGTCCCACCATCCATGTCACCTGTTGTGAACAGCCTGAAGAACTTTTCCGTCAGTTGGAAGAGAATAAATTTGATGCACTTCTGACCGACATACAAATGCCCGCCATGAACGGCTTCGACCTATTGGATGCCATCCGTGCACTTCCGGCTGTCCGGGCAAAAACAATTCCCGTTATTGCCATTACCGCACGTAGCGACATGGACGCTGAATATTTCCGTTCCAAGGGTTTTGCCGGATGTCTCCACAAACCCTTTAACACACATGAAATTTTCGAGGTTCTTTCGCAAGCCATCCGGCAAGACTTGACAGATTTGGAAGAGACCGGCACTGAAATCCTACAGGCGCCAACCAATGACAGTTCACATACAGACTCGTCTTCATTGGACTTCTCGGCTCTTACCGCTTTCTCGGAAGATGACCCCAACGCAGCGAAAGAAATCATCCGCACATTTGTGTCGGAAACAAAAAAGAACCGGAGCTGCATGGCCACCGCCCTTGAAAATGAGGAAATAGAAGGAATAACCGCCATGGCACATAAACTTTTGCCTTTATTTACCATGCTGGGAGCCAACACTTCTATCGCGCCTCTCACCTGGTTGGAACAAAAACGGGGAACAACCGAAATGACCTCCGAAATACGCGAAAAAGCTTTATTTATCCTTGATGAAATAGACAGAGTAATCCGCCAAGCTGAAGAACAGATTTAGACCTTTATAAGTTAAAAGGTATTAGAAAATCCTCCGGCATTTCGAAGCATAGTAAAAAAAGGTATATTTTTGTATCATTAAAAACATAAAAATGCCATACTCTATTTTAATAGTAGAAGACGATTTAACTTTCGCCACCATGTTAAAGACATGGCTAGGAAAGAAAGGGTTTCTGGTAGACACTGCCGGCAATAGTGCACGTGCCCGAAAACAACTGGATGCCCAACCATACAACCTTGTGCTTTCAGATCTGCGTCTGCCGGATCAAGACGGTATTTCTTTACTTGCATGGATGAAAGAGCATGGACACCAAATTCCCCTTATTATCATGACCGGCTATGCAGATATCCAAAGTGCTGTACAAGCCATGAAAAATGGTGCCAATGACTATATCTCCAAACCAGTACAACCAGATGTACTGCTAAAGAAAATAAATGAAGCGCTACAAAACGAAACTGTTATTGCAGCTCCTTCCGGCTCTGCTCCTTCCATATCAATTGCTCCATCATCCAATTTTCTGGAAGGTGAAAGTGAAGCAGCACGCCAATTATATAATTATGTAGGCTTAGTTGCCCCTACCCCCATGTCAGTTCTTATCAATGGAGCCAGCGGAACAGGCAAAGAATACGTTGCCCACCGCATCCATCAATTAAGCAAACGTGCCGACAAGCCATTCATTGCAATAGATTGCGGCTCTATCCCCAAAGAACTTGCAGCTTCCGAATTCTTCGGCCATGTAAAAGGCTCCTTTACCGGAGCACTTAACGACAAAACCGGTGCTTTCGTCGAAGCCAATGGCGGCACACTGTTTCTCGATGAAATAGGGAATCTAAGCTACGAAGTACAAATCCAACTTCTGCGCGCCCTGCAAGAACGGCGTATCCGTCCTGTAGGTTCCAATAAAGAAATAGAAGTAAATGTCCGACTTATCAGTGCAACTAACGAGAATCTTCAAAAGGCTATTGAAAAAGGTAATTTCCGTGAAGATCTCTTCCACCGAATCAATGAATTTACCTTGCGTATGCCTTCTCTGAAAGAACGCCAGGAAGACATCTTGCTTTTTGCCAACTTCTTTTTAGATCAGGCCAATCACGAACTCGACCGACATCTGATAGGTTTTGACGCGGCTGCCAGCAATGCACTGCAAACCTACTCGTGGCCCGGCAACCTTCGCCAACTGAAAAATATTGTAAAGCGTGCCACACTGCTCGCACAAGGCAGCTATATTACTTTAACAGAATTGGGATATGAACTGGTTGAGTCATCCAGTGCTTCTCCAACAAGCACAAGCCTCAGTCTGCACGACGAGGCAACAGAAAAGAAGCGCATCCTGGAAGCCCTTCAACAAACCGGAAACAACAAAAGCAAAGCAGCCCTCTTATTGGGCATTGACCGCAAAACACTGTATAACAAACTGAAGCTATACAATATCCAATAAAAAAGAGGAGTGGGGAATAATTCCCCACTCCTTTCCACATATTCCCCATTTTTTTCACATTCCCCCACACTGAGCCAAACTCGCATTTATACTGTAAATCAACAAGTTATAAAACAAATTATACTTTGGCATGCCAATTGCTCTTTAAATAGCAGAGAGAACAAACGAGATAAACTATTAACCTGTAAAAACTTACAATTATGAAAAAATTATTTGTAGCAGTAGCATTAGTAATGGGAATTGGAACAAGTGTATTTGCTTACAACATGAATCCGGCAAGTATCGAAACCGTTACAACAGTGAATGATTTCACTCCAATCGAAGTAAAAGATCTTCCGGCAGCTGTCCAAGAAGCCATTACCAAAAACTATGCAGACTTAACTATCAAAGAAGCTTCAGTTGAAGCAAAAGAAGATGGTACAAAGACTTATAAAGTTGTTTTAACCGACAAAGAGGGTACTGAGAGCACTGTACTTTTCAGCGAAAGCGGAGAAGTGTTGAAGTAAATGAAAGATGCCTAAAATGAAAAAAGGGAATGCTGTGAAGCATTCCCTTTTCTATTTCTTTAGTCCATATCAAAACCGTTCCACAAATTACCTGCGGGCACCGGTGCCGTTAATTCAATCAGTTCTTTCGAAACAGGATGAATAAACTTCACCATCCGTGCATGAAGACAAATGCTACCATCCGGATTGGAACGCTGAGCACCATATTTCAAATCGCCTTTGATAGGACATCCCATTTTTGCCAGCTGACAACGTATCTGGTGATGACGTCCTGTCTTTAAATCCACCTCCAGCAGATAATAATTCTGTGAATGACCTATAAGCTTATAATGAAGTATCGCTTTCTTCGAGTTCTTTACTTCTTTATCATATGCATAAGACTTATTCTGTTTCTCATTGCGGACCAAATAATGAACCAATTCACCTTCCGTTTCTTTCGGACACTCTTTCACTATCGCCCAATAGGTTTTCTTTACGTCTCCATTACGAAACATTTCGTTCAGTCGTGCCAACGCTTTACCGGTTTTGGCAAAAACCACTAAACCACTGACGGGACGATCCAAACGATGAGTAACACCTATAAAGACATTTCCCGGCTTATTATACTTCTCCTTCAGATACGACTTTACCGTTTCCGACAAAGGAGTATCACCGGTTTTATCCCCCTGAACAATCTCAGAAGAAGTCTTATTGACTACGATTATATGATTATCTTCGTAAACGACTGTCATGCAAAGATTACATATTCATACCACCATCTACCTGAATCACTTGTCCTGATACGTAAGATGACATATCAGAAGCAAGGAATGTAGCTACATCAGCCACATCTTCAGGAGTACCGCCACGACGCAAAGGAATCTTCTTAGCCCATTCCGTTTTTACCTCATCACTCAGTTTGGCTGTCATATCAGTAATGATAAAGCCCGGAGCAATAGCATTGGCACGAATACCGCGAGAGCCCAGTTCCTGAGCAATAGACTTAGCCAAACCAATCATACCGGCTTTAGAAGCTGAGTAGTTACATTGACCGGCATTTCCGTGAACACCTACCACTGATGCCATATTGATAATGCTTCCGCTCTTCTGACGCATCATGATAGGAGTACAAGCATGAATAAAGTTGAAAGCAGATTTCAGATTGACTGCAATTACTGCATCCCATTGTGCTTCGCTCATGCGCATCATCAAGCCATCTTTTGTGATACCGGCATTGTTGACCAGAATATCAATAGAACCGAAATCTTCCTTGATTTGATTCACTACTTTTTCTGTATCTTCAAAATTTGCAGCATTAGAAGCATAACCTTTTACCTTCACACCTAAAGCAGCAATTTCTTTTTCAGTATTCTGACCATTCTCGTCGATAACCAAGTCTGTGAATGCAATGTTTGCTCCTTCAGAAGCAAACTTCAACGCAATTGCTTTACCAATACCACGAGCAGCACCTGTTACAATCGCAGTTTTTCCAGTTAATAATCCCATTTTGTTTTCTATTTTACGTTATTAATTAAATTATTCTTTTCCGGTATCTTTGCGTCCCAAAGCACCGAATACGATTTTCGCCACATAAGCCCAACCGGCTTCATCATCCAGCTCCTCCGCTATCTGTCCGCGAATATACGGCACTTCAATTCCCTTAATACAATAATGTACAATATCAGCTATGATATCTACATTATCAATATCAAAAATACCCTTGTCTTTTCCTTCCGCCAATACTTGTTTGAAAAGTTTGATTTCTTTTGCATCAAAGTTTTTACGCACAGCTTCCACACGCCATATATTACGGAAGAAGCCGGCCCGCAATGTTCCGTTTCTATACACAACCATTTTGATAGAATCCAAATGCGTCTCTATCAATTTTAAAATTTTTTCGTCCGGAGTGATATCTTTTTTAGCGACTTGTTCCATTGCATCCGAAAGCATTTCCAACTCAGATTCCACCACCGCCATGTAGATATCCTCCTTGCTTTTGAAGTACGTATAAAGGGTGCGTCTTCCTTTTTTAGAAGCCACCGCTATATCGTTCATCGTAGTGTCATCCACCCCCTTCTTAGCAAAAAGCTGACGGGCAACGTCTACCAATTTAGCTCTTGTCTTTGATACTGCCATATAGATTCAGTTGCACATTATTTATATATGTGAGCAAATTTACATTATTAATTTGGACCATACAAGCAATTAAAGTATAATATTCATATATACGTTAATTAACATTCACAATACACTCTAATAATCAATCACTTATATTGATTACATATTTTAAATTGAAAAAATACTCGAGAAATATTTGGAGTTAAAGAAAAAAGTCGTACCTTTGCACTCGTAATCAAAACACAACATCGCGGAGTGGAGCAGTTGGTAGCTCGTTGGGCTCATAACCCAAAGGTCGTCTGTTCGAGTCAGGCCTCCGCAACCAATAAGAGGCTAAATATCTAAAATTAAAGATATTGGCCTCTTTTTCATTAAACAGGTGAGACAAAAGCGAGACAATTAAAACAATATGCTTTCTAAGGGGCAGTAGAAATTTAGTGGGGATTATAGTTTCCTATTCTCGCCCGAAATTCTGACCTCTGCCTCATGGCTCGTATCGTGCTTCCTTCTGAAACCCTTAATTACTTTTCACCGGTCCGTGTTGAACAGACTTCAACAGAAACACACATTCATCTTGATGAACGGATGCCTCTGCATTATCCTATGATGTGCACTTTGAATCCAAAGGCTTCATAGAAGCAGTAAGCATCACAGGTTTTCCCATCCGTGATCCCATAAGGTTTGTTTTGATCCCGTTTTGAACTCCCTAAGTCGTTTCACTAGCCGGTCTAAACGTTTCCGTCCTTTCGATTATGCCTGTCTATAAGTCGAATTACTACAGTCTTCCACAGTGGACCGTATAGTCCGTTACGGTAGACCGTACAGTCCACGGTAACGGACTGTACAGTCCATTGCAGTAGACTGTAATAATCTTCCGTTCAAAAGGACTTGGCCGGCCCTAAGAAACGCCTTACTCTTTCCTCGACCAGTGATATGATATGTTAAACCCTCAAGAGTGACAAGTGGTCCGCTACTTCACGATCAATCGGACTGTTCCCGTTAAATCGCTGTTGACACATTGTCGGCAGGGGATATTTCACCGCTTCCCACGCAAATTTCTGCATCTTTATCATACAGAATTGCTTTCTAACGCAGAATAAACAAGAAGGCAACACCCAAACTTCTAAAAATGCGTAACTTTGCATCGGTAAGACCCTCAAGTTATTACGTTGTTTAATACACCATGATAAAATTAACCTCTGACAGCCTTGCCAATTAATGGAGCTATCAGAGGTTTGACTAAAATCAGTTATCTTGAAAACGTAACGATTCACATATTACAATATCTTCCATCATACTATTACCATCCAATCGGTTGCTTCAAATTGGGATTTAAGACCAATTCATCTTTTGACAGTGGATAATAATAATATTTAGGTGCAATAAATTTATTGGCATCCTCATCTGTATCAGAATAGAAGCGAATATTTCCCTTATCACCTTCACTTAAATAAATCTGTTTTGGAGCACCGTTTTCATCTTCTGTGTAATACACAGAAAGTTCTTTCAATTCTTCATCAGTATATCCCATTTTATCATTGGGAGATTTGAACAATGCCACATCAGGCACACCGTCACCGGTACAATCATATACACCGAACCCCGGGAGATAAACACCTTCGAATGGTCTTTCATAGATGCTGCCGGCAGCCCAGCGCATTGTATCATCGTAACGGAAACCTTCACATGCCAATTCCACCCGACGTTCGCGACGTATTTCAAGTATGACGTTTTTCAATGCCCCACTTACGCTTGGATATAATGCTTCCAAAGCCGGATCTATCGGAACATTCATAGTCATTTCGGGCATTTCCACACGACTGCGGAGTAAATTAACTGTTGTGTTCAGATCGTTTTGGGTCAATATGCCGAGTTCTGCTTTTGCTTCCGCATTTATTAATAGAATTTCGGCATAACGGATGATAGGAAGGTCGGTTATATTTTCACCCCACCCACCATAAGTTGCGTCTGTACGTGGCAAAAATTTGATTTGCCCCAAGCCACCGTAATCCAATACAATTTTAGTGGGCAGCGTACTATTGTCTCCTTCATTAATAAATCCAGGATACATAATTGTCTCAGCCATACGGGGGTCACGGTCAGTAAACATGTCTACAAAAGTCTTGGTACGATCTGCCTCTGTGATAGGAGTTCCATCCGATTTTAAATAACTATCGGCCAGGCTACGACTCAAATTCCATTGCCAGTTTAATACTGTTGAAGTGTTGTTCTTACGATTTAAATCTTTATCATAATCAGAGAATAAAATCATTTCTTTATTTTTGCTCAGATCAGGATTAGTGAATAAATCACGATAGGCAGCTGCCCCTTTTCCTGTGATTTCAAATTGTCCGGAACTCATTATTTCATCAGTAGCCCAAACAGCTTTTTCCAAGAATGAATTGGCAGTACCGGCCAGTTCACTTATCTCTTCATGATATTTGCGAAAAGTACCTTCATGTAAGGCTATGCGTGCCATATATCCTAAAGCAGCGTAACGAGTAACCCGTGTACGGCTGCTTCCCTCCTGCATATAATCGCAAGCATATTGCAAATCAGCCATCACCGAGTCAACGACCAACGAACGTGAATCCTGAGTTTTGTATAATGCTTCTTCATCATCTGTCGCAATTGGAGCAGAATACCAAGGAGCAGACCCATAATTCTTAATTAAGCCATAATATTGCAACGCACGACATAAACGGGCCAAACCTATATAATGTTTCTTTTCATTTTCGTCACCCTCCACTTTATGAGCATTGACTAACATAAAATTGATATCATGAATATTTTCCCATACGCCATCCTTTTTCCATCCAAATGATCCTATTTTAGTCTCATCAATACGTCCTTTTAATTTTTGACTAAATGTATAATCACCTGTTCCATGACCGATATTATCAGAAAATAAATCGTCATACGAGGCTCCAAACATGCCATAAAAGCCATTGGTATAAGTTTCCAAATCGGTTACAGTTTTAAAGAATGCCTCTTCATTCAAGCTATCTTCCGGATATTTTTGCAGATAATCATCATTGCATCCGGTAAAAAGTGCACATCCCATAAAGGTAGCTACTGCATATATAGTTTTTAATTGTTTCATATCAGTAAATTAATTAGAAAGTTAAATTAACACCAAAAGAATAAGAACGTTGTAAAGGATATACTTTACTGCTGGAATCCAAGGCTTCCGGGTCGAGATTGGCCTTCAGGTGAGTAATTTCAAACAAGTTCTCACCGCTGAAATAGAAACGCACACGTTCAATATTCAATTTCCGGGTCAGGTCCTGTGGTAATGTATAACCTATAGTCAGGTTTTTCATACGTAAATAAGAAGCATCTTGCATATATCTTGTCTGTACACAAGCCAGCTCGCTACCTGTTGATTCGGCAATGTAAGCCTTTACACGAGGATAATAAGCATTGGGATTTTCCGGTGTCCAGTGGTCCAGATTATGAGTTTGTACATTTGTCCAAGGCTGTGCGTAAATTCCCCAAAAATAATGATTTCCACCGCCTGCATACCAGTCTCTCTTACCTATGCCCTGAAAGAATCCGCGAATATCAAATCCTTTCCAGTCTGCCGAAAGATCAAAACTATAAGGATATCGGCTCGAACTATTACCAATTTTGCGGAAATCACCCGGGTTAGCCAATGTCCAGTCACCTTTATTGATTTTTCCATCATTGTTTAAATCGGCAAACTTCAGGTCACCTACATAGAATTTATAGCTCTGGTCATCTTCACCTACTGCACTTTGGTCGGCATGGTTTTTAATTTCCTCTTCAGTCTGGAAGAAACCCTCAGTAGTCAATCCCCACATTTCGCCTATTTCCTGTCCCTCATAATAGTCTCCCAACCGTTTATTCGGGTTATCATATTTAGTAATGAATGCACGACTGTCGGCTAAAGCTACTTTAATACTATAGTTAAACGGTGAGTCTGCCAACATAAACTGATCTCTCCATCTTAAAGACAATTCCCAACCTTTTGTTTTCAGGTCAGCAGCATTAGTTTTGGGTTCACTGGCACCAAATACACTTGGTAACGTTTTACTTTTAGTCAGCATACCTTCCGTGTAGCGCACATAGTAATCAAAGCTGGCAGACAAGCGGTTGTTCAAGAGTGCCAGGTCAATACCTCCATTAATAGTTCTAACCTTTTCCCAAGTCAACGTATTCGATACCACTCCCGGAGCATACACGGCTACCGGCTGTGAACCATCCAATATTTGACCTATTTGTCCGGAACTCATAGTAGGCAGATAGGCATAAGTACCTACATTCTGATTTCCTAAAGCACCATAAGAAGCACGGAACTTCAACATATCCAAACCAATGCTTTGATTTATGTTTTCCATAAACTTTTCTTTCGACAAAACCCAAGCAACAGATCCGGAGGGGAAGAAACCAAAACGATCTTTTTTTGGGAAACGTGAAGTACCATCATAACGACCGTTCATTTCTAAAATATATTTGTCATCATAGATGTAATTAACGCGGAAAAACATACCTCTCACAGCCCATTCGCTGATATCTTCACCTATTCCTTTTTCTCCAACGGCCAATTCGGGAGTGGGGAAGGAAGAGCTGATCAAATCATCACGATACATAGAGAAAGAATTGGTCTTTCTGGTTTCCTGGTTAAAACCGAGTAAAGCTTGAACATAATGTTTATCTGCAAACGTATAGTGAAAATCAGTATACACATTATAGACATTATAATTATAGAACGAGGTAGAACGAGATGCACGAGTCGGACGTCCGCTAGCCTGCTCCGGTTTATTAGGACCTGTTTTATAGTGATAATTATGATAAGAATTACGATTTAATTCACTATCACGCCTCCAAGTGGCATCTGCTTTAATTTGCCACATATCTTTTATAATGTCCAATGTCAGACCAAATGTTGTTGAGAATTCACGGCTGTCATTTATTTTGCGTCCGCCTTCCTGCAAAGCTCCAAGAATAGCACCACCGTTTTGTGTCCATGAACCATCGGGATTACGAGGTACATCTAATGAGTTAGTACGGTTTACTTCGTGAAAGAAATCAGATAGTCCCCAATCTGTACGTCCGAAGCTTGGCTGATCGTAAGTTCGTTGTACAAATGAGGTATTGTTACTTAAGTTCAACCAATTTGTTATCTGAAAATCAACTTTACCGCGAATATTGTAACGATCATAAATATCATTTCCATAACGTAGCATACCATCCTGGCGTGCATATTCGCCTGATAAGTAATAAGAAGTCTTTTTGGCTTTTTGAGAAATATTGAAGTTTACTGTATAAGAGGGAGCTGAAGACTCATATACTTCATCCATCCAATCAGTAGAGCCATAATACAACCAAGATTCAGGATCATCCGGATTGATAACTACCCGATCTTCATTAGGATGTTCTGAAAAGTATTTGCCAATTTCCAATTGTTTTTCCGGATATAGATTATATAAGGGCGTAGCAGCATCGTGTTTGATTTTCATTACCGTATAAGGATCAGTGACGTGTTCCGGTACGCGTGTGACTTTACGAGTCGAATAAAATGCGTTTACATTAATGGCAATTTTCTCGGATTTGGCCCGCTTTGTTGTTACCAAAATAACACCAAAAGCAGCACGAGCACCATAAATTGCAGCGGAAGCAGCATCCTTTAAAACAGAAACACTTTCAATATCATTGGTATTCAACCGGGAAAGCTCACCTGAAGTGGTCGGTATGTTATCAACCAAAATTAAAGGGTCACCACCGTTTAATGAAGTTTCACCACGGATATTGAATGAAGGAGTAGAGTTGGCAGCACCATTAGAAATAGTGATATTCAGGTTTGGAATTACACCTTGCAAACCTTGTCCGGCATTGATGATAGGCCTATCTTCCAAAGCTTCGGAAGAGATTGCATCGACAGCACCCGACAAGTTCACTTTTTTTTGCGTTCCATATCCTACAACTACTACTTCATCCAATAGAGAACTGTCTTCTTGTAGTCTGATTTTCTGCAATCCTGCTACTGCTTTGACTGTGACGGTCTTATAACCGATGAAGGAAATTTCCAGCACGGAACCTACCGGCGCTTTCAAAGAATAATCTCCATCAACTCCTGTGATAGTACCATTAGTGGTACCTTTTACCACAATGTTAGCTCCGATGATAGGTTCTCCTGTCCTAGAATCGATAACAGTTCCCTTGACATGGGTATCCTGCTGATTTACTACCGGATTATGCGAATCCTCACTTACCATTGAAATTGCAAAAGCATGTGGAGTGCTACATGCTAACAATGCAATTACTAAGAGACGTTCACTCCTTAGAGTGAAATTTTTCAAATTCATAAGCATTAATAATAAGGTTTACTATATTTAATAAAGACACGTTTCTTTAATTCTCTATCCGTTTAAGTTCTAGAAGAACTATGCCGAAAAATAATCACCTTATTATCAATACATTAAATAAATAGCTTTTTTATTCCCATTCCTCGATATATCCTTTTTACAAAGAACATAAGAAATGGTTTTCTACTTTATTTCTACCATTACACAAGAGGTATGGAAGGCATAATGAAAATAAATACATTGTGTTAATGGCGTTAACAATGATACGAAGATAAATATTAATACTTGAATGCTTAAACTACTATTATTATTTCTCTCTTTATAAAGATAAAGTAGACTACTTATATTCTACCATATACGTTGAATAGTTAATAAACATTTATCCGTGTGCGATTTCAACTATAAATATGGTTACATATTATATGTTTATTATATATTTGTAGCATATATTATTTTTCAAATGGAAAACATAGTTCTTCTAGTATTAATCTCTTTCTAATATAGAAACAGGTTAATATCACACTGTTAATCAACAATATACAAAAGCACGAACGTCCTTTCCTAATTGCTTTTTAAACCCGACAACACGACTTTTTCAAGTGAAGTAAACAATAACAATGTATATTCCGACCCCAATGGTGCTATATAAAATTATATTCGGATTGAAATACTATGCAATATAGTAACGTCAAACATTAAAGGCTTCTATATAAGAGTCACCTCTCAACAACAAAGAAACAGACCTTGTTTGCTAAATACAACTTAAAGGAAAGAAACCGAAGAATTAATGGAAAAGAAAGCCTTTACGAAAAATTATAAAATTACCCGGTCATGATTACAATAAACTCATACTATATTGTATCTTTGGAAAATTAATCCCTATTTAGTATAACATATCTATTATTATGAAGCAACGTATTCTACTTTATTATTTAATCGCCTTATTGCTTTTTCCTTTATGCAAAGTACAGGCGACCCATCAACCGGAATTCTCTACAGCCGGTTTCTATCAGCTGGCAAATTCCGGTCGCGATGTTTTCTCCATGAATCCTGCCTGGCGTCTGCACAAAGGTGCGGCACCGGGCGCCGAAGCTATCCACTTTGATGACCGGAACTGGGAAGTGGTCTCTCTTCCCAACGGTATCGAATATCTGCCGACCGAAGCCAGTGGTTGCATTAACTATCAGGGAGAAGCGTGGTATCGCAAACACTTCACTCCTGCCGATGCTTTAAAAGGTAAAAAGCTTTTCCTCCATTTTGAAGCCATTATGGGAAAAAGCAAAGTGTTTGTCAACGGCAAACTGTTGGCCGAACACTTTGGAGGATATCTGCCTGTCGTGGTTGATATCACGAATGCACTGAAGTGGGAAACAGATAACATTATAGCCGTATGGACTGACAATAGCAATGACCCCGGTTATCCTCCCGGCAAAGCACAGGATGTACTGGATTACACTTACTTCGGAGGCATTTATCGAGACTGCTGGCTGATTGCCCATAACTCCGTCTTCATCACCGACCCCAACTTTGAGAACGAAACAGCAGGAGGCGGACTTTTCGTTGCCTACGATAAAGTGTCCGACAACTCGGCGGAAGTTCTGCTGAAAACCCATGTGCGCAATGAAAGCAAAAAGACCTTTACGGGCGTAGTGGAATATGAACTGCAACAGCCGGACGGACGGCAAGTCGCTTTCTTAAACGATAAAGTGCAGGTTCGTCCGGGCAAAGCCATTACCTCTAAAGACAAAATCATCGTTAAGAAACCGATGCTTTGGAGCCCCGAAAACCCTACCTTATATAATTTAATAGTCCGTATCCGCGACAATGAAGGAAACACGATAGACGGCTATCGTCGCCGAATCGGTATCCGTAGCATTGAATTCAAGGGCAAAGACGGTTTCTGGCTGAACGGAAAGCCCTACGAAAGTCCTTTGATTGGCGCCAACCGACATCAGGATTTTGCTGTGGTAGGCAATGCGGTAGCCAACAGTATTCACTGGCGTGATGCAAAAAAATTACGCGATGCCGGACTGAAAATAATCCGTAATGCCCACTGTCCTCAAGACCCTGCCTTTATGGATGCCTGTGACGAATTGGGATTGTTTGTCATTGTCAATACTCCGGGCTGGCAATTCTGGAACGACGCTCCTGAATTTGCCCAACGCGTTTACAGTGATATCCGCAATATGGTTCGCCGCGATCGTAATCATCCTTGCGTATGGCTGTGGGAACCTATTTTGAACGAAACTTGGTATCCGGCCGATTTTGCAAAAAACACACTCGACTTAGTAGCACAAGAATATCCTTATCCTTATTGTTACTCCGGTTGCGACAGCGAGGCACGCGGCCATGAAGTCTACCCTGTCCTTTTCACCCATCCGGCCAATGCGGACAAAGACTGGGCCATAAAGAAGCTCGACCCCAAAATCACTTACTTCACCCGTGAATGGGGAGATAACGTAGATGATTGGAATTCTCATAACTCTCCCAGCCGGGTAGCTCGCAACTGGGGAGAGCAGGCAATGCTTATCCAGGCTTGGCATTATGCCGCTCCCAACTATCCATATACCTGCTATGACGTGCTTTATCGTACACCACGCCAACACGTAGGAGGATGCCTGTGGCATTCATTCGACCACCAACGCGGCTATCACCCCGACCCCTTCTATGGCGGATTGATGGATGTGTTCCGCCAGCCCAAGTATTCTTATTATATGTTCCAAGCGCAACGCTCGCCCAAGAAACAAGACCGCTTGTTCGAAACCGGTCCCATGGTATATATCGCTCACGAAATGACACCGTTCTCTCCTAAAGATGTAACCGTATATTCCAATTGTGATGAAGTGCGCCTTACATATAATAAAGGAGGAAAGAGCCTGACATATACCAAACCGGTTAGCCGGGAAGGAATGCCGTCTCCAATCATCACATTTAAGGATGTATATAACTTCATGATAGACAAAAACATGTCTATGAAAGAAGGAAGGCAAAAGGAAGTCTTTCTACTGGCAGAAGGACTGATAAACGGAAAGGTAGTAGCCACTCACAAAGTATGCCCGGCACGCCGTCCTTCCAAATTACTTCTTTGGATAGATAATGAAAACACAGAACTGAAAGCCGACGGCTCGGACTTCGTAACGGTTATAGCCGCCATTGCCGATAAAAACGGCAACATCAAACGCCTGAACAATTACTATGTGAAATTCCACATCGAAGGTGAAGGACGCATCCTCGGCGGTGCAAACGTGTTGGCAAATCCGGCTCCCGTAAAATGGGGAACAGCACCGATATTGGTACAATCTACTCTGAAACCCGGCAAGATAAAGATAACAGCCAGTGTATTATTCGAAGGTTCGCAAATGCCGGTCAGCGCAGAATTGGAACTGGAAAGCAAACCCTCGGCATATCCTTTGATTTATGCAAGTGAAGAGGCAGCACTTATCCCAATGAAGTCTGACTCACAATCCTTTCCAATCACAGCCAAATCCCAAAAGGAATTGGAAAAGGAAAAAGCTGTAAAAGAGCAAAATGAACGAAAACTGAAAGAAGTAGAGCAACAACAAGCCGATTTCGGCGAGAAAAAATAAATATCATGAAAATCCTGTCTACCCATGACTTGCAAGCCATCATGCAGAGGGCAGAAAATGCGCTCCGCTTGCGTGAGCAAAGCAACAAAAAGATTGCCGAGAAGAGTTGTGGCCTTACCATAGGCACCGACCACCTGCAAATCCTTGTTTGTGGAGGAACCGGCTGCACTGCTTCTTCCGGCCATCTCATTACCGAACATCTCCAAAAGGCATTGGAACAGTACAATATTGTCCATCAAGTGGAAGTTATCACCACCGGATGTTTCGGCTTTTGTGAAAAAGGACCTATAGTCAAAATCATTCCCGACAATACCTTTTACATACGGGTTACCCCCGAAGATGTTGACGAAATTATCACGAAACACATTATCAATGGTCACCGAGTGGAACGACTTCTCTATATCGACCCGAAAACCGAACGTGTTGTGAGCGACTCCAAGCACATGGATTTTTATAGGAAACAACAACGCATCGCACTGCGCAACTGTGGTTTCATCAACCCGGAAAATATAGAGGAATATATTGCCCGCCACGGTTATCTTGCTTTGGCAGACAGTTTGCTCCATAAGCAACCGATAGATGTCATCGGGGTTATCAAACGTTCCGGACTGCGCGGACGCGGAGGTGGAGGCTTCCCTACCGGGCTAAAATGGGAGTCTGCTCACAAACAAGCCGCTGATACCAAATATGTTGTTTGCAATGCCGATGAAGGCGATCCCGGGGCTTTTATGGATCGTTCTATCATGGAAGGAGACCCTCATTCCATTGTAGAAGCCATGACTATTTGCGGATACGCCATCGGTTCCCGACAAGGGTTGGTTTATATCCGTGCCGAGTATCCTCTCGCCATTCAGCGGCTTAAGACTGCTATTGCTCAAGCACGTGAATATGGTTTGCTGGGTGAAAGAATTTTAGGAACAGATTTCTGCTTTGATATAGAAATCCGCTACGGAGCCGGTGCATTTGTCTGTGGTGAGGAAACTGCTCTCATCCATTCAATGGAAGGAAATCGGGGAGAACCGACTTTGAAACCTCCTTTCCCCGCAGAAGCCGGCTATTTAGGTAAGCCAACCAATGTGAACAACGTGGAGACTCTGGCAAATATCCCCATCATCCTGACAAAAGGAGCCGAATGGTTCTCCTCTATCGGCACAGAACGGTCAAAAGGAACGAAGGTATTTGCCCTGGCAGGAAAAATAAATAATGTAGGCCTGATAGAAGTACCAATGGGAACAACCTTGCGCGAAGTAATCTACGACATCGGCGGAGGTATTAAAGGTGGAAAGAAATTTAAAGCGGTACAAACCGGAGGACCTTCGGGCGGCTGCCTCACAGAAAAACATCTTGATACACCGATTGATTTTGACAATTTACTTGCTGCAGGTTCCATGATGGGCTCGGGAGGAATGATCGTAATGGACGAAGACGACTGCATGGTGTCCGTTGCCCGCTTCTATCTCGATTTCACCGTAGAAGAATCTTGTGGGAAATGTACACCCTGCCGCATCGGAAATAAGAGATTGCTGGAAATATTAAACAGAATAACACAAGGGTGTGGAACAGAGAAAGACCTTGAAACGCTGTCTACTCTCGGGCATGTCATCAAGGATACGGCTCTCTGCGGACTGGGGCAGACTTCCCCCAATCCTGTACTCTCGACATTAAATAACTTTTATGATGAATATCTGGAACATGTCAAAGACAAGACCTGCCGTTCCAAACAGTGTAAGGCTTTGCTCACCTACAACATCAATCCTGAGAAATGTATCGGTTGTCATCTATGTTTCAAGCATTGCCCCGCCGATGCCATTATAGGAGACGTGCGGAAACCCCACGTTATAGACCCGAACAAGTGCATCAAATGTGGCATGTGCATGGCACGCTGCAAGTTTAAAGCCATCAATGTTTGTTAACCCAGGACACACAACAACCTAAATTTCAATCCTGTATTTCAACTCTTAAAGAATGAATATTATGGAAGAACAGCAAATAACCCTGCAAATAGACCATCATTTTATTACCGTTCCTGCCGGCACCACCCTATTGGAAGCTGCACGTAAGATAGGGATTGATATACCTACCCTGTGCCACATCAACCTGAAAGGAACCTGCATTAAAAATAATCCCGCTTCCTGCCGGATCTGTGTAGTAGAAGTAGAAGGACGAAAAAATCTCGCACCCGCTTGCGCCACCCGCTGCACTGACGGTATGGTCGTCCGCACTAGTACCCTGCGCGTGATGAATGCCCGTAAAATAGTGGCCGAACTCACTCTTTCCGACCATCCCAATGAATGCCTCACCTGCCCCAAATCCGGTAATTGCGAATTGCAGAATCTTGCCCTCCGCTTCAATATCCGCGAAATGCCGTTTAACGGCGGCGAACTTTCGCCCCGGAAGCGAGAAGTTACTTCATCCATTGTACGCAATATGGATAAATGCATCTTTTGCCGCCGTTGCGAGAGTGTATGCAACGACGTACAAACCGTGGGAGCATTAGGAGCTATCCGCCGAGGCTTCAATACAACCATCGCACCTGCTTTTGACAAAATGATGACAGACAGCGAATGTACTTATTGTGGACAGTGCGTAGCTGTATGTCCGGTTGGCGCACTCACCGAACGTGACCATACCAACCGACTGATAGAAGATCTGTCAAATCCTGATAAAATAGTTATCGTACAGACAGCTCCCGCCGTCCGTGCCGCCTTGGGAGAGGAATTCGGTTTACCAGCCGGAACATTGGTTACCGGAAAGATGGTTTATGCCTTGCGCGAACTCGGCTTTAATTATGTATTCGATACTGACTTTGCCGCCGATCTCACCATTATGGAAGAAGGCTCTGAAATACTCAACCGACTCACGCGCTACTTAAATGGCGACCGTTCTGTCCGCCTACCTATTCTTACCTCCTGCTGTCCGGCCTGGGTAAACTTCTTCGAGCATCAATTCCCCGATATGCTTGACATTCCTTCTACTGCCCGTTCACCACAACAGATGTTCGGTTCGATAGCAAAAACCTATTGGGCAGAAAAGATGGGTATCCCACGAGAGAAGTTGGTGGTTGTCTCTATCATGCCTTGCCTCGCCAAAAAATACGAATGTGACCGGGATGAATTTAAAACAAACGGTAACCCTGATGTAGACTACTCTATCTCTACCCGTGAATTAGCCCGACTTATCAAACGCGCCAACATCGGTTTCACTCTGTTACCTGATTCCGAATTCGACAATCCGATGGGAGTCTCGACAGGGGCCGGTGTCATTTTCGGAACCACCGGCGGAGTAATGGAAGCCGCCCTTCGTTCCGTCTATGAAATCTATACGGGTCATCCTCTGCAAAATGTCAACTTTGAACAAGTGCGCGGACTAAACGGAGTTCGTCGTGCTACAATTGATTTGAACGGTTTCGAGTTAAAAGTGGGTATTGCCCACGGATTAGGCAACGCACGTCATTTATTGGAGGATATCCGCAACGGACACAATAAATATCATGTAATCGAAATCATGGCATGTCCCGGAGGCGGTATCGGCGGAGGCGGACAGCCGCTTCATCATGGCAATTCAGAAGTGCTCTACGCCCGTGCCAATGCACTCTATCGTGAAGATGCCGGCAAACCGATTCGCAAATCGCACGATAATCCGTATATCAAAACACTATACGAAGAATATCTCGGCAAACCCTTGAGCGAAAAATCGGAAAAGTTACTACATACACATTACTTTAACAAATCCATTGACTAACCTCTTAAATATAGAAAACAATGTCTGAAATAAAACTTGCCTGTGAAGTGGCAGAACAAGTCAAAGCTATTTGCGACAAATATGGAAATCTTCCCGGTGAACTGATCAACATTTTACATGAAGCCCAACATCTGCAAGGTTATCTGCCGGAGGAGATGCAACGTCTCATCGCTCATAAATTGAATATCCCTGTATCCAAAGTATATGGCGTAGTCACTTTCTATACCTTCTTTACCATGACACCCAAAGGAAAATATCCTATCTCCGTTTGTATGGGAACTGCTTGCTATGTACGCGGCTCAGAAAAATTATTGGAAGAATTTAAGCGTGTCTTAGGTATCGAAGTAGGTGAGACAACTCCCGATGGAAAATTCTCATTGGACTGCCTGCGATGTGTAGGGGCTTGCGGATTAGCACCGGTAGTAATCATCGGTGAAAAAGTATACGGTCGTTTGCAATCAGTAGATGTAAAGAAGATAATTGAAGATTTGGAATAAACCGGAAGCCTTTTTCAACGACATTATTGAGCCTTTTACCACCAAAAACTCTTAATTCGTCGAAAAAAGCCTTTCTTTCATTGAATAGATTTGAAAAGACTACAAATTACATTTACCTTTGCTGATTGAAATAAAAAACTTGCAAAAGCAAAACTATGATGAAAAAGGCAAAAACATTTCTCCTTTTAGGCATTACATTGTGCATGTTCGGATGCAGCGATGATGATGACGACAAGTCGAATACGACATCTACTGTTCCTTTCTCTTTAACAGCTTCTCTGGAAGTGCGCAACGATGCTGCAACAACTCCGGGTATGCTGCAAGGCAATTGGAATGAAGGTACAAAACTGGCAGCCATGCACTCCGGCTTGACAGGAGTAAAGAAAAGTATCTTCACCCTGTCATCCACTTCTACCGACCTGTTTACCGGAGACATCTCGAATAAAGTAAAAAGTGATAAAGAAATCGCAGTATTTTATCCGGCTGATGCCATTACAGCAAACAGCAGTGATACATTGACCCAACAACTGAGTCTTGCCAATCAGGACGGAACATTGGCAGGAGTGGCAAATTATGATTATTCATGGGCTTTGTGCAAAGTGAATATGACTGCACAGTCGGGCTCGGGCAGTTGCGAAATGAAGAATCTGATGACCATCGGTAAATTTGAGTTTACTACCGATGGAAGCACACTGCTGAATGACATCTCACGCATCACTGTGACAGCCACTTCGGGAAAGCTTTATTCCAATGCAACCTTAAAGTTGAAAGATGGAGAATTCAGTAACACCACAGAAGGAAGCTTTACTATCAAGAATGATGCCGGATTACCGGGTAGTGCTTATATTTCTTTCTTCCCTTCGGAAGCACAACTACATTTCACCTTGGTAACCAATGCAGGTAACATATATGAAGCCTCAACAACAGAAAGCATTACATTGGAAAAAGGAAAGTATTATGCTTCTGCTGCCCTTACTTGCACTCCGGTAGCTCCTGCCAAAGTAGGCGATTACTATTATAGCGACGGTACTTATTCTACGGAAATGAATGAAGAAAAGACATGTATCGGTATTGTTTATGCCCTGAACGATAAAAATGGTAATCTAGACAAAACCCTCACCACATCTCCTTACGGACGTATCGTGGCACTAACCAATGCGCGAAACAAAGTGAGATGGGCAAGTAAATCGGAGGATATCGAAGGATTGAAAAACGATACTATTATCAATGGCACACAGCAAATCGGTTGTCTGCCCTATTTTAACGGTACTGCAGATTCCTATTTCTCCGATAATGCTGAAGAACAAATCAAAGGAACTACCATTAATACAGAAACAGGATTGATTACCGCCTGGCCGTCGGAAGGCATACTGAGCGACTTCAATGGAGCAACAAATACATCTTATATCAACAAAAGCACCTCTACTTATCCGGCAGGAAGTTATTGCTACCAATACAGCAAACCCGGAAAAGGAGCAGGCGAATGGTATCTGCCGGCAGTGGGCGAACTGGCACTGCTTTGGGAGTTACATCATACCGGTGTGATATGTAACGCCAAGCAGGAATGTTTCAAAGATTTCGACCAGCAGAGTTATTGGACTTCTTCGGAAGGCAATAAAAACAAAGCATGGTATTTGAACTTCTTCAGTGGAATATTAATGGCAAACAGCAAAGGAAGTACTTACAATACACGCCCGGTAGCTATGTTCTAAACACAAGCTATCAGATACTAAAAAAGGGAGTGTGTCAAAACTAAACCGGCCTATCCAATTGTCAGCTGTAGGGGCAGGGTTTGCCTGCCCGAAGACACAAAGCAAACTGTTTTCGGGCGAGCGAACCTCGCCCCTACGAGCTAAACGACAGCATTATCCACGTTTTGACACACCCCGTTTTTAAAAAAATATAATCAATACACTATCTTCCCGAAGCTGCCGCCGGTTTCTTATTCTGCATCTGTTTCTTTCTGCGCCAATAGTCACCATTACTCTTGCTTCCGCGATATACTTTATTTGTCTTTGCCTTCTCTTTTATCTCTTCAGCTTTTTCTTTTCGAAGCAGCACACCGGAAGTGGAAATAAAAGGATGCTCTTTCACCACAGGTATTTCCAATCCGATTAACTTTTGTATATCTTTCAAATAAGCCAACTCTTCCGATTCACAAAAAGAGATAGCCACCCCATCGTGTCCGGCACGTCCGGTTCTGCCAATGCGATGTACATACGTTTCCGATATATTAGGCAACTCATAATTAATAACATGAGAAAGCAGATTAACATCAATACCTCTGGCAGCAATATCGGTTGCAATCAGTACACGGGTTGACCGGTCCTTAAAATTATTCAATGCACGCTGACGCGCATTCTGCGACTTGTTTCCATGGATAGCTTCCGCCACCACACTATTCTTATTCAGTATCTTTGCCAACTTATCCGCTCCATATTTAGTACGCGTGAAAATCAGTACTGACTCTATTGATTTATCTTTCAGCAAATAGAGTAGCAAATCCTTTTTTTCGTTTTTCTCTACGAAGTAAACGCTTTGCTGAATGGTATCCACTGTAGATGAAACAGGAGTCACTTCCACCTTTTCCGGAGACGTAAGAATAGAGTTTGCCAATTTTTCTATCTCAGGTGGCATGGTTGCAGAGAAAAAAAGTGTCTGCCGCTTATCGGGAATCAATTTCAATATGCGCTTTATATCATGTATAAAGCCCATATCCAACATACGGTCTGCTTCATCAAGCACAAAATAATCGAGCCCTTTAAGGGAAATATATCCTTGCGCCTGCAAGTCGAGCAAACGTCCCGGAGTAGCAATCAATACCTGTACTCCCCTTTTCAATGCATCTATTTGTGGTTTCGGAGGAACTCCTCCAAAAATTACCGTATGCTTTACGCGCGTATACCGGGCATACGCATCAAAGCTCTCGCCTATCTGAATGGCCAGTTCTCGCGTGGGAGTAAGTATCAATGCCTTGATACCTTTCTTACTATCTGATTGATAAAGTCTCTGGATAATGGGGATGGCAAAAGCTGCCGTTTTTCCTGTTCCTGTCTGCGCACATCCCAGTAAATCTTTACCTTTTAATAATACCGGAATTGCTTGTTCCTGAATGAGGGTCGGCGTTGTATAGCCGGTTTGTTCTAAAGCCTTCAATATCGGCTCTATAAGATCTAGTTCTTTAAATGTCATTTGAAATTATTAAGCAGGCCTCACGGCCTTTCTATTTGTTATTCTACAAAGATAAGAGAATGATTCGTTATAAAGGTATTCAGGCTACGGAGTTTATGCTTATTTAACAAGATTGACAATAAAAAGGGCGTATAGTGAGAACAACATCACCATACGCCACATAACCTATTATATATAAGCTATTTACAAATAAAACAATAACATAAAGACTTCTGAACAAGCTAATTGGCAAGAAAGATTATCGGGTACAGAATGTATAGACATTTCCTCCAAAATCCGCTGCAATCAGTGCATTACCCGAAACAGCGACGGAGCCGAAAATAGGCGCTCCGGTAGCATATTTCCAAATAATCTTTCCATCGTCTTTATTGATACCATACACCGCTCCGTCGGAAGCAGTCACATAAACGGTCTTCCCTGCCAGCACCGGGCTGGTCTCAATTGTAGCTGCACCCTTGCGAATATACGGACTGGTATAAACCAATCCTGCTCCTACCGGACAAACCCATTTTTCTTCCAGCGTTTCATTATCCAGCGCAATCAGCCCCTTCTCTGCCGAACCGAAAATAATCTCTTTGTCGGTAAGTAACGGAGTGGAAGTCACATCTACATTATAAGGCAAAGGTTTGCGTACAATCACCTTTCCGGTAGCTACTTCGAGAATAAAGAAAGATTGGTTGGAGATAAGATACAACAACGAACCATGCATGGCAACCGATGAACCGCGATTACGCAAGCCGTTGTCACTGGCTTCCCACAATTTCTTTCCTGTTTTGGCATCATTTCCATAAAGTGCACGCCACTGTGCAGAACCGATTAAAAGTCCGTTACCTTGTGTCAGCGTGGTAGTAGTTCCTTCACCCTGTCCCCAATCTTCATTCTTCCAAAGCTGTTTGCCGGTACGGGCTTCATAAGCACCGAGTCCTTTTCCGGTTCCGGCATATACAATACCGTCATTGGCAACCAAACCGTCAATCAATGCCGGCAGGCCGTTGACAGGAAGTTGTTTTTCCCAACAGAGTTTTCCCGTTTCTGCATCAATGGCATACAGCCAACCTTGCGCATCTTGAGCGAAAACCACACCTTTATCTATTGCAATAGTGTTCTTTATGGAGTTACGAACCGGATAGCTCCACAGTATTTCTCCGTCTTCTCCGGCCAAAGCATAAACATGACCTTCACCTTTCAGATTCTCGTCAACAGAAGCTATATATACCCTACCATTGTGCACCAAAGGAGAAGTCATATAAATATTGGCTCCTACATTCTTCGTCCAGGCTAATTGCAGAGGTGCTTCCAGAGGCGGACAAACCGGAGCGACATGTGTAGAAGTTCCCAACAAGTTATTCCAGTCGGCACCCAATGACACTTTTACCTGTTCCGGTCGGACAATAAAGGCACTTTCGGCATAAGCGGTCTCACCATTATTAAAACGAGCCGTCACCTGCAAGGTCAGTTCCTTGCCTTGATACTTGGCAGACAGAGGCATATCCCCATTCCAGGTCCAGTCGGTAGCCTGAACGAGTTTCTTGTTTTTGAGTATGGCTTTTCCGTCTTGCAGGCAACTATAAACCACCTCTTTCACCGGAGTTGCAGACGAATAAACATTTACTGTAACAGGAACACGATTGGCAAAGGCAGTACCGGCAGGAGAAGCTATACAAATATTCTTATCCAAATAAGAATAACGGAGTTCGGAAGTGAAATCACCGTTCTTATCCACATGCATTACACGGAAAGCACTGGTAGAATGGTCAATCCCGCCCTTATCCAATGTAGCGGTAGATACACTATACACATCTCCTTGCTTCTTCATATAATTAATATGCCAATGACCATATACCCACGCTTTCAGGTTATGCTCGTTCAGGTTAATGCTGCCTCCGTTGTCTCCTTTAAAAACAAAAGCGTCATCATAAGTCAGCAAGTCATGATTAAACACCATAATAGGTGTCCCGGGTTTTACATGGGCAAGGTCGTTTTTCAGCCAAAGATAAACATCCTCACGGGTATAACCGGGAGCATGGTCACCGCCTGCCATCGGAGTGACAATGTAATGCACACGTCCGGCGTCAAACGAATAATAAACAGGACCGTAGATATTTTCAAAAAGCTCTTCGCCGTATTTACCTTTGACAAGGTCATGGTTTCCGATACAATAGAAGACAGGGCAGTCCATATTCTCCGTATTCATCAGTTTGATATGCTCTTTCAGCCCTTTCTCATAACAGATATCGCCGGTATGAATGATAAAAGCGGCATGCTCATTCGCTGCATAGTCACGTACATTATTTACCCATTCATCATGATTCTTGGTATTGAAAATCTCTGTATCGGCAATATGGATATATTTATGGGAGCCATCCTTACCCAAACCTCCGTCATAAGGCATCAGCCCAAAGTCGTAAGAAGCCTGCTTATCTTCTATTTTATGATAATGGCGGTTATAAGTCTTATAGCCGGAAGGAGTAGTAATAAAAATAAAACGTTCCCCGGCATGACCGGGAAGCGTAAAACTACCGTCAGCAGCTGTTTCCACAACATTCAATCCGTCAGAAACCTTGACGCCGGACATCGGTTTCTCTCCCTTATCAAACACACCGTTCTTATTCTTGTCTACATAAACATGTCCGGTGTATGCCGCCATTACAGGAAAAGAAGCAACCAACAGGCAGGAAATTAAAAAGGTCTTTTTCATCAGTATATATTTAATTGAATAATCATACAATCTATTTCAAAACAAATTCGGACAAAACAAATCCATGGTCAGAAGGATAGAAGAAATCCTCTCCCTCAAAAGTGAATGTCTTTCCCAGACTGTTATCATAACACTCTGAAGTAGTGGCCTGTATGGTCTTTCCCCGGTAATAGATAAAGTCGATACGGTCTGCCCGGCATTCCGTTTCCAAAGAGTCCGCATCAGTCAGCCAGGTCACTCCCAACTTGGCCGCCGCATCAGGATTCATTTCGCGGAAACTATCCTTAAAGCCGGCTTTTTCCATCGCAACAGAAACCGGCCAACGTACGACCGCCCCGCCGTGATTATACAAATTACGCGTCTCTTCCGTCCAGTCCAAATGCGAATGTACATTGAAGTCTCCCCCCATGATGACAGGTATGCTATCGGCCTCCGCCAGCATCGGTTTCAGTACGGAAAGAATCTTCCGTATCTCGTCATCCCTCGTTCCGGCAGTTTCCCAAGCCAGAATTTCTTCTTCCGTCTTGTCCGTGGGAACCAAGCGCATATCGGGCAAATAATGCAGCCAAGTGTCGAAGATGCGCACCGGAGTGCCATCCATATCAATCTTCACTCCGCCAAAGTTAAAAGTACCGATGCTATCGGGAAATGCATACTTTTCAACAATGGGATAACGGCTGTAGATACATAGATTATCGGAGATTAAATGATACTGATATCCCAGTGAGTCTGCCACCATCGGAGCAGCGCCGTATGTCTCTACCATCAAGACCACATCCGCCCCGCTTTTCTTGAGAATGCCGACAGTACCTTCACATCCTTTTCCCGGATAAGTTTTAGAGTGACCACCGTGCCACACATTCCATGAGAGAACTTTCAGCTTTTTAGGAGTATCCTTTTGCGGCGTACAAGCCACGCAACATAGCAGACAGAGTGCTGCCATGAACATCATAGTTTTTCGTGTTCGCATAATTGATTAGATTCGTTTTTCACGTAACAAAGGTAGCACAAAAAGAAAAACGCACAAAAGAAATATACCATAAATATGGTATTGTTTGTCTGAACATCATCCCTTATCTTTGCATTATTAAAGATAACCCACTAATAATTCAAAAGATTATGGCAAGAATAAAAAAACAATTGACTGAACTGATTGGAGGCACTCCCCTCCTGGAACTGTCACGCTTCAGTAAAAAACAGGGCGCGAAAGCACAAGTAATTGCCAAACTGGAATATTTCAATCCCGGCGGAAGTGTAAAAGACCGTATCGCACTTGCAATGATAGAAGACGCGGAAAGTAAAGGCATCCTGAAACCCGGTTCGGTAATCATCGAACCCACCAGCGGCAACACAGGTGTGGGATTGGCGTGGGTTGCCCGAGTAAAAGGTTACAAAACCATACTTACCATGCCCGAAACCATGAGCCTGGAACGCCGGAATTTATTAAAAGCGGCAGGTGCACAATTGGTGCTGACCGAAGGTGGCAAAGGAATGAAAGGGGCTATAGAAAAAGCGGAAGAACTGCGCAAGACCACACCCGGAGCCGTCATTTTAGGTCAGTTCGACAATCCGGCAAATCCTGCGGTCCATGTCCGCACCACCGCCCGGGAGATATGGGATGACACTGATGGAAAAGTAGATATCTTTGTTGCCGGAGTAGGCACCGGAGGTACACTGACCGGTGTAGCAGAAGGATTGAAAAAACAGAATCCCAACATACAAATCGTAGCAGTAGAGCCGGATAACTCCCCTGTTCTTTCGGGCGGGCAACCGGGAGCACACAAGATACAGGGTATCGGCGCAGGGTTCATCCCCAAGATATACAACGGAAGCCTGGTAGATAAAATAATCCGTGTAAAAGACGATGATGCCATCCGCACAGGACGTGAATTGTCTTCCACAGAAGGACTGCTGGTAGGAATCTCATCGGGAGCTGCTGCCTATGCCGCTTTAGAACTGGCCAAATTGCCTGAGAATGAGGGGAAACAAATTGTAGTCCTCTTACCCGACACAGGAGAAAGATATCTGTCGACTGTGCTCTATGCGTTCGAAGAATATCCGCTGCCTAATAATCATTGACCCAAAACAATAAAAATGAACATAGCTGCATTAATTTCAGGAGGAGTCGACAGCGCGGTTGCCGTACACCTCCTTTGCGAACAAGGATATAAACCTGACCTTTTCTATATCAAAATCGGAATGGACGGTGACGAGGATCTTACCTGCACCGCAGAAGAGGATATCGAACTATGTACGGCTACCGCACGCAGATACGGCCTCAAACTGAATATCATTGACCTGCACCGGCAATACTGGGACAATGTCGTGGCATACGCCATAGACAAAGTGAAGCGTGGCCTCACTCCCAACCCGGATGTGATGTGCAACAAACTCATCAAATTCGGATGTTTCGAACAGGAGGCCGGACATCTGTATGACAAGACAGCCACCGGCCATTATGCCGGTATCCTTGAAAAAGATGGAAAAATATGGCTCGGAACCGCACAAGATCCGGTCAAGGACCAGACGGATTTTCTGGCACAGATAGATTATCTGCAAGTATCCAAACTGCTGTTTCCTCTTGGCGGACTGATGAAAAATGAAGTCAGGGATATTGCCTTACAAGCCAAACTGCCCAGTGCACGGCGCAAGGACAGTCAGGGTATCTGCTTTTTAGGAAAAATCAATTATAATGACTTCCTTCGCCGCTTTTTGGGCGAGAAAGAAGGAGCCGTCATTGAAGTGGAGACAGGAAAACGGATCGGCACTCACAAAGGATATTGGTTCCACACCATAGGACAGCGCAAAGGACTGGGACTGAGCGGCGGACCTTGGTTCGTTATCCGCAAAGACATAGATGAAAACCTTATCTATGTTTCACGAGGCTATAATACTGAGAAGCAATACGGTACGGACTTTGCCTTGCGTGATTTCCATTTCATCACGGAGGACTTATGGAAGGGAAATTCTCCTGTAGACGTTTCTTTCAAAATCCGGCATACCGATACGTTTATGAAAGGAATACTGACACGGGAAGACGACTTGTTCCGAATCCATAGCCATGAACCTCTGCAGGGTATTGCGCCCGGACAATTCGGCGTGCTGTATGACAAAGATGCGGAAATTTGCGTGGGAAGCGGTGAAATATCCCCGGCCGACAATGGGCCAACAGCAATTTAACGGGAACAGTCCGGTTGATTGTGGAGTAGCGGTTCACTTGGGATTACTTGTTATTCTTGGGTCACATCGTTTTCTTGGGGATTTAAATATCATATCACTAACCAAAGGAAGAGTAAGCCGTTTCTTAGGGTCAGCCAAGTCCTTTTAAACAGAAGATTATTACAGTCTGCTATAATAGACTGTACAGTCCATTGTAGCAGACTGTACGGTCTACGGTAACGGACTATACAGTCCACTGCCGAAGACTGTAGTAATTCGACTGACAGACAGGCATAATCGAAAGGACGAAAATGCTTAGTCCGACTAATGAAACGACTTAGGGAGTTTTAAACGTATGCAGAAGGTTGGATGTCAAACAAGAGGTATATATACAAAAAAAACGAGTCAACGTATTCACGTCAGCCCGCAGCAATTAATCTTAAAATCCTAATATATTTTTTCTTATGAAGCTCTTTCTTCGGTGGGCGTTGACGGATTCGAACCGCCGACCCTCTGCTTGTAAGGCAGATGCTCTGAACCAGCTGAGCTAAACGCCCGTTGCCTCTTGTTTTCAAAAGCGTTGCAAAGGTATAGTTTTTTTTGATAACTGCAAACTTTTCTCCTATTATTTTTTTATTTATTTTTCAATAAAGCAGCTAACCAATTGATTAACAAGAAATAAAAAAGTAAAGCCCACAACCTTTTCAAGATAAGAATTGCGGGCTTTACTCCATATATATATAAAAGACACTTTTTTATTCTTGTCCGAAACGCTTAGCTTGTTCAGCAATCAGTTCCGCATCATCGAAATAATTTATCTTCATCGCTTTGCGTACATCATCCAATGTTTCTGCCGCAGTTGCACGAGCTGTTTCACATCCTCTACGCAACATCTCATAAATAGCAGGAATATCCTTTTCAAACTCTTTGCGGCGTTCACGAATGGGAGTCAGCTCCTCCTGCATGATAGCTGCCAGGAATTTCTTCACCTTCATATCCCCCAAACCGCCACGCGTATAATGTGCTTTCAATTCATCCAGGTTAGGATAATCAGATAAATAACGTTCAAAATGCTCAGGTTTACAGAAAGCATCCAAATAAGTAAAGACAGTATTACCCTCAAGTTTACCCGGGTCGGATACTTTGATATGGGTCGGGTCAGTGTACATACCCTTCACTTTCTTTTCCACTTCATCGGCAGTATCGGAGAGATAAATGCAGTTGCCCAACGATTTACTCATTTTTGCCTTTCCGTCCGTACCCGGCAACCGCAGACAAGCAGCATTGTCAGGCAACAGGATTTCCGGTTCTACCAGCGTATCACCATAAATATGATTGAACCGACGGACGATTTCACGCGTCTGCTCAATCATTGGTTCCTGATCTTCACCCACCGGCACGGTTGTAGCCCTGAATGCCGTGATATCGGCTGCCTGACTAATAGGATAAGTGAAAAAACCTACAGGAATACTAGTCTCGAAATTACGCATCTGTATTTCTGTTTTCACCGTAGGGTTACGTTGCAGACGAGATACGGTGACCAAATCCATATAATAGAAAGTCAGCTCACAAAGTTCAGAAATCTGGGACTGAATGAATATAGTAGACTTAGTCGGGTCCAAGCCTACAGCCATATAGTCAAGTGCCACTTCAATAACATTCTGGCGAACCTTTTCAGGATTATCAATATTATCAGTCAAAGCCTGTGCGTCTGCTATAAAAATAAAAGTCTTATCATACAATCCGGAGTTCTGAAGTTCCACCCGGCGTTTCAATGAACCTACGTAATGACCGATATGCAACCTTCCGGTAGGACGGTCACCTGTCAATATGATTTTTTCTTTTCCCATACCTCTTAAATATTATCTTATATTAAAAATTACGCAAAGATAGGAATATTCTAGCACAATAACTTAACTTTGAATCTGTATTTCACATATAATAATTGTTATGAATAAACTAAGACCAACCATTAAACTAGCTCTATTTATCTCTGTTGCAGGCGCATTTCTCGCTGCATGTTCCGATGACGATGACAAAAAGCCTTCTGCTCCATCAAAAATCATTACCGGAATAAGAGTATATAAAATCACCGATGTCATAAGCTATGAAGGCGACCTTGACTTTACTTATGACAAAGACAAACGCCTAACCGGTGTGCGTGGCAATGCTCCATTGACCACTATAAACTATTCCTATGGAGATAATTCACACATAAGCTATAATTACTCTTCGGAAAACTCTCCATTAGTAGAAATAACCACCACTTTAGAGAATGGCCGCAGCTATGTGTGCAAATTTTCCAATCAGGACAGTCCCATCACCTATTCATATAATAATGAAGGATATCTGAAAAGCAGTAATAATAACGGAATAGTGCTTGAATACCAATGGAACAAAAAGAACCTGACCTCTATTACTTCCACACCAAGAGGAACTTACAACAGTGATTACAAAATATCCACCATTGCTAATGACTACAGCCTTGACCTGAACACGCTGGCACAATGGATTGACGAACGACCCAATTATATAAACGTGGTAAATACATTGGGACAAATGGCAGGCATTTTAGGCAAACGAAGTGAAAATATCATAGAAGACACTTACTATACATATGACTATAGTTTCTTGCAAGACGGCAGGCTGAAAGACATTACTCTGATAGATACGAATAAAACCGGTTATTCTTTCTTATTGCGTTACGCCGACTCTGATAATATCGAATAAATATACAAAAGAAAGATGATTTCTCATTTTTTATCTCAATCTGCATTGACAAAGAGCCTGATTTATTTTGTTATCTTAGAAATAAGTAGTTACTTTGCACAAAATTTAAAGATGCTATGTATCCTACAGGAACAAAGATAATATAGACATAAAGCAAATGCGTTAGTCCTCTCACGAGGATGGACGCATTTTTTTTATATTTTAGCGACATTAAAACAACTATTATAAAAAGAAACTTTCAATGAAAAAGGATTTAAAGAAAGTCCTGGTATTGGGTTCGGGTGCCCTCAAAATCGGCCAGGCAGGAGAGTTTGATTACTCAGGTTCACAAGCGCTGAAAGCATTGCGCGAAGAAGGCATTCACTCGGTGTTGGTAAATCCTAACATCGCAACTATTCAAACTTCGGAAGGTATTGCCGACAAAGTGTACTTCCTTCCTGTTACTCCCTTCTTTGTTGAAGAAATTATTAAGAAAGAACAACCGGACGGTATCTTATTGGCTTTCGGTGGTCAGACTGCACTGAACTGCGGTACTGAGCTTTATCTGAACGGTACATTAAAGAAATATGGTGTAGAAGTACTGGGTACTTCCGTAGAAGCCATCATGTACACTGAAGACCGTGATTTATTCGTAAAAAAGCTGGATGAAATTCCGATGAAAACCCCGAAGAGCCACGCTGTGGAAAGCATGGAAGAGGCTCTGAAGGCTGCCCGCGAAATCGGTTATCCTGTTATGGTACGCTCTGCTTACGCATTGGGCGGTTTGGGTAGCGGTATCTGTCCGGACGAAGAAGCTTTCATCAAATTAGCAGAAAGCTCATTCGCATTCTCTAAACAGATCCTGGTTGAAGAGTCATTGAAAGGTTGGAAAGAAATTGAATTCGAAGTAATCCGCGATGCTAATGATCATTGTTTCACAGTAGCAAGCATGGAAAACTTCGACCCGCTGGGTATCCACACCGGTGAGTCTATCGTGGTAGCTCCTACTTGCTCTCTGACAGAAGAACAAGTCACCATGCTGCAAGAACTGTCTACAAAATGTATCCGCCACTTGGGTATTGTGGGTGAATGTAACATCCAATATGCTTTCAATGCAGATACCAACGACTACCGTGTCATCGAAGTAAACGCGCGTCTGAGCCGTTCTTCCGCACTGGCTTCCAAGGCCACCGGTTTCCCCTTGGCATTCGTTGCCGCTAAAATCGCTTTGGGCTACACATTAGACCAGATTGGCGAGATGGGTACTCCTAACTCAGCATACGAAGCTCCCCAATTGGATTACCTGATTTGTAAAATTCCCCGTTGGGATTTAACAAAATTTGCCGGTGTATCACGTCAGATCGGTTCCAGCATGAAGTCGGTAGGTGAAATCATGTCTATCGGACGTTCTTTCGAGGAAATCATTCAGAAAGGTCTTCGTATGATCGGTCAGGGCATGCACGGTTTCGTGGGTAACGACCATACTAAATTCGAGAATCTGGATGAGGAACTGGCTAACCCGACAGACCTCCGCATCTTCTCCATCGCTTCTGCATTGGAAGAAGGATACAGCATTGAACGTATCCATGAACTGACCAAGATTGACCCGTGGTTCTTGGGCAAACTGAAAAATATCGTTGACTACAAAATCAAACTTTCCACTTATAATAAGATTGAGGATCTGCCCGAAGATGTACTTCGCCAAGCTAAAGTGTTAGGGTTCTCCGACTTCCAGATTGCACGTTTCGTACTGAAATCCAATGGCAACATGGAAAAAGAGAATCTGGCCGTACGAGCTCATCGTAAAGCATTAGGTATTCTTCCGGCTGTGAAACGTATCAATACCGTCGCATCCGAACATCCCGAACTGACCAATTACCTGTATATGACATACGCTACCACAGGTTATGATGTCAATTATTATAAGAACGAAAAATCAGTGGTTGTATTAGGCTCGGGTGCTTACCGCATCGGTTCATCTGTAGAATTTGACTGGTGTTCTGTAAACGCTGTACAGACAGCACGTAAATTGGGTTACAAATCAATTATGATTAACTATAACCCTGAAACGGTTTCTACCGACTATGACATGTGTGACCGTCTGTACTTTGACGAACTTTCATTCGAACGTGTACTTGACGTGATTGACCTGGAACAACCGGGTGGTGTCATTGTATCGGTAGGCGGACAGATTCCTAACAACCTGGCTATGAAATTACATCGTCAGTCAGTACCTGTATTGGGAACTTCACCTCTTTCTATCGACCGTGCTGAAAACCGTCATAAATTCTCGGCTATGCTCGACCAACTGGGCATTGACCAACCGGCTTGGAAGGAATTGACCAGCCTGGAAGAGATGGAAGAGTTCGTCAACAAAGTAGGTTATCCGGTGTTGGTTCGTCCTTCATACGTACTCTCGGGCGCTGCCATGAATGTATGCTATAACGAAGACGAATTAAAAGAATTCTTGCAGATGGCCAAGGAAGTTTCTAAAGAATATCCGGTAGTCGTATCACAGTTCATGCAAGACACCAAAGAAATAGAATTTGACGCTGTAGCCCAAAACGGTGAGGTAGTGGAATATGCCATATCAGAACATATTGAATACGCAGGTGTACACTCGGGTGATGCAACCTTGGTATTCCCGGCTCAGAAGATTTATTTCGAAACAGCCCGCCGCATTAAGAAAATCGGTCGCCGCATAGCCAAAGAATTGAATATTTCCGGTCCGTTCAATATGCAGTTCCTGGCTAAGAACAATGAAGTAAAAGTGATTGAATGTAACCTGCGTGCCTCACGTTCATTCCCATTCGTTTCCAAGGTATTGAAACGTAACTTTATTGAAACAGCCACCCGCATCATGCTGGATGCTCCATACAGCAAACCGGACAAGTCGGCATTCGACATTGACTGGATTGGTGTAAAAGCTTCTCAGTTCTCATTCTCACGCTTGCACAAGGCAGACCCGGTATTGGGTGTAGATATGTCTTCAACCGGTGAAGTAGGTTGTATCGGTGATGACTTCCATGAAGCCTTGCTGAATTCACTGATTGCTGTAGGATTTAAAATTCCTACAAAATCAGTTATGTTCTCGTCGGGTGCTACCAAGTCTAAAGTAGATTTGCTGGAAGCCAGCCGTATGTTGGCAAATAAGGGATACGAGATTTATGCAACTGCCGGAACTGCTACTTTCCTGAATGCACACGGAGTAAACACTATTCCTGTTTACTGGCCTGATGAACGTCCCGATGCAGAAAATAATGTAATGAAGATGATTGCCGAACACAAGTTCGACCTGATTGTCAATATTCCGAAGAACCATTCTAAACGTGAGTTGACTAACGGTTATAAGATTCGTCGCGGAGCAATCGACCACAATATTCCTTTGATTACCAACGCCCGCCTGGCAAGTGCTTTCATTGAAGCATTCTGCGAAATGAGCGAAAAGGATATTCAAATCAAGAGCTGGCAGGATTACAAATAATCCTTTCCGATAAATATAAATGAGGGTGTATCTTCAGTCTGAAGTGCACCCTCTTTTTTTTGATAAGCCACTGCTATGGGGCTAATATGGGAGTACGTTAAAAATGAAATTTGTTAACCAACAAAATCCGATTTCCATCATTCAGCGCATTTCTTATAGTGTCAGGTAGTGATTCATAATCTCTGCACATATTTTCCAGTTCTTGGCTGATAAGACTTACAATAGTTCCTTTACCATCTGAGGACATAGGTTCTATAATATCATATACAGAAGATGATTTTGTAAACTTTCTACATCCACATTTATTATTGAAAGGATTGAATATAATAGTATATTGACTATTCCCATCTTCAATAAGTCCTATCCAAGTACTATCAGAAACGACGATAGGACTGTTTACCAACCTTAAGTAATCGGCAGAAGGCTTACTTCGACGAAAGGCTAAATAATCTGTTTTTGCTTTTTGAGAGATAGCTTTATCTAAAAAATCAAAAACAATGAAGGTGTGTACCTTCCCATCTTCATCCAATATTGCCAAAGAATCTGAAGGCGAACGATAATAACATAATCCTGAATTGTTATTCCTGAAAATTTCGTTTGTCGTACATCCTCCTATATAACCTTCTTGATAAGGCATTGAGCGCGCAATAGGATTCATTAACGAATCCGTATAAATCAGAGCCGGCATTTGTGTTCCGTCAGGTGTCGTGTTAAATATAAAATTGCCATTCTTCAGACGTTTGAAGGCATCTGCAAAAAAAGGAATTTTCTGTTCACTTAAGAAAGTCCCGGATTCAGTGTAATGAATGATTTTTTTGGAATTTGTATCTAATACGTACACTCCGGTTTCGTCTACATGCATATCCCAAGGAAAAACATATTCTCCCGGGCCCTGTCCTACACGACCATATTTAATATCAGATGTACCATCCTTTTTAAAGGATACAACAGTTCGTAATGCGCTTTGGTCTAGAATATAATATTTGTTATTGTATTCTATTATTTTGTCAGCACAAGAGAACATGATGTTGTTTCCTTCGTTCAGAACAACGAATGAAGTATTTGCGATATGACTCAAGCTTCATCATAGCTCATGCCCTACGCTTCGGCCAACCCATGCAGGTCATCCTCAAAACAGCGGTCAACTCCCCGCCTGTGATGCCACAGATGTCAATGTAATCGCGCCGCATGAAAATATCCTTCAAGTTGTTCAAGTCACTGAATACACTCACCTTGCCGAAACGATGGGGCGACTGAGAAAGTAATAGCGACCGGCAGTCACCCGACGGTGAACGATTGCGGTCTTGTCCACATATACATAACCGTCTTGTGGAAAAATCGGAGTATGCTGTTACAGTGGTCTAGCTGAAAGAAACGCCGAATAT